>Ga0209181_10002305_pt1 | contig 31615 bp, 21 predicted proteins | sample MAT05_FD_187208 | JGI IMG/M metagenome (GOLD analysis project Ga0209181, IMG submission 187208) | Freshwater microbial communities from Lake Fryxell liftoff mats and glacier meltwater in Antarctica - MAT-05 (SPAdes) (version 2) | ecosystem: Environmental > Aquatic > Freshwater > Ice > Liftoff... | reverse complement strand
CAAAGATGTTGCTCCGATGGAGCAGGGCGGCTGGATAGTTACCTTTGGTGACACGGCCAGCATTTGTGTCCAAAGTCTAAAAAAATATGATTTCAACTGGCCACTTGGATACTCCAGTCTCGACGATCCTTTAGACACCACCTGGGGCATTACATTCCTGAGATTCAACACACCAGATGGCAGGATGCGGGCTAGATATGATCCGGGTAAAACCATTGACCTGACAGGTACCAGCGCTGCCATGTCCGACAAAAATGGCCTTCACTTGTTTGCCTACAACGGCTACTGGATCGAAGAAGAATCAAATCAGATCATGGAGAACGGAAATAAAATGACTGCTACTCTGGCTGATTTCAAATGGGGACAAGCGCAGGATCAATGTGCGGTAGTACTGCCTATGTCCAACAGTGATCATAATTACATGATGATACACATGGATTGTTATTTTGACTTTGATCTGCAAACGATCAGAGGACATCAGGTATTTTATTCTATCATTAGCTATCCTCCCGAGGGTGGATATGGAAAGGTAATTTCTAAAAGAAATCTTGTCTTGACTGATGATCTCGGCGTAGGAAAAATAACGGCTACCCGTCATGCCAATGGCCGGGACTGGTGGATACCTATTCCGGAGTCCGGTTCCAATCGCTATTATATTTTTCTAGTTGATTCCCACGGTTTGCACTTGTCTCATACACAAGAGATTGGCCCTGAAAATGAACTTGGAGTGGGCTTTGCAGAGTTCTCACAGGATGGAAGCAAGTATGCTATCATTAATTGGGTAGATACCAATGAAGGAGCGATTTTAGATTACTATGATTTTGATCGCTGCACGGGTACTATTAGCGAACATCGACGGTTAAAATTTAACTTGGGTTCTTTTGGTATCGGCGTCACTTTTTCGCCAAACAACCGCTTCCTTTATGTGTCTCTTTGGAGAACGCTCTATCAGATTGATTTACTCAACGCACCACAAGACACCGTTGTGGCAGATTATTGGGATGGCTTTTTTGATCCCACACAACTGGCGTCGGGGTGGGAGGTATCTTCCGCATACGGCGCTCTGCATATTGGCCCCGACGGTATCGTGTATTCTGTGAACACTAATCTACAAAGTCGCTGGCTGAACACAATCCGCTATCCCAACTTACCCACACCTTATTGCGAAGCCCGGCAGCATAGTGTCTTTACTCCTACGCCATCTTTGTCTCCACCCAACTTCGCCTACTACCGCCTCGGACCTGTGGATGGCTCTGTGTGTGACTCGCTGGGAATCAATAACATTCCCTGGTGCTGGTGGCGCTATGAACAGGACAGCAGTGTGTATGGCACTGTACATTTCACCGATGCGTCGGCTCATACGCCGATGCACTGGCACTGGGACTTTGGTGATGGCAACACTAGTCTCGATACTAGCCCCGTGCATCATTACAACAAACCGGGTATTTATCAGGCCTGTCTGATCGTCAGCAATGCCAATGGCGCAGACACACTGTGTCGGACAATCAACATTGCCACCGTATCCGAGGGCCAGCCTGTGCCAAAGGAGGCGGAAATCGAAGTGTTCCCCAATCCATTCCGGGAGGGATTTACGCTACAGGTATCGGGCTATTTGCCGCGTCAGGGAGTCTGCCGTATCTTTGATGTGGTGGGGCAGGAAGTAGCGGCGCAGCGGGTGATGCAGGGTTGGAATACTTTTCTGTTGCCGCATTTGCCTGCAGGGGTCTATTCATACACCATGACAGACGGCGATTTTGTGGTAAAAACGGGAAAGGTGGTGAAAGTAGAATAGGTCTTTGATTATTCACCAATTCATAGAGACCGTCTCATAATTAGACAGGATGAACAGGATTGTACAGGATTTTTGCTTAAAAAAGGTGTAAATCCTGTACAATCCTGTTCATCCTGTCTAATTAAGAGACAGCCTCTTTTATTTTTTACAACATCCGCCGCCGCTGCATAAACCAGTACAAAGCGCCGGTCACCAAGCCGGTCAGTACGATGGTCACATAAAACGCCCAGGGCTGCTCCGGCACCCCGTTGGGGATGTTCATCCCAAAAAAGGAAGAGATCAATGTCGGCACCATGAGCACCACCGTGATGATCGTGAGGCGGTGGATCACGTGGTTCAGGTTGTTGGAAATGATGCTTCCATAAGCATCCATTGTACCATTCAAGATGTTGGTATAGACGTTGGCCATGGAAAGCGCCTGCGAGTTGTCAATGATGATGTCCTCGAACAAGTCGGTCAGGTCTTCGTCGCCGTTGATGTGCAGGAAGTCGGTTCGCTTCATTTTCATTTTTAACAACTCGTTGGCATTGAGCGAATTGACAAAGTAGACCAGGCTTTTTTCGATGGAGAGCAGCCGTTTTAAGTCGGAATTGCTGCTGCTGTTCATCAGGTCTTTCTCCAGGCGGTTGCGGCGCAGGTTGAGCGTTTTCAGGCAGCCGAGAAAGTGATAAACGTTCTGTTCCAACACTTGCAGTACAAAGCGTTTTTCGTCGGCCGTGTCGAAGTTGCGCACATTGTTTTCCAAAAACTTGGACAGCACGGCATTCTCCACCGCTGAAATGGTGACAATGTGTTCGATGGTCAGAACGATGCCGATCGGGACGGTTATGAAGTAGGCCTCGTTTTCCTGCTGGGCGTTTTTATTCTTGACCGGTGTATTGATCAGGATAAAGCGCACATCCTCATCGCGCTCGTAGCGGGCGCGTTCGTCGAGGTCGAGCGAGTCGGTGAGGAACACGGGGTCGAACTCGAAGCGACGGGCGATGTCGTCGAGCTCATCCGGTGCAAAGGGCGGCGTAAGATTCACCCAACAGCCAGGCTCCGGCTCCGTCAGTTCGACAAGCCGACGTTTTTCGCGTGTATAATAACGGATCACTGTCCATGCGTGGGTTGAAAAGTTAAAGGTCGTTGGTCGGAGGTTATTGATTTCATTTTGAGCGTGCAAACTTACAAGATGCTTGCCAACATAAGTACCTCACCAAAATTAGTTTTGATTTTCTCGCAAAGGCGCAAAGACGCAAAATTTTGATAGAGAACCCTTTGCGCCTTTGCGAGACATTTTGCCTTCGTACTTAGGTCAGCCAAATTTGGTGTCGTCCACACTGTCCAGAAACCGCCGGATCTCTCCGATTACACTTTCCACACACCCGTCATCAAAAGGCGAGCGCAAACCAGCCAATTGAACGAGCCCGAGAAAGGATTGGCTGCCACCCGCCTTGCAAAGGCGCAGGTAATCCTGCCAGGCCCCTTCGTGGTCGTGCCGGTCTTTGGTCCAGAACTGGAAAGCACAGATTTGCGCCAGCGCATAATCAATGTAATAAAACGGCGAGTTGAAAATATGTCCTTGTTTTTGCCAGAAACCACCGCTTTCGAGGTATTGGATCCCGTCGTAGTCGCGATGCGGCAGGTAGATCTGTTCGAGTGTCCGCCAGGCAGCATTGCGTTCGGCGGGTGTCATATCGGGGTTTTCGTACACAATATGTTGGAATTCGTCCACCGCCACGCCGTAAGGCAGGAACTGAATGGCGCCGGCCAGTTGCATGAAATGGTATTTCTCCGTGTCGGCTCCAAAGAACAATTGCATCCAGGGCCAGGTGAAAAATTCCATACTCATGGAATGGATTTCGGCGGCATCGCTCGTCGGCCAGTGGTATTCCTCAAAGGGGAAGTGGCTGCTCGACCATACCTGAAAAGCATGGCCTACTTCGTGGGTCAGCACATCAATGTCGCCGCTTGTGCCGTTGAAGTTGGAAAAAATAAACGGCGCACCGAATTTACCGAGGTAAGTGCAATAACCGCCGGGTAGTTTCCCATCGCGGTTCACCAGATCCATGAGCCGCGTTTGCTGCATTTTCTGAAAGAATTGATCAGTTTCAGGCGAGAGTTCATGGTACATCTGGGCTGCTTTGGCCACTACTTCTTCGGCAGTACCGATAGGTTTGGGATTGCCGGTGGAAAATTTATACTCTTCGTCGTAGATTTTCAATTTACCCAGCCCCAACCGCCGCCGCTGGCGCTCGTACAACTCGGTTGCAAGGGGTACGATCAGTTCCCGCACCTGTCGGCGAAAGTTGGCGACCATGTTCGGCGTATAGTCCGAGCGACGCATGCGCGCATAGCCCACCTCTACGAAGTTGCGAAAGCCCAATTCAACCGCCATGCGATGGCGAAGTTGCACCATATCCTGGAAGATGCGCTCCATCTCGGGGGCTTTTTCGGCATAAAAATCCCATTTGGCAAGGGTAGCGCGTTGGCGGACCGAACGATCATCCGACTGCTCGATCGCAAATAAGCGGCTGAGGTTATGGGCTTCGCCGTCGAACGGAATGATCGCCTGTGCCTTGATCTTGTTGTATTCAGTACTCAGTGCATTTTCCTGCTGTAAGTCCTCCAGAATAGACGGCTGGAAAGTTTTTAGCGACAACTCTGCGAGCGTAAACAACTGGTTTCCAAACTTTTGCTGCAAAGCCTCCCGAAATGGCGAAGTGAGCAATGCACGAAAGAAGCGGTTGTTCAATGCCTCAAAAGAAGGCAGTTGCTCGTCAAAATAGTTATTCTCCTGCTCGTAAAACGGGTCCTTGGTATTGGAGGTATGACGAATGTGACATAGATTGTACATCGTCGAAAACTCATCGCGCACTTCATTCAAAAGAGTGAATTGCCGACTTTGGGCCACTGCGTCAGCGGCATTCTGGAAACCCGCCAGATGTTGCTCAAAATGCTGCGTTAAAACAGGCATATCGGGACGGGTGTAGGGGAAAGATTCAAACGTCATAGTTAGGAAGTGCCGACTTTATGAGGCGGCGGCGGCGTTGAGTTTTTTTGCAAAAATAGGGGGAATAACGGCGGGCCGCTTTAAAACGTGTGCCGCATCGAAAACTAGTGCTGCGCACCAGGTCATTTTTCTACGCCCAGGGCTACGAACACCGGATAGTGATCGGAAAATTCTCCGTGTACCGTGCGACACGAAAAGGTGGTAAACGATTGCTCGGTCAGCACATAATCGATGCGAAGCAAAGGCAGGACCCCTGCAAAGGTCGTACCCAGCCCGAGGGCTTTTTCCCGAAAAGTATCGGCCAGGCCGACAGAGAGGATCGAATAGACATAAGAATTGGGGGTGTCATTAAAGTCTCCACAAACAATAACGGGATGGGGGCTGGCTGTGATATGCTCGCGCAGGCGTTGCGCTTGTTGGGCGCGCAGGCTCGTAGCACTACCTACACGACCCAGCACGCTGCCGATCTCATGCCAGGTCTCCCCCTCGTCAAGTTCGGCTTCACCGATCACTTTTTCAGCATCCGCAGTTACTTTATTGGATTGCAAGTGAACATTATAGATGCGGACCAGAGAGCCTTTCATCCGTATATCTACCCAAAGCGAGGAGTTGGCCGTTTTGCCAAAAGGAATTTCGCCGCCGCCTTCCATGGGGTAGCGGCTCAGAATAACAGTCCCTTTTTTTAGATTGAAATTATAGGGATAGCCCATTTTTTCGGCTACCAGCCGGTAGAACTTTCCACCTGTCTCCTGTGTGCAAAGAATGTCGGGGTCGCCGTTTTCCTGCAAAAACCGAACATAATCGGAAGCGGTTTTTTCCCGCAGGGCATCGCTCATTTTTTTCCCCCGAAACAAGGCGCCGAGGTTGTGGGTGGCGATCATAACAGCATTTTCCGGAACAGTGTCTTTCCCCAAATCAAAGCCAATGAAGCCCGTGACATACTGCCAACCGAATACGATGATCCCGAGATGGTAAAATACAAAGCGACTCCGGCGCCAGATCCACACCCCCATCAAGATCAGATTGGCGATCAATAACCAGGGAAAAGCAGTGCCGAAAAATGCGAGCCATCTAAAGGTAGCCGGGCTGACCAGTGGGCAAACGAAGGACAACAGGGTCAAAAAAATGACTCCCGCACTCAAGATTTCGACCGCATATCTCAGCAAACTGCGCATTTTGGTGACTGGTTATAACAGGGACTGATCCTGCTTGTAGAAATCCTACAACTTCTTACTCGTCTCGTACAAAAACTCCTTCTCCTCCGGGGTGAGGCTGTCGTAGCCGCTGGCTTTGATTTTGGCGAGGATTTCATCCAGCCGTTCCTGCATCGAAAGATTGTCGGGATCGCTGGCACTGCTCCCTTTGGCGGCACCGAAAGTGGCTTTGATGGCGGAAACTTTTTTTCGCTTTTGTTGCGGTTGAGCCCGGCGGCTGGGAGAAAACAGGCGCGCGATCCGGTCCAGAAAGTTGTTGATCGGTTCCGACCAATCCTTGCCGTCACGGAGTTGACTCATCAGGAAAATACCTGTAAAAAACCCGCCGATGTGAGCCAGGTGTCCGCCCGTATTACTCATATTAGCAATGCCCAGCAGGTCAAGCAACACCATCACCAGCACAATGTATTTTAGTTTGACCTCGCCCAGCAGGAGCAGCATCACCCGGTAGTCAGGGGCGAGTGTGACGGCGGCTCCGGCCAAAGCCATGACGGCGCCCGATGCGCCCAAGGCGTACGGAGAAAGATAGTGCAAGAAAAATTTGGAGACCAGAAACAGGATACCACCTGCGAGGCCGCCCAGCAGGTATATCGGTAATACCCGACGGTCACCCACTAAATCTCCTACGATCGTGCCGACCAGATAGAGAAAAATGATGTTGCCGACCACGTGCCAAAAGCCTTCGTGCAGGAACATGTGGGTAAATAATGCCCATGGATGCCAAAGCAGCGTCCGCCAATCGGAAGGCATACAAAAGAAGTGCAGCGCATCGTCGAAATACTCCGGTATGCCGTTACCACCATTGGCGATGAACAGGATAAACTTGGTCAGTACGATCAATACGAAGACCGAAAAATTGATGATGACCAGGCGGGTCACCATGGTGCCGCTCCGAAAGGCTTGCCGAATATCGTCCCAGATTGATTGAAACATTGCTTGGTTATCAGTTGTGCAAAAAGTTTGAAGTTCGAAGTTTGAAGTTCGAAGTTTGAAGTTCGAAGTTTGCCGAATATCGTCCCAGATTGATTGAAACATTGCTTGGTTATCAGTTGTGCAAAAAGTTTGAAGTTCGAAGTTTGAAGTTCGAAGTTTGAAGTTCGAAGTTCGAAGTTCAAACTTCAAACTTCTCAAACGCTCTTCCTTCCTTTGTACCAGATCATAATCATAATGAATCCGAACAATGCGCCACCCAAGTGGGCGAAGTGGGCGATTCGACTGGCATATCCACCAAACCCGCCAAACAGGTCAATACCGACCAGAATCATCACAAAGTACTTGGCTTTCAGCCGCACCGGCGGAAAGATCAATTGCAGCTCTTGATCGGGAAACAAGTAAGCAAACGCCACAAATATACCATAAATCGCTCCCGATGCACCCAATATTGGAGCCGGTGCTGCTTGCAGCCACCATTGCATCGCAAAGTGCAGCACCAGCGATCCCACTCCGCAGAACAAGTAGAAAAATAAAAACCGTTTGGGTCCCCATACCATCTCTACCAAAGAGCCGATCATGTACAACGACAGCATATTAAACGCCAAATGCGCAATTCCGCTGTGCATGAACATGTATGTCAGAATTTGGTAGGGCTCGAACAGCCCTGAATCGGGCGGCCAGGCAGCAAACTGGAGCCTGCCGAGTGAATCGGCGTTCGGCTCGCCCAGCAAAACAAGCGAACCAAAAAATGCAAGTACGTTGAGAATAACGAGGTGACGAACAACACCTTGAAAGGGTTGATAAAACTGAAACATGGGCAATTATTCAAATTGTTTTTTTAAGTCATCCAGATAAAACTTCACAAAGCACTTATGCCCCGACGGGCTGCTCTGTGGCACGGCACAAGCAAACAGTTGGTCAATTAAATCCTCCATTGCGCGAACCGAAAGCAACTGCCCCCGGCGCACGGCCGCACTGCGTGCCATCGAACGCGCCACGTTTTCCCGGGTGCCGAGATGCAGGTCGAGGTTGCCTTTGTACTGCGCCAGCAGTTTTTCGAGCAACTCTTCTTCGGTATGCGAGCCGGTAAGGTCGGCCGGTGTCCCGTGTATGACAAAGCTATTTCCGCCGAATGGGGCGATTTCAAAGCCTAACTGGTTCACCTCATCGAGCATATCGCGCAGCAGCAGCGCATCCGCCGCAGGAAGTTCCAATGTTTTCGGGAACATGACCTGCTGGGTCGCGATGGGTTGTTGGCCCATGGCCGCAAGATAGCGCTCGTATAGAATGCGTTCACTGGCCGATTGTTGATCCACCAGTAAAAATCCTTGTTTGACGTGGCTCGCAATATATTGGCCGTGAATCTGATACGGTTCTTTTTGTTGCTTCGAAAAACTGCCGTCCTCGTCGTCCATGGTGGCCACTTCGATCCCGGAGCGCACTTCGATGCCCGGCGGTTGATTCAGGATTTCCTCGATGGTCAGTCCCGGGGCTTCCGGATCGGTCGCATCGGCTTTCGACTCGAACAGTTCCAGGCCTTCGTACAGCCGCCGCCAGTTGCGCAGATTTTCGGCGTGCCGGTCTTCATCTTCGCGGGTTGGGCGGGAAGGGTTCATCCGGTCACCAACGACGGGTGGCCTGTCGGACGTGGGATGCAGCGTCGGCGTACGGGTGGGGATATTTTGAAAGGCCGGTTCCTGATCGAAATCAAGCGTTGGCGTGACATTGTGGGTGCCGAGTGCATGGCGTACGGTGACCTTCAGGTAGTTGTACACGAGCCGCTCATCGTCGAATTTGATTTCCTGCTTCGTCGGATGCACATTGATGTCAATGCGGGCCGGGTCGAGTTCAAGGAAAAGAGCGTAGAGCGGAAACGCATCCGACGGCATTAAATCTTCGTAAGCACTCACCACCGCATGGTGCAGGTAATTGCTTTTGATGAAACGTTTGTTGACGAAAAAGAACTGCTCGCCCCGGCTTTTTTTAAAATAGTCGGGCTTGCCGACAAAGCCTGTGATGCGCAGCACATCGGTTTCTTCTTCTACCGGAACGAGTTTTTTATTGACGGCGTCGCCGAAAATTTTGACCACGCGCTGCCGCACATTGCCGGCAGGCAGGTGAAATATCTCCTGGTCGTTGTGGTGCAGCGAAAAAAACAGGTCGGGATTGGCCATCGCCACCCGCTGGAACTCGTCCATAATATGCCGCATCTCCACCGGATCGGCTTTCAGGAAATTGCGCCGCGCCGGGACGTTGTAGAACAGGTTCTTGACCGAGAGGCTGGTGCCCGCCGGACATTGGCAGGGTTCCTGGATTTTCACCGTAGAATCCTCGATGACGATCCGGGTACCCAGTTCGTCCATCGCTTGCCGGGTACGCAGTTCCACCTGCGCCACCGCTGCGATCGAAGCCAATGCCTCGCCGCGAAAACCCATCGTGTTGATGCGGAACAGGTCTTTGGCATCGCGGATCTTGGAAGTGGCGTGGCGCTCAAAACTCATGCGGGCATCCATTTCGGACATCCCGCAACCGTCGTCCATGACCTGGATCAGCGTTTTACCGGCATCCCGGACAATGAGTTTAATGCGGGCGGCGCCGGCATCCACCGCATTTTCCAGCAACTCTTTCACCACCGAAGCGGGCCGCTGCACGACTTCTCCGGCGGCGATCTGATTGGCTACACTTTCCGGCAATAATTGTATGACATCGGCCATGAATCAAAGGACGCACACGGTCGTAGTTTTTGTTTGCGAAGGACAAAGATACAATTTCAATTCATGCGCTTGATGCAATTGCGCACTGCGATTCCTCTCCAGGAATGTCGTTCATGTAACATTGTTTTTGCCAGTTTTAGTCAGATGGGATAATTTAACATGCCAGACATTGATAAATCCAACGCTGCTGCATACCTTTGCATCCTCAATTGCATTACCCCTGTTAAGAAAACAAGCACTCACCTCATATTGCGATCGCTGATTTAGTTGCCAAGGCAGCTCTGTGTTGTCCCAGATTGACCAGTGACATGGTTCGCGATCATTTCACTTTTTGTCCTTACTGTTTTTCATTTTCACTAGTTTTTTCTTGTCGGCAGTGCAGTCTGCTGGAGGGGCTAATCCTTGTTTTCACATTTTCATCTCATTTCCAAACATTTTTTTACCTGTTATGACAAAGAAAACATTGTCCCATGGGCATACGGATTTCGTATGCTCCGATCTCACCTATGGCGGGATTTCGAAAAACGGCCTACCTGTTTCTGTGGAAAGAAGCATGGTCAACGCTTACCATGACGCCCTCCAAAGACTGTCCTCTGCGAGCAAATGGTGTGTCGTTTCTGTTTTTGTAATGATAATGAGTGCGATGCCGGATATTGCGAAAGGGCAAATTAATCAATGCACTGGCTTAACTTGTATGGATAACTCAAGCGATTACAAGTGCATCATCCTTTCCTCGTTAGGAACTCCTACGAAGATTGGAACACTTACAGGCTTTGGCAGCAATCAATTTTTGCCGATGGCAAGGGTGCACCATTAGAAATTACTCCCAGATTACGGTAGAAACAACCTGCAAGATAGAAGATGCTATTACATTCGCAAGAATGTCACACGGCGCGGGCATTACAACTACGGGTGCAATTTATCGCAAAAATTGATCATGTATCGTTATTCAGCCAGACATACCAATTGGCGATCCTGGTACTATTAAAGTTGGGACTTCTATAGTCGGCAATGAGTTTCACGGAGAAGACGCTCTTGTTCAAAGCGTTACTTTTGATGGAGCCACATACACGTTCCCGATTTCTGCAATTGCTGCAAGAGATGTACAAATACTGAAGGTCGGCATTTCTGATGTACTTGGCACATCGGGGATCAATTTGATCACAGGATATCGAAACAAACCGACAGTTTCTTCAACTACTATTGCCGCGCCGGTTCCAGTTGGAATTAGAGCTTATAACACAAATCTTTTCGTTCGCAACACCAAGTTTACAAACATCGGAAAATTCCTTCCTGCTACGGAAGAAATAGTTGGCCGTGGCATAGATGGCTTGAATAACTCGGGCACTGTTAAAACACTTGATTTTGTAGGTCTAGGTCGAGATGGGGAAGCCTCTTTTAACAATGTGCATACAGGAATGGACTGCTTGGGAATGAGTATTTTCGTTTCGGAGACAAAATTTGTAAAAGGAAAGAATCACGTAGACATCTATGATGCAAAGTTTCCTGCTCAATATGTCTTTCATCGCAACCGGTTCGAAGCCTATGCTTGTCAAGGTATCTTTGCACACCGCCTGTTTCCCGTACAGAAATTTGAAGTTACATCGAACTACTTTGTGGACAACCTATTAGCTTCCTATGCCGCTGGTCTGGGCGTTGTCGGATTAAGAGTTGTCAATCCTGTGACAACGCTGGGCGGCCAACCTGTTCCGACATATACCTCCATTCCTAAAGCAGGCAGCCTTTTCGTTTCTGACAATCACTTCATCAATGAAAATAAAACTCCGGATGTTTCCACGTCTTATCAACATGAAGGGGCCAATATAGCTGGTATATACGATGCCACCCTTTCTGGTAATTTTTTCGAAAATGAGTTCACTGGAGGGATTTTATCTACTGGTTCGTATATAGGCTCAAAACTATATGCCTGTCCTAGCTATAGTCTGATTGACAATTCATTCACCGGCACTACCCAGTCTTATGCCGCTTCGGCAGGAAATCCGACCGGAGCCGTAATTGAACATTCCGGATATGGCGCCAATCAATGCAATGGTTTTAACCTGCTGGAAACAGGCATGTCTTTCGACGGATACTTTTGTGAAGGTACTTTTCTCTTTCAAAACGACTTCGGCCAACACCATTCTGGCCTGATACTCAGCGCTAACACAATGATTGGCGAACAGGATGGTACACAAAACAGCTGGGAATTCGCCACGACTACTCCCAATGTAGAAGCACTATTTCCTGTACCATCCACTGACCCAGATTTTCTCACGAAAATGGCCGCCTCTAAATTCCAAATTTATGAGTCGGAGAATACTACTCCACAACGTTGGGCTATACCACGCGTACCAAGTGGTTCTGCATGGTTCAGCGAGTCTTTTACAGAACCTCTTACCTATTCAGTTGCCTGTGACGTTGACCAATACCCACCCGACCCGCGCAAAAACATCACCTATACCGATAGAAATGTAATATACGGTACGATGCCAGAGTTGGATGGCTACCCAGCTACTAAATGGGATGCTTCCATGCGATTGTATACCAAGTTATTCACGTATCCAGATCTGCATCCTTACGGGTCGGCCGCCGATGAGTTTTATTCTGCCAAAGGTAGCAGCACCTTCGCTCGTTTGGGAACGGTGAGCGAGCAACTCCGCACCATCACACGTCCCAGCAACACGCTCTACGAGACATTGGACGATTATTACGAACAACTCCGGTCCAATGGTCTGCGATTGGTATTAATTGATAGCCTGATCTCTATCGCTTCTGGCGGTCAATTGTCCGCGTTGCTGGTTGAACGCGACAGCCTGAATGATGTCCAAGTCGCCACAGAACAATCGCTGGCTTCCGCACTAAGCACCTATAGTGCCAGCCGAAACACTGCATTACAAGCGCTAATGACCGATCTGACGGGCATTGATGCTACAGAGCAGTACGAACTGAATATGCAGACAGTCCTCAGAACAATGATTGAAGATGCCGTGGCAACTACCGGTCAAAGCTGGACAACACAGCAACAGGCCGACTTGGAAGACGTAGCCGAGCAGTGCAGTCTCTCGGGGGGGTATGGAGTTATTTTAGCCAGAGCAATGTTATTTGACCAGCAGTTTGAAGATGACAGCTCCTCTGAGGAACGCTCTTCCGCGCAGTCGAAGACATTGGCGAGTTTTGAGGCCTATCCAAATCCAACGACAGGGAGTTTGCGCCTGCAACTCTTCAAGCCCATGGGCGAAGGCAGCGCAGTAGCAGTCAAAGACCCGACGGGACGACAGGTGCTGCACCAGAGTATGAGCGCTGGCATTAAGACGACGGACCTAAACCTAAGCGGCTTGACCCCAGGCTTGTACTTCGTCCATTTGCTTGATGGATCGAATTCAGTTTCGGTAAAACGAGTTTTCTTGAATCAGTAATTGCTTAACCCAACACGAGTGGCTGTCATCCTGTATGCTATAGCACATGGGGTGGCAGCTTCTTTACACATCCAACTTGCGGTTATGAAAATATTACTGGCACTTTTATATTCAATTTTACCCGTTATCAACTGTCTCGCTCAAAAACATGATTATAACCTTTTTTTCGGTTATTGTAACGGATGCCCGGGAGCGGCGGGAGGAACAACACTCAATTTCAATTATAAACCTTCTCAATTCTATAAAGAAAACAAACAAATTAATTTTGGGGGCTCGGATTGTGTCATGAGCGACTCCATTGGAAATTATATTTTTTCTACCAACGGCATTTCGATTAGAAATAAAACACACGGGGTAATGCAAGATGGTGAAAAGATTAATCCAGGCACTTATTGGAATAAAAATTATGATGATTCCTATCCCAGTTCTACTCAACCATTTGCTGTTCCTGCTCCTGGAATGAAGAACTTTTATTACCTGCTTCATTTCGGGATAGAGGAAGTCCCGTTTTCAGGGGGCATTGATATTCAAAACTCACCATTCTACTATTCCCTGATTGATATGAATCAAAACAACGGACTAGGTAGGGTAATCAAGGTCAATCAGGTAATCACCAAGGGCAACCTGATTCCGCAAGCTATCACCAAACATGGCAATGGCCGCGATTGGTGGGTCATCACAGGTTTGTTAGACCAACCCGTGCATTACCTATTTTTAATATCTTCATCTGGCATCAGCGGGCCTTTTGAACAACAGATTGGACCACCTTTTCCCAGTTGGGAAGGCGGTGGCAATCCCATCTTCACACCCGATGGCAACACTTATATCCGCCCGGATGCGCACAACGGGATGCGCATCTATGACTTCGATCGCTGTACGGGGCAGTTAAGCAACCTGCGCATCCTGCCTTATACCGATCCGTTCTACATCTATGGGCTGGTTTTCTCCTGGTCTTCCCGCTTCCTGTACGGTCTCGCCAGCCAGGAGATGATGCAGTTTGATATGACTGCGCCGGATCTGGGCACCTCGATGGATACCATTGCAATGAATGACGGTTTTGTTATCCCATTTCCACCTTTTCAACCCGACTTTTGGCGTGGTACACGAGGGCCAGATGGAAAGATATACCTTTCAAGCACCGGAAGTTCGATTATGCTACACGTCATCCATCAGCCTGAATTGCCCGGGCAAGCATGCGACATTGCTGTGCACGGAATAAAACTCCCGACAATGCTGTGCACGGAATAAAACTCCCGACAACTAATTATTGGTCTATGCCGGCTTTTCCCAACTACCGCCTCGGCCAGTGGCAAGATTCCCCCTGCGACACTTTGCCCCAGCGCCCTTCCGGCGGCTTCACACCAACCCTCTACACGCCTGCTATGCGCACCGACACGACCTACCGCCTACTCACACCAATACCGGACAAAACGCAGTCGCCTGATATCTACTTCCGGCGAAAAGACCTGCCCAATCCGCCGGAGATGAGGGAGTGGTTTTTAATGATGAACGATTAAGGAAATCAGCCTACGCCTTTACCCGCCATAGGCTTGCCGAAGGAGGATGGGCTTCGGCAGGTAAAAACCATGAACCAATACAGCACACGCCATGAATAAATCTGCCCTGACTTTTGCTTTTGGGGGACTGCTCACCGTGATCTGCGCCAATTGTCTTTGCCAGAAGCACGACTACAACCTTTTCTTTGGGTATTGCAATGGATGCCCAGGCGCCGCAGGTGGCACAACACTCAACTTTAATTATACCCCTCCAAAATTTTATAAAGAAAACAAGCAAATAAACTTTGGCTTTTCTGGGTGTGTGATGAGTGATTCTAGTGGACAGTACATCTTTTCTACTAACGGTATTTCTATCAGAAACAAAACGCATGGAGTGATGCAAGGCGGAGAAATGATCAACCCGGGAGAATTTTGGAATAAAAACTACGATGATTTTTATCCCAGTCCTTTTGACGCATACGCTATTCCGGCACCGGGCGTAAAAGACGGCTACTACTTGTTTCACTATGGGATTGATAGAAGTGCATTCACAGGGTGGGATACTTGGAACTCTCCGCTCTACTACTCGTTCATTGACATGAACCAAAATAACGGGCTGGGGAGGGCCATGAAAGTCAATCAGGTATTGGTAAAGAACAAGCTGATCGGTATGGCCATTGTCAAGCACGGCAACGGGCGGGATTGGTGGGTGTTGACGGGTGTGGCAGACAAGCCCATCCATTACCTCTTTTTGGTATCTCCTTCAGGCATCAGCGGCCCCTTCGAGCAAAATATTGGGCCTGATTTCCCCAGTTGGGAGGGCGGCGGCAACCCCATCTTTACCCCTGATGGAAATACCTACATCCGCCCTGACGCACACAACGGGATGCGTATCTACGATTTCGACCGCTGCACGGGCCAGTTGAGCAACCTGCGCATCATCCCTTACACTGACCCATTTTATATCGTCGGTTTGGCGTTTTCTAGCTTCTCACGCTTTCTGTACGGCAACTCTCTTGAGCAAATGATGCAGTTCGACATGGGAGCCAGTAATGTAGGCGCATCCATGGATACCATTGCCATGAACGATGGCTTCGCTATACCTGCCCCTCCTTTTCAGCCCGACTTTTGGCACGGCACACGCGGGCCAGATGGGAAGATTTACCTGTGCGGCACAGGCAGTTCGATTATGCTTCATGTTATCAACCAGCCTGAATTGCCAGGGTTAGCTTGCGACATAGCCCTACACGGAATCAAACTGCCAACAACTAATTACTGGTCCATGTCCGCCTTCCCCAACTACCGTCTCGGCCCCTGGCAAGACTCCCCCTGCGACACCCTGCACTTCCAGCCGCCGGGAGGCGGCGATGGCGGCTTCACGCCTACGCCCTATGCACCACCCGCATCCATGCGCACCGACATGGGCTACCGCCTGCTCACGCCCATGCCGGACAAGACCCAATCGCCCGATATCTATTTCCGGCGAAAAGAGTTGCCCAATCCGCCGGAGGCAAGAGAGTGGTGGGAAATGACGAAGCATGAAGGGCGAACGATGAACCATAACAACACGTACCATGACTAAAAATCTGCTCACCCTACTCCTCTGCGGCCTGCTCTCCACCGCCACTGCCCAGCCTGTCTATTCCGTGTGGCCGGTCGGCACCAATGAGTTCCCCGACACGGTGCCAGGCTATGGCAATGCACTCGTGCGTTTTGAGCCAGGCGTAACAAAGGTATTTCCCGCCCACCTGCGCATGAACTTCGAGAGTACTTCCGCAGCAATGGCTGACTCGCTGGGTAATCTGCTTTTTTACACCAATGGCTGCTATATCGCCGATGCCCAAGGCGACACCATGCCCGGCGGCGCAGGACTCAATCCCGGCGAGATGCACGACTGGACTTGCCCAACAGCGGGTTATGCCAGTCCCAAGGGGGCCATGGCGCTGCCCTGGCCGGGCCGCCCGCAGCAGTATGTGCTCCTGCACATGGGCGTTCGCTACGATGTCGCCCGCAAAATCACTTACGGGCCGCTATATTATTCGGTGATAGACCTCAGTGCAAATGGTGGCAAGGGCACGGTGATCAGCAAAAACAACATCTTGCTCGACGGTGATCTGGAGCCCTTCACAGCGGTGCGCCACGGCAACGGGCGCGATTGGTGGATCGTAGTGCCAGAGTACGGTACCGACCGCTACCATAAATGGGTGCTGTCTCCTGCTGGGTTCGTGCAAAATGAGGCACAACCAATCGGGCCGACTATGCACTGCAAGCGCATTGGTTCGTCGGCTTTTTCGCCCAACGGCTGGCGCTATGGACGACAGCAGAACTGCCAGACGGTGGTACTGGATTTTGACCGCTGTTCCGGCATGTTTTCAACACCCGTCGTTTTTAACACAGCCGCCTACACATTCGGCGGCGGTGGCATTGGTTTTTCCCCCGACGGCAGCCGCGTCTATACTACTTCCCAACTCACTGTGCTGACGGCCGATCTGAACCAGCCCAGTCCGAAGCTGGACACACTCGTATTCACCTACGAGTACTGGCAATGGGGCACCAGCATGGGGCCGATCCAGCAAGGCGACGATAACAACCTGTATATCGCAAATATGGCGCGGGAAAAATATTTCAGCCGGGTAGTGTTTGGGTTGCCCGACGGCTCGGATGCACAATACGAGTTCAGGGCATTGCAACTGCCGAGATACAGCGTTAGAACCTTGCCAAATGCTCCCAACTTTCGCCTCGGCGACCTGCCCAATTCCCCTTGCGATACCCTCGGCATTAGTCCGACAGCCGAGCCTGCTCCTGTTGCGGATCTCGAGATTATGGTCACACCCAATCCGGCACGAGGCGAAGTCATCTTGCACGACCGCTCGCCGGAAAGCATTGCACAAGGACGCACCTGGCGGGTATTTTCCAGTCCGGGCATTATTGTACGCAGCACCCTGCTGGCACCAGGTACTGCCGAACAGCAACTCGATCTGCGCGGCTTGCCGCCGGGCATGTATTGGTGGGAAATGCTTCGTGCTGACGGGCGGCGAGTGGCGGGGCGATTGGTGGTGCAGCGTTAATCGGTGCTTTTTTTTCTGCGTAAAATCTGCGCGAAATAAAAATGTCCAGTAGTGTGGGCCTAGCCCCCGCTGGCCCCGCTTTTGAACCCCCCTCGCTGTACGTTGTTATCCATGTCTATGAAAAAGACTGTTGTCCTGGGCGCTACCACCAATCCCGAACGATATGCCTACCTCGCCACCACGCGGCTTCGCCGCTACGGCCACGAAGTAATTCCAGTCGGTCTCCGAACGGGCCGCATCGGCGATGTTGACATTCTGGAAGGTACGCCCGCTGTTGAAAACGTGGATACCGTGACCCTTTACATGCGGGCGGAGCGGCAGCGTCCGCTGTATGACTACATTTTTTCCCTACAACCCAAGCGCATCATTTTTAATCCGGGCACAGAAAACCCGGAACTCACCGCCCTCGCGGAGGAACGCGGCATCGAGACAGTAGAAGGCTGCACCCTGGTCATGCTTTCTATTGGAGCGTATTGAGTTCGAAGTTCGAAGTTGTTGTAGCCTGGGTATGCTTTCTATTGGAGCGTATTAAATGGTAATTCAGGCGTGCTGAACGGTGTTTCGTCTAAACAGGTCTGCGCTGCGAACGTACAAATGACAGCCACCTGACTATTTGCGGAAAACCTCTACCCGGAAGTGGGTAAATTCATTTTATAGGGCTGTTTCAGATGGAACTGGCATTTTATTTTGAGTATAAAATAAAAGCAAAATTCAGTTTCACGAAATTAATCGCCTCCAGCTATGCGCCAGATTCTCGCTCTCGTCTTTTCCTTCTTTTTTCTTACGTCCGCCAGTACGCAAGGCCGTCGTATCTATGTAGATGCATACGCAACGGGCGCCAGCAATGGCCGCTCCTGGTACGATGCCTTCACCAATCTGCAATCCGCATTGTCCGCCGCTCAGCCGGGCGATTCTGTTTGGGTGTCTTTGGGCATCTATACACCTGACACCGGACGCGCTGCTACCTTTCAAATCAAAAGCGGCGTACAACTTTATGGCGGCTTTGCAGGCGTGGAAACGCGCCTGGAGCAACGTAATTGGAGTACTTTCCGAACTCTTCTCAAGGGCATCCCGAATGTACCCGAAGATACTTCCCTGCTCCCTCAACTGAATCCCGGGCAGTCCAGCTCGGTTATAGACGGATTTATATTTACCGCTTCCCGGAGCCCCATTGCTGATGCACAGTTGAAGAAAAAGAAAGGAATCTCGCATATACTGGGGGGGGATGGCGCCGCTGCTGCCAACTTGCGCAACTGTACCATTTTGCGGCGCGTCGAATAAATCGGCAGGATGCGTCGGCGTAGCTACAAGGCGGCCGGTGGGAGATGCTCCCACCGGCCGCCTTGCATTTTCATGTCGAATGTTAAGAGAATGGATTCCACCATTAGTGGTATTTTTGCCCAAAACGTGTAATTCGCTCATCCGCTTATTGATTGTTTCTCACCGTTCCCTAACAATATGTACCGCCAGACCACTCGCCACATCCTGATGGTTCGCCCTGCGAACTTTGCTTTCAATGAAGAAACCGCCGCCAACAACGCCTTTCAAAGCCGCGATCAACGCCTGACACCCGATGAAATGAGCCGGAACGCCATCCAGGAGTTCGACGGTTTCGTGCAGAAACTGCGCGATGCGGGGGTAGATGTGATTGTCGCCCAGGATTCCGCTCAACCTGTAAAGCCGGACGCGGTATTTCCCAATAACTGGGTATCCTTTCATGAAGATGGGACCATCATCACCTACCCGATGTTTGCTCCCACCCGACGGCTCGAGCGACAGGAAGCAGTGGTCAATACCGTTCTCCAGGCAGGCTTTCGGACCAATATGCAGCTCAATTTTGAGTCGAATGAAAGCGCCAACTGTTTTCTGGAGGGTACCGGAAGCATCATATTTGATCATCCCTATCAATTGGCTTATGCCTGTATCAGTCCACGCACGGATGCAAAATTATTGGACGACTTATGCCACGCCATCGGCTACCAGCCTGTCGTCTTTCACGCAGTAGATGCAGCCGGTCAGGATATTTATCACACCAATGTGATGATGGCACTGGGAGAAACCTTTGTGGTCATTTGCCTCGATTCCATCCGCGATGTGCAGGAGCGGGCGATGGTGGAAAAACAGTTGCAAGACAGTGGCAAAATGATCGTGGACATTTCACTGGCGCAAATGAACTCGTTCGCAGGGAATATGCTCCAGGTCCGCAACGACCGCGACGAAACCATTCTGGTCATGTCCGAACAGGCCTACTGCGCCCTTACACCTGAGCAGGTAGGTACACTCGAAAAGCATACCCGGCTGCTTTATGCTGATCTTACTACCATTGAAACGTATGGCGGCGGCAGTGCACGCTGTATGATGGCGGAAGTTTTTCTACCGAAAGCGGCATAATTTTTAGTCTTCAGGTGTCAGGAAATTTTGGCCTGTTGGCAGCACTTCGCGTACTACGGCGTTAGAGTTTTCAAAATGATCGCTTTCTATGTTTACAGCGCTACGCTTTGCTTCTCTGCTTCTCCTTTCCTCGTTTTTGTTGACCGCATGTCGCGATCAGCACCTGGACGAAGCAGACCCCATCTTCAATATCGACCCTGAATTCACGGCGGATCTGTTTGAGCGGCGGAATGCTGCCGATGGCAGTGCCGAGTTCGGTCTTTTAGTAGAAAGTATGACCGATTGCGACTGCGCCAATTGTGCTGTCATCGCTGAAAGTAATATCGTCGGCGATCGCATCTCGGTACGACTGCTCGGCATCCAAAAACCGGATTCCTGCTTCGGCGCACCGGCTCCTGCCCGAGCCTTCGTTCCCATCGGCAACCTGGCCGACGGCACTTACCAGTTCTCTTTGTCGCTGCGCAATGTAGTGACGAACGAGGGCACGCTCACGGTCGAAAAGGGTCGCTGGACACTCTCCATGCCTGCTGTGCAAGGCATTGAATTTCAAAATTATGTGCTGGATAAAATGCCGGAGAACCTGCTCTGGGGTTATGCAGTAACGCCCACAGAAAAAGCCATTACAGCCTCCAAGGAGTTGCTCGCCGACCTGAAAAAAATTACGACCGATCCCGGTCTTGCACCTGGTTTTTACAGCTATTTTACGGTCACAGGCGGCGGTACTGTATTTTTCCATAAAAGTTTCGCTCCGGTCGGCCCGGCTCAGATCTTTGTCAGAAAACTGACGGCCTCTCCGGCAGAATTAAAGAACCTGTTGCAAGGCTATCGGAATCCGGCGCAGGAGAATTTACAAATCCGGTGTTTGACGACGTTGGGAGAGTTTTAGGGTTGCTGTACTCGAAGCCGTATTTTTGCCGTTTTGTGGTACATTTACTCAAACCTGACTTCGAGCATGCATTTTTTCGGCAGACCCTCCCGGCTTACTTCTCTCATTTTTACCACTTTTATTTTCCCGGCACTCCTGTTTTCACAGAAAGAAGCTCCGGCATCGCGGGCGGCTGCTTCGACGGCCAAAGACACCGCTGTGCTGCGTTTGTTCAAAAAAGCGGAAGATGTCCGGTGGGTCAAAAAATTTAAGGGCCGGATGGACGATGCTTCGGTGTTGGACCTTTCACTGGGATTCGATGGCCGCAACTGCAAGGGCTATTTGACTTACAGCAAAAGCACGGTTCGGTTTCTGCTCGACGGCGTATTTTTAGACAGCACGCAATTTCGGCTGGAAGAGCGCGATCCCAATAAATCGGTTACCGGCAGGCTGGTTGGTACGCTTAAAAACCACGTTTTTGAAGCGGAATGGACCAACCATGACAACACACTGGGCGCCCGCATCGAAGCGCGTGAAATGGCGCCCGGACAGACGCTCAATGTCACTTGCAGCGACAACAAATGGGCCAACCGCTACCTGGGTCGTTACCATGAAGCCCGGGTGGATATGGTGCTGGTCAGAATGCACCAGGGCAGTCTCTACGGATTTTTATGGGTGGAAGCCGACGGTAAAACCTATTCGTTGCAAGGCGAACTGGACGCAGAAGGCAATTACGAACTGACCGCTTTGCTGCCTGGCAACAAAACTGCGGGACTACTGAATGGCAACCTGAAATCGCCTAAAACGACTGACTGCAACTGGGTGGGAAGCGGGGAACGCCGCACGTTCAAACTCATGCAGGGGCAGTCACTTCCATTCGGGTGTTATGAATACGCCGACTATCGCAGCAGCTACGATGCCGTCTATCCGCGCACAGCATGCAACAATTGCAATACCTGGCTGGACCAACAAATGAAAGCCTGGACGGAGCGCTGCCGCTCCGTGCTTGCCACGCGCACAGAACCCCTCACGCCTTCCAGCCGCAGCATCCACCGCGCCAATGCCTGGGCGGAGATTGCGTCATGGACAGACAATGTGCTCTGTGGTTACCTGACGTTTACGGATACCTGGAGCGAACAGTCGCAAGGAGCCGCTTTCAATTTCGATCTTCGCACCAACAAGCCCATTGTACTGGAAGATATTTTCAGTAAAACGTTCAATGCCAAAGGGTGGATCGAGGACTATGCCAAACGCGAATCACCCAAAATGACGCAGTTTGCCTCCGACCCGAAATACCGGGAATGGATTGTGAAAGAAGGTTTTCCGCTGTTTACATTGCGTCGCGACGGGTTGGAAATCAGCACGTTGTTTCACCCGCAGTACGGGCGGCAATCTTTGCTGGTGCCTTATGTTCAATTGAAACCTTACATGAAAAAAGAAAATCCGATCGGGGAGTTTGTCAAGTGACCGGCACCTCGTCGCGTTTCAACATTTTCGCCACCCAACCCGGCACAATGAATGCTCCCAGCAGCAAATATCCATAGTAGGCCATGCTCCGCCACACCAGCGCGACCACCATGGCCACACCGGCCGCAGGAACAAAATCGGCGATCAACGTAGCAAATAATACCTCCGCCACCCCAGAGCCACCCGGGGTGGGCGCCGCAGCCATGATGATGAACATCGCCACCATGCGGGCGTATACGAATGCCTGGGTTACGCCGTCAATCGGCGTAGTCGGCACAATAGCAATGAGCAAACAGTTGATCATCAAGAATTTGCAGGTCCAGGCACCCAATGTACCAATGATGACCCGCAGGTGGTACGTCCAGGATTGTCCCCGCATCTCGCCAGCGGCCAACTCAAATTCATCGCCCAGGCGCAAGAGCCTGGGGGCTTGTTTTTGAAGGAAAGAGCGCCGGGCCAGCCAACCCAAGGCATTTTTTGCGTACCGGGGTTTTATAAACAGAAAAAACACCAGCACACACCAGTAGCTGCACATGAAAGCATACGTGCTGAAAAAGACACCGCTTGCTACCCAGACTTCTTCGAAGGTTTTGGCGCCCGGATAAAGCATGGCCGGACCGTAGACCGCAAGCAACACGGGCAGTGAAAGCACAAAAAACCCTGCATCGCACACCATTGCGTAAAACACTGCGGCTGCGGTGCGCCCTGCCGCCAACCGCTCCCGGGTCAACACAAACAACATGACAAATGGGCCTCCTTTATTCGTCGGGGTAAGCGCTGCGCTAAACTCCCACAAGACCATCAGTTGCAGGCATTTTCGCCAGGAAAAAACATCGCCGGTGAGGGTGCGAAGCCGAAAAGCATAGAAAAAATGTCGGATGACCAGGAGCCCGAGTGCGCCAGCCATCCATCCAAATGCCTGCGCCGACCAACGGATGCTGCGAAACTGCTCCGCGTCGAACTTGGTGTAAATCAGGTACCCAATGGCTGCCAACCCCAATGTAACGGGCAAAATCATGCGGGATATGCGCAAAGAACGCAGCACGCTCTGACCTTCAGTGTCCAGGGGCGATTGGGTGTCGGGGGTAAGGGAGGTTTTTTGCATGATACAAAGGTCGGATAGGGGGGCGGGAATACAAGGGGTTAAATTTGAAGTTTTTTCAAACTTTGCATCTTGTTGATCACTTGCTGGCCTTTCCAACAAATAAGATTATGAATGAAACCGTTGACGGTTCCGTTTGAATAATTGCAACCCCCTATTTGTTTTGAATTTGTTGAACAGGATGCAAATGGGATGAGGCACAACGAACTAGTTCTGTCTGAAAATGTTCTCTTGCCGCTTGATTCGATATTCTTAGGAAATGATCAGAAACCAAGATTTCAATTGACAAGCCCTGGCAATTCCAATCATCCAATAGACACATCAACATGTTCATGAGAAATCTCTTGTTTTGGCTGCTCCCTCCCGTTTTATGGCTGAGCTGCAAATCGTCTGAAAAAGTTACCTATTCGCCCGATCAAATCGTACCAACAGACCACGCGCTGCTCTGGAAGATCAGCGGCAACGGGTTGAAAAAATCTTCCTACCTCTACGGTACGATCCACCTCATCCCGAAAGACGAGCTCCATTTTTCGGATGCCCTGGAAAATGCACTGAATGACAGCAAGCGCGTGGCGTTCGAGATTGATATGAAGGCCATGACCAATTTCCGCACACAGATGAGCCTGATGACCAAAGCATTCATGGCGGGCGGTAAAACGCTGAAAGACCTTTTGCCACCGGAGGATTATGTGTTTGTGAAAGAAAAAATGACTGAGAAAGGCATTCCATCCGGGATGTTCGAGCGAATGAAGCCCATGTTCCTGAGCACTATGTTTTCCGGAGAAAGCGACGGTGGCACTACCATGAAAGGCCAAATGACCTCTGTAGAGATGGAACTGTATCAACTCGCCCGCAAGCGAAAAATTGAATCGGCTGGTTTGGAAACCGCTGAATATCAAATGGCTGTGTTTGACAGTATCCCATACACCGCGCAGGCCAAAATGCTGGTGGAAAGCCTTCGGGAGGCCGATGCTGATACTACCGGTGGCGACGGTGAACTGGCTCGTATGCTTCAACTCTACCACAACCAGGACATCACGGCGATGCAAAGTATGATCTCAGACCCCAACAGCGGCATGGCCGGGTATGAAGACATCCTGCTGAATCGCCGCAACCGCAACTGGATTGCAGTAATGTCCCGTTTCATGCGCGAAAAGCCAACCCTGTTTGCCGTGGGCGCCGGACACTTAGGGGGCTCCGAAGGAGTAGTGGCACTGCTGCGCAAACAGGGATATCGGGTGGAGCCTTCTTTGTAACTCCTAGGATTTGGGGAAAGTCAGCATAAACACGCTGCCCTTGCCGGGTTCGCTGCGGACGTCTACCAGACCTTTGTGGGCGACCATGATTGCTTTTACGTAACTTAAACCAAGGCCGAATCCCTTTACGTCGTGGATGTTGCCCGTATGAGCGCGGTAGAATTTGTCGAAAATATGTTTCCTGATTTCTTTGCTGATTCCGATGCCCTTATCTGCCACGGTGATTTCCACCCCTAAAGGCACATTACGGGTACTGATGCTGATCTCCGGTTGATCCGGGCTGTACTTGTTGGCGTTGTCCAGCAGGTTGTGGATAATGCTGGCGATATGCGTTGCATCCCCCTGGATCACCGGCTGGATCGCCTGAAGATCGGTGCGCAGGGAGCCGTCGCGTTTTTCCACCTGAAGGCTGAAATTGTCTACCGCCTGTTGGATCACCTCGTGCAGGTTGAGTTCGCCGAGCCGAAGTTCAAAATCTTTTTTGTCAATCAAAGCCATTTGTAGCACCCGCTCCACCTGGCTGTTCATGCGGCGGTTCTCCTGCCGGATGATGTCTATAAAACGTTTGATCTTGTCCGGATTGTTCACCACCATGGGGCTGCTGATACTGTCGGCAGCGAGTGAAATGGTCGCAATGGGCGTTTTGAATTCATGGGTCATGTTGTTGATGAAGTCGTTTTTCATCTCCGACAGTTGTTTTTGCCGGAAGATCACTTGAATTGTATACCAGAAGCAAAAAAGGATGATACCGGTAAACACCACCGACAACACCAGCATCCACAACACGGATCCCCACACGAGGCGGGTACGGTTCGGAAAATACAGCGACAAGTATCCAGGCGACTCCATGTCTTGCGAGAACAACGCGACCTTATACGGCGAATTGAAAAGCGTAGGCGCACCGCCATGCGTGATCTGCGGACCGCTGTCTTCTACCACAAAATGATCATTCACAATCACATAACTGCTGCGGGTTTTGGAATACACCCCGTACTGATAAGCCGTTGAAATACCCCGGCTGTTAATCTCCTCGCTGATGGACTGTGCCAGCAAGTCCAGTTGAATGCGTTCGGCCAAAGGTTTAGCATCGAGCAACTGGCTGACTTTCATATACTCCCACATGGTCGCATTGTCCTCAAAATTTTGACCAGATCTGGTAGGATTGGGCAAGTTGCCAGTCGTCAGGTCCTGGCTGCGGGCGCGGGCAACATATCCGTTTTCCAGGTATTCAGCAGCGCGTTGTACACTTTGGTCGGTCGCATCCGAGCGCGATTTATTCATGGCTTCCAGCACGGTTACCGTTTCCAGGTATTGCAATTTGCCGGCCACCTGATTGAGTGCAGCAAACACGTTTTTGTCAAATTGATCTTCATTCAGCCGGATGTTCCAGCCAATCCAGTATACCTGCAAACAAATGACTCCGATCAGCGCGAGGCTCATCAGACCGATGATAATTTTGATACGAAGTGCGTTCAAGTTATGAGGGTATTATAAAAATCGTAAAAAGGTTTTACCGGCAAAGAACGGGGTCGGCGGTTCGATTATGCATGTTGGCACAAATAATTTTTACACGACAAAACGGAGTTTGATTAAAGTACCGTTTGTAGTATCATCCGTTTCACAAAAATTTATGAACCATGAAAAAAACAATGCTGTTGCCCGCGTTTTGTCTGGTAGTGCTTGGTTTCGTTGCACTGTCGGCATTTACCTTCCATTCACCCGTTGTAATCGAGACACCGCAAGGTGAGGACGATGATTTTCAATCCTTCCTCAATGTCTTTTCCGACGCTTCTTTCCCGTATGTAATTTCTGAAAAGGATTTGCAGAATCGTTTGGAAAAAGCCGTGAAGGTTCGGAACGGAGAAAAAAGTGAAAGGGAAGAGGCACAGCAAAAAGCGAAACGACTTGAATATCGCCTGCATAAGTTTTTGCCGGAGGTTGGTAACTACAGCAAATTTAGTCGCGCTCCTGTCACCGTAGAGCCGGTCGCCAAGCTGGATGCCGGTAAGTACTATGCGATCATCTATTGCAGCGCAATGGGCTTTTTCACCGACAAATCGTACAGCGTAGCACTGCTTGATAAAACAGGCAAACACCACAGTACCCATTCATTTGCTCATCTGACTTCGAAAGAGATCACCGAGGTCAAAGGTTTGTAGAAATGCATCGGGTTGACATTAATTCCCGACCTCGGAGAGGTCGAACGTTTGTTTCAACACTATCTTCTGCAAACCTTCGACCTCTCCGAGGTCAGGAAAACATTGAAATGCTACATTTCTGCAACCCTCTGACCGCTCCGAGGTCGTATGGCAAAAGGCATTTCAAAGCGGCTGGATAGTTACCTTTTAAGATGCCCTTTTCTCCTTTTAGCGCAGCCCAAACCAATCAAAGCCTAACAGCCGATAGCGTCCCCAACGATAACCAACCACGATTTCCGCCACCAGCAGATTAAGGAACGGGCATATAATAACTTGTAAATTTGATGTGCTTTCTTTTCACCCAGATGACCCATCTTTTTGATTAAATAGCCCCACTATTCGCTCAAAAAGATAGCCCATCTGAGCAAAAACCAATCTACCTGAAACTTACAAGTTATTATTTGCCCGTTCCTAAGCATCCAACTGGGCCAGGCCACCAGGCGATAAGCCGTCTCCGGATCTATGTCGGAATATACCGCCAGGAAAAATTGCATGACCCGCAAAGTGATCGCTGAAAAGGTAAGGGCATAATCCAGCGCACCCGTGCTGTACGGCCACACGATGCGTGCCATCAGAAAGGAGAAAAATGCGACGGCTGAGAAGCCGAGGATACAGATCAATAGCCGCATAGGAAATTTCAGGTAACCTGAATGACGTAACTCACTTCAACCGGCTCAGTCCTGCTTTCGCCTGCGCATGCAGGCTGCTGGCATATTCGGAGGGTTTGATGCCCAGGCATCTGTTGAAGGCATCCCGCGCTTTTCCGGGATCCTTTTTTTCTTCGTGGAGCAGACCCAATTGTAGCGCCGCATTGCAGGCAAAATAGGACGGGTCGCTGGCGCCGCGCTCGATTGTCTGGTGATAAAGCCGGGTCGCCTCTTCCATTTTCCCCATTTTATGTGTGATGCGGCCAAGCCGGTAGGCATGTTCAAGGCTCAGGGTTTGATTGGCGGAGTAGTCGGTGGCGGCGTTTTTCAATAAATCGTAGGCTCGCTGGTAATAGCCTCCATCGAACAGCAGCCGGGCGCGAAGTAGCCGCTGATCAGGCATTTGTCCGCTATCTGCTTCGCGCTGCGCGGCTTCGTCGCCTTCAGATTTGGCGATGCCTTTCAATTTTACATAGTTCATGTAAGTGCGATAGCCGCTTTCGTTGTCCATCACAAGGTGATACCACGCTAATTTTTGATACGCCTCTTTCACCCCTTCTTTGCCTTGAAAGTTTTTTAAAAACACCTCTAAATCTTGATTTGCATCCAGGTCCAAGCGGCGAAGTTTGGCGAGCCCGAGCAAATATTGACGCATGGTAAATGGTTGATAAGGTGCCGCCACCGGACAGTTTTGCAGCAGTTGGATCGCTTCATCGTTGTGGCTGGTGCGCATCCCGACGGTTGCCATCACAAACGCAGCCATTGGATTCATATTCGGATTCAATTTGCTGCCTTTCAATGTTTTCCATGCCAAATCACCTTGATTATTGAGGAAAAGTTGGAGATAAGCATAGGTAACCAGCGTCTCCGCCTCAAATATAAAGTCTTGTTTTCTGGCATACGCCAGCACCTCTTCCAACTCGCGCAAGCCTTGGGCGGTGCTGCCGCTCATGCCGCCGACGGCGCGCACGGCCCACTTGTATTCGTCCGGTACATTGCCCACAAGGGCGTGCATGACACCCAGGCTTTTTTTGTTGGCAATAAAGTCGGGGAACCTGCGCTGATTTTCTTCGAGCAGGGCGTATGCTTGCTTGATATCGCTGAGGGCGGTCATGAAGTCGCTGTTGCGGCTTCGCAAAATGGCCCATTGGAGCCGGATTTCTGCCTGGCAATAAAGAAACCACGGCGAATTGCGGTCGCCGGTGGCAATTTTTGCCAAACGAGGCTCCATATTTTTGGCCAGATCCTGATACCCGTTTTCACTGTCGCTCAGGAACACGCTGAAAAAATCCAGGTAATTTTCCACCAGAACAGCGATCAGGTTGTCCGACTCCGATTTTTTCATCTGTCCCAGTGTCACCTTGGCTTCTCCAAACCGCAAGCTCATCGTTTTTTGGTAAGCATCTTTGGCTGCCGGTGAAAAGTCAAAGTATTTGGCTGCATGTGCCGGGCCTACATTCACTACAAAAAAGAAAAGTAGAGCGACCTGGATAGCGCGTTGGGAAAAGCAAAGCATCTGTGCTGTATGTTTAAATCTTATGGGTATAAATGTACTATGGAATTGATCCATGTAAATCGGATAATGAAGGTACAGTTTTTTATGGATCAAATTAGAACCAGTAACTCACTTTTGCCACCAGCGCCCGGTTTTTCACATTGCCAATCTGTACCGCGTAGTTGTCCGTATACACCACGAACACATCACTCATCGGGCGGAAACGCCACTGTAACCGGCTGTTGATGTTGAAGTTATCCGCCTGGGTGTTGTATTGGATAAAAGTTGTCCACCAGAGGTTTTTGGCGAAAAACACTTCCACGCGCGGTGTCAGGTTGAACAACTCTACGTCGCAGTAGGGTGCAGGAAAATCCAGCCGGTTGTACTCCGCAGCCAGCCGTAGGTTCATGAATGCCCGGATACGGGCGTTGAGTTCGAAGCCCCCACCGTATTGATGGCCGTTGTAAAAACTGCCCGCTTTAGCTGACACAGACACAAAAAAGCGTTTTCGATAATCGGAACTCCACTCCGTACCGACACTGGTAAACTGGTAGAGAGCGGCAGGCAGTGCCGGACAGCGAGTCAGGTCATCCTCGTCATCGAATTTGAATGGTACTGGTACGTTCGCCCAGTTGGGGCTGACACCGATGGCGAGTTCACTGGTATTTTTGAAATTGATCTGTGCATAGAGTTCGTTGGTGGCCTCGTTGAGCGAGCCGGCGGGATTAAAAACAGTGAACAATTCCCCTCCAAACTCGACGTAATTGATCCGGCTGGTTTCAGGTTTTTTAGGAAATATCTGATAGGAGAAATTATTGAAAACAAAGTTGTATCCGATGCGAAGCGTGGTATCGCGAACCACATCATAGTTCTCGATCCGCTGCTCGAAGCCGAGGTCAGCATAATAATTTTTGCCCATGTGCAACACGTCTGTGAGCCATGAAAACCCGCGTGTCCGATAATTGAACCCCATATTGCCCCACCAGTTTTGGTCTGTGATGCCCGGCTTAAACGACCGGTGATGGGTGAGCCAGGAAGTCCATTGGCTGTTGTTGGAGATAAAAACGGTCTCTAATCCGGCATTGCGGCTCGATTGGTTGCGAATCCGCTCCGAACCGTCAAACGACTCGCGGTCGAGGAAGTAGCCCGACACCCTGCTGCGACCCAATACGCGGCGGTTGATGGTCAAAGCAGTGTTGTTGCGTGCAGGAGTACTGTCTTTTTTCTGGGTATACATCATCATGGCTCCTATGCGGGTATCAGAGCCAAGATTGCCCGTGAGGCGCAGACCGCCGAGAATGGGCAACTGATCGCCGGCATCATTCAGACCGATGCGGCGGGAAATGAACGGGCGGACGGGTGGAATACCAAAGTTGGCAAACAAGTCGCCGTTTTCGAGGAAGAACGTGCGCTTTTCGGGAAGTTGAACGTCGAAGCGCGTGAGATTGACCACTTGTTCATCAATTTCCACCTGAGAGAAATCGGGGTTGAGCGTCACATCCAGGTTCAAGCCGGAGCCAATTCCGATTTTAGCGTCCAGACCTGCATTGGGCTTGATTTTCCAGGCCCCATTTTCTTCATAATCCCTCGAAACTGCCGTTGTGGCGTACGGAATGATGTTGTGGTTGCCCTTCGTGCGGCGAGGCGAAACATCCCAAACCAACTTGCCCGTCCAGCCCACATCGGTACCGTCGAACTGAAAAGGCACCCGCGCCCAGGTTGAGTACACACCATTGCTCAGGTCATTGCGGATGAAGTTGATTCCCCAATCGCCTTGCCCTTCTTTGAACCGTAGAATGCGCAGCGGAATCGCATACTCTGCCGTCCAGCGATCGGAATACCGGCGGGTTTCCACATGCCATTTGTTGTCCCAGTTGGTGTCCATTTCACCATCAGTTCCGGAAAGCAAAGCCTCCGTTTGTACGCCAGCAGGGCTTACTCCAAAAAAGTAACCGTTGTTGGCGGTATTGGTCGGGTCCAGCACGACCGCAAAGCCATCGGAATCCCAATAACCCACGTCGCGCTTGATGCTCTGGATGACATAATCGGGCGAGGTGTCGTGTGCCACGACGGCAACATAAAGAAACCGGTCATCATAGGCACAGCGCACTTCGGTCTGCTCTGGCGCCGGACCGCCATCACGCGGCCATTTGAGCCAGAACGTGTCGGTGACAGCCGCCGTTTGCCATACCGGTTCGCTGAGATCGCCGTCCACCTGGATGGGTGCGCTGCTGCGGGCAATCGTTAAGACAAAACGATTTTGGTGCTCGGCACGGGTAATGTTCTGAGCACGGGCTTTTTCAGTAAAAACAAAAAACGGGGCGAATAGAGCCAGGATGTAACAAACGCGCATGAAGTTGGATTTTCTCGTGATGCGGTCGTTCGGGAAGTGGTTGGCAAAACAAATTTTCGAGAAAAAAATTCACTCCTGTCCCAATAAGGAACGCGGCACCAATAACTTAGTCATTTGATGCCACCCTTTGTTCCATCATACGGCCCCTATTTTTCTTTAAATAGCCCCACTATTCGCAGAAAAATAGTGTTGTCTGATGAAAAAATGGTTGAC
>Ga0209181_10002303_pt1 | contig 31622 bp, 36 predicted proteins | sample MAT05_FD_187208 | JGI IMG/M metagenome (GOLD analysis project Ga0209181, IMG submission 187208) | Freshwater microbial communities from Lake Fryxell liftoff mats and glacier meltwater in Antarctica - MAT-05 (SPAdes) (version 2) | ecosystem: Environmental > Aquatic > Freshwater > Ice > Liftoff... | reverse complement strand
AGGGCCGGAGTGCGAGGGACGCAGGGGCGGGGGGCGTCCAGCGCGTCATCGAGACACAGGCGGCGCACCCCCGCAGGTACATCGCTGCACCATCGAGGTGCGGCGCGGGCAGGGTGGGGGTGCGGGGCAGTCGGCGCACGGGGACGCTGCCCGCACCGGCGGGGTGCAAGGTGCTGGATGGCTGCCCTTTACCCCCAAACCACCGCCCCACGCAGCAGCAGGCCCGCCCGCGCCGGGTGGGCGGGAAGCTCCACCCGGCGCGGGAGATGTCGGCCCGGCCGCGCGAGGAGCGGCGCGCCTACGGCACGATGGGGAAGCTGTCGATGCCGCTGCGGGTGCCCCGATTGATCTCCACGGTGACGCTCAGCTCCTGAGTGCCGGTGAGGCCGGCGGGGCGCGGGCCGGAGTAGATGGCGGAGTCGAGCAGCTTCACACTGGTGCCGGTGAAGCCTTTGAGGAAGATGCCGTGGCTGAGGACGAGCGGGTCGAACCAAGTGGGGCGGGCTTGGCAAGCGGCAGATGATGGTCAGCGGCGGGCGGGGATTTCCCGCGGATGGGTGGGCCGCGCCGGCGCTAGGGCGCGGGCTCGCGGCTGGGTTTGTACGCGGCGACGAACTGGCGGCGGAAGCCGGCGAAGGTGCCGGCTTCCAGATGGCTGCGGACCTGGGCCATGAGGTGCAGGTAGAAGTGGAGATTGTGCAGGGAGATGAGGCGCAGGCCGAGGATCTCTTCCGCTTTCACCAGATGCCGGAGGTAGCCGCGGCTGAAGGTGCGGCAGGCGGGGCAGGTGCAGCCGTCTTCGATGGGGCCTTTGTCGAAGGTGAAAGGGGCGTTTTTCAGGTTCAACGTGCCGGTGGCGGTGAAGGCGGTGCCATTGCGGGCGATGCGGGTGGGGAGCACGCAGTCGAACATGTCGATGCCGCGGGCGATCATCTCGAGCATCTGCGGCGGGGTGCCGAGGCCCATGGCGTAGCGGGGGCGATCGGCGGGCAGGTAGGGGATGGCGGCTTCCACGGCGCGCATCATCTCGGGCTCGGGTTCGCCGACGCTGACGCCGCCGACGGCGTAACCATCGAAGCCGATGGCGACGAGGGCCTCGGCGCTCTCGCGGCGGAGGTCGTGGAAGCTGGAGCCCTGGACGATGCCGAACTTGAGGCCAGGGGTGGGGACTTCTTTGCACACGGCGGCCCAGCGCAGGGTGCGGGCGAGGCTATCGGCGGCATACTCGCGCTGGCAGGGGTAGGGGGGGCATTCGTCGAAGAGCATGCAGATGTCGCTGCCGAGGGTGGCCTGGGTCTCCATGGCTTCGCGGGGGCCGAGGAACATCGGGCTGCCATCGAGGTGACTCTGAAAGTGGACGCCTTCCTCGGTGATCTTGCGGAGCTTGGCCAGAGAGAAGACCTGGAAGCCGCCGGAGTCGGTGAGGATGGGCCCATTCCACTGCATGAACTCGTGCAGGCCGCCGAAGTGTCGGATGACGTCCATGCCGGGGCGGATGAAGAGGTGGTAGGTGTTGCCGAGGATGATTTGGGCGTGGAGCGCGGTGAGTTCGTCGGGGGAGACGCTCTTGACGGTGCCCTGGGTGCCCACGGGCATGAAGATGGGGGTCTCGATGGTGCCGTGCCGGGTGACGAGGCGGCCGCGGCGGGCGAGGGAATCGGGGTCGGTGCCGAGCAGGGTGAACATCGGCGCGGAGGCTAGCGGGCAGCCGGGTGGAAGCAAGGCGGGCGGCGCAACGGGGATGGGGCGCAGACGGCGGATGGCCGACCGGGATGGGGAGGAGGAGGAACCACAGATGACACGGATGGCACGGATGAAGAGCGGAGGTCGGGGCGGGATTCTGATCGCCGGGCGGGATGCGGCGGAGGAGGAACCACAGATGACACGGATGGCACGGATGAAGAGCAGAGGTCGGGGCGGGATTCTGAGAGGATGTATCGGAAGTCTGTTTTCAGGGGTCAAAGGCCGGGTTTTGACGCAGAGGCGCAGAGTGAACAGAGAGTTTCGCAGAGGGATTTCTCGTTTTCCTCTGCGTGCCTCTCACTCTGCCTCTGCGCCTCTGCGTTCAAAAAAGGGACTTCCAATACATCCTCTGATGGCCGGGCGGGATGCGGCGGAGGGAGGACCACCGATAACGCAGATGGCACGGATGGAGAGCGGAGGTCGGCGCTGGATTCTTCATCTGTGCCATCTGTGTTATCTGTGGTCACCTCTCCGTTCCCGATCCCCGTCGCCAGAGTCTTTGTGAATAAGTTTGACCGTGCCAGCTCGCCCGCATAGACAACGGCTGGTTTCTTAAAGATATGAAGAATCTCCTTCTTTCCTTGGTCGCGGTCGGCCTCGTCGGCTGCTCCAGCACTCGCTCCACCGTGCAGCCCGTCGCGCTTGGGCCGGGCTCCACCATTCCGCAAAAGGAAGCCACGCTGGTGGCAGGCCGCAGCGGGGCGTATGTGGCGCTGCAACCGCGGGGGACGCTGACGGTCGATCTGCAGTCGAATCCCGGCGCGGGCTACCGCTGGAAGCTGGTGAAGCCGCTCGACGAGAGCGTGCTCAAGCTGGTCTCCGGCCAGAAGGCGCTGCCGCCGATCGCGCTGGCTCCTGCCGGGTTGAGCCTGCCGCAGCCGGAGAAGTGGGTGTTCCAAGCCGTGGGACCGGGGACGCAGAAGGTGCGCATGATCTACGCGCGTCCTGACCGGCCGCTGAACGAGTCGGTGACTTACGACTTTACGGTCAACGCGGAGTAGCCGCCGCGGCGGCGGTCTTCTCGCGGTGCGCCTCTTCGGCGTCCACGAGGGTGAGGAAGACTTTCTCCAGCGCGCCGCCTTCGCCGCTCTGCTGGCGCAGCTCCTCGACGGTGCCGAGGGCGATGAGCCGGCCGTGATGGATGATACCGATGCGATCCGCCACCTCCTCGGCGACGCTGAGCTGGTGGGTGGAAAGGAACATGGTCATGCCGGCGCGGGTGCGGTCGCGGAACTCCTGCTTGACGATGCGCGCGTGCATCGGATCGAGGCCGACCATCGGCTCGTCGATGACAAAGACCTGCGGATCGTGGAGCAGGGCGCTGGCGATGACGAGGCGCTGTTTGGTGCCGTGGGAGAGGTTTTCCGTGAGCTCGTGGCGGTAGTCGTTGAGATGGAAGCGCTCGAAAAGTTCCCCGGTGCGCTGGATCATCAGCGGGCGGTCGAGGCGGAAGATGTCGCCGACGAACTGCATGAATTCGGTGGCGGTGAGCTTGTCGTAGAGGAAGGGAAAATCCGGCACGTAGGCGAGGAGCGCCTTCGCCTTCTGGGGCTCGCGGTGCATGTCGAAGCCGCCGATCTTCACCGTGCCCGCGGTGGGCCGGAGCAGGCCGGTGAGCATGCGGATGGTGGTGGTTTTGCCCGCGGCGTTCGGGCCGAGGAAGGCGAAGAATTCGCCGCGCCCGATCTCGAGATCGACGCCCGCCACGGCGCGGAGATCGCCGAAGTTCTTCACCAGCCCGCTCGCGGAGATCACGGTGAGATTTCCTCCGGCGCCGCCGAGTAACCGAACATCGTCCGCACGCGCAAAATCTGCCCGAGCTGGCTGACGTGCGCCTCGAAAAGCGTCTGCCCCGATTGCTCGCCGGTGACGAGGTAAGTGTCGATCTTCTCGCCGCGCACGGAGAGCGTGGACTGCTGCGCACGGATCTCCATCTGCGCCGCGCCGGCGCCTTGCAGCGAACCGAGGAGCGCGGGGTCGAGGCCCTGTTCGCGCATCCACTGGCGGGCGCCGGCTTCGTCGAGGGTAAAGGCAGCGCGGCGCAGGAGATGGCTGCCGGAGTGCGTTTCGTAGCTCAGGCGTTTGGTGGCGAAATCGACCTGGAGGTCCACCATGAAGTTCGCGGGTTCGCGCAGGTTGATCGCGGCTTTCGCCCGCTGCGGGTGGAGGGTGGCGTCGAGATCGAGATCGCCCGACCACACGATGCGCTGCCGCGGCGCACCGGGCAGCGCGAGCTGGATGGAACCGGCGACCGCGAATTGCCGCTGCCCGTCCTCGCGCCGGACATGGGGCTGGAGACGCAGTTGGCCCACGGGGGACTTGTCGCTGTAAATCTGGAGGTCGCTCGACTGTTCACGCTGGAGCATCATGCGCGCGACGTGCGCCACCGGCACCTCGCGCAGGGACGAGCCGCCGACGCCGAGTTCCTTGCGCAGCAGCAGGCCGGTCATCGTGAGCCAAAAGAGCACGACGGCGGCAGCGAGGAGGCGGTAAACCATGCGGGGAAAGAGACGTGCGAACCGGGCCGCTCAGCGCGCCATTTCCTCCCGGCGATCCCGCTCCACGAGCGCGTAGGCGTTGTGATTGTGGATGCTCTCGAAGTTCTCGGCCTCCACGCGGTAGTAGGTGATCCGCGCGTCTGCCTCGGCGCGGGTGGCGACGTTGCGCACGAGGTCTTCCACGAAAACGGGGTTTTCGTAAGCGCGCTCGGTCACGGCCTTTTCGTCGGGACGTTTCAGCAGGCTGTAGAGTTCGCTGGAGGCGCTGTCTTCCACGAGGCGGATCATTTCCTCCAGCCAAAGCGGCGGATGGCTGCGGATGGAAAAGGTGACCTGCCCGCGCTGATTGTGCGCGCCGTGGACGCTGATCGCCTTGGAGCACGGGCAGAGCGTGGTGACGGGGACGACCACCGTGACGACGAAGTCCGTGCGCCCGTGCTCCAGCGTCGCGGCAAAGCGACCGGTGTAATCCATGAGCCCGACCGCGCCCGTGACGGGCGCCGCTTTCGCGAGGAAGAAGGGGAACTCCACGTCGAAGTGCGCGCACCGCGAATGCAGCCGCTGGGTGAGCGCGAGCAGGAGCGCCTCGATTTTCTCCACATGCAGCTCGGGGCCGAAGTCGTTGAGCACTTCTACGAACCGGCTCATGTGCGTGCCTTTGAACTGATGCGGCAGATCCACCGTCAGCGCGGCCGTGGCCACAGTGTGCTGCACCTCGTGCGCCCGATCGCGGAGCTGCATGGGGAAACGCAGCGCCTTCACCCCCACGCGATCGATCGCGATCTGGCGATCGTCGGGTTCGTTCTGCGTATCTTTCATAGCGGGGGCCTGGGCGGACATGGAGCGGAGTGCATAGCACAAAAGCGAACGGCGCGAAGGGGAAACCGGACGCGGGAAGCGACGAGCCGCGACAATCCGTTGCATCGCCGCGGGTTTCACGGGAGCGTGCGCGGCATGGATGTCGAACCCCCGCCCGAGGCCCCGCCGCCCACGGCTGCCCGCGAAAAATCCGACCGCTTCTCCCGGAGCGTCCTCGGGGTGATCGCGTTCGGCTTCTCGATGATCCTGCTGCTCATCTGGCTGGACGAGATTTTCCACGTCCCGCAGCTCGTTTTCGGCGGGCCGCGGGAATCGCACTGGCGCTCCAGCCTGCTCACCACGCAGGTGGTGCTGGTCGTCTGGTGGGTGGTCCACCGCCGCACCGCGCGGGTGCTCGCCCGGCTGCATTACCTGGAGCGGATGCTCCGGATGTGCGCCTGGTGCCGCAAGATCGGCGACGGCGACGAATGGGTGCCGATGGAGCAGTATTTTTCCACCCGCTTTGATACGCGGACCTCGCACGGCGTCTGCCCCGCGTGCGCGGAGACGATGCGCGCGGAGTTTCGCGGGCCGCGCGAGGGAGAGGGGAATGGCGAATCGTGAATGGCGAATCGTGAATGGTCACCCCGCACCATTCACGATTCACGATTCACCATTCACAACCTCCTTCCCACCTCCCCTCCGCTGCGGCATGGATGAAGGGATGAAGTCCCTCCGTACCCTCGCGATCTTCGCCGCGCTCACCGTTTCCGCGCTCGGCCAGAGCGCCACGCCGGCTCCCATCTCTACGAACTCGCGGGAGATTCCCATGCTCCGCGTGCAGCTCCCCGGCGGCACCTACGCCGTGGCGCTGCGCTCGATCATCTCCGTTTCGCAGCACGAATATCTCGTCGACGGCATCGCGCGCGTCACCGAGGTGAATATCGACACCGCCGGCACGCTGCTCGCGCGCTTTTACTTCCTCGAACCCGCCGTGCCGAACACCCCCGCGGCGGTCGTAAATGCCGCCGCCGATCAAGCCCAGCGGCTGCTCAAGGAAGCCGCGGACAAGACCGGCCAGGACGTGTGGAAGAAGGTCACGAAAACCTACCCGACGACCACCCACGCGCGCACCGCCGAGTATCGCGTGGAGAGCCTGGAGACGCTGGGGAAAATCTTCACCGCCGCGGATCAGGCGCTGCGGTTGCAAAAGGATACGCGGCTCAGCCTCGGCAGCGAATAGCCGGCGCCGCAGCGTCCGCCTGGTGGGCGCGAGCGGATGTTCCTTGCCTCGCGGCCCGGCATCCGCTCTTCGTCTCGCCGCATGCTCATCGATGTCGCGCTGAATCCCGCCGAAATCGCCCTGCTCCCGCAGCGCGATCTCTCGGCGACGACGTGCATCGTCTTCGACATCCTGCGCGCCACGTCGTCGATGATCACCGGCCTCGCGCATGGCGTCGCCGCGATCCATCCCGTGCGAACCATCGAGGAAGCGCTCGCGCTCAAAACGACGCTGCCGCACGCCGTCCTCGGTGGGGAGCGCCACGGCGAACTCATCCCCGGCTTCGACCTCGGCAACGCGCCGCACGAATACACCGCGCTGGCCGGCCGCACCGTGATCAGCACCACCACGAACGGCACGCTCGCCCTCCGAGCCTGCGACGCCGCCGACCGCGTGCTCGTCGGCGCGCTGCTCAATCTCGCCGCGCTCACGGCCGAACTCCGCGCCACGGCGCCGCGCCACGTGCTGCTCGTCTGCGCGGGCACCTTCGCCGATTTCGCGCTGGAGGATGCCTACGCCGCCGGCGCGCTGCTCGCCCGACTGCCCGAGGCCGCGCTCACCGATGCGGCGCACGCCGCTTGCGCCCTGACGGCGAGTTTTCCCGACGCTCTCGCCGCCCTCCGCGCGGCCCGCAATGGCCTCGTCCTCGCCGAAAAAGGCCGCGGCGCGGAAGTGGAGTGGTGCGCGCGCGAATCTGTGTTTAACGTCCTCGCCGAAATGCAGGGCGGCATCGTCCGCCCGCTCCTCCGATGAGGCACGCGATTTACAGACTCACCGCTCCGATCCTCGATCGGATTCCCGACATCTCGCACCGGCCCAAACGCTGGCAGATTTCGCTCGGCGTCGTGGCGTCGATCGTCGTCCACCTGCTGCTGCTGCTCTTCGCAGGCGTCGTCGGTTTGATCCTGCCGGAGCATTCGCTGATCAAGTTCATCCAGACCAAGCCGCAACTGCAGGAGATCGAGATCACCGTCCTGCCGCCGGAGCCGACACTGCTGGAGGAAGTGCGCGTCGTGCCGCTGGAAGAGGCCAAACCGTTCCTGGATTCCACCGGCCTGGCGCCCGCGGAGAAGCCTCCGGAAAAAACGGTTTTTGAAAGCGGCGCCGACATGCGCGCGGCCAGCCAACTGCCCGCGCGCGGCGATGTGCCGCTACCTTCGCAAGACGGCCGGCGTCCCTCTGACTCACCGCAATTTCTCAACCAGCAGGCGAGTCTCGACCCGGCCAAACCAACGCCGCCACCGCCCGAAGCCGCCATGCCGGAAAATGCTCCGGCCCCTTCGCTGACGGAAGATCTCAAGCCGGTCGAGAATCCGACCGAAAACGAAATCGCGATGCTGGCCAAAAACGACGCGTCTCCGAGCAAGGAGCCGCCCGCCGATCGCGCGCTCCTCAAAAAGCTTCTCCGCGCCAATATCCAGATGCCCGCGAAAGAGCCGACCCCGTCAGAGCCCGCGCCGGTCGAAGAATCCGTGCGCCCCCCCGCGCTGCACCAGGAGCAGACCCCGATCGACGGCGACATCACCAATCGCGGCGCCAACGCCGTCGACGCCGCGGCCACGCCCCTGGGCCGCTACAAGGAAGGCGTGGGCCGTGCCGTCGGTTCGCGCTGGACGCGATATACCAAGGATAATGGCGACCGGTATCAGTTCGGGTCCGCGCTCGTCCGCTTCACCATCGATCGTCGCGGGAAAGTGCGGAACTTCCGGCTGGAGAACAATACCTCGAACCCCGCCTTTGCTAGCATGTGCGAGCAGGCCGTCCGGGATTCCAAGTTCCCACTGCCCAGCGGCGACGTCATCGATGTGGTGCGTGACGGCGAGATCGAGGTCAGCTTCAGATTCACCCTTTATTAGCCTATGCCGCCGCTCTACCTCGCCACTTTTACTTCCATCTACGAGTTCTTCGCCCAAGGCGGTTTCTTCATGCTGCTGCTGATGATCTGCTCGTTCACCGCCGTCTCGGTGATCATCACCCGCGGTCTCGCGCTGCGCCGCGACGTGGTGATGCCGCCGATCATTTCGCAGGAAATCGAGGCGCTCCAGCCCGAGGACGCCGACGGCGTGGCGAAGCTCTCCCGCATGGTCCGCAACGACATCTCCGCCCTCGCCAACGTCGCGCAGGTCGGCCTGCATCATCTGAACTGGCCCAAGCTCGAAAACATGGAAGCCGTCGCCACCCGCGCGCGGCACGAAATCGTGCGGCTGGAGAGCGGCCTCTTCGTGCTGGAAATCATCGTCGGCATCGCGCCGCTGCTCGGCCTGCTCGGCGCGGTTTCGGGTCTGGTCAGCGTCTTCGCGGCTTTCGGGGGCGACGCCGCGGCGCAGGATCCGCACGGCATTGCCAAGGGCATCTCGGAAGCGCTCAGCACCACCATCGTCGGCCTGGCCATCGCCATCCCGAGCCTCATCGCCTACAGCTACTTTTCCAAGAAGGTGGAAAACATGGCGTCCGACATGGAGACGCTGATCGCCGAGCTCCTCGCCAAGTGCTACTACCAGCAGGAACAGCGGCGCGCGGCGCCGCGGCCGGCCGGCGGTTCGGCCGCGCGCAGCTTTGCTCCGCCGGCGCGGGCCGCGGAGGAAATCGAGGAGAGCATGCCGTGAAGTTCTACTCGCGCCCGAAGCGCACCCCGCAGGTCATGATCGTCTCGCTGATCGATATCTTCGCGATCCTGCTCATCTTCGTCATCGTCACCAGCACTTTCAAAAAGGAGCAGCCGTCGGTCACGATCAAGCTGCCCGAATCGAAGAGCGGCGTGGCCGCCGACAAAAGCGAGGACCCCGTGGTGCTCTCGATCTCCGCGACCGAGGAAGTGTTCCTCGATATGAAAAAGCTCACGCTCGCCGAACTCGCGCCCGCCATCGAAGCGCTGCGGCGCGATCGCACGAAGTTTTCGATGGCCATGAAGGCCGACGAAAAAGTCTCCTACGGCTACCTCATGAAGGTCCTCGACGCCTTGAAAGATGCCGGCGTGAAAGGCAACCTCTCCGCGTTCACCCAGCAGAAAAAATGATCCTCGAGATTCGCAAATACGGCGACCCGGTGCTCCGCACCAAAGGGCGCGAAGTGACCCCCGACGAACCCCAGCTCAAGCAGCTCGCCGCCGACATGCTCGAAACCATGGAATCCGCCAACGGCGTGGGCCTCGCCGCGCAGCAGATCGGCGAGGCGATCCAGCTCACCGTGATCGACATCGAGGACGTGGAAGATCGGCCCAGCGCGATGTTCATCGGCGACGAGGAGGTGGACCTGCAAAAATACATGCCGCTCATCCTGCTCAATCCGAAGCTGCAGCTCAGCGAGGAAAAGGAAAGCGGCACCGAGGGCTGTCTCAGTTTTCCCGAGATGAACGCCGAGATCAACCGCGCGTCCGGCGTCCGCTGCAAGGCGCAACTCCTCGATGGCAGCACGCTCGAATTTGACGCCGCCGGCCTGCTCGCCCGCGCGCTCCAGCACGAAGTCGATCACCTTCACGGCGTCCTCTTCATCGACCGCATGAGCTCCGCCGCCCGCGCGGGTCTCGCGGGCAAACTGAAGCGGTTGCAAAAGGAAGCGAAGCGGTAGCCGCCGACGCGGCCAACGATGTGCGGGCAGTTTACGCCGCGCTGATCGCGTCGCGGGTGAGCGTGCCGTTGACGAGGCGCATCAGGCCGCGCGGGTTGGCGTCGAGCAGTTCGGGCGGGAGCGTGCGCGCGGGGAAGTTTTGGAAACAAACGGGGCGCGCGAAACGCTGGATCGCCGCGGTGCCGACGCTGGTGAATCGCGCGTCGGTGGTGGCGGGGTAGGGGCCGCCGTGATGCATGGCGGGTGAGACTTCGACGCCCGTGGGGAAGCCGCCGATGAGCAGGCGGCCGGCTTTGCGCTCCAGCGCGGCCAGGAGTTCGCCGGCCGCGGCGAGGTCGTCGGCGGTGCCGTGGACGGTGGCGGTGAGCTGGCCTTCGAGCTGGCGCACGGCCTGGACGAGCGAGGGCAAATCCGGCGCGTCGACGAGCAGGGTGTAGGGGCCGAAGACTTCGTGATGCAGCGCGTGCTGGGCGAGGAAGTCGTCGAGATCGGTGGCAAAAACGGCGGCGGCGGCCTGGGTTTTTGCGGCGATCGGATCGATGTCGGAATCGGCGAGCGGGATGGTGCCGGGAATTTTCGCGACAGCCGCGACGCCCTTCTCGAAGGCGTCGCGAATGCCGCCGTGGAGCATCGTGCCGGGAGTGCTGGCTTCGACGAGCCGGGCGAACGCGGCGGCGAACTCCTGCAAGTCCGGGCCGCCGATGCCGAAGACGAGTCCCGGTTTGGTGCAGAACTGACCGACGCCCATGGTGATGGAATTTTTCAATCCCTCGGCGATCTGCGCGCCGCGCTCGCGGAGTGCGCCGGGCAGGATGAAGACGGGATTGAGGCTGCTCATTTCCGCAAAAACCGGAATGGGCTCGGGTCGCGCCGTGGCGGTATCGAAGAGCGCGCGGCCGGCGTGCGATGAGCCGGTGAAACCGACGGCGCGGGTCAGCGGATGTCGCACGAGCGCGTGCGCGAAATCGGTGCCGCCGTGGAGATAGGAAAAAACGCCGCCGGGCAGGCCGCTGGCCGCGACCGCGCGGGTGATGGCGGAGGCGACGAGTTCGCCGGTGCCGGGATGCGCGGGGTGCGCTTTGACGATGACGGGATTGCCCGCCGCGAGCGCGCTGGCGGTGTCGCCACCCGCGGTGGAGAAGGCGAGGGGGAAATTGCTCGCGCCGAAGACGACGATGGGGCCAAGCGGGACGAGGATGCGGCGCAGGTCGGGGCGCGGGAGCGGTTGACGATCGGGCAGCGCGGTGTCGATGCGGGCATCGGCCCACGAGCCTTCGCGGACGACCTGGGCGAAGAGCCGAAGCTGGCCAACGGTGCGGCCACGTTCGCCGGTGAGGCGGTCGAGCGGCAGGCCGGATTCGAGGTGGGCGCGCTGAAGGAGTTCGTCGCCGAGCGCGAGGATTTCCTCGGCGATTTTTTCGAGGAGCAGCGCACGGGTTTCCGCCTCGCGCAACGCGGGCAGCGCGGCGTCGGCGAGTTGCAGCGCGCGGTCCACTTCGTCGAGCGGGCTATCGTGGAAAACGGGCTGGAGCTGCTGCCCGTCGAGTGGGCTGACGGCTTGAAAGGCGCGGGCGGATTTTTCGGCGAGGACGCCGGCGATGAGGCTTTTTCCGTGAAGAGACATAGAGATCAGGAGATGAAGTTTACGAGGGTGCCGAGGGATTCGATCGTGATGCGGATTTCGTCGCCCGGGGCGAGGGTGAAGTCGTTCGGCGGCACGATGCCGGTGCCGGTGAGGAGATATGCACCCGCCGGGAAGGCGTTGTCGCGGTAGAGGAATTCCGCGAGTTCGGGGAAGGTGCGTTTGAGCTGGGTGAGCGCGGTTTCGCCATGAAAAACGAGCGTGCCGGCGCGGAGGATTTCGATGGCGATCTTCGTTTCGCGCGGGAGCGGTTCGCGGACGACGAGCGCGGGGCCGAGGCCGCAGCAGGCGCCCCAGACTTTGGCTTGCGGGAGGTAGAGCGGATTTTCGCCCTCGATGTCGCGCGAGCTGAGGTCGTTGCCCACGGTGTATCCGAAGATGTCGCCCGCCGAGTTGATCGCGAGGGCCAGTTCGGGTTCGGGCACGTTCCACTTTGCATCGGAGCGCAGCGTGAGCGCGCCGCCGGGTCCGAAGACGCGATGCGGCGTCGCCTTGAAAAAAATCTCGGGCCGCTCGGCTTCGTAGACCCGATCATAAAAAGTGCCGCCGCCCGCGTCCTTGCTTTCGTCGATCCGTGCGTCGCGGCTGCGGAGGTAGGTCACGCCCGCGGCCCACACTTCCTGGCTCTGGATGGGCGCGAGGAGCTGCGCGGGGCGGAGCTGGGGTGTGCCCGCGGCGAGCTGCGCGTGCAGCCACTGGGCGGGATCTTTTTGCCCAAAGAGAGTGTCGAGATGGACACCCGCGAGGAAGAAAAAATCCTCGCCGCGCTGGCCGACGAGGCCCTCGGGGGAACGGAAAACGGAGACGGGTGGCAGCGACATGGGAGGCGGAGAATGCCGGGCGCGACGCGCGGCAGCAAGCTAGAGCCCGGTGCGGCGCTTGATTCGTTCGATGGTCTCCAGCGCAAACTTTCGCTGATCCTCCGGCAACTCGGGATCGGTGAGCACGCGGGCAAAATTTTCCAGCGCGGGCTGACCCTGCCCGGCGGCGGTGTGCGCTTGCGCGAGATAAAAGCGGTAACCCGTGGTCGGGCGCTGGCTGGCTTCGGCACGGGCGATGAGCTTTTCCAGCGTGGCGATCTCGGTCTTAAAAGCGTTCGCCTGGTGCGCCACCTGCGCATGTTTGAAGAGCAGATTCGGATCGTCCGGCAGCCGCGCGATCAGCTTTTGCGAGAGCGCGTAGGCTTCGTTGAAGCGCTTCGCAACCACGAACGCCTGAATGCGCGTGGCCAGCGCGCCGAGATGGTTTTTGTCGATCGCGAGCGCCTTTTCCGTCGCGGCGAGGGCGGCGGCCCATTCGTTCTGCTCGAGATCGAGGACACCCCGCGCGCTCCACACTTCCGCGGAGCGCGAATCGAGCGCGAGCGCTTCGTCGAGCAGCGCCTTCGCCTCCGCATTGCGATGCGCGGCGGCGAGCTTCGCGCCGGCGAGGGCGAAGCAGGCGGCCTGCCTGCGCTTCGACGCCGCGCCGACCGCCTGGCGCACGCTCGCGAAATCCTCCAGCGTCCACGCCCGCGGCGCATCGCGGCGATAGACCATGCTCGTGTGGTCTACGTAGCTCAGGCGGAAGTCGCGGGTTTCCCCGAAGTGATCGAGCAGCGGTCGATACTGGCTCGGGTCGCCGACGAGCAGCACCGTGTCGAAGCGCAACTCGCGGTCGAGCCGCCGGAAGAGCTTTGGCTCGAGAATGGCCTGGGCGAACGATCGCGCCCGTTCGGAGCCGGGATCGCGCGCTTCTGCGGAGAGGAATTCCGGCCGCTGCGCCGCGAGCCACGGGATCGCCGCCGGGTTATAATAAAGCGCGCGGGCCTGCAGCGCGGAGAGCGCCAGCCGAGGATTGTCGAGGAGCGCGTCTGGCCCTGAGTCGGCCGGGTTCCAGGTCCAAAACGCGATCAGTCCCGCGACAACGACGGCGATCAAGAGGAGCAAAGCGCGGCGGCGAAGGATCGGCGTGGAGGAGTCCGGCATGGCGGGCCGGGCAACGTAGCGGGAATAAATCCTTGCGTCACCTGAAGCGCTGAATTATCCATCCGCCTCTTTTTTCGGGTTGGTAGCTCAATGGTAGAGCAGTGCCCTTTTAAGGCATTGGTTCCGGGTTCAAGTCCCGGCCAACCCACTCCCAACCGTGATCAGGGTCTTTGCGATCGTCGATGTTGACGACGGCGCGGCGGAGGAGGGGGCGCGCGCGGCTTCTGGCGCAAGTGCGCAAACGATTTGCCTTTGTAATCGCCGGCGATAGTTTCCCGCCCCGATGCGCCGGTGTCTCCTTCTGCTCTCCATTTTCATCTGCTGCGCCCTTTCGGCGGGAGCGGCGGAGTGGCAGGTCGTCAAGATCGGGGGGCGTGACTATCTCACGCTGGAGAATGTGGCGCAGTTTTACGCGTTCAGCGGCGTGGAGCGTTCGGGCGGTGCTTTCCTCCTACGGACGAGCGGCAAGAGTCTGCGTGGCGAGGCCAATTCGGTCGAGTTTCTGATCAACGGCCTCAAGTTCAATCTCAGCTACCCGATCGCGGAACATGAAGGCCAGCTCTGCATTTCGCGGATGGATCTCACAAAGGTGATCGAGCCGGTGCTGCGGCCTTCGCGGATCAAGAACGCGGAGAAGGTGAACACGATCGTGCTCGATGCCGGTCACGGCGGCCACGATAACGGCGCGCCTTCCTCCTATGGCTTCGAGAAAACGGCGGCGCTCGACGTGGTCTTTCGCACCCGCGCGCTGCTCCAGGCGGCCGGTTTCAACGTGGTGCTCACGCGTTCAGCGGATGTTTTCGTTCCGCTGGAAGAGCGGGTGCGCATCGCAAACCAGCACCGCAACGCGCTCTTCATCTCTGTCCATTTTAACAGCGGCGGCAGCGGCACCGGGCTGGAAACCTACACGCTCGCGCCGCGCGGCGTGCCCTCGATGATGGCCGATGGACCGCGTATTTCAGATCTCGATCCGCTCCCCGGCCACGCGTGCGATTCGCAAAACATGGCGCTCGCCACCGCCACGCACGCGGCGCTCGTGGTGCGTTCGCAGATGCACGATCGCGGGATTAAGCGGGCGCGGTTCGTGGTCATTCGCGACATCCGGATTCCCGGCGTGCTGATCGAGGGCGGCTTCATGAGCAACAGCTATGACGCAAAGATGATTGCCAGCCCGACTTACCGGCAAGTGATGGCGGCGTGCATCGTGCAGGCGGTGCAAAATTATCGCCGCGCGGTGGGCGCGACGGTCCCCGCGATGGCGCGGACGAATCCAGCGACTGCGGATGGCACCGTGCCCGCGCCGAGCGGTCCCACCTTCCGGACCAGCAGCGGACTGTAAACGCGCGTGCTTCCTTCCATGCCCATCGGCGTCTTCGACAGCGGCTACGGCGGGCTGAGCGTGCTGCGCGAACTCCGCCGCACGCTGCCCGCGCTGGACTACTGCTACCTCGGCGACTCCGGCCGCGCGCCGTATGGCGGACGCGACATCGACACGGTGCTCGACTTTGCCGAGCAGTGCGTGGAGCGCCTCTTCGGCGAAGGCTGCCGCGTGATCGTGGTCGCCTGCCACACCGTCTCGTGCATGGCGCTGCGGCACCTCCAGCAGCGCTATGGCGGCGGGGATCGGCGCATTCTCGGCGTCACGATTCCCGCGGCGGAGAATGCGGTGGCCACCACGCGCGGGCACATCGGATTCATCGGCACGACGCGCACCGTGACGTCGCATACTTTCCGCACCGAAGTCCACAAGCTGGCCGCGCATCTTCGGGTGACGGAAATCGCCGCGCCGCTGCTCGCGCCGCTGGTCGAGGAAGGTTGGGAGGAAAGTGAGATCGCGCGGCTGGCGGTGGCGCGTTACGTCGAGGGCTTCGGCGACATTGATACGCTGGTGCTCGGCTGCACGCATTACCCGCTGCTCCAGCGCGCGTTCGGGCAGTGCGTGGCGCCGGGCGTCACGGTGCTGAATCCCGCGCCGTATGTCGCGAGCCGATTTGCGGACTGGCTCGGGCGGCATCCGGAGTTTGCGCCCGCTGCTTCGGGGAAGCTGCGGCTGCTGTCCTCCGGCGATGTCATTCGATTCGCGAAGCACGCGGAGCGCTTTCTCGGCGAGAAGCCGCCGCTCATCGAACACGTCGCCGAACGAAACGGCCGGCTCGCGATGGCGCCGGAGCATGTGGAGCCGAGCGGGCAGGTCGTGCGGGAGGGAAATTCGAAATCCGCAGTTCGAAATCCGCAACAAATCCCAACTTTCTGAAACAGAAGAAGGGATGAAACGAAGCGGGCTGGTTCGCTCCGTTATTCCGCTGGCGGGGAGTTTTTGGTTTTGGTCGCAACGAGGTATTCGGCCACGGCTTTACGCACCTCTCCGGCCACATCGGCGCGGGGTTTTGCAAACTTCGGCGTGAACCACGGGAACGCGCCCACGAGGTCGTGGAGCACCAGCACCTGGCCGTCGCAATCCAGCCCGGAGCCGATGCCGATGGTAGGAATCTTCACCCGCTCCGTGATCCGTCGCGCGACCTCGGGCACCACCAGCTCGAGCAGGATACCGAAGGCGCCCGCCGCTTCCACCGCGTCGGCGTCGGCGAGCAGCGCGTCGGCTTGTTCGGGCGTTTTGCCTTTGATGCGATAGCCGCCTTCGAGCCGCACGTTTTGCGGCATCATGCCGATGTGCGCCATCGCCGGAATGCCCGCACCGACGATTGCGCGAATCTGCGGCACGCGGGTCAGGCCGCCTTCCAGTTTCACGGCTTGCGCGCCGGCTTCGATCAGCCGCTGCGCATTGGCGAGGGCATCCTCCGGAGTGTCACAACTGCGGAACGGCAGGTCCGCGAGGATCAGCGCCCGCGTCGCGCCGCGCGCCACGGCGCGGGTGTGGTGGACCATCTCGTCCATCGTCACCAGCGTGGTGTCCGGGTAACCGAGCATGACCATGCCCACCGAGTCGCCCACGAGCAGCACGTCCACGCCGCTCTCATCGAGCAGCCGCGCATTCGGGTAATCGTAAGCCGTGAGCATCGCGATTTTTTCTCCGCATTCTTTCATCGCGCGGAGTTGCGGCACGTCAGGAGTTACGCGTCCCATGAGGTGGAGAAGATGGTGACGCCCGCCGGGTCCTGCAATGCCGCAAGCAGCGCGGCCACGCTTTGCTCCTGCCCCGGCAGCACCAGCTCGGGGCGGATGTCGGCGAGCGGCGTGAGCACGAAGCGGCGCTGGTGGAGGCGCGGGTGGGGGATGACGAAGTCCTGATTGCTGAGCACGAGATTGCCGACATACAGGATGTCGAGGTCGATGGTGCGCGGGGCGTTGCGCGGGCGTTTCGAGGGGCGGCCGAGTTTCGCCTCGATGGCCTGCAAGGCGTCGAGCAACGCGCTCGCCTGGCCGGCGAATTCCACTTCGAGCACGGCGTTGAGGTAGGCGGTGGCATCCGGCGTGGAGTTGACCGGATCGGTTTCGTAAATGCGCGATGTCCGCAGCGGCTCGGCGATTCCGGGGATTGCAAGAACCCGATCCCGCGCCGTGCGCAGATTTTCGAGGCGGTCGCCCAGGTTCGAGCCGAGTGCGATCCCAGCTCTCATCGGCAGCGCCTCACTTCAGGCCCAGCACGTCCTGCATGTCGTAAAGCCCGCTGGCGCGCCCATGCGCCCAGAGCGCAGCGCGCAGGGCGCCGCGGGCGAAGGTCTCGCGGCTCGATGCCTTGTGGGTCAGCTCCACGCGCTCGCCTTGCGCGGCGTAGATCACCGTGTGATCGCCCACCACGTCGCCACCGCGGATCGCATGCACGCCGATCTCCGCATCGGTGCGTTCGCCGACGATCCCTTGCCGGCCGTGGCGCGTGTCCTTGTGGTAATCGAGTTCCCGCACCTCGGCCAAAATCTCCACGAGCCGTTTGGCGGTGCCGCTCGGCGCGTCTTTTTTCAGCCGGTGGTGCATCTCCACGACCTCGAGGTCGAAGGCTGGGCCGAGGATTTCCGCCGCCTTGCGGGTGAGCCAGAAAAGCGTGTTCACGCCCACGCTGTAGTTCGGCGCGAAGACGATGGGGATCTGCGCGGCGGCGTGGCGGATGGATTCCACCTGATGATCGGTGTAGCCGGTCGTGCCGATGACGAGCGTTTTTTTCCCATCGAGGCAGCGCGCGAGGATCGGCTCGACGATCGAGTGATGGCTGAAGTCGATGATCGCATCGGCGGTCCCGACCGAGCCCGCGAAGTCATCGCCCGCATCGACCGCGGCGACGACTTCGAGTTCGGGCATCTCCTTCGCGCAGGCGATGAGCGTCTGGCCCATGCGCCCTTTGGAACCGTTGATGAGCAGGCGGAGCGGGGCGGCCATTTAGGAAATGAGTTGGAGGCTGCGCAGCGTGACTTCGAGCTTCGCGGCGGTGGCTGGGGCCATTTCGCAAAGCGGGAGCCGCACGTCGCGGCTGATCTTGCCGCGCAGCGCGAGGGTGTGTTTCGCGGGCACCGGGTTGGGCTCGATGAAGAGATCCTTGAAGAGCGGATACCAGTGGAAGTGCAACCGGCGCGCTTCCTCGAAGTCGCCCGCGAGCGCCGCCTTCACGAGGTCGCCGACCTGTTGCGGGATGACGTTCGACGCGACGCTGATCACGCCGCATGCGCCCGCGGAGATGAAGGGCAGGGTGAGCGAGTCGTCGCCGGAAAGAATCTCGAATGCCGCGGGCAGCGCCGCGCGGAGCTGGCTCACGCGCTCGACCGATCCGCCGGCTTCCTTGATCGCGACCACGTTTGGAAAATCCTGCGCGAGCCGGAGCGTCGTCTCCACGCCGATTTCCACGCCGCAGCGGCCGGGGATGCTGTAGAGCACGATTGGGAGTTTCGTCGCCTCGGCGATCCGGGCGAAGTGGCGGTAGAGCCCTTCCTGCGACGGCTTGTTGTAATACGGAGCGACGAGCAGCGCCGCGTCGCAGCCGAGCTTCTCGGCTTCCACGGTCATCAGCACGGCTTCGCGGGTGGAGTTCGAACCGGTGCCGCCGATGACCAGCGCGCGGCCTTGGGCAAATTTCACGCCCAGCTCGATGACCCGCATGTGCTCCGCGTGGTCGAGCGTGGGGGATTCGCCGGTGGTGCCCACCGGCACGATGCCGGTGATGCCGCCGGCAATCTGTTCTTCGATCAATCGTCCAAAGGCGGCTTCGTCGACGCGATCGTTTTGGAACGGGGTGACGAGCGCCGTGTGTGTGCCTGCAAACATAGAGCCGGCCGTTCTACGCCACGCCGGGAGGGGGCGCAAGTATCGCGGGTCCCTTTCATCCTCATCCCTCATCCTCTTAATCTTCCTCCCCAAGGCACGAGGAAGATTATGGGGATGAGGATGAGGAAGATTACAAGGCGGTCTGACCTTCGAACGTAAAGTCCGCCGCGCCGGTTAGCGTGACCTGACGATACGTTGCGCCGTCGCGCTCGAACGCGATCTCCAGCGTGTCGCCGCCGCGCACTTTCACCTGCACCGGAGAGGCGGCGCCGGTGAGTTCGTGGAAGATCAGCGCGCACGCCACCATCCCCGTGCCGCACGCGAGCGTTTCATCTTCCACCCCGCGCTCGTAGGTGCGGATGGCGATGGACTGCGGGCCGAGCTGTTGCACGAAGTTCGCGTTCGTTCCCTTGGGCGCAAAGTGCGGGTGGTAGCGCAGGGCCGCGCCGAGCTGGCGGATGTCGGTGCCTGCGAGGTCGTCAACGAAAACCACGGCGTGCGGCACGCCGGTATTCATCGAGTGCACCGTCGTGGGCTGGCCTGCCACGTCGAGCGCATCGTTGAGGCGGAGCGAATGCGGTTCGCTCATCTGAATTTGCACGATGTCGCCGAAGAACTTCGCCGTGATCACACCCGCGAGCGTCTCGAACGCCACGTCGCCAGCCCGGCCGCTGACCTTTTGCGCGAAGCGCGCGAAACACCGCGCGCCGTTGCCGCACATGTCGGCTTCTCCGCCGTCAGCGTTGAAGTAGCGCATGCGGAAGTCGGCCCCGTTTTGCGCGGGCTCGACGAGCAGCAGCCCATCGGCGCCGACGCCCCGGTGGCGGTCGCACAGGCGCGCGATCTGCGCCTTCTCCAGGGCCAGCGAGCCGTCGCGATTGTCGAGCATCACGAAGTCGTTTCCAGCCCCGTTCATCTTGGTAAAAGTCAGCATAGGGGCGAAAAGGTAAGCACAGCCGCGCGGCGCGGTCGAGCGGCGCGGGCGGGCTTTTCGCCGGCGCCTGAACTGCGGCGGGCTAAACCTCGGCGGGCAGGTCGAGGCTGGGCTGGATCATGTCCGGGCGAAAGCTGCGGACGGAGCCGTCGAGAAATTTCGCCGTGATCCAGAGGCCGGGGGCGAGGGTGTTCACGGAGGTAATGCGGCAGAGTTCATCCGGGGCGGGAGTGGCCGCGCGGAGCTGGCGCAGGACCATGACGCTGCGGCCGTAGAGCTGCCGGTAAGCGGCGGGTGAAATGGGCGCGGCGACCGCGGATTCGAGGGTGGGCGGTAAATTCGTGTCCATGCCGGAGCATACGGTGGATCGGCGGGGCGGACAGGGGTTTCGCGGAAGTGGCTCAGTTTGGTAGGGAAGCCGCGCCGCGGGTTCCTGTCGCTCACCCTTAGCTGTGAAGTTCCAATAGGTTGGTCATGCGACAACGGTTCCCGCCACCGGTCCCGCGCCATGCACGCCGCCATTGCCACCCTCGGCCTCAAGCCGCGCTTCACCAGACCCTACACTCCCAAGACCAATGGCAAAGCCGAACGCTTCATCCAAACCTCGCTCCGCGAGTGGGCCTACTTTCACTCCGACCAGCGCGCCGCTCGCCTCCTGCCTTTCCTTCGCAACGACAACTGACATCGCCCTCACCACTCCCTCAATCGCCGCTCTCCCATTTCCAGACTCCGCCAATCACTGAACAACCTCTTGAACCTCCTCACTCAGCGTGGGAACCCGCGGTGCGGCTTCCCTACCGCGGTTTCCTCACACTGAGCCGTGACCGGTGCGGTGGCGCGCGGCCGTCAGTTTTTCAGCGCTGGCGACTTCGCGTGGCCGTTGGCGCCATTGCTCCCATTGAGACCATTCGGGCGGGCGTGGCCATTGGTTCCCTTCGCATGCGGCAGGCGGTAGAATTTGGTCACGAACATCGGCGGCAGATTTTGCAGGCAGTATTCGGATTCGTTGCGCGGGAAGTGGCGGCAGTGGTTCACGAGTTCGTTCGTCACCTGATAGATGATGAATGCCGAGCGGGCGTGGGGCGCGAGGGACTCGTAGGTGTGCCGCAGCAGTTCCCGTTTCTTCGCGGGATCCAGGATACTGAAGGGGATGCCGGAAATCACGTAGTCGCAATGCGCGATGCCGCGTCTGGCGAGTTCGGTCGGCAGCTCGGCCGCGTCCTGATGCAGGACGGTCACGCGCGCATCGCTGGCAAATTGTTCGCGGAGATGCTGGGCCAGCTCCGGGTCGAGTTCGAAGAGCAGCAGGCGGGAATCGGCATGCGCGCGCCTGAGAATTTCGCGGGTGTGGCAGCCTTCGCCGGGGCCGAATTCGGCGATCACGCGGGGTTCGCTGAAATCGATTTTCCCGGCCACCTTGCGGATCAACGTTTTCGAGCTCGGGATGATGGACGCAACTTGGAAAGGCCGCTGGAGGAAACGTTTCAGGAAAATTGCGCTCATTAAGCCGTAGAAAAACGTGGAGTATCGCGGCCCAGGGGACGATGTCCAGCGTGGCCGCAGTCAAATCGCCACATAAGGCCATTTTACGATGACAAATCACACACTTTCATTTGACACCTAGGCGGCATCTCCGGCAGTCTCGAAAGTGCGGATTCGGAAAACCTAGCAATTCTAGTTTCCAGGCCCAGACCGCACTTTTTACCTACATGCACAATTTGATGACCGTGAAAGAAACCGCAGAGTATCTGCGCATCCCGCTACCGACGGTGTATTACCTCGTGCAGCGCGGGCAGCTTCCTGCGATTCAGATTGGCGGCCGTTGGCGGGTGAAAAAGGATGCGCTGGATCGCGATGTCCTGCGCAACGAAGAGCAGGGCCAACCGACGGTGCTGGTTGTCGACGACGACGAGGCGATGCAGGCGATGTTCAAGCTCTTCCTAAAGAAGGCCGGCTTCAGTCGTCTGGTCGTCGGCACCGGCAAGGATGCCATCGCGGCTTTGAACAAGCAGCGGTTCGACCTTTGTTTCCTCGATCTCCAGCTTCCCGACACCACGGGCGACCAAATCTACGCGATGGCCAAGGAAAAGTATCCCGACGTGCCGATCGTCATCGTCACCGGCTACCCCGATGGGGAGATGATGAACAACATTCTCAAGCACGGCCCCGTGACCGTTTTGAAGAAGCCGCTCAAGGTCGAGGATCTGGAGGAAACCCTGCGGCATCTCGGGCACAAGGCGGCGTCGAAAGCCGCCTGACCGGGGCGTTTCGCCGCGGCCGTTTTATCTCGTTGCGGAATGCGCGGGATTTGCATCCTCGCGCGCTGGCGTCTCTCATTCCCTCCTCCCATGAAAACCCGTCTCCTCCCGATCCTCGCTTCGCTCACCCTTGGCGTCCGCGCGCTGTTCGCCGCCGATCAGCCAAATGAACTCACGCCGGAAGAAAAAGCCGCCGGCTGGAAGTTGCTCTTCGACGGCAAGACGACGGCTGGCTGGGTTTCGCTCGGCAAGACGACGATCGCCGGTGGCTGGGTCGCGGATGGCGGCGAATTGAAGCGGGTGGACAAGGCGGGTGACATCGTGACCACGGAGTCTTTCACCGACTTTGAACTCACATGGGAATGGAACATCGAGAAGGCTGGCAACAGCGGGCTGAAATACAACCTGCCGGACCCGGCGAAGAATGTCGGCTTCGAGTATCAACTGCTCGACGACGTCAATCACCCCGATGGTGTGAAGGGCGGGCGGCTGCACCAGACGGCGGGACTTTACGACCTCATCGCGCCGGTCGAGGGCAAGAAACTGAACCCGCCCGGCGAGTGGAATTCCAGTCGCCTCGTGGTCAATGGCCAGCACGTCGAACACTGGCTCAATGGCGTAAAGACGACCGAGTTCGAGATCGGCAGCGACGACCTCAAGGCGCGCATCGCGAAGAGCAAATACGCGAAGGTCGCGCGGTTCGGCGAGAAGACGGCGTCGCCGATCCTGCTCCAGGAACATGGGGCGGCCATCGCGCTGCGTTCGATGAAGATCCGGCCGTTGCCGGTGAAGTAGCCGCCGTCTCGATGGACGAGGAGCGTCCAAGCGTGGATGAGGAACGGCTGCGTGATTTCATGGCCGCGGACCTCGCGGACATCGCCCGCACGCGCATGCCTTTCGGCAAGTTCGGCCCGGCGCATTTCCCGCCGCGTGGGGTGCCGCTCTACGATCTGCCGGTGGAATACCTCGCGTGGTTTGCGCGCAAGGATTGCTTCCCGAAAGCGCGGCTCGGCGAGCTGCTCCGCATGGTCCACCAGATGAAGGTCGACGGGCTCGACCTGGTCTTCGACGAGATGCGCCGCCGGGCGGGTGGGCGCACGCGGCTGCGTCCGCCCGCTGGGAAGAAGGCGTGGCACTTCGGCGACGGCGATTGATTAGCGGGCTGCTGGCTGCCGGGCGATGAGCAGGTTCGCGCCGGTGATCAGCGCGCCGCCGATTACGAGGTGCGCCGTCATCGTTTCGTTGGCGACGCCGGTCAGGCCGATCGCGCTGGCGAGCAGGGTGGGGAGGAAGAGCGCGAGCATCGTGGCGAAGAGCGGCTCGGCGCAATAGATGATCCCCGCCGTGGTCGCGTCCACCTGCGGCTGGAAGCGGTTCATCATCAGGAACGCGATGATCGAGCAGAAGAGCGTGAGCCCCGCGAAGATCGCGAACACCGCCGGACTCGCGAAGATCGCCAGCGCATCGGTGGCGTGGTGCGCGTGGGCGAGGAACACGGGCGCATTCACCGCGGCGATCGTGGCGAACATCACCAGCGACACCCGCAGCGTGTCGTTGCCGCGGAAGATCGGCCGCTCCAGCCAGAGGATCTGCGCGGTGAAAAAGACCGTGCTGACGAGCGTCTCCAGCTCTCCGCGCCCGAGCCGCAGCGCATGCCAGTCGAAGCGCCCGAGCACCGCCACCCCGGCCATGACCAGCACCACGCAGAGCATCGTGAGCGGCGTCGGCAGGCGGCGGTCGCGGAACACCATATAGAGCGGCACCAACACCGCGGTGAACTGCGTGAGAAACGCCGACGTGCTCGCCGCGGTGTAAGTAAGTCCATCCGTCTGAATGAGCGATCCGAAGCCGCACATCACCCCGAGCCCGAGCCCCTGCCGGCACTCGCTCGCGGTGAGCCGGGAGAAAGCGCGCGGTTGCAGCAGCCAGAGCACGAGCGCCGCGAGCGTGAAGCGCCCGCCGATGGTCAGCGAACTGAAAACCCAGCTCGCGCGCCCTGGCAGCTCCTGCTCCAGCGCGGCCATGAACACCTTGCCGCCGGGGAAGCTCAGCCCCCACGCGGCGCAGCTCAGCGTGAGCATGGTGATCGCCCGCGCGCGCTCCGCCCCGTGGGCGGCGGTCATGCGCCCTCGAGCGAATCACGCATCTTCGTGAGCTGCGCGTGTTTCTCCGCCCAATCCGCCTCGCGCTGCTGGTGGTCGCCGAGCACCTTGGCGGGCACCTTGCCGGCGAAGTTCGGGTCGGCCAGCTTGGCGCGCACCTTCTCCAGCTCGGCCGATACCTTGGCCAACTCCTTGTCCATCCGCTCGCGCTCGGCGCCAGCGTCCACCAGCCCTTCGAGCGGCAGGAGCAGCTCGCCCAGCGGCGTAAGCACGGCGGGCGTGCCTTGGGCTACCGCCGCATCGGCCGCCACCACGTCGAGCGGCTCGGCGTTGAGCAGGATTTTCAAGACCGCGAGCTCGTGCTCCGGCAGCGGATTGGCCGTGCGGAGGATGAACCGCACGCGCTTGTTGCTCGCGATATTGCAGTCGCGCCGCAGACCGCGGCCGAGGTTTACCGCCTCGTACTTCTGCTCCGCTACCTCGGTGTAGCTCGGGTCCAGATCGTAGAAGTGGAAGAAGTCATTGCCGAGCTGCTCGGGCCAGTGCGCCGTGCTGATCGTGAGGCCGCCCTGATCCTGCGGCAGATCGCCGGAGTAGCCCAGCCCATGCCACAGCTCTTCGGTGATGAAGGGCAGAAAGGGGTGCATGAGCCGCAGCGTCTGCGCGAGGATGAAGTCCAGCACGGCCAGCGTGGTCGCCTTGAGCGAGGGATCGGTGCCGTTGAGCGACGCCTTGGCCGCCTCCAGATACCAGTCGCACAGCTCGGTCCAAAAGAACCGATACAGCGTCTGCGCTGCGTCGCTGAAGCGGTATTGATCCAGCGCCTGCGACACCTCGCGGATGGCCCCGTTCAGCTTGATCAGCACCCACTTGTCGTCGGTCGTGAGCTTGCGCGGGTCCACTTCGCCCTCCACTTGGCCGCCCTGCATCTGGCGGAAACGGGCGGCGTTCCAGAGCTTGGTGCAGAAGTTCCGGCCCAGCTCCACGTTCTTGTCGTCGAAGAGAATGTCCGCTCCGAGCGGCGCGCTGCGCATCACGCCGAAGCGGAGCGCATCCGCGCCGTACTGCGCGATGAGATCGAGCGGGTCGGGCGAATTGCCGAGGCTCTTGCTCATCTTGCGCCCCTGCCTGTCGCGGATGATGCCGGTAAAGTAGACGTTCCGGAAGGGCGGTTCGCCCATGTATTCGTACCCCGCCATGATCATGCGGGCGACCCAGAAGAAGATGATGTCCGGGCCCGTCACGAGGTCCGTGGTGGGGTAGAACTTGGCGAGCGTGTCCGTCTTCTCTGGCCAGCCCATGGTGGCAAAGGGCCAGAGCCAACTACTGAACCAGGTGTCGAGAACGTCGGGGTCTTGCGTCCAGCCTTCGCCCTCGGGCTTCTCGATACTGCATGCCACTTCGTCGCCGCGGTACCACACCGGGATGCGATGCCCCCACCAGAGCTGGCGCGAGATGCACCAGTCCTGGATGCCCTCCAGCCAGTGGTCGTAGACCTTGGCCCAGCGTTCGGGGTAAAAGCGGATCGTCCCGGGTAGGGTGGGCGTCCCGCCCGCCGGGGCAGGCGTCTCGCCTGACCGCACTTCGCGGGAACCGGACGCGCCCACTTCCTCGGAAGTCCGCCCCGGCGGGACGCCGGGACCGGCGGGCGGGACGCCCACCCGACCCGAGACGGCGGCGCGGGCTTGCTCCACGCTGGGGTACTTTAGGAACCACTGTTCGCTGAGCCGCGGCTCGATCGGCACATCGGCCCGCTCGCTGTAGCCCACGTTGTTCTGGTACGGCTCCTCTTTCTCCAGCAGGCCGAGATCGCGGAGTAGATCCACGGCGACTTTACGGGCTTCAAAACGATCCAGACCCGCGAGCGCGTCGCCGGCCTGATCGTTCATCGTCCCGTTCGGGTGCATGATGTCGATCGCCGGCAGGCCGTGGCGCTGGCCGATCTCGAAATCCGTTTTGTCGTGCGCCGGCGTCACCTTCAAAACGCCGGTGCCGAACTCGAAGTCCACGCCATCGTCACCGATGATCGGGATGAGCGCCTGATCCTGGCGGGGCAGGGGACGGCAAACGTGTTTGCCGATGAGCATGGCGTAGCGCGGGTCGGCGGGGTTCACGGCTACGGCGGTGTCGCCGGGGATCGTCTCCGGTCGGGTGGTGGCGATGGTGAGGAAGCGGCCGGGCTCCTCGACGACCTCCACCTTGAAAAAGTACATGAAGCCCTGCTGCGGCTTCATGATCACCTCCTCGTCGGAGAGGGCGGTGAGGGCGGAAGGGCACCAGTTCACCATGCGCTTGCCGCGGTAGATGAGCCCCTTTTGATACAGGTCCACGAAGACGCTCTGCACGCAGCGCGAATACTCCGGGTCCATGGTGAAGCGCGCGCGCGACCAGTCGCACGAGGAGCCGAGCTTTTTGAGCTGCTGGATGATGATGCCGCCGCATTTGTCCTTCCACTCCCAGATCTTCCCGACGAGCGCCTCGCGGCCGAGGTCGTCGCGATGCTTCATCTCACCGGCCTTGCGGAGGGTGCGCTCGACGACATTTTGCGTGGCGATGCCCGCGTGGTCGGTGCCCGGGAGCCACAGGACTTCCTTGCCGAGCATGCGGGCGCGGCGGGCGAGGATGTCCTGGATGGTGTTGTTCAGGACGTGGCCGAGCGTGAGCACGCCGGTGACATTGGGCGGCGGGATGGCGATGGAGTAAGCCGGGCGCGTCTCGCTGACGCGCGCCGGGTCGGCCTTAAAGCAGTCATTCTCCAGCCAAAAGTCATACCACTTCGCCTCCACGGCAGCAGATTCGTAGGTCTTCGCGAGTTCGTTGGTGGCAGACATGGGGCGCGGAATTTGTCGCATCGTCCGCCGCTTGGCAAACCCTTGCCGCCCCGCGGCGGCGGGTGGCAAAGCGTGCGCACGGATCTCGATCAAAGGCGGGGGATTCGCGCTCTTGCCCTGTCAGGATTCCGACGCCTATCGTCGCCGCTCTTTATGTTGACCCTCGAAAAGTTTTCCATCGGCGTCGGCGACCGCTTTGCGCACCAGGCCAAAGCGCAACTCCGCGCCTGCCAGCTTGCCGCAGCGGACGGCGCCCAGGTCGTTCCCGTCTGGAACAAATCCCACCGCGAGCACACCTTCATCGGCTCGGAACCTTCCTCGGTGCTGGCCGCGGCGCAGGATGCCGTGGCCCAGCTCGGCTGGACCAAAGGCTGGCATGTGGATGCCGACCACATCCGGCTGGAGACCGTGGACCGGTTCATCCCGCACGCGGATTTCTTTACCCTCGATGTCGCTGACTCCATTGGGCAGCCCGCTTCGCCGGAGGATCTCCAGGCGTTCATCGATCGGCATCCGGAGCTCATCGGATCGATCTCGATCCCGCAGATCGCCGCGCCCTTCCACACCACGCGCGAGGAGATCGAACGCATCGCCGGCAAGTTCCTGCTCGCGGTGCAGGATGCGGGGAAAATCTACCGCCACATCATCGCGGCAAAGGGCGCGGACCAGGTGATCGCGGAGGTGTCGATGGACGAGACGGACTCCCCGCAGACGCCGCCGGAGTTGCTCGTGATCCTGGCGGCGATCGCCGACGAAAAGATTCCCGTGCAGACGATCGCGCCGAAGTTCACCGGGCGCTTCAACAAGGGCGTCGACTACGTCGGCGACCTCGTGCAATTCGAGAAGGAGTTTCACGATGACCTCGCGGTCATCGCTCACGCCGTCGCCCGTTATCGCCTGCCGGCGAATCTGAAGCTCAGCGTCCACAGCGGCAGCGACAAGTTTTCCCTCTACCCGATCATCCGCCGCACGCTGCCGAAGTTTGACGCCGGCCTGCATCTCAAGACGGCGGGGACGACCTGGCTGGAAGAACTCATCGGCCTCGCCGAAGCGGGCGGTGAAGGGCTGGCGATCGCGAAGGAAATCTATGCCGGGGCGATCGGGAACGTGGATGAATTTTGCGCGCCGTATGCCTCCGTCATCGCCATCGACAAGGCGAAGCTGCCCACCGCGGAGGAAGTCGCCGGCTGGACCAGCGAGCAGTTCACCGGCGCGCTGCGGCACGACCAAGCGCACCCGCTCTTCAACGCCAGCTTCCGCCAGCTTTTGCACATCTCCTTCAAGCTCGCGGCGAAGCAGGGGCAGCGTTATCTCGACCTGCTCGTGGCCCATGAAACCGTGGTGGCGAAAAATGTGACGGAGAATCTCTACGCGCGGCACCTCCGGCCGTTGTTTGTCGGCTGAATATGAAATCCGCGATCACCGTTTCGCTTGTCGCTCAGGTCATGGGCGGTCCGTTCGTTTATTGGGACGGGCTCGACGACGCGTTTTCCAAGGCGGCGGCGCTCGGCTTCGACGCCGTGGAGATATTCCCGTCGTCGCCGGCGGAGCTGGATGTGGAGGAAGTGAAGGCGCTGGCCGCGAAGCATGGATGCGCCGTGGCGGCCGTCGGCACGGGCGCCGGCTGGGTGGTGAACAAGTGGACGCTCACCCATGCCGATCCGGCGGTGCGGACGCGGGCGATGGAGTTTGTCGCCGACATGATCGACGTCGCCGGACGCCTCGGCGCGCCCGCGATCATCGGTTCGATGCAAGGTCGCTGGGAAGGCGCGATCACGCGCGAAGAGGCGCTCGGCATCCTCGCAAACTCGCTCGAGGAACTCGGCGAACGGGCCGCTCGCCACGGCGTGCCGCTGCTCTACGAGCCGCTGAACCGTTACGAGACGAACCTGATCAACACGGTGAGTGAGACCGCGGATTTCCTGCGTTCCTTGCGGACGAAAAACGTGCAGATCCTCGCCGATCTTTTTCACATGAACATCGAGGAGCTGGATCTCGCGGCGGCGCTCCGCATGGGCAGCGAGAAGGTCGGGCACGTCCATTTTGCGGACTCGAATCGGCGCGCGATCGGGCTCGGCCACACGGCCATCGCGCCCGTGATCGCGGCGCTGCGCGAGATCGGTTATCGCGGTTATCTTTCGGCGGAAATCGTGCCGCTGCCGAATGCGGAAACCGCGGCGCGGTGGACGATCGACAGCTTCCGCGCAGCGATGGCCGCGCCGGTGGAAGGTGATGTGTGAAAGGTGAATGGTGAATGGTGAATGGTGAATGGTGAATGGTGGGGCGTTCGCGAAAACCCGTTACCATTCACCGTTCACGATTCACGATTCACCGATCACGACTCCTTCCTTCCTTCCTTCCCATGCTTCACACCACGCTGCTTCACCCCGAAATCCTCCGCATCGCCGCGCGGAGCGGCCATCACGGCCGCATCCTGATCGCGGATGGCAACTACCCGGCCTGGAACAAACGCGGGCCGAACGCGGAACTCGTGTCTCTCCAGCTCACACCCGGCGTGCCGACCGTCGCGCAGGTATTGCGTGCGATCCTCAGCGCCGTGCCGGTCGATGCGATCAATACGATGGGGATCCCGGCGGACGATCCGTATGCCGGGGCAGGGGAGCCGCCGGTGTGGGGAGAATTGCGCACGATCACCGCGGAAGCGGGCCTTTCGGTGCCGATCGAACCAATCGCGAAGTGGGACTTCTACAAGGCGGTCGAATCGCCCGACCACATCCTCACCGTGCAGACGGCGGATCAGGCGCTCTGGGCGAATGTTCTGCTCACCATCGGATGCCGCACCCGCTAATTTTTTCCCATGCTCATCCGCATCTTCGCTGCTGTTTGTTTGTTCACCGTGTCAGCATTCGCGCTCGGCGATGCGGAACTCGATTCCATCGGCCGCCGCGTCTGGCAAAATGAATGCGCCGGAACGCGCGAGGGGCTGACTTCGTGGAACGGCGGCGAGAACTTCGCGTCGCTCGGCATCGGGCATTTCATCTGGTATCCTGCGGGCATGAGCGGGCCGTTCGAGGAGAGCTTTCCGAAGCTGGTGAAATTCCTCGAGGCCAATGGCCGCAGCGTTCCCGAGTGGTGCAAAGGCGCATGCCCGTGGAAGACGCGCGCGGCTTTCGAGGCGGATCGGCATGGGCCGCGGCTGAACGAGCTTCGCGATCTGCTCGCCGCAACGATCCGCTTGCAGAGCCGCTTCCTCGCGCTGCGGATGCGGGAGGCCTTGCCCAAGATGCTCACCGCCGCGCCGGCGTCGGAGCGGGCGAATGTGAAAGCGCAATTCGAGCGCCTCGCGGCCACGGGCGCGGGGACCTTCGCGCTGATCGACTATGTGAACTTCAAGGGCGAGGGGACCAAGTCCACCGAGCGCTACAAGGGCGAAGGCTGGGGTCTGCTGCAAGTGCTCGCCGGCATGAGCGGCAATGGCGGCGGCGCGGCGGCGGAGTTCGGCGACAGCGCCGCGCGGGCGCTCGCCCGGCGGGTGCAAAACGCCCCGGCAGAACGCGGCGAAGCCCGCTGGCTCCCGGGCTGGAAGAGCCGCGTACGCGCCTACGGAAACTGAGCGGCCGACCGCCCAGCAGCCTGAGAGTATTTACGGGAAATCAGGCAGCCCCACCTGTACCAACGCCGAAGGCGTTGCCTCAGTCAGCCCAGGGTTGACGCGAGGCACGAGCGCCTACCCTGGGAACATTCGACCGAACGCATCGACCCTGAAAGGGTTGTAACCCAGGGCTTACGCATCTAAAATTCTAGGAACGTAATTAGGTAAGAATTGTTCCATCCTGCGTTTTTTTGTTTTCCCTTGATGCCGCGCTTTTTGGTGATTTCTCCCTTGAGAATGTTGACGGTCATATGCCGCAGCAGGGCCAGATTCTGGGCCGCGTAATCTGTCCTGGCTCCGCATTGGTCTTCTTTGAAGGTCACGTCGAGACACCAGTGAAGTGCGTTTTCGATGGCCCAGTGCCCACGCACCGCGCGTGCCAGTTCCTTGGCGTCGGCTGCAATGCTGCAAAGGAAGAAGCGCCGTTCGGTAGTGACGACTCCCTGCAGTTCGCGCGTGGATTCGACCATTCCTAATGAACGCAACTGATCCCACTGGGGGCGCTGAATCAGGTTCTGCCGGGGATTTAATGGCTGGCTGAGGATTCGATCACGTCTATGCGCCCGGTAAGAGGGATGGCTTCGGAATCGTTCATTGCAGTGAGGTGTCGAAGAACCCGAGGGCAAACTCATGATCGCCGGTCTCCTCCAGCGTGATGCGCGCCCAACTGGATGCCAAGCGGATGGCTTTGAGGGTGTAGGTCTGGCCGATGGTCAGTTCTCGTTCGGCGTTGGCGATCACGTCGGTTGGCGGAAACGAATTGGTTCCCTTGTAACGCAGCTTGGCACCGGGCTTCGGGAAGCGAGGGCGGGTCAGTGCGCCGAGATACTCCTCGTTGTATTCGGCCTGCTTTTCGGGGGTGAGTTTATCGCTCATGGATTTAGAAGACGCGTGGCTCAGGCGGCTAACGACCCCAAGCTCAGCGACGGCGGAGCGTGGCGCGGTAGCTGCGTGGTGGAGCGAAGGGAAGGCATACGAGCTAGAGAAAAAAGTGGCTCGGACGAGACGGGTCCGAGCTAGAAATAGCAGCTACCGTGACGCACGGAGCTGTTAGAGGGATGAAAGAAGGAGTGAGCGTCATCTGCTGCGAAAGAGGGGGCGAAAAGAGTGGCCCTGGCGCAAAGTGAATTCTGTATGAAAAAATACCAACTCCACACCAAGACCGAAGACATTCTG
>Ga0209181_10002301_pt1 | contig 31624 bp, 21 predicted proteins | sample MAT05_FD_187208 | JGI IMG/M metagenome (GOLD analysis project Ga0209181, IMG submission 187208) | Freshwater microbial communities from Lake Fryxell liftoff mats and glacier meltwater in Antarctica - MAT-05 (SPAdes) (version 2) | ecosystem: Environmental > Aquatic > Freshwater > Ice > Liftoff... | reverse complement strand
AATAGCGATGCCTAGCTCGAGCGTTAGGATGTGTGTCGCAATGTTGTTACGCTGCGATTGCGACTCTGAACAACATAGGAGCTCCGCGACGTGGCCACTAGGTGCAATGGGGTAGCACCATACCGATCACGGGGAGGCGACCCACTCTAAGGGCGCAAGGTCTTCAGAAATGGGCTCTCGTTACACCCCAAACACAATCTCCCCACCCCGCGCCTCAACCTCAATGGTCGACCCCGGCAAGAACTTACCCGCGAGCAATTCCTTCGACAGCGGGTTTTCCACTGACTGCTGGATCGCGCGTTTGAGCGGACGTGCACCGTAGACCGGGTCGAAGCCAGCTTCGCACAGCACATCAAGCGCCGACTCGGACACTTCGATCTTGAGATCGAGCTTGGCGAGGCGTTCTTCGAGGCGTTTTAGCTGGATGCGGGCGATGCCTTTGATGTTGTCGCGACCGAGCGCGTGGAAGACCACGATCTCATCTATTCGGTTAATGAACTCGGGGCGGAAATGATCTTTCACCTCGGCCATCACGGCGATTTTCACCAACTCCGGCGGTGAATCAATCATCGCCTGAATCTTGGTACCTCCGAGGTTACTGGTCATGATCATCACGGTGTTTTTGAAGTCCACCGTGCGGCCCTGCCCGTCGGTCATGCGGCCATCGTCGAGCGCCTGCAACAGCACGTTAAACACGTCTGGGTGCGCCTTCTCAACCTCATCAAACAGAATCACGCTGTAGGGTTTGCGACGGACCTGCTCGGTAAGTTGTCCACCTTCGTCGAAGCCGACGTAGCCGGGCGGCGCGCCGATCAGGCGCGCAACGGAATGCTTCTCCATGTATTCACTCATGTCGATGCGAATAAGCGCCTGTTCGCTATCGAACAGGAACTGCGCGAGCGCTTTGGTTAGCTCGGTTTTGCCGACGCCGGTTGGTCCCAGGAAGAGGAACGAGCCATACGGTTTGTTCGGGTCGGAGAGACCTGCGCGTGAGCGGCGGATCGCGTCTGCTACGACCGAAACCGCTTCGTCCTGACCGATGACACGTTTATGTAATGCGTCTTCAATGTGCAAGAGCTTGTCGCGTTCGCCAGTCATCATTTTGCTGACGGGAATGCCGGTCGCGCGCGCGACTACTTCGGCGATTTCTTCTGCGCCGACTTGGGTGCGCAGGAGCTTTCCCTTGGCAGGCTTTCCTTCGCTGTTTGCATCAACAACTTTTGAGGCTTCTGATTCTTTAAGTTTCGCTTCCAGTTCCGGCAACTTGCCGTACTGAATTTCGGACATGCGCGCGAAGTCGCCGCGACGGCGGGCTTCGTCCATTTCGAGTTTCAGCTTTTCGATCTGCTCCTTGACGCCTTGCGAGCCCTGCACTGCGGCTTTTTCACCGCGCAGGATTTCATCAAAGTCAGCGTACTCGCGCTCAAGTTTAAGTATCTCTTCGTCGATCAGGTTGAGACGTTTTTTCGACGCGTCGTCCTTTTCCTTTTTCACCGCTTCGCGCTCGATCTTCAATTGAATGATGCGGCGCTCCAGCTTGTCCATCACTTCGGGTTTCGAGTCGATCTCCATTTTGATCCTGCTTGCGGCCTCATCAATCAGGTCGATGGCCTTATCCGGCAAAAAACGATCTGTGATGTAGCGATGCGACAGTTCCGCAGCGGCAATGATCGCGGCGTCCGTGATATCCACACCGTGGTGAACTTCGTATTTTTCCTTGAGTCCACGCAAGATGGCAACGGTGGATTCTACCGATGGCTCGCCGACGAGAACCTTCTGGAAACGACGCTCCAACGCGGCGTCTTTCTCGATGTATTTTCGATATTCGTCAAGCGTGGTTGCGCCTACGCAATGCAGCTCACCGCGCGCCAATGCGGGCTTCAACATGTTGCCCGCATCCATCGCACCGTCGGCTTTGCCTGCGCCCACCATGGTGTGCAGTTCGTCGATGAAGACAATTGTCTGGCCTTCGTCTTTCGCGAGATCTTTGAGCACGGCCTTCAGACGCTCTTCAAATTCGCCGCGATATTTCGCGCCCGCAACCATAGCCGCAAAGTCAAGCGAGAGCACGCGTTTGCTCTTCAGTCCTTCTGGCACCTCACCGTTAACGATTCGTTGCGCCAGGCCTTCAACAATCGCGGTTTTGCCCACACCCGGCTCACCGATCAGTACAGGATTGTTCTTGGTGCGACGTTGCAGCACCTGAATCACGCGACGAATTTCGTCATCGCGACCGATCACCGGATCGAGCTTGCCCATGCGCGCCCGCTCGGTGAGATCGACGGTGTATTTATCGAGCGCCTGACGCTGACTATCGGCCTCTTGCGAATCCATGCCGCTGCCGCCACGCACCGCGTCAATCGATGCCTGTAGCGTTTTGGCGTTGGCACCTGCGTCTTTGAAAATGCGCCCCGTTTCACTCTTGTCACTGGCGAGTGCCTGCAAGAAGAGCTCGGACGCAATGAACTGGTCATTGCGTTTCATCGCCTCTTTATCCGTCAAATTCAGCAAGCCGTTCAGATCGCGGCCGACCGTCACGTTGCCGTCGCCGCCCTGCTGCTTCGGTAGTCGCTCGATGCTGGCCTTCAGGTCTTTTTCAAGTTTGCCGACGTTGACGCCCGCCCGTTGCAGCAGCGGCTTGGTACCGCCGTCTTCCTGCTCAAGCAGCGCCATCAGCAAGTGCTGCGGCTCGATTTGTGTCGCGTCCAACCCGACCGCGATAGACTGCGCATCGGCAAAGGCCTGCTGAAATTTGGTGGTGAGTTTGTCGAAACGCATGGGGCGTCCCTTCATAGAAGTTGTTTGGGCTATATGTAGGGCAATCTCGCATGAATTCAACTGATCCGCGTCAAATGGGGAGCAAAAGTGCGCTGGCTAAAACGAATTTTTCTGGGCTTGATTGCCATCGTGGCGATTGTCGCTTGCGGGGTCGCGATTTATGTTTGGCGTAGCGTACCGACAGACAACGCGAAATATGCTGTCAAGGCCCCGCTCGGAGAAGCTACGATCACGCTGGACGCCGAAGGCATCCCCACGATTGAAGCGAAATCCGAGCGCGATCTCTCGTTTGCCGTGGGCTTCATGCATGCGCGTGATCGCCTATGGCAACTGGAAATGAATCGTCGCATCGGGCGCGGTGAACTCGCAGAAATCCTCGGGCCGAAAGCGCTGGAGACGGACAAATTTCTGCGCACGCTCGGCGTTCATCGTGCAGCGAAAGTGCAGCTGGATGGCTTTCCAGCCGAGGCGAAAGCACTGCTACAGGCGTATGCTGATGGTGTGAACGCCTATGTGCGAGACGCGATGACTGCGCGCCCGCCTGAGTTCGTCATTCTTGGAGTGCAGCCTGGCCTCTGGGAGCCCGCAGACACCGTGGCCTGGGGCATCATCATGGCCTACGACTTGAGCGGCAACTGGGGGAACGAACTGCTGCGCCTGCAGATGGCGGCGCGGATGCCGGTTTCAAGGATCGACGAGCTGATGCCGCCGCAGCCGGGCGACAAGTTGCCTGCGCATGGTGACTATGCGGCTCTTTACAAATCAATTGATGTTTTGAAGACCGCAGAAACAAAAAACGCCAGCGTTGATTCCTCGACTGAGCTGATGCTCCTCTCGGCGGGAATCGAGGGCATCGGGTCGAACAATTGGGTGGTGAACGGCAACAACACTACCAGCGGCAAACCGCTGCTCGCGAACGACCCCCATTTGTCGCTCGCGGCCCCGGCGATCTGGTATTACACAAAACAAAAAGCGCCGGGCATTGAAGTGACGGGCGCGACGCTACCGGGCGGGCCTTCGGTGATTCTGGGGCGCACCAAAGGTGTCGCCTGGGGCTTCACCAATACCGGGCCAGATGTTCAGGATTTGTTTCTCGAAGAGATCAACGATAAGGGTGAAGCACGCACGCCAGACGGTTGGCTAAAACTCACGGTACGCAGCGAAACGTTCAAAGTCAAAGGTGAAGCCGACGTGCAAATTACCGTGCGTGAATCGCGTCATGGCCCGATCATCTCGGATGCGCATGCGCCCACCGCAAACGCCATCAACACCAAAAAATTCGCGATGGCAATGCGCTGGACCGCGCTCGACACGGACAATCAAACCGTGCTTGTCGCCGCGCGCATGAACAAGGCTCAGACGGTGGCCGAACTGAAAGAAGCACTACGCGGCTACGTCGCGCCGCAACAAAACATCGTGATGGCCGACACGCTGGGCAATACGGCGTTCATCGCGCCGGGTCGCGTGCCAATCCGTAAACCTGACAACGATATCAACGGCCTCGCGCCGTCACCGGGTTGGGATACGAAATACGATTGGGCCGGATTTCTCGCATTCGAGCAGATGCCGCAGCAGACAGTTAGCACGTATCTCGCGACCGCCAATCAGCGAATTCACCCAGATGACTACCCGCACTTTATTAGTGGTGAATGGGCGCATAAGGGCCGCAAGCTTCGTATTGAAGAATTGCTGGCTGCAAAGCCCAAACACGACGGCCAGAGTTTGCGTGCGATTCAGCACGACCTGAAGCACACGCATGACACCCCGCTAATGCAGTGGGTTCCGAAGCTAACCTCAAAGCATCCACTCGCGAATGACGCCCGCCGTGCGCTAACCGCGTTCGCAAACGATGGCATGGTGAGCAGCCAATACGACCCAGCGGTTGCAGCGCTCGTCCATTGGGCCTGGAATCGCGAAGTAGCCAAACGAATACTGGCCGACGAAGTGGGTCCCGAGCTTTTCGAGGCGGTCTTCGGACGTCGTGATTTCCGGGCTGCGGTCAATGGCGTGCTGTCGCGCAACGACGCGTGGTGGTGCGACGACAAAACCACGGCGAAAACCGATACATGCGGTGAAATCGTCAACGCCGCATTTGATTCTGCCCTCGAAGATCTGACCCGGCGTTACGGCAACGATGTGTCGTCATGGCGCTGGGACACGGCCCACTTTGCGCGGAGCGAACACCGTCCGTTCTCCAACGTGCCAATCTTGTCCAAACTGTTCGAAATCCGGACACCCACGGCAGGCGACACTTACACAGTGATGGTCGGCAAAGTTCGCCTGCGCGAACCGAACCCGTTCGCCAACGAATTCGCAGCCAGCCTGCGCGCTGTTTATGACCTGTCCGTGCCCGATGCCAATGCGGCGACGATCATTTACTCAACGGGCCAGTCGGGCAACCCATTTTCGGCACATTACCGTGGGCTGGTGACGCGGTGGGGCGCAGGCGGGGCTTCGGCTTATGTCGATCTCATGACATCAACCAAGGCTGGATCAATTCGCCTGATCGGCCAGCCCTAGCGCTGTACCGGCGATCCGGTGTCGCTGCGGCAGGAGCGACAAGGGCAACCTGACAATTCTTACCCCTGAATCGGTTAGCTGGCACATTGCGTGCACGCTCAACCGCTTTTGGAGCAAACATTGTTCGCGGGTGAGCCTTGGCAGCGTTTCACAGAGGAACAGCAAAGCGGTTTATCGGGTAGAGATTCACGATGCTTGACGTAAATGCAATCTATTTTAAAACCGAGGCAGGTTTACTCGAAGTGCAGTCACGCACACTGGGCCTGCGCGCCGAGTTGCGTCGCTTGCTTATTGTGGTTGACGGTAGTTCGTCGGTAAGCCGTCTGGCTACGTTTGTTCGAGGCACAGAGATCGCGCCGCTGATTTCCGAGCTCGAGACGCACGGCCTCATCATGTCGCCTGCGACTAGTGCTTACAGAAAGACTGAAGCTGGCATTGTCGAAGTACAAACGAGGGCGCTCGAATTGCGGCCCGAGCTGCGGCACCTGTTGATTCTGGTGGATGGTCGGACGGCGCTGTCTCAATTAGCCAGATTCTTACCCAGCCTGCCCGTCCTTGACCTGATGGCGGAACTAGAGACCGCGGGGCTGATCGTTGAGCCAAGTGCGGCGGGCACGAGTGTCAGCGCAGTAGTTGCACCGGTTGCAGCGCCGAATCAGGCAATTGTGCCTGCGACGAGTGATACTCCCGTAACGCCAGAGAACGTCTCGGCGAGAACGCCTGATACTGACGAGCGCTTGCTAATCGTGCGAGCCGGTGCCGCACGCGGGCTTAGACGAATTCTGGGCGTCGAGTCGCATGAATGGCTGGACAAGCTTCAGCAGCCGGAAGATTCCCTAACCTTGCGTGCTGCGATCACTGAAATCCACCAGATACTCGAAGAGCAATTTGGCGTCACGACAGGGCAACAGTTTCTGGATAGCGTGCGGAGCGCTGCTGAAAGTGGCCGCAATCTGCCATCTTGACTGCCGATGGAAAATGCAGGGCAAGTAAACGGCGATGGATAACGGTCAAGTTAAGGGTAAGCTGGGGCGGCAGCGGTCGCTTATCAGAAAAATCTGTAGTAAAACTTCGCATATGCGCGGCGTAAGTTTGGCGTCAGACACAACTTTTAATTCGCAGACTTTGGGGTCAATATGCTGAATCCAAAATCAATTTTTCGCAAGACTGAAGCTGGCGCAGCCGAGGTGCAAGCCCGTGCGTTGGGGCTACGCGCGGAATTACGGCGGTTGCTCATTCTCATTGACGGAACAGCAAACACCGAGCGGTTGGCTGCTTTTGTACGCGGCACAGAGGTTGATTTTTTGCTTGCGGAGCTTGAAACGCAGGGGCTCATCGTCTCGGTAACGGGTGCACCATCGGTCGGCATCGGTGCTGCCATCGGAAAGGGCGCAGGTGCAGCAGGCCCAGCAACCGTCGCTGCTGGAGCGGTCACTTCCGCGCAAAACAGTATCGGCGGCGATGTCCTGCCGGAACCTACAGCCGCGCAAGTTCAGGCGGTCAGACGTTCAGCGATTCGCACTTTGCACGACATTCTCGGTCCCGGCGCAGATCGTCTGGCGATCAGGATTGAGAACTGCAAAGACGCGCAGCAAATGCGCGCTACGATCAACGAGGTGCGTGCGATTCTTGATCAGCAGGTTGGCCTAGCAGCGGGCCAGCGCTTTATCGACACCGTCCGCAGTGCAGCCGAAGGTACGCGCTAGCGTCATTTCGCATCAAAGGTCGTCGCACGCGCAATCGGTGCCAGCCTTTGCGTGCTTCGTCGCATGAGTTGAAACTCGTGGAAATGCGATACGTTTGCGCTGCTACGCTTGCGCCATGAACCCCATCCCTTTCAAGCGACAAAAAGTACGGCTTGCTCCGACGGTACTGATCGCATTCGCATTGGTCACAACGTTCTCACTAACCGCATGCGACTCACGCAAAACCGGTTTGGCCAACGCCGCCGTCACCTTTGCGGACTGTCGCCTGAAGCGCGTTGACTCCGTTGCGCGTTGTGCAACCGTTGCAGTGCCGGAGGATTACGCCGACAAGAGCGACGCGGGCAAGACAATCAACATTCATGTTGCCGTGCTGCCCGCGCTGGCGCGCAACCCTGAGCCGAATCCTGTTTATTTTTTTGCCGGTGGTCCCGGTCAGGCGGCGAGCGACATTGGCGGATTGGTGAGCGCGCTGGGCGATTTGCGCAAGCGTCGCGACATCGTGCTGGTCGATCAGCGTGGTACGGGCAGGAGCAAAACGCTGACCTGTGACTCCATAGCCGCCGACCCGAATGTTGATCCGCTGAAGGAAGCGTTTAGCAATTCCGACGAGGCTATACAGCGCGATTGGTCCAAATGCATCGCCACACTCAAAGGCAACGCCGCGACGCACCGCACCGATGATTACATCGACGATCTGGAGCTGGTTCGCAAGGCGCTCGGCCACGAAAAAATCAACGTCTGGGGCGGCAGTTACGGCTCGCGTGTCGCGTTGCGCTACATGAAGCGCTATCCGCAAAGCATTCGTACAGCAGTGCTCGATGGCGTTGCTCCGACCAGCTTGCATCTGCCTGATGATGCGTTGGCCTCATCCGAGGCCGAACTGCGATCAACGCTTGCTGCCTGTGCTGCCAGTGACGGATGCGCAAAGGCTTACCCCAGTATTTTGGCGACGTTTGATACCTTGCTGTCTGAGCTTCGCGCAACACCGCGCAAAGTAAATTTCGCGCATCCCGCCAGCGGAAAACCGATCAATGGAGTGGTGTCTGATCGCACGCTGGTGACGCTTATATGGCCAATGCTTTACATACCAGAAGCGTCACGCATGGTGCCGAATTTGATTGATCAGGCAGCCAGGGGGAATTTTGCACCGCTCGCGGCGACCTTAACTGCTTCATCCATCGGCGAAGGCGACATCGCCATCGCACAACGATTTGCGGTCATGTGCGCAGAGGACATGTTGAACCGGACTCCGTTACCCAATCCAAGATTTCAGGCACTGAACGATATGTTTTATGGCTTCTGCAAAGGCTTTCCGCATGGCAAAGTCGAGCCTGAGTTCTTTGAGCCGACGACGAGTGATATCCCGACGTTGCTGCTCTCGGGAACACAAGATCCGGTGACACCCCCAGCGCAAGGCTCGCTTGCTGCGAAGACGCTTCCCAACAGCAAACACATCATCGTGGCGGGTATGGGCCACATCACGTCGCCGCAACCGTGCGTGCGCCGAATCATTACGAAATTTGTCGAGACCGGCAATATTGCCACCGCCTTTGATTCCTGCGAAGCGGAGCTAAGACTGCCGCGTCCCCTGTTCTATACGTCCCCGCTGGTGGCCAGACCATGATTGAAGTGGAAGGCCTCTGCAAGCGCTTCACCGTTCGCGAGCGTACTTCTGCATTTGCGTTGAAAGCGAGCACGCGAGTCGTCACTGCGGTTGATAACGTGAGCTTCACGGCGAAGGACGGCGAAGTCACAGGCCTCCTCGGCCCTAACGGTGCGGGGAAGACAACGACGCTGCGCATGCTGTCAACGCTCTTGTCATCCGACGCGGGCAGCGCGCGAATCGACGGAGCAGACCTTGCCAGCGAGCGAGCGACGGTGCGCCAGCGCCTTGGCGTGCTCGGTGACGCCAAAGGCCTTTATTGGCGGCTCACCGCGCGTGAAAACATCAACTACTTTGGCCGCTTGCAAGGCTTGTCGCTCATAGATTCTCAGCAGCGAACGACAGCGCTCATCGATGAACTCGGACTGCATGACCTGGCAGATCGCCCGACTCAGGGTTTCTCGCAAGGAGAGCGGATGAAAGTCGCCATCGCGCGAGCCCTCGTTCACAATCCACAAACCGTATTGCTCGATGAGCCGACCAACGGTCTCGACATCATGTCCACACGCAGCATGCGCGACCTGATTCGCGGGCTTAAAGCCCAAGGTAAATGCGTGCTTTTTTCCAGCCACATCATGCAGGAGGTCGCCGCGTTGTGCGACCGCATCGTGATCATCAATAAAGGACGCGCCGTCTTCTCGGGAACCCCGCAGGAAGTGCTCGCAACGACAGGACTCGACAGCCTCGAAGATGCGTTTGTGAAGCTGATCGGCAGCGAAGAGGGATTGTTCGCATGAGCGCCTTCTCGCTAACCCGTCTGTCACTGGTCGCTCGCAAAGAGGTCGTTGACTTGCTGCGGGATCGCAAGAGTATTTTTCTGGCGCTGTTTGGCGTTGCGATTTCCGGGCCGCTGGTTGTCTGCCTGTTGTACTTCGTGGCGCAGTCGATTCAGGGCCGCATCGAAAAAATCACCGCACCGATTGTCAACGCGCAGTTCGCACCCGATTTTGTGCGTTATCTGGAGCGTCGCGGGGTCAAGGTCGAAGCCGATCCGCAGGACTACGAAGCCCGCGTGAAAAACGGCGAACTGGATGCGGTTCTGGTGGTCGATCCGAACTACGCGACGGCACTCGCCAGCGGTCGGTCGGTGACGATTACGCTGGTCACGTTGTCGAGCCGTGAGCGCTCTGCGCCGATTGCCGGACGCCTCGCGGGCGAAGTTCGCAGCTATGCCGCGATGATCGGCAACGAACGCATGATTTTGCGCGGTATCGCGCCGTCGGTCGCGCGGCCCTTGCAACTCGAAGAGCTTGATCTGTCGAGTGTCGAACAACGGAGCGCACGATTCCTGCAAATGATGAGTTTTTACGCCTTGTTTGCAGGCCTCATGGGCGCGATTGCGGCCGCACTGGACGTGACGGCTGGCGAACGCGAACGGCAAACGCTGGAGCCTCTGCTCACGACGCCAGTGGCGGCGTCGGAGCTTGCAATCGGCAAATGGCTGGCGGTCGCCCTGGTGAACCTGTTGGCGGTTACGGCCTCGATGCTCGGGTTTTTGATCGCGTTGAAATTGGTGCCGCTCGGAAAACTTGGGTTGCCGTTTAATTTCGGCGCACGCGAGTTCGCCGGATTCATGGCGGTGTTGATTCCGTTTGCGTTCATGGTACCGGGCGTTTTGCTCGCTTTCGGCGCAGCAGGCAAGACGGCAAAAGAGGCGCAAAGCTCTCTCACGCTGGCGGTGTCGCTGGTCGGCTTACTGCCGCTCATTAGCTGGTTGCGACAAACCAAAGCGCCATGGTGGGACGTCTGGGTGCCGGTGAACGGGCAATTCGCCGTACTCTCAAAAGTGCTGCGCGCCGAGGCGATTCTGCCGCTGGAATGGGTCGCGATGTGGGCTGTGCCGGTGCTGATCTGCATCGTCGCATTGGTCGCTTTCGCACGCCGACTCGGCGATGAAAAAATGCTCGCCGGACGATAGCAGCTTTTTCGGGTGACGAAGGTCACTTAAGGGGCTGAAGGCGATTGTCGGCACATTTGGCAATGGCGGGAGGCTTCGGCTGGGCGCTGCTCAAGGCAAGCGTCGCCTGCGTCGTTCACGCGGAGTTACCGTTCGCGTTCGAGAAGCCGGTAAGCAAAACGATTGCCGAGCTGCACACGCGAATGGCGGCGACGCGCAGCCGACACTGCCGCGAAGGGCAGCTGGAGCAGCGAACACGATTCAAACGAGGTCACATTGCCGACGCAACGGACGTTTACGTGGAACAATTGCTCGACTCACGCTTTCGGTTGACCGCCTTGAATCCTGCAATCACGCTGGCGCTACAAAACTGGCCATTCGCCGTATGGCTGCGCTCGGCACCGCTCGTTTATCCGACGCTAGAGTCGCTGCACATCATCGCGATTGCGATCACTTTCGGCTCGCTCTGGATCGTTGATCTGCGCTTGATCGGCGTGCGACTGTTTGGGCTCGGCTCGATTGATGTGCGTGCGCTTGCCACGGCGACTCTGCCATGGACGCTGCTTGGCTTCACGCTCGCTGCAATGGTCGGCAGCCTCATGTTCCTTTCTCGGGCTTCGGATTTCATTGGCAACAGCGCCTTTCTTTTGAAGATGTTGCTGTTGTTTACTGCGGGCACCAACGCCGCGATTTTGCACAGTCGCGGCCCGTTGAATCCTGCGAGTCTCGTCACACGTGGGCAAGCCCTGTTCTCGCTCTTGCTGTGGATCGCGATAATTGTGTGTGGTCGCTGGATCGCCTACGTTTAGTTTTTTGAGGAGTCATCATGGTTCGCGTACTTCTTGTTTCCCTGCTTGCGCTCTTCGGCACGGCAACCTCAGCCCATCACGGCTGGAGCAGCTTTGATGAAGCGAAACCGATTTACCTTGAGGGCGTCGTCAAAAGCGTGAAGTGGCAAAACCCGCATGCCGAGCTCAGGCTCGAAGTGAACGGTGCTGCTCCAGCGGCAGCGCTCACCCGATTTGCCGTACCGAAGCAAAGCGCAAACGTTGATGCCGTGATGATTCTCGGCACCGCCAAAGCACCGACGCGAAAAGACAAAGTCTGGGAGATCGAACTCGCGCCGATGACACGCATGGATGCGTGGAAAGTCGAACCGATCAAAGTCGGAGACAAAGTTTCTGTCGTTGGCTACACATTCAAGGATGAAAAGGGCGAGGCGATTCTACGTGTGGAATTTTTGATTGGTAACGGTAAGGTGACGCCGCTGCGGTCTTCGCCGACCCAGTAGAGTTATGACGTACGCAATCACTGCGTGGCGCCACCTGCCATCATTCTCGCCAGGCGTGTGCGTTCAGAAGGGCCGAGTTCGCAGTAACTCCGACAGTTCTCGTTGTGGCAACCGTCTGGATCCCGGACCTTCGGTCGAGGATGACGGCATAGATTGGCGATTCGGTAGCCGCTGCCTCGCTCCCTATAATTTCAGCTTGTTCGACTGATATCGCGTGAGGCGGTGCCTCTCGCGAGGTTTTTCTTTGCCCGCTTCTTCTGAAACTACCTCGTTACTTCCTGCTTTACCTCGCAACGGCGAGCGGGCCACCGTCGCTCGCCCCGCAGGCGCGGGCACCGCGCTCGCGCTCGCTCGCCTCGCGGCAACGCTGCGCACAAGCAAACGCACGCTGATCGTTACCTGCGCCGACGCACAGGACGTGCATCAGCTCACCGTTGAGATCGGTTGGTTCGATCCGGCACTACGAGTACGCGAGTTGTCCGACTGGGAAACGCTGCCCTACGATCACTTTTCGCCGCATCCTGATCTGGTCAGTGATCGTCTGAAAGCGCTCTACGCGCTGGCCACCAACGCATGTGACGTAATGATCGTCGCGGCAACCACAGCCACGCAAAAACTGGCACCGCGCAGCTTCATTGCCGCGCGCACATTCGCGCTCAAAAAAGGGCAGAAACTAGACGTCGACAAGCTGCGCCAGCAGATGACGCTCGGCGCTTACACCCACGTCACACAGGTCGTTTCGCAGGGCGAATTTGCCGTTCGCGGCGGCATCATCGACATCTACCCGACGGGTGGCACGCTGCCCGTTCGCCTTGACTTGTTTGACGACGAAATTGAGTCGATCAAAACGTTTGAGCCGGACACGCAGCGCACGCTGTATCCCGTCAACGAACTCTCGCTGTTGCCCGCTCGCGAGTTCCCGACGGATGAGGCAGGGCGCACTGTTTTCCGCCAGCGATTTCGCGAGATATTCGAAGGCGACCCTTCGAAATCCTCGGCGTATAAAGATGTGTCGAACGGCATCTTTCCAGGCGGCATTGAGTATTACCTGCCGCTCTTTTTCGATGCAGCGGAAACGCTGTTTGATCATGCACCGAAGGACGCTGTATTTGCGCTTCTTGGCGATGTGCACGCGGTGCTCACCGACTTCGAGCGCGAAACGCGAGAGCGTTGGGGGCTGCTGCGGGGCGACAGCGCAAGGCCGTTGCTGGAACCGGCCGAGTTGTACTTCGGGCGCGATGACTTTTTGCATGAACTAAAGGCCTATTCGCGCTACGAACTGAAGTCAGGCGAAAGCGAGACGACGCATCGCGTCCCCCCGATGGAGATTGATCGCCGCAAAGAGCGACCGCTTGGCGCGCTCGCCGATTTCCTGGCGAACGCAACACAGAAAAGTGGCCGCGTTTTGCTTTGCGCTGAAAGCGCGGGACGCCTGCAAACCTTGCAGGAAATGTTTGTTGAGCATGGCCTGACGCCACACAAAGTCGAGGACTTCACCAGTTTTCTCGCGGTGACGGAAGCGTTCTGCATCACGCCTGCACCGCTGTTCACCGGTACGATTCTGGTTGAAGAAAAATTGAGCTTCGTCACTGAAGCCGAAATCTATCCGAGCACCACGCGGTCAACACGTCGCAAACGCGTGAAGACTAGCAACATCGATTCGATGTTGAAGGATCTCTCGGAGGTCAAGGTTGGCGACCCGGTGGTGCATGAAGAACATGGCATCGGGCGCTATCTCGGCCTCGTGTCACTCGACTTGGGCGAAGGCCCGACTGAGTTCCTGCATTTGCAATACGCAAGCGACGCGCAGCTCTACGTGCCCGTATCAAACCTGCATCTGATTTCTCGATACAGCGGCACTTCGCCCGAGCATGCTCCTTTACATACGCTGGGCTCGGGCCATTGGGAGAAGGCGAAGAAAAAAGCTGCGAAACAAGCGCGGGACACGGCGGCAGAACTATTGAATATTTACGCCCAACGCGCCGCGCGAACGGGCCATGCGTTCAAGATTGACTGGAACGATTACGAGGCCTTCGCTGCGGGTTTTGCCTTCGAAGAAACACCCGACCAGAGCGCGGCCATTCAAGCCGTCATTCAGGATCTGGTCGCGGCTAAACCGATGGATCGACTGGTCTGCGGCGACGTCGGTTTCGGCAAAACCGAGGTTGCACTACGTGCGGCCTTTGTCGCATTGATGGGCGGCAAACAGGTAGCGCTGCTCGTACCGACGACGCTGTTGACCGAGCAGCACTACAACACGTTCAAGGATCGGTTTGCGCCCTGGGCGATTCGCATTGAAGAGCTGTCGCGTTTCCGTTCGCCAAAGGAAATCAAGGCCACGCTACAAGGCATGGCCGAGGGTAAAGTCGATCTCGTCATCGGCACGCACAAACTCATTCAGCCTGACATCAAATTCAAAAATCTCGGACTCGTCATCATCGACGAAGAGCATCGTTTCGGTGTGCGACAAAAAGAGCAGTTGAAGAAACTGCGCGCCGAGGTGGACGTGCTCACGCTGACCGCCACGCCGATCCCGCGCACGCTCGCAATGAGTCTCGAAGGCATTCGCGATTTCAGTGTGATTGCAACGGCGCCGCAGAAGCGGTTGTCGATCAAAACCTTCGTCGCCAAAGGCGGTGACGGCATCATCCGCGAAGCGATTTTGCGCGAGCTGAAACGCGGTGGGCAAATTTACTTCCTGCACAATGAAATCGAGACCATCGAGAACATGCGCGAACGGCTGGAAGCTATCGTGCCTGAGGCGCGCATCCGCGTCGGTCACGGTCAGATGGGTGCGTCGCAGCTCGAAGGCGTGATGCGCGATTTCTATCAGCAGCGCTTTCAGGTTCTGCTTTGTTCGACCATCATTGAGACGGGTATCGACGTCGCCAATGCCAACACGATTCTCATCAATCGCGCAGACAAATTCGGCCTCGCGCAGTTGCATCAATTGCGCGGCCGCGTCGGGCGTTCGCATCATCAGGCCTATGCCTATCTGCTGATTCCCGGTGATGATGCGATCAGCGCTGACGCCAAGAAACGGCTCGAAGCGATTACGCAACTGGAAGATCTCGGCGCAGGCTTTTATCTGTCCATGCATGACCTCGAAATTCGCGGCGCGGGCGAAGTGCTCGGCGACAATCAATCGGGTGAAATGCAGGAGATCGGCTTCTCGCTCTACAGCGAAATGCTCAATCAGGCCGTGCGCGCATTGAAGGCCGGTCGCGAGCCTGATCTTGATGAGCCGTTGGGTGTCACGACCGAGGTCAATCTGCATGTTCCCGCGCTGCTGCCCGCCGACTATTGCGCCGGTGTGCATGAGCGTCTGGTGATCTACAAACGCCTTGCCAACTGCGAAGATGAAGACTCGTTGAACGACTTGAAGGAAGAGTTGATTGACAGATTTGGATTGCTTCCATCCGCAACAGAATCGTTAGTTTCCGCGCATCAATTGCGCATCGCAGGTAAAGCAGTCGGCGTCAAGAAAATCGACAGCGCCCCCGAGCGAACGATCATCACATTCAAACCAAAACCCAGCTTCGAACCGATCAAACTGATCACACTGATCCAGAAAGATGGACGCTACCGTTTGCATGGGCAAGACAAGGTAAAAATCGAGCGCCCGGTGCCGCTGCTCAATGATCGCGCGCGTATGGTGCGGGAGTTTTTTCTGGCGTTGCAATAACTGCAAAGCGGACGTACAGCAACCTACATTTCCCCTACACAGAAGCACTTGCAGTATCGAAATATGAAACGATTGCAAATGCGTTGCGCGACCCTACCGTTAGCGAGTATTGTTGCGGCTGGACTACGCAAAAACCCGGGGAGATTTCATGATTGTTTGGGGAGCCATATGGGGAGCGCTGATTAGCGTTCTGGTGTCGCACCGCAGCGACGACTGGGAATGGATCGTTGGCGCGCTGCTTGGCGCGCTCGCGGGATGGACGCTGCGAAAGGCCGTGCGCAGCGAAGTGACGCGTCTTACCGGGCCAACTGTCTCGCAGGCCGCTGCACCAACAGTAACAGCATCCACCGCGTCGAAAGTTGCGACGCCAGAGCCTGTTGCGCCAGTGGTGGCCTCCGCGCAGCCGATGACTGCCGGTGCTGTCGTCGCAGCCAGCAATACGGCGTCGCTATCGTCCGCGCTGAATGATTCGTTCAATCTGGCAGCGTCGGCGACGGAAGCGATGCCGCCGATAGCATCTGTCGCGACCGCACCCACGCCTGAACCCGCGCTCAACCCCCCCGCAAAGCCGAACGCCATCGAAATACTCGTAGCGCGGGCAAAGGCGTGGCTCTTTGGTGGCAATACGGTCGCTCGCGTCGGTGCCATTGTGCTTTTCATCGGCCTGTCCTTCCTCGCGAAGTGGGCAGCAGATAACGCGCTGTTTCCGCCTGAATTGCGCCTGGCTGCAATTGGGCTTGTCGGCATTGCGCTGCTCGTGCAGGGCTTCCGTCTCGCTCGCGCAGCATTGGCAACTGAGGCGGACGACTCAACGCGCTCCAACTACGCAATTTTGTTGCAGGGCGCGGGTGTGGCGGTGCTGTATCTGACGATCTTTGCGGCATTCAAGCTGTACGGGTTGATACCGCCTGTGGCCGCGTTTGTGTTGATGGGATTTGTGTGCGCGTTGTCCACGTTGCTCGCGTTACTGGCGAACAAGCAGGCACTCGCTGTGGTCGGATTTGCCGGCGCGTTCGCAACGCCGATTCTGGTGTCCACCGGCTCCAGCAATCATGTTGCCTTGTTCAGCTATTACCTGTTGCTCAACGTCGCTATCGGTATCGTTGCGTGGCTACGACCCTGGCGTGTATTGAACCTGCTTGGTTTCGTCTCGACGTTTCTGGTTGCAACGATGTGGGGCGCGCTCAAATACGTGCCGGAACAGTATGCGAGCACACAGCCGTTCCTGATTGCGTTCTTCGCCATCTACGTCGCTATTGGGCTGTTTTACGCGCTGCGCCACTCTGACAAGAAAGGGCAAACGCTTGACGGCATGCTGATTTTCGGCACACCGATCGTGAGCTTCGCGTTGCAAACACAGCTCGTTGCGCACTTTGAATATGGCGCGGCGATTTCGGCTTTGATTGCGAGTGCAATCTACCTGATTCTGGCGTTTGCGTTGCGCAATCGCGATCACACGGATCACGATCACGAGCCTGCGATGGCCCGCTGGCTCACCTTGAGCTATGCCGCGTTAGCGTTGATCTTCGCCACGCTCGCCGTGCCTTTGGCGGTGGACGGTCGACTGACCGCAGCCGTCTGGGCGATTGAGGGCGCAGGCGTGTATTGGCTCGCGACTCAACAAAAGCGCTGGATGGGTCAGGCCTTTGGCGCGTTGATGCAATTGCTCGCGGCGCTCGCCTTTGCGGCTTCGTTCGAAGGCAACCCAATCCCCGCGATCCACGCATTCGCCAATAGTCACTTTATCGGCACGCTGATGCTCGCGGTCGGTAGCCTCGCGATCTCATGGTGGGCGTATGCCGACGCGCGCGCGGCACGTCTTACCTTTGCAATCGAAGACACACCCGATGGCAAAGTGAATACGACACTGACAGACACCGCGAGTACGCTCTTTTTCCTGACGGGCTTTGCCTGGATGTTGTTTGGTGTGTGGACGGAGTTGCTCTCTTCTCGCATTCAATTGAGCGACACCGCGCGCTTCATGTGGGCAAGCTTTACGTTCGTCGCCTTGTCATTCATTGCGTTTCAGGCGTGGCAGCGGACGGGCTGGTCGAGCGCGCGTTACCCGGTCGTCGCCGTATTGCCGTTTTTGCTCGTTGCCGCGACCGCGCATCTCATCATCAATTCGCATCTGGCGCTGTGGCTCGACGCCCTGCTCTGGCTCGCGATGCTCGCGATGCATTTCATCATGCTGCGCGGTGTTGACGCCCTGTCGCCAACGCGCTGGTGGCGCATCGTTCACGTTGGGAACACGCTGCTGCTGATCCTGCTGATGGGCAGCGTGCTTGACCGAGCCATCAGCGCCGGACAGTTGTATGCGACTGACTGGGCAGCTGCGATTCTCATCGTGGCGAGCACCTTCATCATGTTGGCGCTGGCGTCGAAGCGCGTATGGGCCGCACAACCCACGAGCTGGCCATTGGACCGGTTCCAGCGTGAGTACGCGATGTATGCCGGTTCAGGCGTTGCGATATTGACCACATTGGGCGCGCTCGCAATGGCCTGCACGGCCGGTGGCAATGTCGATCCGCTGCCTTACGTTCCACTCCTGAATCCGGTGGATTTGTTGGCCTTCATCGCCATTGCCAGCGTTGCGCTTTGGCTGAAACAAGTCCGCGAATCAACACTGGTGAATGCAACGTCACCACTGCGCAGTGGCGTTTTGTTTGGCATGCTCGCGTTCGCTGCATTCATCGTGGTGAACACCGTGTGGCTGCGCTTTGCCCATCACTTCCGGGGCATCGCATGGAACAGCAGCGCGCTTTCGTCTTCGTTCTTCGTGCAGGCCGGCTACTCGGTGTTGTGGACGCTCCTCGGCGTCGCCGCGATGTTTATCGGACACCGCAAAGGCGCACGCGTCATCTGGCAAGCGGGCGCGGCTTTGCTTGCGTTGACGGTGGTTAAATTGTTGGTGGTTGATCTCGCGAACTCGGGCGGTGGCGAGCGCATCGTTGCCTTCATTGGCGTCGGCATTTTGATGGTAGCGGTGGGATACTTTGCGCCCTTACCGCCTGCCGCGCTGGCTCCTTCGAAGGAACATAAAGAAACGAAGGCAACGGCAATCGCTGGGGACAACACATGACTTCGCTACGTCTTATTCGTCTCGGTACGATCGTGCTCTCGGCATTTCTGACTGGGCATGACGTCAACGCGCAAACGGTCAATGAGTTCTCGACGCGGGCTGCGGTGGTCGTGCCCAACGGGACAGCGATTGCGCGCGTTGCGCTGCCAGGCCCGTCAATCGCTGCGTTGCGCAGCGCCAATGGTGGTGATCTGCGCGTGTTCAACGCGGCGGGGCTGTCGTTACCACACGCGGTGATCGACGCGTCACGAAAAGCACCAGACAAGCAGGACGTCGCGGGTGAGCGCTTTGCGGCGCTGCCGATTTACACCGCCTCAACCAGCACTGGAACAACGACTAACGCACCCGCGTTACGCATCATCGAAGGTCCCAACCGACGGGTGATAGAAGTCGGCGCCGCCACCACCGGGGCTGATCAAAAACGCGATGCCACTGCCGTGCGCGGCCTGTTGTTCGACACCCGCAATCTCAAAAATGAACTGCGCGCTGTCGAGCTGGAAACTACGTTGCCGCCGTCGTTGATCGTTAAAGTGACGCTCGACGTTAGCGCCGATTTGAAGAGCTGGCGAACCGTGGCGTCGCAATCGCCGGTGTTTGATTTCGGCAGCGAGGGGCCGAGTAACCGTCGCGTGGATTTGCCTGCGGGTCAAAAGTTTGAAGGACAGTATTTGCGACTCACCTGGTCCGACGCACCAAGCCTTGCCGTCGCCGCGCTGCGCACCATCGGCACGCTGAGTACGAATCGGGCCCAACCGGTAGTGATCGAACTGGGTGCGCCACAAACTCCAGCGGATGGCCACGCCGAATGGACGATCACACCGGGCTTGCGCGCCAACGCGATACGCCTGCAAACGAGCACCGCGAACGCGCTGATGCCTGTGCGTGTGCTCACGCGCTCACGCAGCGGCGACCCGTGGCGCACGGTGGCGAATACGGTCGTGTATCGCCTCGCTTCAGGCAACGCCGCACAGAGCATCAACCCATCGGTGCCGATGTCGTCGCCACTGGAATCCCTCGTCCGCGTGGAAGCATTGCGCGGCTACAACCTGACTGGCGTGCCGATCACGCTTGCGCTCGAATATGCGCCGCTCAACGTGCTGTTCATCGCAACGGGTGACGGCCCGTTCACGTTGGCCACCGGAAACACCAGCGCGCAATCTACCGCCGTGCCCGTGACCACGTTGATGCCCAATTATCAAAACGGCGGCGAGTTCCAATTGCCGGTATTGATGGCCACAATGAGCGTCAATCAACCGCCCGCAAAGCCCAGTGCCGCAGCCGAAATATTCGCCATAGCGACGCAAAAATCGTTCGTGCTGTGGGGCGTTTTGGGCCTGGCTGTCATCGTGCTGGGCGGGCTCGCGGTGAGCTTGTTGCGAACATCAAAACGTTGAGTCCCACCTTGCAGCTTTTTCTCATAACGACCACTGCATAGGTGCTGTAGGCAATATTTATACAAAGTCGACTATTTGCACGATGTGCGCTCAGCCCCTAAGCGGTGGCCTTTTCGCTATAAAGCTGTAGGTGGAGTTAGACATCTTCACCCACCCCAATCGGAGCCGGCGCCTTTAGCAAGATAGTTGCAAACAAGCGCTCATAGGCTGGATCCGGGGCGAACTGCCGCGTCAGCGGATCGCGGTTACTGGCGAACGCGTCGTCGAGCTCGCTCCATTCCGCCTCGCTCAGGCAGCGCTCGGCAGCTGGCAGGATCAGGGTCTCCTCCAGTCGCATGTGTTCGAGGTAAAACTTCACATAGCGCAGGCACGCGCCTTCGAACGCGCCGCGACGCATTTCGCCGATGAATTCCCAGGCCAGAAGCAAGTGCTGCAACTCGCGAATACTGGCCTCACCTTTCGAATGATCACGGTCCAGGCGATCGAGGTCAGCACTGATCTCCGGGGAAGAACGCCGCAGTTTGGGAAACAGCAGCTCGGTCTCTTTCGGGTGATGCAAGCGCTCGGGAAACTCGTCAACATAAAAGAGCATCGCGCGCAACACGGTGAAAAAGGTTCCTGTATCGCGCTTCGGGCCGCGCTCAACCATGAGTGTCAGCGAGCGTAGCATCGCGGCGAGAGCGGCATGCTCCTCGCGAATGATGCGTAGAGATAGGTGGGGCATGATCCGTCTCCCGAGACTTGGCAATGATCGCGAGAATTACACAATCGCACGGCGCGGATATTGACGTGAATCAGTGAGCATCCTGAAAACGCAAATGGGCGGACACTGCCCCTTCCAACGGCAGGCGCTTCTCTACAGTTGCAGCTCGTACGGCCCTTTATCTCCGATTATTGTGCTTCGTTCGCGCAATTCGACGCTCAGGCGCTTCCGCGCCGAATCATAAACAAACGGACGCCCGGTGAATACGTCACGCATATCGCCTGGCGCATTTGCGACAAACTGCGCCAACGCATCCCCAGCCAACGGACGGCGTCGCACTGCGATGGTCAACCGCGTTGCAGCGGCGAGGTTTCGCAAATCGGCGATTCGCGTGCCGTAGCTCACAAACGACGGCATCGCTATGGCTGACAAAATTTGACCGGTCGAGTTGCGCATGAACGGCGTGCACGCGATGCCCCAGTCCATGTCCGACGTGCAGCCAAAGGCAAACATTTCAGCGGGATATTCAGGTTGCGCTTGACCGTGCGCCACCTTGCGAAGTGCGTCCTGCGTCCACAGGTTCGATTTGGCTAACTCGTTCATGGTTCCATTGAAGTCAAGCGTCCAGGCGCCGACGCGATCCATAGCGCGCTCAAACGCGTTTCGCTCCGTCGCGACGGTGGCCGCAAAGGAAGAAAGCTTCGATACCTGCTTCATCATGTTCCATTGCATTTGCCACTCTGCCAGCATCGAATTGGCTATCGCCTCGGGCATCGACTCAATCGGCTTGATAGCAGCCAGCAAAGCGTCGGCAGTCGCGCCGTCAATTCGCGCTGACTGCGCCACACCAGTTTGCATGGCAATCAACACTTGCGTTTGCGCCGCTGCAGCCAGCATCGCCTCTATCAAGTTGCTGTTCGCAGAATTAGACCAGTCCGCAATCGCGGTCGTCCACAGGTTCGTCGCTTCCTGGCGGTCATCACTGCGCCAGGCAATAACGCCTCGCGCAATGCGCCAGCGCTCAAGCTTCATCAGACTTTCGTAGCTCACGAATGGTGAATCCACCTCCGCGCCCAGCCGACGCACACCATCGTTACGCACAGCGTCGGCGCGCGAAAGCACGGTTTCATCGGGAACGACCGCCGCGAGCGTCTTCCATTGGTCTTCGGTCGTAGCAAGGTTCGCCCGAATATCAGTAAGCGCCTTCGGAAGGGTCAGGCGCGTGCCTCCTTTGAGGCATGTGTCGTCAAGCGCCTTACTCCGGTCCGCTACCCCCTTCTCATAAGCCGCCCAGGCTGGCTTATCGTCGTGCGAAGGCATCTTCACACCGGCTTGATTAACCTCACGACGATGCTGCTCATACGCGTCAGTCAGACACTTCCCGAACACCACAGGATCCTGCTCGCGCGGCGCAAACAAGCCATACAACCGATAGCCGTTTTCGGTCAGCGTCGGCAATTTCGCGGCACGTGCGCTGAGCGCAATCGCCTCAGCCGATAACGCGACCGGCGTGAAATGGTAGTAGGTCTGCACCGCAACCGCAAAGGCAAGCAGCACCAGCGGAATGGCCAACAGGCTCAACAAGATTTTCTTCGCGATTTTCATGTTCAGAATGCTAATGTCATGAATGATCGAACGCCAGCGATTTCCTCACTCTTACAATCATGCGCATGACTACCCAAATCGACCTGCACGACTTACCCGTCACCCTCGCTGACGTGCAATCCGCCCGCGACAAAATCGCTGGTGCGGTTGAGAACACGCCCTGCCTGCATTCAAAAACGCTGTCGCGAATTTTCAATTGCGAGGTGTGGCTCAAGTTTGAGAACTTGCAGTTCACTGCGAGCTTTAAAGAGCGTGGCGCGCTGAATAAATTGCTCTCGCTCACGGCGGAGGAAAAGTCGCGCGGTGTGATCGCGATGAGTGCAGGCAATCATGCGCAGGGCGTGGCGTATCACGCGGGTCGGCTGGGCATTCCGGCGACGATTGTGATGCCCGCTTACACGCCGTTCGTAAAAGTACGGAATACTGAAGGTCACGGCGCAAAGGTCGTACTGATTGGCAACACTTTAGCTGAGGCATCAGCGCATGCACGCGAACTTGCTGCGCAGCATCAGTACACGTTTGTGCACCCGTTTGATGATCCGTATATTGTGGCTGGACAGGGCACGCTTGCTCTGGAAATACTGGAAGCTGCGCCGCAGTTGGACACGCTCGTGATACCAGTGGGTGGTGGTGGTTTGCTTGCTGGCTGTGCTGTCGCCGCGCGTTCGGTGAAGCCTGATATCGAGATATATGGCGTCGAATCAAAAACCTTTTCGGCGATGGCACAACGTTTGCGCGGTGAGCCAGTCAGTGTGGGCACCGAGACTATCGCTGAGGGCCTTGCGGTTCGCGATATTGGCGAGCTACCGTTAACGATTATTCGTGCATTGGTGAACGACATATTGCTGGTCGATGAATCAACGATTGAAGAGGCGATTGCGCTGCTGATCGAAATCGAGAAGACCGTGACCGAAGGCGCAGGTGCGGCCGGTGTCGCTGCGCTGCTGCAGTACAAGGATCGCTTCGTCGGCAAGAAGGTCGGGGTCGTACTCTGTGGCGGCAATATTGACTCGCGCATCCTGGCGAGCATCCTCATGCGCAACCTCGTCCGAGAGGGACGCTTGATCCGCGTTCGCGTGAAATTGCCAGACATTGCGGGTGCACTTGCGAATCTCACTAAAGTGGTGGCGGACGTCGGCGCGAACGTGGTGGACGTGGAGCATCAGCGCCTGTTTGGCGTGTTCAGCGTGAAGTCGACCGAGGTGGAATTGACACTCGAAACACGTGATCGGCCACACGTGACTCAACTGCTGGCGGAGCTTGAGGCACATGGCTTTGCAGCACACTTATTAGGTGTTGCAGAGTGACTTTGCCGCCCAACGTATCGTTCATCGAACGCGATTGGTTGTCGGCCAATCACGTGATGTTTCGCGACGACGAGCGAGCAACGCTCATCGACACTGGCTACAAAAAATTTAACGACCGGACGCTAGCAAAGGTCGCGAGCGTTCTCGAAGCTTGGGGCAACCCGTCGCTTGATCGCATCATCAACACCCACATTCATAGCGACCACATCGGTGGCAACGCGGACTTGCAGCGCGCGTATCCAGGTTGCTCCATCGCTGTACCCGTCGATGAGCAACCGTCGCTCGTAAATTGGGATTCGCCGGAGCAAATGCTTTCTTACGCCGATCAGGAATGCGAACGCTTTGCTTGGGACGAAGTGATCGAGCCGGGGCAACAGGATCAGTTGGGCGGTGAAGCGTGGCACACGATTGCCACGCCCGGTCACGACATGGGCTCGCTGGTGCTTTATTCGCCGAAGTTGCGCATCCTGATTTCGGCCGACGCGCTGTGGGAAAACGGCTACGGTTTTGTGCCGCCGCAAGCGATTGATCCGAAACCGTTGGCCGCCCAACGGGCCACGTTCGCGCGCCTGGCTCTGCTTGACGTAGCACTTGTCATCCCCGGTCACGGCCCGATGTTTACGGACTTCTCGGGTGCGCTTGCACGAGCCAGCGCCAAGCTCGACGCCTTCGCCGAAGACGACATGAAAATCGCACGTAACGTAGTGAAAACGATGTTCAGTTTTTCGCTAATGACGCGACAGGAAATGTTGCTCGCCGAGTTGCCCACATACGTTAAACAGATCGGCGTGCATCGAGATTACAACTCGCAGTTTTTTCGCATGAGCGCCGAGGCTTTCGCTGATTGGCTCGTTAACGAAGCCATCCGTTCAGGCGTTGGCAAGCGCGACGGAGACCGGGTGTTCGCGCTTTAGTCAAACGACCACATTTGCTATTCTTTTTGCAACTTCCTGTCTGCATCCATTTGCGCGACAGCTGCCCGAGCTTCGTCGCCCTCTGGAATGGCCCGACCACTGTCTCGCCATTCAACGGCCGCTTTGAAGCCCTCTGTCTGCGCGTAGCGGCGAAACCACATGCCTTCGGGATTGTGGCGTGTGATGCCATCAAAGATAGTCGCCATCGTCTGCGTTTGCTCCAGGCCCATTGTCAACATCACCTGATTGACGACCATTTTGTGCATGGCCAGATGACCGCGCGGAACTCCCGCAATTCGGTTAGCCAGTTTCAGTGTTGCGGCATCAAGCTCACCGTCGGGCACCACTTCGTTGGCCAGTCCCCACGCGGCGGCGGTGGCACCATCGATGGTGTCGCCAGTGAACATCAATTGCTTCGCGCGCGTTGCGCCAACGCGAAAGGTCCACATGGCGGTTGTCGGGCACCCCCACACCCGTGTAGGCATGTAGCCAATTCGCGCTGATTCGCCCATCATCAGGAGATCGCAACAGAGCGCGATATCGCTGCCGCCCGCAGCGGCGTAACCGTGCACTTTAGCGATCGTCGGTTTGGCACTGCGCCACAGAGCCATAAAGTCGTCGGTGTTTCGCTTCATATACGCGAAGTCTTCCAGCGGGTCCCATGGGCTGCGCTCCTGCTGGCAAGGATGATCAACGTCGCCTTCGCCTAGCCACTTGAGGTCATAACCACCGCAAAAACCCTTGCCAGCGCCCTCAACAATAATGACGTGAACCTGAGGATCCGCATTTGCCCATTCGACCGCGGCGCGAATCTCTCTAGGCGTGTCGTCGTTGATGGCGTTTAGTCGCTCGGGGCGATTGAGCAACAAGCGAGCGATACGCGGGTTGGTTGCATCGTGATCGATGCGAAGCGTGGAAAAAGACGGCATGATTTGCCCGTAGAAATTTAGTCCAGCAAAGTGTAGCGCACGCGACTATTGTTAAACGTGTTGCGCCGCGCCGCCGAAGGACTCGCGTCTATCGTAGGTCGCCGCGGGGAAATGCCAAGGAGCAGCGGCTCGAAAGAGGCCAGCGCGTGGGGCAACGGCTACCGTTTTTTCTGCTGCAAGCGATTGACCCGAAACCACTGGCCGCACAAGGTGCCGCGTTCAATGCCTCGGCGAGCTTGATGTTGCACTCGCGAAGCCCGGACACGGCCCTATGTTTACGGACTCCGCACCTGCACTCGCGCGAGCCAGCGCCAAGCCGGAAGCCTTCGCCGAAGACGACATGAAAATCGTGAAGAGCGTCGTGAAAGGCATGTTCATTTATTTGATCATGTGGCGAGAAGAAATGGCGCTCTCCGATGTGCCCGCTTACGTAGACCGCATCGGTGTGCACCGCGACTACAACGCACTGTTTTTCAGGATTAGTGACGGGGCTTCCGCTAATTGGCTCGTGAACGAAGCCGTGCGCGCTGGCACAGTTCGCATCGACGGAGCGATTCTGCGCGCTGCGTAATCGATTCGTGAAGCAGGCGAGCTTAGGTTTAGTTAAGCGCGCCCTATTCCACCACTCGACGAGCCAACGTCAGCGCTATCTTTGTCGACGCTATTCTCAGTAACTTGACCCGCTTCAACAGCCGCGCGATCCACCGGAGCTTCAACCATCGGCTGCGGAAAAAATTTGATCGCTGCGATTCTTTGCTTCATCGCGATGGGTGCACCGTCCGGGCTCAACTCTTGACTTTGCTCAAAGGCCAGCGTCTTGAAGGAGCCGCTAACCCATTGCAACAACTCGTTTGGCCGCAATAAAAAATCAGGCCGCGACGGATTACCGAAGCGCTCATTGCCAACCATGAATGTCTCGTACAGCAAGAGGCCGCCTGGCTTCAAGGTCGCTAGCAAAGCCGCAGCCGTCGGACGCCACAAATAGTTACACACGACAATGCAATCGAACGATTCCGGTGCGTACGGCCACGGATGATTCTCGAGGTCACGCTGCTCAATCGTAACGCCGGTGGTGCCGCGAATGGAAGTCAGCGCAGCGGCGTCGCGATCAACGGCGGTGACCAAAACACCTCGTGACGCGAAGAATTTCGCATGTCGCCCGTGCCCACAGCCGACGTCAAGCAGCGTCGTTCTTGCTTTAACAAAACCGGCGTGGCGGATCATCCACGGGGAGGGTGAGGTTTGATCGTGCATATCCAATTGTAGGAGCGACGCGAGTCGCGAATAGCGGCGAAACGAGCTTTCTGCAAAAAAAAACGATGGCTCACGGGCCATCGTTTTTTTCGCGACTTCCGTCGCTCCGGCCACGCGTTAGCGAACGTTGTTCGCGTCCACCACGGCCAGCGCCGTCATGTTCACAATGCGGCGCACGGTAGCGCTTGGCGTGAGGATATGAACTGGTTTCGCGCAGCCCAACAGAATCGGCCCAACAGCGACGTTGTTGCCTGCCGCAACTTTCAACAGGTTATAAGAAATATTGGCAGCGTCGATATTCGGAAACACCAGCAAATTGGCGGAACCAGAGAGCGGCGAATCGCCGACACCTTTGCGTGAATCTTCGTCCAGAGCTGAGTCGCCATGCATTTCGCCATCAACTTCAAGATGTGGCGCACGCGCACGAACCAGGCGCAGGACTTCGCGCATTTTCAGGGCCGATGGCGTATTCGCGGTGCCAAAATTGGAGTGCGACAACAGCGCCACTTTGGGCGTGATGCCGAAGCGCTGCAACTCTTCGGAAGCCATGATGGTGATCTCGGCCAACTGCTCGGCGGTTGGGTCATAGTTGACGTGTGTATCCACCAAAAACAGCAGACGGCCCGGCAACATAAGCCCGTTCATTGCGGCGTATTCATGCGCGCCTTTGCGCAAGCCGAGTACCTGATCAATGTATCGAAGATGAATGTCGTGCGTGCCGTAGGTACCGCAAATCATCGCGTCGGCGTCTCCTTTGCGAACCATCATCGCACCAATCAGCGTCAGGCGACGGCGCATCTCGATTTTGGCGAGTTGCGAATTGATTCCAGAGCGCTGCGTTAGCTGGTGATATTCCTGCCAATAAGACCGGAAACGATCATCCTGCTCGGGGTTGATTAGTTCAATGTCAACGCCGGGTTTCATGCGCAGCCCGAATTTCTCAAGTCGCTTTTCGAACACCGCAGGACGTGCAATCAGGATCGGCTTTGCGATGCCTTCGTCGATCACTACCTGAACGGCACGCATTACGCGCTCGTCCTCGCCCTCAGCAAACACCACACGACGCGGCGACATGCGCGCCGAGTCGAAGATCGGTTTCATCACAGCGCCGGAGTGATACACGAATTGCGCAAGCTGCTGTTTGTAAGCGTCAAAATCCTTGATCGGACGCGTGGCGACGCCGGAGTCCATCGCGGCCTTGGCGACTGCTGGAGCGATGCGCACGATCAGGCGCGGATCGAACGGTTTCGGGATCAGATACTCGGGGCCGAACGAGAGCGAACCGCTGTCGCCGTACGCTGCCGCGACCTGATCGTTTTGCTCGGCCATCGCGAGGTCAGCAATCGCTTTCACCGCTGCGACTTTCATCGCCTCATTCACCGTGGTTGCGCCGACATCGAGCGCGCCACGGAAGATGAATGGGAAGCAGAGAACATTGTTCACCTGATTCGGGAAATCGCTACGCCCGGTAGCGATGATCGCGTCGGGGCGGGCCGCTTTCGCAATGTCTGGCATGATCTCCGGCTCAGGATTCGCCAGCGCCAGAATCAGCGGGCTCTTCGCCATTTTGGCCAGCCATTCCGGCTTCAGCACGCGCGCTGCGGACAGGCCAAGGAACACGTCTGCACCGTCCAGCAACTGATCCACAGTGCGCAGATCGGTCGCCTTCGCATAACGCGCCTTGTTGTCATCCATCTCTTCAACGCGGCCTTGCCAGACCACGCCTTTGATGTCCGACACCCAAATATTTTCAATCTTGATGCCGATGGCGACGAGCATGTCCAGGCAGGCCAGCGCAGCCGCACCGGCGCCCGAGCACACAAGTTTCACGTCTTCCGGCTTCTTTCCAACCACGCGCAGACCATTGGTAATCGCTGCGCCCACGATGATCGCGGTGCCATGCTGGTCATCATGGAAGACCGGAATCTTCATGCGTTCGCGCAGCTTCTTCTCAACGTAGAAGCATTCCGGTGCCTTGATATCTTCGAGATTGATACCGCCGAACGTCGGCTCGAGCGCAGCAATATGCTCAACGAGCTTGTCTGGATCGGACTCGTTCATCTCGATATCGAAGCAATCAATACCGGCGAATTTTTTGAACAGAACGGCTTTGCCTTCCATCACTGGTTTCGCGGCCAGCGGCCCAATGTTGCCGAGACCCAGTACAGCTGTGCCGTTGGTCACGACACCGACGAGATTTCCTCGTGCTGTCATGTTGTACGACTCAGCCGGGTCGCGCACGATCTCTTCGCAGGCGAACGCCACACCTGGCGAGTAGGCCAAAGCCAGATCGCGCTGGTTGGTCATCGTTTTAGTCGCGGCAATTTCAAGCTTGCCGGGACGCGGATAGCGGTGATATTCGAGTGCCGCTTCTTTCAGAGTTTGCGCTACCTTGGTGCGGTGAGGCATGAGTTCAACCTTGTTTCGTGTCGTCGTAGTTATCTGCGAATTCTAGGGTTGTTCGCTGTCACGCGAGCATTGTGCGTCAGTTGCGCAAGATCAGCGAAAGGTACATTTCGAGCGCTAGCGCAGCAGCAAAGCTCGTAAAGCGGGACAATTTGATATTCGTCGCCATACAGTCGTGATGGCGCGCAATTGACAAGCATTCAAAAACACTTAAGGCAGCTCATGGGCAAAATCGACTCGCAACTCTCAACCGCAGAAGTCGGGCACTACGTCAACGGCAAACTGCAAGCCGGCACTTCGGGCCGCTACGGTGACGTATTTAACCCCGCAACTGGCGTTTTATCGAGCAAGGTCGCGCTCGCAGATGCGTCCGAAGTTGACGCTGCGGTCCAAGCCGCCGGCGCCGCGTTCCCTGCCTGGGCCGATACGCCGCCGATCCGCCGCGCCCGCGTCATCTTCAAATTTCTGGAGCTGATGAATAAGCACAAGGACGCGCTCGCTACGATCATCACTTCCGAGCACGGCAAAGTCTTCACCGATGCGCAAGGCGAGGTGTCACGTGGGATTGACGTCGTCGAATTTGCCTGCGGCATTCCGCAGCTTCTGAAAGGTGATTACACCGACCAGGTGTCCACCGGCATCGACAACTGGACGATGCGGCAACCGTTGGGTGTGGTCGCCGGCATCACGCCGTTCAACTTCCCGTGCATGGTGCCCGCGTGGATGTTCCCGGTCGCGATTGCCTGCGGTAACGCGTTCATCCTCAAGCCTTCGCCAACCGATCCGTCGGCAGCATTGTTGATGGCTGATTTATGGAAACAGGCGGGGTTGCCTGACGGCATCTTTAGCGTGGTGCAAGGCGACAAAGTAGCCGTGGACGCACTGCTTGCGCACCCGGATGTCAAGGCGGTGTCGTTCGTCGGCTCTACCCCGATTGCAAACTACATCTACGAAACCGGTGCCAAAAATGGCAAGCGCGTGCAGGCTTTGGGTGGCGCAAAAAACCACATGGTCGTCATGCCCGACGCCGACATCGATCAAACGGTCGACGCCTTGATTGGCTCGGCCTACGGATCAGCGGGCGAGCGTTGCATGGCGATCAGCGTAGCCGTTTTGGTCGGTGACGTCGCAGACAAAGTCATGCCCAAACTCATCGAGCGTACGAGGACGCTCAAGATCAAAAACGGCATGGAGCTGGACGCCGAAATGGGTCCGATCGTCACGGGCGCTGCGCTCTCACGCATCACCGGTTACATCGAAGACGGCGTGAAAGCGGGCGCAAAATTGTTGGTAGACGGACGTGGCTTCGAGGCTGCTGGTTTCGAGAGCGGCTATTGGCTCGGGGGCACCCTCTTCGACCACGTCACCGCCGACATGAAAATCTATAAAGAAGAAATCTTCGGCCCGGTGCTGAGCTGCGTCCGCGTAGCCGATTTCACTTCCGCAGTCGCGCTAGTCAACTCGCACGAATTCGGCAACGGCGTCAGCTGCTTCACGCGCGACGGCAACGTCGCCCGCGAGTTCGCAAGGCGCATCGAAGTCGGCATGGTCGGTATCAACGTGCCCATTCCCGTCCCGATGGCATGGCACGGTTTTGGCGGCTGGAAACGCTCGTTGTTCGGTGACATGCACGCTTACGGCGAAGAAGGCGTACGCTTTTACACCAAACAAAAGAGCGTCATGCAACGCTGGCCGGAATCGATCGGCAAGGGCGCCGAATTTGTGATGCCGACGGCGAAATAATCGAGCCAACGGTACGGTTGATCGGTACGTGGTCGCGCCCGGTTCCGAGGCGAATGCTCAGACGCTGCGTGAAACGTGGCCGTCGGCCGCGTAGCTGCCGCCCTGATAGCGTTCGGCGATTGCATTTTCCGAACGCTTATGCAGGAGCAATTCATTGAATCCGTCCGCACTGTATCGCGGCTTGTAGCCGAGCGCCTCTGCCCGGGCGTTATCCCACCAGGATGCCCTATTCGCCGACACTCCGTAAACGACTTCGTGCGTCAGCTCGGCCGTCAATCCGATTTCGATCAAGTCCGTCAAGTCGTTCGGATGGACCCAGTGCGAAAGCATGCGCGCGTCTGTCGGCTCCGGTGTGCACGCACCAATGCGGATGCCCATTGCCGACAGCGCGTACTTTTCAGCGTATAGACCCGCCAGCGCTTCCATGAACACCTTGGCCACACCATAGCGCGAATCAGGTCGCGGCAGCACATCACTATCGATACGCTCAGCACGTGGATACAGACCCACGGCGTGATTCGAGCTGGCGTACACGATGCGACGCACGCCCGCATGCAGTGCGGCGTCCCACAGGTTGGTGACGGCAACCACGTTGGCCGGAAGGATCGTCGACCACTCGGCGTCGCGCGGGTAACCCGCCATGTGAACGACTGCATCGATGCCGAGCAACAGTGGTTTCAGTCGATCAGCATCAGCCAGATCGACCACGTTCGCCGTTTCGTTGGCATGGCTGGCCTCGAAGGGAAC
>Ga0209181_10002299_pt1 | contig 31646 bp, 28 predicted proteins | sample MAT05_FD_187208 | JGI IMG/M metagenome (GOLD analysis project Ga0209181, IMG submission 187208) | Freshwater microbial communities from Lake Fryxell liftoff mats and glacier meltwater in Antarctica - MAT-05 (SPAdes) (version 2) | ecosystem: Environmental > Aquatic > Freshwater > Ice > Liftoff... | reverse complement strand
TGGTCTACCTTGAAATTTTGTGACCCACAAATGTATTAATCTAAAATCAATACCATGCTTTAAACCCAAATGGCGATAACTCTCCTCGCCCAATAAATACTCGGCAATAATTGCCTCTTTTTCTGTTAACGTTTTTTCTGCCTTTTTCATTCTGTTTACACTTTAAAAGTGTAAACCTATTTTAGGACGAGACATTATTTAGTTTTTGTCGTGTCAGTCAGTGTTTTTTTATTTAGCCATTCATTCATTTTTTTATGACCTTCCCATTCTTGTGGAGTAAACTCTCTGTAAAAATATTCCTTTCCGTCTTTCCATTTATATACCCCAGGCTTGTCCACGAGAAATTGCATTGATTCATAACCGTCAGGTCGTCCAAATGTGTACGGAGTTCTTTTCCCGTTTTTATAAACTTCAATTTGTTCTTTAAAGTCTTTGTCAAAATATGTATAAATAACATTGTCAGGAATAGCTAAGGTGTCAATGTTTAGAAAGTTTGTCTCGTTTTTATATTTTGTAAAACCAGTTTTGCTGACAAATTTCCATTCATAGTTTGGCCACAATTCGTAATATAAAACTGATTCCTGTAAATCGTACATTGTCGATTCTTGTGAGTCATTTTGTTTTTTGTAAGTGTCAACTTGTGCTAATTTTCTCTTCCCGTCTGGATAGCCGTAAATTTTCGAGGTGTACCATTGTACTCCGTCTTTTTTGTAATAGTGAATTGTCGGACCAATTTTTCTGCTACAACCATACGTCAAGACAGTTATTAAAAAAGCTACAGTCAGTCCGAAAAATATGTTTGTCTGTCGTTTAACTTTGTTGTCTTTAAACATTACGCATAACGGTTTGCAGCTACAAGAAGTTGGCGATTTTCACCACAAATGTTGATGCGGAGAACCAATCTTTGATTAACCACAAATGTGTCTGCGGAGCACTGAGCCGCCAATTTTTTGTAGGTGCTGTTAGCGGTTCGGCTTTCTTTTCGTCCAGTTGTCAGTCTTTGTGTTTCAAAAAATCCTTCCATTCGTTTTTCAATATCAAGCCAAATTTATTAATGTTTTCTTTTTGTGTCGGTGAGCACTCCTTGCAATTTGATTTTAGTTTTTTGATATAGTCGTCAATTATCGGTTTGTCATATTCACCTTCTCCACTTATACTAAATTCAAGAATTACAATTTTTGCCCAAGTTGTTAAGTCGTTGTCGGTAAAGCAGTCTTTGTTGTCAAAGTTTGATATAAACTCTTTGGTATTATTTTCTACATATTCTTTTCCAGCAAGCCCAAGTCCTTCTGCAAAATAGCCGTCTGATTTTTTGTATGTCTTTGTTACAACTTTAAAATAAAATGGTCTTGAAGTCTTGTTTTTTGCAGTCAAACTGTCAAGCAAAGCAAGTGCTTCAATGTCGTTGCTTAAATTCCAGTCATTGTCAAGATAAATGTCTTTTGCAAGTTTTGGGGTTTTCTTGTTTGTGAAAAAATTGTCAAAGTTGCAGTCGTGAAATTCCTTGTAAGGTTGTCCGCCAGCACCATTTATTTCGTTACTGTCAATATAAAAACTGTCAATGTAAACCGTTTTGGCTTTTTCGTCCACCACGCTTTTGTCTGTCCGATTATTACAAGCAGTCAGCCCAAAAAGTATTAAAATTATTGTTGTCCATTTCATATTCGGTGTCGTCTTTTAAGCTGACCGCTAACTCTTTTATACCCCTATATTCTCAAAAAGATTTCAAATCAAAGTTTTTCGCAGTTTGGATTATTGCTTTTGAAATGGGAGTAAATTCAAAATTTAACGCTTCCTTAAGCTTTTTATTAGAAAAAGAAATCTTCTGCAAACTGCTATTAGCCGATTCTTTGGTTACCATAGCACTATTTCCGGTTAAAAAGGATATCACTCCAAATAGTCGCCAAGCAATGCCAGTTATCCATGACGTAACTTTTATAAATGGTCGCTTTTTGCCCATGGCATCTGAAACCGTATTCATAAATTCTCGCCATTTCATGTTTTCGCCAACAACTAAAAATCGCTCCGAATGAATCACACTTTCCGCGAGCAAAATCATTGCAGTGCATACATCCTTTACATAAACAAACGAATTACTGCCGCTTGTATAAAACGGGAAATTTTGAGATGCATTTATAAAAAAACGGCCCGTGGTTTTTTGCCAATTACAAGGCCCAATAATCAACGGTGGATTTACAATAACTGCATTTAACCCTTCTTCAATGCCCCGCCAAACCTCTAGTTCTGCATAATATTTGCTAATAGCATAGTTCGAAGGCTTATCATTTTCATCCCATTCATTTGTTTCTTCACTTAATTCTCCAGATGCAGCCCTTCCAACTGCAGCTGTGCTACTAACATAAATTAGCTTTCCGCACTTTTTTTCAATACATGCATTCACAATATTCTCAGTGCCCTTTACATTGGTTTTAAATAAAAGCGCCTTGTCTGCCTGAGAAAAAGAAACTAATGCTGCACAGTGGTAAACAAACTGACCAACTACAATATTTTCTTCTAAACTGTCGTAATCGTTAATGTCCCCTTCAACCCATTCCAAATTTTTTACCCCCAATTTGCTTGCCTGTCCAAAATAGAGGCCTGATATAAAATTAAACTCATTCATGGCTGATTGCGGACGCTTAAGCGCTTTAACCGAGTGGCCTTTCTGTAGTAATGCACATACAAGATGTGCTCCTAAAAACCCTGTGGCGCCTGTAACAAAAACCGGTTGCATGGTAAAAATTTAACTTTGCTAAATTATACCAATTGGCACGGAGTTTTAACTTAAAGCTAAATTAAAATTTATTTCCGTTTACCAAACAGATTTTGCTGGGAAACATAAAAAAATTCCACGCAAGTTTATACTAAACCATTTGACCTAATTAGAAAAAAACATTCATGCTTAAAGATTTTTTAACTCCATACACGCCCCTCCTAGAAACTTGGAAAGAAACCTCTATAGGACATCTTACCTGCTTTTTTGTTGATGAAATTCCGGATTTGGCCGAAACAGATATTGCAATCCTTGGATTAAATGATGGAAGAACGTCCATCGGTAACGAAAGCTGCAAACTAGCTCCCGACACCATTCGAAATGAATTCTATAAACTTATTCGTCAAAATACCCGACTACGCATCAGCGATCTTGGAAATATTACCCCTGGCGACACATTTGAAGACAGTGTTATTGCCTTGAAAATGGTAACTGAAACTTTGTTAAAGGAAAATATTGTGGTAATAATTCTAGGTGGGACCAATGAACTAGCCTGGGGACAATATCTCGCTTACGAAAAGGTTTGTAAAAATCTCGAATACGTTTGTATCAGTCCTAATTTCGATTTAAAGAATGATACTTACTTGCGTAAAATATGTACCCATCAACCAAATTACCTATTTAACATCAATATAATGGGCTACCAAACCTACTTGGTTGAAGACGACAGCTTAGGTGTGATCCATAAATTGTTTTTTGAAGCCAATCGATTAGGTCCATTAAAAAAAGACATTACCGATACCGAACCTATGCTTCGAAACGCCGATATGGTAAGTGTAAATATGTCTTCGATCAAACAAGCTGATGCCCCCGGTCATTCCAATGGCAACCCCAACGGATTTTCGGGTGAAGAAGCATGTCAACTGGCTTGGTACACCGGCTTGTCGGATAAAGTTAAAACCTTTGGCATTTATGAATTAAATCCAGATTACGATGAATACAAGCAATCGGCTAAACTTGCTTCTCAAATGGCATGGTATTTTGTTGACGGTTATTACAACCGAAAAAACGATAACCCTGTTATGCATCAAGAATTTCTAAAATACCGATGTACTTTAGGTGAAGGTCAGCCTGATGCCGTTTTCTTTAAAAGTATGCTGAGTGACCGCTGGTGGATGGAAATTCCATATCCCGATAATTATGGCGAACACAGCGTTCTTGTACCTTGTTCCTACAACGATTATCTAATAGCTTCAAAAGGTGAAATGCCCGACCGATTCTGGCGTGGATTTCAAAAAATTAATATGTAATACCGATTATGCAAAATAAATAGTCTAATATTAATTTTCGGGCCTATGAACTATTATTGTGTTATATCGGCATTTACCATTGTAAATTTAATAAATAGTTTTGTGCTATTTATTAAATACAATTGGTATAACTTTGAAACACAGATACCAAAAGCATTTTTTTTACGTCTCATAGTTATGCGAAACCTCAAAATAATAAAATTAGCGATGTTAAGCGCCGTCTTGTTGCTCATACTAGATTCTTGTTCTTCCTCTCGAAGCGGTCGACGTGGTTGTGATGGAAACCGAAAAACGCGTGTTCCTTATGGTTACATGTAAAGTGTAAATTTCTCTGAACAATTTTCGTGTTAGGAAGGTGTTCTTTCCTACCGAAACAAACTAATTTCTTTAGCGTTTAATTTTCTTTCGTTATCGGTCGGTGTTTTTCCTGATAAGAAAAAGGGCTACTCAAAACCCTGTTTTACCACAAATGCTCTGTCGAATTCTCAACAAGAGTTTTAAATTTAACATCTTCAGTTTGTTCCAAAACGTAAAGACACAAATTGCTATGCTTAAATTCTTCCATAAGTTTTAAAGGTTCGTCGAGTAATAAACATAAAAAACTGCGAATAGCTCGGCCATGCATGCATATCAAAATAGTTTTTTCGTTTTCTTTACTCATAATTGTTTTCAGCCCTAACTTTTGTCGTTTGTACATATCGTTAGGTGATTCACCATTATCAATGGCTTTATCAAGGTAACCTTGTTTCCAGTCTTCAATCATTTGACTATACAAAATCTGATTAAAACGGGTTGGAATAGAGCCTTCCATAATTCCCCAGTTTATTTCGTTTAACTCAGGTAATTTTTCATGTAATGTTCTGGTTTTAATAAATGGTTCAACGCTTTGAAAGGTTCGTTTTAATTCTGAAACATAAATTTTATCAAAAGAAATATGCTTATAAGCCATGTGAAAGAGCTTAGCCTGTAAGTGTCCTGTCTCATTCAAATCTGAATCAATACCGCTTCCTTGAATAATTCCGCGTTTATTATATTCAGTTTCTCCGTGTCGTATAAGATAAATCGTTTTTTTTGTAGTCAAATTTTGATAGAATGTTTTACAACCGCAAAAATATAACACTTGAAGCATTAAATAAGATGTTTGATAATACCATGGCTGCAAATCTTGGAATGGAGGTTACTGAAATTGGTGACGACTTTCTAATTGTTAAAATGCCAGTGGATGATCGAACAAAACAATCCTACGGGATGCTTAACGGTGGGGCTAGCTTGGCTTTAGCCGAAACAGTTGGCAGTTTGGCTGCGAATCTCGCAGTAACGCCAGAAAAGGCGTGTTTTGGGCTTGATATTAATGGTAACCATATTCGGGCCGCACGCGATGGTTTCGTTTTTGGAAAAGCAAGCCCTTTGCATATTGGCAGCACAACGCATGTTTGGGAAATTAAAATTACTGATGAACATGACAAACTTATCTGCATTGCGCGACTAACCATGGCTATCACTGATAAAAAACTATAAACTGATGCCAAATTTCGTTTATTGGAAACTACCCGAATTCCCGGAAATATACACCATTAGGGAACCTACTGAAATTAATCTTACTGAGTTTACAAATCGTAATGAAGGTTTTGTTCTTTTTCCCTTCAGCAAGGCTAAAGACGGCAAACTATTCCAAGGTAAAATTGAAACAATCCCAAGCAACAAACTTGTTTTCCCTAATATTACCTCTAAATCTGTTTATCAAACGAATTCAGCCCAAGATTATCATGCTTTGGTTCTAAAAGCCCTCGAACAAATTGAAGTAGGAATATTTAAAAAAGTTGTTTTAGCCCAAACGGCTTCATTACAACTCAATGATAAATTTATCTTAAAAGATTTTTTTGACAACTTATGCCAAACGTATCCCAATGCCTTTATTTATTGCTTAGCATTAGAGAATGAAATTTGGATTGGTGCCTCTCCGGAAGTTTTTCTCAAAAAAGCAAAAAACAGTTACCAAACCTATGCCTTAGCCGGCACTCGTCATGTTGATACCAACACACAATTTGGAACTAAAGAGCAAAACGAACAGGCATTTGTTCGAGACTATATTGTTCAAAAAATCACGGAAGTTGGCAGCAAATCAATTCAGGTTTCCGAATTACATGAAGTTAATACGGGTAATCTGTGGCATCTCATCAATATAATTACTTTTGAGAATCAAAATCCGATAGAAATTATAAGAACCCTGCACCCAACTCCTGCCATTTGTGGATTTCCTTTACATAAATCCCTAGAATTTATAAATAGAAATGAACCAATTGATCGAGAATACTATGCCGGCTACTTGGGGCCAATTTCAAACACTGGAGATTTTTCACTTTGGGTTAATTTACGTTGTGCTAAAATCAGCGAACCTAATATTTTCTTCTACGCCGGCGCAGGTATTGTTGCCGGCAGCAATCCCGAGGCTGAACGTTTAGAAACAGAACGCAAAATGGACACATTAAGACAATTGATTTAACTTATGTAAACGAATAGCATTTTAAGCAGAATGGAAGATAGTCATGCAGTTATGCGAAGCAGTTTAATGATTAATTACGAACTATTATTCTATTGTTTCACCAAGACCTATGCAGATGAATGGCTTATAAAGCTTCATGGAAGATAGTTATGCAGTTATGCGAAACAATTTAACGATTATTTATTTGATTCCTATACGATTGTGTGGTTTCCAGCAGGCCCTAACTACAAAAATTCACGGATAAGGCGAGCCGTTTCACTCAACTCTTCTTGGCTTGGTTTCATTTTGGGACGTGTAAAATCCATATCCGAAACGTGGTGCATTGGAATCAAATGTATGTGGGCATGAGGAACTTCTAGCCCAATAACAGCAACACCAATTCGCGTACACTTTATTGCTGACTTAACAGCCTTTGCCATTTTTTGAGCAAATACATTTAAAGCCGCTAAAGCCTCAGGTTCCAAATCAAAAATATAATCTATAGGCTGTTTAGGAATTACTAAAACATGTCCCGTTCGAAGTGGCATAATATCAAGAAAGGCAAAATGATTATCGTCTTCTGCAATTTTATGGCAAGGTATTTCGCCGTTTATAATTTTTGTAAAAATTGTTGTCATGGCTCTATTTTATACAACCGAAATTTTTAATATCTCAAAGTTTATAATGCCGGCAGGTACATTAACTTCGGCAGAATCACCAACTTTTTTACCCATTAATCCCATTCCAATTGGTGACTTTACAGAAATTTTTCCAGTTTTCAAATCGGCTTCCTTTTCCGAAACAATGGTATAATCTACGGTTAGGTTGGTTTTTTTATTAAGCACCGTAACCTTTGTTAAAATTCCAACTTTACTGATATCAACTTTGGTTTCATCTAGAATACGACTATCACCTAAAATGGTTTTTAATTTGGCAATTTTCATCTCCATCATACCTTGTGCTTCTTTGGCAGCGTCATACTCGGCATTTTCCGACAAATCTCCCTTTTCTCGAGCTTCGGCAATTTGTCCACTAATTCGTGGTCTCTCTACCTTTTCCAAATTCTCAATCTCCTTAACCAAGGCCTCGTAGCCATCTTTTGTCATGTAATTTATTGCCATAATCCTTTTACTTAATATATGCCTAAAAAAATAAAGTTGCATCAACTTTCGAAGCTGATGCAACCCTACAAATATAATTTCTTTGTTTAAGTTTAAATACTAATCTTCAGAACTTCCCAAAGACATTTTTATTCCAATGGAATGTGTTCCTGAGAAAGGATTTGAATCGCGGTAGGAATAATCAAGCGCTATTCTGTTTTCTTTAGTTCCAAAAGGCAATTCAACCGTAGCTCCAAATGCTAAACCTGTATTAGCTGTGCGACGCGTAGTATAATCAAAAGTGCCATTCTCATAAGCATAACCGGTACGCAACATCAACATTCCTTTGTAATTGTATTCAAATCCAAATGTAAATTGATTTTGTGAAAATGCATTGTATGTAAAATTGGCTGAAGTAGTTAGTTTATGAAAAAATGCCTTTTCTGTTTGATCTAAGCGAATATCATAAGCACCACCAATGTTTATCAATGCAGGAATATTGAATTTAGCAACCCTTTGATTCATGGTAACTTCTTGATTGTTTTTAGGATTAAGCACTTTTGACGAAATACCGTCTCCTGAATATTTTACGTCAGGGCCAATATTTTTAATAGAAACGCCAAAATGAGTATCATCCGGGTTTTTCCAAGTTGTCTTATATTGAATGCCTGCATCAAATGCCACTCCCTGTAATTTGGTGTTAGAGGCACTTTCAGAAAATACACGTAACAAAACACCACCATTAATACGCTCGGTAAATTTTTTACTGTAACCTAATCCAATATTGGTAAATCGTGGCGAGAAAGATCCTAAACCTCCATTGGGTTGTTCAACCGTTGTAATTGGAATTTCGCCCATATCAATAGAAGTGATGGCTATACCAATGGCATTATCATTTCCTAAATGTTGAGAAAATCCAAGGTTATTGATATTGATGCCAGCACCTTGTAACCAATTTGTTCTGCAAAAAACAATATCAGTTTTTGGTGTGGCAACCAAACCTCCAACATTCATATACATAGCTTCTACACTCTTTACATAACTCTGAGACGCCCAACCTATTCCGGAAGTTCTTCCCCAGCCATTAATCACAAGTTGTGTTCCACTGGCTTGTCCGCCTCTATCAGGGTTACCAGCCAATGCTGAAAGGCTCAATAACCCTAAACTTACAAAATTTAATATTCTTAATTTCATTGTTTCACTATTAAAATATACAACCCTTAGAACGAATCCAAATCAAGTTCACGCATAATACCCATCCACTTCAATACCTTTTCGCCCAATCCCGGCGCATTAACATGTATCAAATAAACACCACTTGAAATCGGTATTTTGGCATCATTTTTTATATCCCAAGTAACATCTGTTCCTGAGTCATCCTTTTTGATACGTTTTACCAAGGTTCCATCAATGGTATAAATTGAAATATCGCAACGCTCAGGCAAATTGGTTATCTTAACTTTATTCTCAACCGGACTAGTTTCATAAGCTGAAAACGCATAATATGGATTTGGAACTATGTTAATTAAATCGAGTGCTTTTGTACCTTGGGCGGTAGATTTTTCGTTGTAAACCTCATCTGTTACAAAAGTGTATCGAGGATTATAGGAGTTAATACTATCTTTTGGAGGCGCTCCTGGAAGTTTGGCAAAACGATAAGGTTTTTTAACTCTAATCTTAAACCTAACCTCTGATTCAGGAACTGGCATACCGCCTGATTCTTTCATCTTATAGCCATTGGCCATGAATGTTGGCACTACCCACATGCATTGTGTCATAACCTTATTGATTGCTTGCGAACGAATTACATCTAATGTAGTGGCATCAATGGTTTTCAAAATATCAAAGTATGCATTTCCTTCATCATAAGATGGTAAAAATGGTTGCTGAGAACCCGTTCCAGAATAAGAACCCATTACATAAATATAATGACGACCACCGTTTGCTAAAATACCGGTTCCAAAACCTGCATAAAAGCCTGCATCTGATGTTGGATTCCATTTCATATCTCGTCCATTATTGGTATATTGACGGGAATCTTCACCAATAACAATATTCAGACGTTCGCCGGTTTCAACATTTATTGCGTATCCTGGAAACCAGCTGCGGCCTTTTTCACTTGCAATATCTTTTCCATCTTTATCAATAGAAGCATGATTTCTTAAATTGAACTTCTTATTTGACCCCTCACTTAAAACCGCGTCATCACTCATTTCAAGTACACAAACTTTCGACCATTTATCTCTATCGGGAGTAATAACCAACTCAACACTGGATAAGTTATCCAAACGCCATTGACCAGTTATTGGTGTACCATCGTAAGCAACACCTTGAATGTTTAATGCCGTGTATTTGGCACCTGCATTACTTGTAAAACGCGATGCAAGTCGGTAAGGACCAACACGTCCTTCCCATAATTTTTCATAACTCGCAAATGGATCTAAAGCTACACCACTAATTGCATAATCGTTTTCTGTTGGATCTGAATAATTTGGTTTACCGTTATTTCCACTATGCAACCAGTTCCAAAATGGAACTCCATCGTTATCTCGCATAGCAGTTAACCATTCACGGCCGGGATTTTCAAAGATTACATCGCAGTCAATTAAACCATTTGATTCGTCAAGTTCAGCATTACCTGGATCAAGAACTTGATCGATTGTTACAGCCAATCCCCAATCTACAGGCTTCTTTTTGTAATAACTAGTTGCATTTGCTGTGGCAAGTTGCTCGTTATGAATATTAATTGTGTTTTCTGAAAAAAGTGTATCCGGAGAACCTGCATTTTTCTTAATCAACATCCAGTTTGTAGCATGTCCTTTAACTCCTACTTCTCTCTTTTTGTCTGTTTTTGCAATTGAATCTTTAAACTCAACCAAAATTAATTCAAACGAATCCTTAGGAACTAGCAAAGGATCTATTACGGTAACCTTAACAGGACCTTTTCCAACTTTGTACAATGGATTTAACATTTTACCGAATTTAACTATTTCATCTTCGCTTTCTTTAGTTAAATCCAAGTAATTACCACCGTTTCCGCTACCCGACATTCTTCGTATCTGAGGGCCAGAACCATAGCCAGCTTGAGTTCTTGAACCACTAAAACGAGGCTCGGTATTTCTTGGTGTAACTACCAACTTTACAGGTAATCCAGCTAGATATTGATCCTGCTTACTGGCAGGCTCCGCTGAATATGAGAGTACTAGGTAGTAATATGTTTTGAAATTAACAAGTGATTTGTTAGAACCTGTTGCAAAGGCATCTGTAGTAATTGAAATTGAATGTTGTAAACCTTTGTTATTTGCATCAATCATTAATTTAGGAATTCGTTCGCTCAGAACTGGGTCAAACGGCTTATTTACAAGTCGAATTATATTATTCTTGATGTCACCGTTATAAACTTCTCTCGCTTTGTCAACGTCTTCAATATCATTGGCAGTTACTGTACCATCTATCAATTGATAAATTCTGTACCCTTCGAATTTATAAACTTGAGGAATTTTATTTTCGTCTAAAACCGTTTTAACAAAACTTTCAATTTTCTTTGTATCTCCAAATTTAAAAATAATTTCATTGTTTAATTCTTGAACTGCAACACTCGGTGGAGGAGGACCTTCAACAGGAACAAAACAGTTATTGAACAGTGTTTGAGCTTTATCACTTGCTAGTTTTAGTAACGCCAATGAACCTTCAGCTCCACCACTGCTTGCTTTAGCCCAAACAACTCCAACTGTAAGTTTATTAACTGCTCCTGGTTTGAGTGTAAATGGTCCGCTCGTTTGTAAAAATCGTCTATCTCCAGGAGGGTTTCCTGCGGTTCTTTCGTTCCAATTTGGCGAACATAATGGATTGGTTTCAAAAGGAAACAAGTAGTTTGTAGCTGGGAATCCTGCTAACTGACCACTTTTATTATCACAAGTCATTGGTGTTCCATTTTTCCATTTACCAGTTAGGTAGTAATAATAGTGAATTGGTAATTGAGGATTTCCAAAGTTAGTAAAATCATTATTGTAATAAACAAATTTACTCATACCTAATTCAATTTGATAGGTTGTATCAGTTCCTGTAATAATGGTGGTATCTTTCTTCGGACCTTCGAAAAAGTCAACACCAACAGAAGGAGGATTTAAACCATAACCTAAAATACCGTCATCATTATCATCTCCATTGTAACAAAACCCGAGGCTTCGATTTACATCGCAACCTACGTAGTCATCAATGTAATTTCCTAAATCTGCATCAACCCATTGTCCAAAATAGGTGTTCAACAAATTTGTTGTACCTCTATTAATAATGCGGGTAGTATAAAAGGTCATGTTGTTTATTTCATCGTTGCTTTCGAATGCAAAAGCCGTAGTATGTAGTTCTAATCCTATTGGCAAGGCATTGGATTCAGCATGTAAATTTCCTTTATCATTATAAACGAAATACAACATTTTGTGCGGCTGTGTTTCTGGTTTATAATCCTCAACAGTGGTTAACTTCTTATTACCACACTCATTCTGTAAAACAGGATAGTCACCGTCTGCAGGAATGTATTTACCATCACCACTCCTGTCGTAAAATGGTGCCAATGGTGGCAAATTTAAATCGGTACGACCCGGCCAATTTAGTATGCCTTCGGATATTTGACCTGTACCATTTGCCAAATTGTTCACGTGCTCTAAAATTTCGGCACGCTTAATCGGGTAAATTTTATCAAATTTCTTACAAGTCGCTTCATCTGTATTGTTAGTGTTTGGATTTATAGGGCCCGGCCAAAAATCAGAACCACTTTGACGGTAAGTCATGGCAGCTAACTTTAAACTTCCTCCCGGTTCATAACCACCAACCCAAATTGCGCCTGAGAACAAAGAATGTTTTCGAACAGAATTTTGATCTACAACCTTTGGTATTTCATATTTTGGATTCGACAAATCCCACCACATATCACCACCATTCAAAATCCTGGTGCGGACATTGTTTACATCCAAATCGGCTTGCGCAGTTGCAGGCTCGCATGCCGCAGCAAACTTCATCAATTTTTGATCTGCCTTTCTTGGTGGTATAACATTTTTATCTCCCAAATTTTCTCTGGCTGTTAAGTTAAAACTTAAACCTAAAGCCAAAATAGAAGAGAGTATATATTTGGTATTTTTCATAATTTAATCTTATTAGCTATTATTTTACAATTCAAATCTTAAACCTAAACGAACCAAACGTGGAGCAGCATAATTAAACGGACTGTTCATACTCACGTTGTAAAGATCAATAAAGGATTGTCTGTTTACTTGTTGAGAAATTGCTTGCTCCCCTTGTGGTGAATTTAAATAACCATCATTATTTGGCAAACCGGTGAATGAATACACACTTTCTACAATTTTTGAATTAAACACATTTTGTACCCACAAGAAAACAGTAAAGCGGGTTACGTTAATACGACCATCTTTGGTTTGTTTTTTATTGTAGGTAAAAGTACGACTCAAGTTCATATCAGCTTTGAATTGCCAAGGCATCCGAGAACCAAATGGATTTCCTTTAACCTGACTTCTGGTTACGGTTCCTAAGGCTGCTTGAGCTGTGGCGGTTGGGCTAAGATTAGCTGTGTAAGGTGATCCTGAACGAGCAACAACAATAAAGTTTGCTAAAGCATTTTCGAATACACGTTTTCCAAACCAAACCGGACCATTGTAATCTTTTCCGCCTTCATAACTATAGGTAAACGTAGTGTTAAAATTATGACGGTAATCAACATCCAAAGGATATAGAGAACGTAAGTTTGGCTGATTGGCTTGAATAAGCGCTGATTGCGAATTAATGTTAGAACCTGTTCCATCAGCAAACAACAAGGTGTAGTTGGCATTCAACTGGAAATTTTTACCACCGCGTAATTGGTATTCTACACGGAAAGCCTTATTTGTTGAAAAATCAATATTTGAATAACTGGTATAAGGTACAGGATAGGCTTGATTGTAACGATATTGGCCAAAATCATTTCGAACTTCAGAATAAGAAGCTATGATACTAATGGCTGAAATATTACTTAACTTTTGTTTAAATCCTAACTCATACATTGTTTTTGTTCTTGGTTTCAAGGCTGCATTTGGTAAAAAACGGCTTTGATCTGATTCCAAGAAGTAGTATGAACTAATTGGGGTAAATGTTGCTCCATCTGTCGGACGTTGTGTTAACACATCATAATTAGCAAAGAAAAGTGCTTCTTTATTGATTGGGAAAGAGAACCAAACACGAGGTAAAATATTAACCTGTGGCTCATAATCCTTAAATGCTTCTTTCGAAATATTTTTATTGCTTCCATCTACTAAGAAGGGAACAAATTCACCACTAACAATTTTATTGGCAAGAATTTCAGGACTACTTACCTCAACTCCTTTTTCATCGTACCAAGAATTGCCTTTACGGTAACCTAAAATTTTGGTTGCGTTGGTTTTACTATTCACATAAACTGCATAGTCATTATCAATATTATCAGGATGGTTTACTTGCTGACTATTTAATTCTGTTACTTCACCAACAGTTTTTATTGGATACAATGAATATGGATCTTTCAAAGTTGGCTGATTGGCATCGTAACGCTCAATCCTCACTCCAACTCTAAAAATCATATCTTTAATGGCAAATTTATCTTGTAACCAAGCTGCGCTATAAATTGGTGCAAACGAACCAATACTTCTATTTTGCTTGTCGTTTAAGAAATCGTTGATTGCAAAACGCTTGCGGGTTCTGTTACCTAAATAATCGTAACCGGCATAACTTACATAATTAACGTTTTTGTTATTTAAGTCATCAGCACTAAACATATCCAAGCTAAAATCTTTTGGTGATAAAGAATTTACATCGATATAAGAGGTTTCACTAATTTTATTTCCATAAACATCTCTATAACCTTGACTAATCAATTTAGCTCTAAGATTCTTGTCGAAAGATGTTTGCTGTGCTAAATCAATTTTTGTAGCATATTTTACGGTATCTAAGAATCTTCCATCATTATCAAAACTCTGAATACTGTTTAAGATAAGCGAATCTTGCACCACCTTATCCAAACCCAATTGCTTATTTACCAATTGTGGCATAAGAATCCAAAGGCTGTTGGCACCTAATCCATAAGAACTTAATATATTTTGTTCGTAGGTTAAACCAAACTGAATATCGTGTTTGTTCTCTTTATTTTTACCGGTATTGATTGATGCTTCTCCGATGGCATAGGCCGAAAAACGCTCGGACTGTGATTTTGAATATCCGGCAGTTATAGTACCAGGGTTAAACCATAATGAATAGGTGCCGGGAACATTGTAGCCATTTAGTAATCCGTTGTAAGTAGCTATTAAACCATCACTTGGTGCACCGCGCAAACCAAACGCATCTCTAAAATAATTAAAAGCATTTTCGGTGTACCTGCTGCGCAATGGGTTCAAATCACTTGCTTGGTAAGTTATAATGGTATCACCATAACCTTTCAATTCATAATACCCAATTCGAGTTACAGTATCAAATCCTCCAGACTTATTATTGATGACATATTTCTGGGCTTTATTTTGATACTCATAAACAGGGGCAGAGTAGTGCGTAAACTTTCCTACATAGCCGTAATCAAATACATTATCTTGGTGTTTATTATGCTCTGAACTTGAAAGCTGAGTTTGATAATCGACACGCATAGAATAAAAAGCATCTGTAACCAATGGTTTTTTTGCATCTTTCTCATGCTTATCACCACTTTGGTAGCCAATTTTTTGAGTGTATCGCAAATAGGTTCTATAAGTTTGGCTTTTATTTAAGGAGTATTCATCAAAGTTTAATAAAGATGAATTATAACCATAGCCTCTTGATTGCTGATTTTGGTAACTTCCAAACAAAGTTAGAACCGAAGTTTTAGAAGGCGTATATTCAAATTTACCGTTTATTACTGCCATATAAAAAGGAGTATTTAATCTGGCCTTATTAAGTTCTAAATCGTTTTTGGTTAAGAACGATGATTTTGGAACAAAGCCTCCACCGGCAGGATTTGGACTTAAAGGATTTTCTTTTATATCATTTAATACGTCTTCTTTAACGGTGTATGAACCAAGAACGGTTGGATTAGCATCCTTTTGATATTCGAGGTGACCAGAAACATTGTAACCAAACAATACGCGCTCTTTTTCTCCTCCTCCTTTATTGATAATTTTTAAAGGGCCGGAAAATGCCATTTCTATAGTATTGTAATGCCATTTATCAAAAAGACTTGAAGTTACATACTCATAATATTTGGTATGCTTACGACTTGGTCCCTTGGTGGTAATGTTAATTGCCCCTCCTGTAAGGTCACCAAACATGGCAGGTACACCACTTGCAATCAAATCAATTTGCTCCTGACCAACAGTTGGCATGGCAGATGAGCCGATAATTGCAACCCCATCTATAAACAATCGAGTTCCGTCTGTTCTTTGTCCTAAGAAGGATATAGCTCCGTTTTTAACGTTTGTACCTGATGAAATACTAGCAATACCCGTAGGCCCACGTTGTGCTAGCTTCATAATATCTTTCGACGTTAAGGTGGTTTTATTAACATCATCCTGTATTAAATCTGTTTTGTAAGCAATTTTTTCAATCTCTTTCAATTCAACCCCTTCGGTTAACTCGATGTTCCAAAAAGTAATGCTACCACTACTTACTTTCACACCTTCAATAAGGTACTTTTGGTAACCTACATAAGTTACTTCAAGATCATATTCTCCCGGATCAAGGGTTTTAAAATAGTAATTTCCATTGTCGTCACTTGCAGTTGAGCTCTTAAAAATGCCCTCCCTTTTGAGTGAAACGGTGGCATACTCCATAACAGTACGCGTTCTTTTATCGATGATCTTTCCTCTGATCTCACCAAAATTGGATTGTGAATAGCTCCAACCGGTCAGAAAAAACAGCGCCACAAAGCTTATGTAATATTTTAAATTCATAATTTATCTTTCTATTTATCTTTATTTAACAAGGGTTTAACGATTTTTTTACCAAACTTCAATAATTGTTCATTTTTACTAAATTATCAAGGGAATTTTTGAGCTTCTTTAAAACCCTTTTCTTGGGGCGAAAAATTGACAAAAAAAGCTGAAATTTTTAAGGCCAAACTCTCCGAGATTTTTTTGTAAGATTGGTAGGTCCAGCCTCCAATGTGTGGGGTTAATACCACATTAGATAAAGATCGTAATTGTGTAAATACGATTGATTCTAAATTATTAAGTTGGTTAATTTGTTCGTTTTCTAAAACATCGGTAGCAAAACCGATAATTTTTTTGGATTCAATGCCTTCTATTACCGCCTTAGTATCAACAATTGCGCCTCTTGAAAGATTTAGTAAACGAAAAGGTTTTGAAAAAATTTGAATAAACTGCTTGTTAACCAAATTTTGTGTTTCAAATGTTAAGGGAATATGAAGCGAAAGGATGTCAGCTTTTTCATACAAGTCTTCCATATTGGATTCTTTTGCATAAGAAGTTGAAAAACCGAATTTATATTTATCATACACCAAAACTTCGGTGTTAAATCCGCTTATGAGTTTTGCAAAACGGCTGCCGGTATTGCCAAAACCAATTATCCCAACCGTTTTTCCATCTAGTTCATCGCCTCGATTTCCTTCCCGATCCCACAACATACTTCGCACTTCGCGATCGGCCTTTGTGATATTGGCCATAAGACTAAGCAACATGCCAAGTGTTTGTTCAGCAACAGCCTGACCATTGGCTTCTGGTGTATTGATAAAGGCAATGCCCATTTTGTCGAGCCATTCAGTGTCCAAGTTGTCTACTCCAGATCCGGCTCTGCAAATAAGTTTTAATGAATTTGCGGATTTACAAAGTTCTTCGTTTACAAACACCTTGCTTCTAACTACCAACACATGTTGATTTAGCAGCGCTGTCGAAACATCCTTTACTCCAATTTCAGGCAAATAGGTAATATTAAATTTGTCCATGCCAGCTTGTTCAAAAAAGCAGGAATGCAAATCATCAATTACTAATATGTTTATTTTAGAGCTAAACATTTTTTTTCTTCTAAAATCCAATTCGAAAGTAGTTACATTTTCTTTAAACCTATATATTTAATTGACGAATGGTGCCATTGCGCTTTAGAAACGGAGTCTTAAACTATTTTGAGGGCACGTTTTAGGTATTTTGTTGGGAAATTATGCCAATGGTATTTAATAAATTTACAATGGTAAATGCCTATATAACAAAATAATTGTTCACAGGCTATAAAACTAAATTTGAACTAGGTATTTTGTATAATCTGTACTACACTTGATTTAACTTTTCGTAACTAACCATATATCTAAATATTCTTAAATTACTAAATGCCTAGACCTCAAGGGTTTTTCGAAAAATATTCCGGCCATCGTGTCAAAAACAGTCGGATCATCGGAAGTATAACAAGTGAGCTTTCCTCCTTTTTCACAAAGAACTTCCATCTCTGGGTGACGCGCTAAATAATCTTTTAATCCATGAGCAACAATTTCACTTTGCGAAAGAACTTGGATATCCGGCTTTAAAAACGTCTTAATTTTATCTATTAAAAGCGGGTAATGGGTGCATCCTAATACCAAAGCATCAATTTTTGGTGATTGTTCAAAAAGTTGATCCAGGTATTTTTTTACAAAATAATCTGCTCCAGGGCTGTTAAATTCATTGTTTTCGACTAAGGGTACCCACATCGGACATGCCTGCTGATAAACTTTAACACCTGGAGAAAATTTTTCAATTTCTATGGGATAGGATTGAGAGTTTACTGTTCCTGATGTACCTAAAATGCCAATGTGACCAGTCTTTGTGTAGCTTCTCACCGATTCGGTAGTTGGTCTTATTACGCCTAAAACTCGTTTATAAGCATCGGTGGTTGGTAAATAATTTTGTTGAATGGAACGCAATGCCTTGGCAGAAGCTGTATTGCATGCAAGAATTATTAATTGACAACCCATGTTAAACAATGCTTGAACCGATTCTAAGGTGTATTGATGAACGGCATCGAAAGATCGATTGCCATAAGGAGCCCTAGCGTTGTCGCCAAGATATATATAATCATATTGCGGCAACTCAAAGACCAATTGTTTGAGAATAGTTAATCCTCCGTATCCTGAATCAAATACGCCAATTGGTCCCGCTTTTGGGGATATAGAGTTTTGTGTTTCGATGGTACTTTTTTATGGTTACGAATATAGCAATACCCGTTACTAACTATTTAAATAAAAAAAGCCCGATACGTTTAGATATCGGGCTTATAAATTTCTATGTTTTTTTAATTGATGCCTAATTTCTTTTTAACATCGTTTAATAAGTCGTTTCCGCTAAGGACTGCAATCACACCTAAACCTTCGGAACTGTCAAGTACATAATCGAATCCTCGGGTTTTTGCAACATCATTAATTGCATTTTTGGCTTTATTATATATAGGTAAATATAATTCTTCCTTCTTTTTCTGCATGCTTTGCTCTGCACTTTGACTAAATTCTTGAATGGTAGATTGTAAATCTTCCATCTTCTTTTTCTTAATCTGCATTACCACCTCTGATGAAATGGTATCTTGAGTCCATTGCAAATAATTTTCTTGAAGTTCCTTTTGCATTGATTCCAATTGATTTCTCAACTCAGTTTCATAGTCCTTCATCTTCTTTTCAAAATCTTTCATCTCTGGCATAACACTCATAAGTTCCGAAGAATTAATATGGGCAATTTTACTTTGAGCATTGGCGCCAAAAATCATTGAGAAGGCGGCAACTAGTGTTAAAATTAATCGTTTCATTTGTTTTTTTAATGGTTTATGTAAATTGGTTATTTATCGTTTAGGCATGTTTTCACCTCTTGAAGGCAAATCAGTCTTTTTCTTCTCCTCTTTCACTTTTTCTTTTTCTTCTTTGGTTGGAGCAACACCAAGCAAACTTAAAATATTATCGCTCTTATCGTACTTTGCATTGCTGTAAAGCATGGTCATATCACTTGATTTGTCAAAAATAAAATCCAGGTTTTCATCTTTAGCAATTTTTTGAATGGCCTCGTAAACCTTATCTTGAATTGGTTTTACAAGTTCCTGACGTTTTTTAAACAATTCGCCTTCATAACCAAACCTGTCTTGTTGGAACTTTTTAGAATCTTTTTCCTTATTGATAATATCATCTTCCCTCACTTTTTGTTGCTCGGGGGTTAAAAGAATTTTTTCAGCTTGATACTCTTTGTACATTTTATCAATGTCTTCATACTTCTTGTCAACTTCCTTCTGCCAATTTTCGGCTATTTCATTCAGCTTTTTTTGGGCCGATTTATAATCTGGCAAAAGTGATAAAATGTACTCTGTGTCTACATACGCAAACTTTTGGGCAAAGTTTGCTATAGGCATCATAAAAAGAATAGTTAAAGTTAATACAGTTTTTTTAATTGAGGTTTGCATGATTATCGTCGATTTATTAAAACTCTACTTACAATTTGTTTGCCTTAATTTTATAAAATACCAGCCATTTTCCATTAGGGTCGGCAAACATACATATTTTTAAGGGGGTTCAAAAAAAATATTGAACCCACAAAGTTAATTATTATGATGTTAATTATAGACACTTAGTGTTTTAAATTAATATCATTTGATTGGATGGGATTGCTTTTGTTTAAACTTCTGTCCATCAAAAGGCAACCGAATTTCACTTTTGCAGGTTTTAAACCTGGGTAAGGACTAGCAGGTATTCTTAAATCGAGAGTACCCGAAATTCTTCTCGCTGATTCACTTTGATTCAAACGCGGAATTCTCTGATGGTAATTTATGGTATCTAAGGATAATGGTCGCACAATACGTTGCCAATTTAAACCATCATAAACGCTATAAGTTACAAATAAATTGTAAAATCCAGACCCGCCATAATTAAATGGCGGCAGAGTATCCTTTGGATCTAGCCCAATATCACCATTACCATCTTGATAATCAATACTTAAAACAATCATACTGTCGTTTCCTTTTATATTTTTGTACAAGGAAACTTTTTGAAAATTTATTTGAGGAATTTCCGAGATAGATGGCTCATCTTTGCATCCAATACAAAGTATCATTAGAAAAGTTGGTATCGTGAAACGCAATTTCAAGCAGGAAATATTTGAATTAAGCCAAAACGGGTTTAATGCCTTGGCACTTGATATATTTAATTATCAGGCCAAATATAATTCGGTTTATGCGAATTATCTGCAATTAATTGGTATTCGAGCAGAAAATATTTTGTCAACGGACCAAATACCCTTCTTACCTCTTGAGTTTTTTAAAAATCAAGAGGTGGTTTGTGAGGAGTTACCTGATAATTGCCAATATTTCACAAGCAGTTCAACCTCAGGAACCGGTGTTAGCAAACATTTTGTTACCGATATAAGCATTTATCAAACTTCTTTTATTAAATGTTTTGAATTGCGATTCGGTCCAATTACAAATTTTACCTTTCGGTTTTTGCTTCCTTCCTACTTAGAACGTCAAGGTTCCTCCTTGGTTTATATGGCCAAGCATTTAATGGATATTTCTGGCAAGGGAAGTTTTTATTTGGATGATTTAGAAAAACTAAACACAGATTTACAAAGCGATTTACTTCAAAATAAACCCGTAATGCTTTTCGGTGTAAGCTTTGCCTTGCTAGATTTTGCAGAACAATTCCCTCAAAATCTGGCCAATGTTATAGTCATGGAAACTGGTGGAATGAAAGGGCGAAAAGCGGAGTTGACCCGTATGGAACTTCATGCAGCCATTAAACAAAACTTAAATGTGAGGGATGTTTCATCAGAATATGGCATGACTGAACTTTTGTCTCAAGCATACTCTTTAAAAGAGGGAATTTTTGATTGCCCTCCGTGGATGCGCGTTTCTGTTGGCCAAACCACCGACCCATTTGCACAAGAACGAAACGGAAAAACCGGTAACCTAAAAATAATTGACTTGGCTAATTTAAATAGTTGCTGCTTTTTGAGCACTTCCGATTTAGGAAGAAAACATAAAAACGGAACCTTTGAGGTTTTGGGAAGATTTGATCATAGTGAAGCACGTGGCTGTAATTTAATGTATGGTGGTTGAGAATTGTTTTAAAAGTGGTACCTTAATGAATGATTTATGATTTCAACTTTGCATTATCATGATAAAAATCAAGCACTCAAAAAAAAATAAACGATGTATCTTTGCAATTAAAATCTTAGTGTAACATGAACTTGCATAACAAGATTAACAAAGTAATCTTAAAACAACAACTCCAAGAATCAAACGAGCCTAGAACCACGCTTTCTTTCTATAAATACTGGCCGATTGGTAATCCCGAAATTTTTCGCAATCATCTTTACCTAATTCTCGAACCAATTGGAATATTAGGACGAATATACGTTGCAAAAGAAGGAATCAATGCACAAATAAGTGTGCCTTCTCTGAATTTTGAAATTTTTAAAGGGGCGTTATTCAGCATTACTTTTTTGAACGGTGTGCGTTTAAACATAGCTGTTGAAGACAACGGTAAATCTTTTATTAAATTAATCATAAAGGTTAAGAAAAAAATAGTTGCTGATGGTTTGGATGATCCAACTTTTAATTCGTGGGATTACGGTACCCATCTTTCGGCCAAAGATTTTAACGAACTTACTTCAAAGCCCGAAACCATTTTGGTGGATATGCGTAATCATTACGAAAGTGAAGTAGGACGATTTGAAAATGCCATCGTTCCGGATGTAGATACCTTTAAGCAAGAGTTGGATTTTGTGGTCGATTTGCTTGCCGATAAAAAAGACAAACCAGTTGTGATGTATTGTACCGGTGGAATTCGTTGCGAAAAAGCTAGTGCTTGGCTGAAACATAATGGTTTTAAGGATGTTTATCAATTGGAAGGCGGTATCATAAAATATTCTCAAGACATTAAGAAGGATAGACTGCCTAATAAATTTAAAGGCAAGAATTTTGTGTTTGATGAACGTCTTGGTGAGCGAATTTCAGACCATATTATTGCCCAGTGTCATCAATGTGGACAACCATTTGACACTCATACCAACTGTAAAAATTTAGGTTGTAATTTGTTGTTTATTCAATGTACAACTTGTGCCGCAAAATACGATAATTGTTGTTCGGAAGAGTGCAAATCGGTTTATCATTTGCCCGAGGAAGCTCAAAAAGAATACCGACGGAGTAAAGATAGTGGAATCCGGATTTTTTCGAAAGGACGATTTACTCATTAAATTTAAACCCAAGATACATTTTCGTTAATTGCAATATTTCTTTGTTTGAGGGGTTGACTTGCAGATTGTAGAGAAAATCCTGTCTGGGAAGTGAATTCAAGAGAATTGAAACCATTTACGGTAACAACTTGACGCCATCAGTTTAGGTTGTAAATTGATTATTTAGGAAACTATTCGTCCCCAATTACGAAACGAACCAAATCGATTCGGGCTTCGTCAAATTTAAGTATTTTTACCTTAAATCGTTGAATATTAAGCTCCTCGCCAACAGAGGGAATACTGCCATGTTCGGCGATGATGTATCCGGCAAGGGTTTCGTACTCGCCTTCGGGAATGTTAAACCCGTATTTTTCATTCAGAAGATCGACTTCAAGAGACGCAGAAAATTCGAAATCGGTTTCACTGAGTTGTTTATCAGTTAGGTGATTATTGTCGTCATGCTCGTCGTCAATTTCACCCAAAATTTCTTCCATAATATCTTCCACTGTAATGATACCCGCTGTTCCGCCAAATTCATCCACCACAAGCGCTATGCTTTTTCGCTTTTTTACAAATTCGTTAAGCATTTGCTGAGCGGTGCGACTTTCGTTGGTTATGAGAATCGGCATGAGAATGGATTTAATTGATTTGGGTCTTTTGAACAACTCCACTTGATGAACATAACCGATAATATTATCAATGGAATCACGGTAAACCAATATTTTGGAATGGCGTGATTCTTTAAAAATCAAAAACAATTCATCTAAGCTTTCCTCCACGTCAATAGCCACTAAATCTGTTCTTGGTACGGCGCAATCGCGCACTCTAACTGTGCTGAAGTCGAGGGCATTTTTCAAAATTTCAGCATCAACTTCACTTTTACGGTTATCCTGAAGAGTTTCAGAGATAAAATGTCCCAAATCTACTTTTGTAAAAGCAGGCGAAGTTTCAATAAAAACTTGTGAAGTTAGAAGGCGTAAAAGTTTTTTGGCTACCCAGATAACAAATTTTACGATTGGCCAAAGCAAAAAGTAAAACAACTGAAAGGGGTAAATAAAAATAGAAAGAATAAAATTCGGATTGATACGAAAAAGTGCTTTCGGCAAAAAATCTGCTGTAAACAATACAACAATAGTAGAAACTAAGGTGCTGATTAACAAGTTAGAAACCTGTGAAAACTTAAATGGCTCAAGCATATCATCAAGCTCTTTACCTATAAACACGCCATAAATTACTAAAACAATATTGTAGGCAACTAAAATGGTGCTAATAAAACGCGATGGTGATTTATAATAGTCAGAAACTAGGGCGGCCCATTGACTTCCTTGCTTGCTTTTAAGTTCAATACGAAGTTTATTGGCTGAAAGAAAGGCTATTTCGAGGCCTGAGAAAAATGCAGCCATGGCCAATGAAACCAAAATTACTACGAGAGGGGTAACCATTTATTTGACTGCAAATATACCGATTCAGTAATTTTAAATAGTTACTTTTTTGAAATCGGTTTATTTCAGGACAATTAAAGAAAATGAAGATTGAAAAAGGATCCCTCACTTCAAAGGGTTAAAAGGCAAATGATTCAAGAAAATTAGTTTAAACAAGCCTTTGCTTTACAAGAATTATTTTTTTTTAAAAAGATGCGAACCTAGTAATTGATGTTGCTAATTTCGACTTTATGGTGTTGGTTTGTTGAGAACATTATAATCATGTCGAACAAAGAAAAATTTATTGAAGAAATTGCTGCATCGTATACATTTAAAGGTAATTCCATTCTCTTAGGAACTTCCGTTTTAGATGGCGTTCCGAACCAAAATAGCCATGTGAATGTGCCTTTACAAACCTTTAACCGTCACGGGCTTATTGCCGGAGCAACGGGCACAGGAAAAACTAAAACCCTTCAAGTGATTACCGAAAAACTTTCGTTTAATGGAGTGCCTACTTTGGTTATGGATATCAAAGGCGACTTGAGTGGTATTTCTCAACCTGGCGTGTTAAATCCTAAAATTGAAGACCGAATAAAAATTATAGGGGAAGATTGGAAGCCAAGAAAATGTCCGGCAGAACTGTTATCGATTTCTGAAGAGCCTGGCGTAAAACTTAGAGCAACGATTAGTGAATTTGGGCCGGTATTATTGAGTAAAATGCTTGAGCTTAACGATACCCAATCTGGCGTGGTATCCTTGGTTTTTAAGTATGCCGACGATAATAGATTACCTTTGTTAGACATTAAAGATTTTCGAAAAACCCTTCAATATTTGAGTAATGAAGGAAAAGAAGCAACCGAAAAAGAGTATGGTTTAATAAGCAGTTCATCGGTTGGGGCTATTTTAAGAAATTTAATTGCCTTAGAAGAACAAGGGGCTGATAATTTTTTCGGAGAACCATCCTTTGATGTGGATGATTTAATGCGTTTGGATGAAAATGGGTATGGATATATTAATATTTTACGACTTACTGATATTCAAGGAAAACCGAAGCTTTTCAGTACCTTTATGTTAAGTTTATTAGCAGAAATTTACGCGAGTTTGCCAGAGAAAGGCGATATTGAGCAACCCGAACTGGTGATTTTTATAGATGAAGCCCATCTTATATTTAACGAAGCATCCAAGGCATTGTTGAATCAAATTGAAACCATTATTAAATTGATTCGAAGCAAAGGGGTTGGAATATTCTTTATAACTCAAAGTCCGGATGATATTCCTGAATCGGTTTTGGCTCAGCTAGGTATGAAAATTCAGCATGCGCTAAGAGCCTTTACCGCAAAAGACCGTAAAGCAATTAAGATTGCTGCAGAAAACTACCCTCTTTCTGAATATTACAAAACCGAAGACATTATAACACAATTAGGAATTGGTGAAGCATTAGTTACCGTGTTAAATGAAAAAGGTATTCCAACCAAGCTGGTTCATTGTTTGATGAGTCCACCATGCACCCGAATGGACATTATTACCGAAGCCGAGAAATTAGCTTTAATTTCAAAATCACGTATTGCCGAAAAGTATAATAAATCCATGGATCGCGAAAGTGCTTATGAATTGTTAAGTGCTAAAATTAATGAACTTGAAGGAGCATCTAAAAAAGTAGAAGAAGAAAAAGCTGAAGAAAAAGAGACGACTTCGGGGAGAAAAGAAAAATCGATATTACAAGAAGTGGCGGAAAGCAGTGTAACGCGAACAGTTGTTAGAGAGGTAACCCGCGGACTTTTGGGAATGCTTGGAATTGGTGGAACCAAAAGAAGAACAACACGTAAAACAGGCTGGTTCTAAATTTTTGATGATTACAAAACAAATTTTTGTTTAAAATAAGCAATGTTAAATCCTGCTTTGAGAACTGCTTTGGTTTGCCTACTTTTTGGATTTAGTAACGGATTGGTATGGTTGAAGTGAATAAAATAGATTTTACTTTTTTCGGTAGCCGGTTGATCTTTTAGTAACTGCATGGTTTCGACAATAAATGGGTGCGGAATTTCAGACATATCGCGATTATTAAGTTCTTCGGCATCGAAGAAGGTGGCGTCAATAAAAGCATAATCAACATGATTAATTTCGTCAATTATATTTTTTGTCCACTTGCCCCATTTATCAATATCCGGAATAAAGAGTGCCTTCTTATTTGGGCCTGATATAAGATATCCTACTGTTTCAGAGTATTCATCACGATGCGGCACCAAAATAGGTTTTACGCTAAGTTTAGATGAAAGTTGTACTTCTAAATTGTCCTGAAGCGGCTTGATTACAATATTATTCAGGTTTAGCAATTGGTTCCAAGGACCATTAGATCCTAAAAATTTAGCCATTTTTGGCATTGCATAAACAGGAACACTTTTGGCTGACATCGCTTCACGGCCCAAATACATAAGTCCTGAATAATGACCAACATGAGCATGTGTTAAAAATATGCCGTTGGGAGTTTCTATGGTATTGAATGGAGAAAATTCTTTGAGCAATTTCAATTGCGCAGAAATATCAGGGGTAGCCTCAAACATCCAACTTTGTTCATATTCATGATCCACCAATCCAAGAGAAACAACTTTTCTTGAATAATCAGGGGACTTGAAAAGTTTTTTACAACAATCATTTTTGCAAGCGATATGAGGTGAACCTGCATCTTGAATAGTACCTAAAACAATTAATTCGGTCGCTTTTAGATTTTGAGTTATCGGATTAGAAGAAACAGCATGCTGGCAGCCGGTTTGAGCTAACTCAATGAAAGCTATAATAGATAGCAGAATACCAAATCGACAACGCACGAATGCGAAGATATGAATGTTTAATTGTATTTGCATTTTGTCAACGCTTGTTGACTTTTCGTTTCAAACCAAAATTTAACAAAAAATCAAGAGTTGATTAGGCAAAAATTGCAAACGGATAAGTGTTAGTTTGGGAGCAGTTTTTAGTAAAGAACTACTTTAACCGGTGCATAACCTTCAGCCTGAACTAAATAAAGACCTTTAGCCATGTAACTAGTTTGTATAGATAAAGTTGAGGTAGCCGGAATCATTTCTGAGCGTACTGTTTGCCCCAAAGTGTTTATAATGCTGATACGAATCGCCTTCTCATAAGGATTGCTAATATTCAATAAATCTTTAGCTGGATTTGGATGAATGCTTAACAGATTAGGAGGATTAACTTGTTTAACTGCAGTATTTAGAGAAATAACGTTTACAGCAATATTGGTAAGAATTGGCTCCTGAAAATCAAAATAAATAAAAGCACGATTGCGAAGTAAGGTACCAAGTTTAGATTCTGGTCTAATTTTTAAACCGTAATTAATATAACCATGGCTTGCTTCTTCATTCGTTTTATCATCAGGTAATCGAATATCGTTAAATCTCCAAGCAAATTTGTAACGATAGTTGCCGTTTGGTAAAATCCAATGCTCGGAAGTAAACTTTAAATCATGGCTAAAGTTAAATCTTACGCCTTCTTTATCGATATACAAATTAGGATCGATGGTATCGGTAACAACAACATTATAAGCAGTATCAGATCCTGTGTTTTGAAAACGGATTTTATAGTCTAATTTTGGTGTTAATGGTGCAATCCAAAAATCTTGTTGTGTCTTTTTATCATTAGGATCTATACCTGCAACTACTGTTTGGCTAAGTAAATCCTGATTATCTGTTAAATTTTCATCTTGAACATCAGTAGTATAAACTTTCGAAACAAACAAGATTTCGCTGCCTAAAGCAACTTCCATGGAAATGTTAGCTTTTATATCTATACACTGTTTTGCTCCAATTGGTAAATTACGGAGGTTCCATTCATAGGTGTTTAGCTTCATTATAGAAGGTGGTTCTGAAAAAACCCAATTCAGTATTCTTTCGTCAGTCTTTAACACTAATTTACCAGACGTAATTTCTGTAGTTCCCTTATTAAAAGCACATAATCTATATTTCTCATCGAATCCTTGACGTGCTCTCCATCCGGTAAAATCCTGAATTGTAACCTCTGCATCGGTATGATATCCATTTGGCATGATTCCGAAATCTAATCCGGCAAGGGTTAAACTATTACTGTGTTTTGTAGCTTTAAATCCATCACAAGTAGGAATTTGATACTTAGGAACCTGCAATTCTACACCATGAATTTTGGTATTGCTGTCGACCGGGAAATAATATCTTCCGTTAAAGTCAGAAATAGCAAAGACATTTTCAGGAGTAAGTTTTATTACGGCACCTTGCAAACTTGCTTCACCAAAATCTTGAGTGCAGTTTTGGTTAAGGTCGTTAAACACTTTGCCAGCAATGAGTGCAGTTCCAAATTTAAGTTCACCAACTTTATTTAATTGTAAACCTTGATGAGATAAAAAAGATCCACAAATGAATATTTGACGATTACCATGTAAACTTAAATCATTCCCTATGTAATCAAAGGCAGGAAAATTCCATAATTTTCCATCCCAAAAAGCTAGGCTTGCTTTTCTATTTAATTTGGCATTCTTGAACTCTCCGGCAACCCAGAGTATTTTTCCGATTTGATGAATATTTGAAACCGATTTAACAGTCCAATCGTCCAGGCCAGTGATTATATTATCCCAAACACTTTGATTGTGGTTCTGAAAGATAATTGAAAGTTTACCTGAAATATCCTTGGCCACAATAACTAAACGATCATTGAATTTACCTAAACCGGTAAAACCATTCAGTCCAGGTGGGTTGTCTACTATTTTCCAAACCCCATTTTCGAATGAAGTGAAATATCGTTTGTTAGGATCAAGAGGTGAAGAAAACAAGCCAATAGCATAAATTTTACCACCGGCATTTTCAAAATCAGAATAAAAATCATCATTACTTTGAAATGCTGGACTATAAGCAAAAATTGAAATTTTTGGATTGTCAATTTTTAATATAGAAACCTTCTGTCCGTCAAAATCTATCTTGCCACATAAATATAAGCCGCTATTGTCTGACAAAAACTTTAATTCATTTTCAACACTAATTTTATCTGAATTTATGATTTCCCAAGTTCGACCATTACTTTTTAGAATTAAGATATTGCGAGTAGATGTATTGGTAAAAACTACATACAAGGCATTATCAAAAAATGATATCGCCTTTGCTTTTATTAAATCCTTTTGAGCAGATAGGGTTTGTAAGAAAGGTTCTGGAATATCCGAACATTCTATCCAGAAATTGCCGTCCCACTTGTTTATTTCAAATTTTTGTTGGTTTTCACTCAAAACCCAAAGTTTATCTTTTGTGGCACATGTTAAATTAATAGACTGTTTTTGTCCTAACCCTAATGGTAATATAACCTGAGCATTCGCCAAGCTTACGAGAAACAGAATGGACAATATTATTTTTAAAAGTGCTCTCATTTCTTACCTCCTTTTAAAACATAGTTAATATTTAGATTTATTCCGTAGTTATAATAACTGGTTTTTACCGGATAATTTTTGGATTTGGTTGATCCCAATAATGCTGAGAAATTGGGTTCCACGGTAAAAATAAGATTATTTTTTGTTTTGTAAAACAAACCTGTCGAAATAGTTACCCCTGAATTCCATTTTCTGATAGAATTATTACTATTGATTGATTCTAAGTTAAGAAAAGTTGGGTTTACAGATTGACCTGAAGCACTAAGTAGATGTGAAAAATTAAATCCTAATTTTGATTCTAAGCCAAAGACTTTACTAAAATAGGTTCTATTTCCAAACTGAACCGGTAGGCTTAAATACTTGATACTTGATTTGCCATTGTATGAAATATTTTCAGTTGGTATAGGGAAATAACCAATAATTACATCGTTTTTGTTGTTGATTGCAGGCCCTTCCGAAATTGAGTAGTTGAAATTGTGGTAAACAGAGTAGTTACAGCTATAGAGTCCGCTGCGGAGGAACCAATTTTTATTCAGATTTACCTGTGCGTTAAGCCCATTATTAAATCCATTGCCCAGGGAAGAACTGCCTGCAATGGATGAGAAATAAGAACGATGTATCATTTTACTTCGGTTATCCTTTATCGCATCGATACCCATAGCTGGAGAAATATTTAAACCAAATTCAAAACTTAAATTTAACTTTTTAGGATTTCTAGGCCTTTCAAGATTTAACCAACCAGCCATCTCGGTCTGATTTGATTCTATCAATTTGTTAAAATGAACAGGCTTTAAGGCCATTTCAATATTATCAATAAGATTAATGTAAGAAGAAATTTCAGAAATCAAAGGAAGCGGTAAATTCGAATTGGTTGAATTTGGGTTATCGGAATTAGTCGTTTGAGATTTTGAAATTTCTTGAGAATGACCTGCTTTACTTTTTAGCGGATGGGAAGCATCAATATTGGAATTTTGAATATCTGAATTGTTATTTATCTGTGAACTATTGGTTGCAGAGTTTTCAATTGTTTGATTTTTACTTGATAAATCTTGTTTCAACTGCTCTTTGGTATGGAGAGTTAACGAAATGGGTTGATAATGGTTGATGAAGGTATAAAAACTAATGCTCCCAATTAATAGTAATGGAATTGCAGCCCACCACAACCAAGCAAAGCGCCTTTTCTTATTGAGTTTATCTTCAATAGTGGACCAATCAGACATTGGTATGTCTCCCTCAAAAGACAAAAATTTATCTCTAAGTAAGTCATCTATATGTTGGCGTTGTTCGCTCACTAAACTTCTTCGTTTTGTTTAATTATTCCGATTAACATTGCTCTTGCTCTGCTCAACCTACTTTTGGATGAACCAAGCTGAATGCCAAGTGAATCTGAAATTTGTTGGTGTGAAAATCCATCGACCGAATACATACTTAACACCACTTTGTATTTTTCGGGTAACTGGTTCATATAATCCAGAATTTTGTTTACTGGAAGGTTTCGAATTAAATCCTCGACTTCTTCATCATTCACAAGTTGCTCTGTATGGTATTGAATAGCAGGGTCGTTTATGTCAAAATATTTATTCTTATTTTCTGCTTTATCTAAATGCGACAAACAAGTATTGATAAATATTCTGGTCATCCACGTCTCTATTGAACTTTCACCTTTAAAACTCTCGAGCTTAGTATATACCTTTATGAAACCATCCTGAACCATATCTCGGGCGGTTTCATAATTAGGGCAATATCTGAGGCAAACTCCCATCATTTTTTTAGCAAAAAGTTCAAAAAGCAATTTTTGACAATTGCGATCATTTCGTTTACATCCATCAATAACTTCATAAATTGCGCTCTTGTCCAATGCTCACTATATTATAGACTGTTAAAAACGAAAAGGTTGCAATTTTAAAGGTTTTTTTTATATAAATAAAAAAGGGGTTCAAAAAGAACCCCTTTTTAAGAGAAGAAATTATTTGTCTTATTTGTTAAGAGAGATTGTTCTGGTAATTTGTTTACCTGAAACCATCATTCTTACATGGTATAATCCATTAGCTT
>Ga0209181_10002298_pt1 | contig 31649 bp, 25 predicted proteins | sample MAT05_FD_187208 | JGI IMG/M metagenome (GOLD analysis project Ga0209181, IMG submission 187208) | Freshwater microbial communities from Lake Fryxell liftoff mats and glacier meltwater in Antarctica - MAT-05 (SPAdes) (version 2) | ecosystem: Environmental > Aquatic > Freshwater > Ice > Liftoff... | reverse complement strand
ACCTTGTAATCGGCAGTGAGCTTGTCGGTGGCGGCATCGCTGCGCGCGGCCGTGATTTCCTTGCCCATCTTCGCGTCGGCCAGCGCCTTGGTCTCGACGGCCTTGGCCTCCTTGACGCAGACGTCCTTGGCGTTGCCGGACTGCTCGTCGCACTTCTCCTTGGCCACGGCATAGGCCGACTTGGCCTTGGCTACCCGCACCTTGTTCTGGTCGTCGGTCTTGCCCGTGTAGGCGAACTCAAGTTCGGCGCGGGCGACCTTCTCCTTCGCGTGGGCTTCCTCGACGCAGATGTCCTTGGCGTTGGCGGTGAGCGAGGCGCAGGCAGCCTTGTCGGCCTTGTAGTCGGCGCTGATGCGCGTCTTGCCGGCGCCGAAGTCGGCCTTGCTGATGTTGGCGGCTTGCGCCAGCGGCAGGGCCATCAGTGCGGCCGTTGCGATGACGGTCTTGAATGCGAAGAGCTTGTTCATGGGAGTCCTTGGGCAGGTTGGTTGAAAGAAGTCGGGCGATTCAGGCGTCGAGCCGAACGTCGTCGAAGCTGGTGAATTCGGGTGGGTCCTGGTCCATACGGTCCATCGCCATCGAAGCCCAGATCGCCAGCCCGAGGGCGGGCAGCGTGGTCAGGATGATCAGGAAAAGCGAAGTTGCGCTCATGGCATGGGTTGTCCTTCAGAGGTCGGCCGGCAGCCGCGAGCAAGCGGCACGGCTGTTACGCACGGGGCTCGCCTTTTTTGTTGACGCTGACCGTGGCGCCCGGCGGCCTGGTCATCTTCTGGCCCGTGCCGCCACCCATCTGGTGGCCCAGGATGCCGCCGATCACGGCGGGCACGCTGGCGTCGCCGCTACCGTCCGAGACCGGCTCGAGTTCGGTCCAGCAACGTTGCTCGGCCGGGCCGACGACGGCACGCACCGCGCTCATGTCGGCTTGGTACGGGCGATCGTTCTTGCGCCGCCGGAAATACTTCACCACCAACGGCGCCGGCGCGTAGCGGTCGCTACCGACAACGAACACCGACGACGCGCTGTTTCTGAAGCCGACCGGCGCGAAGTTGCCGACGTGCCGGCTGGTGCTGAAGCTGCGGCCCTGGAAGTCGTCCTTGTCGCAGAAGGTGGGCTGTTCGCTGCCCTCCGCGGGAAAGTCCAAAGAGGAACCTGCCAGAGCGCTTTTGAGTATTGCTTTGATGTCGATCCCCGGCGATAGCGCCATGCGTGCCTGAAGCGGCTTTCGGGGCTGGCCCCGGCTTGAACTTGCAGGCTGCAATGTGCCGCTTGCCGCGCATCGCACACAGCGGACGGCGCCTGCACCTGCCGTAGTTGGTGTCCTACGCTGCGCAGGCGCGCCGTCACGGCGCCTTGGCTGACAGGGGCCTGCCGACGCGGGTGCAACAATTCCCTTCATGTCGCGCCGCACCCTGCTGATCATTGCCGCCTTGTGTGCGGTCGCCGTGGCGGCACTGGCCGGCTGGTGGCTGACGCGGGCCCCGGTCGCGCCCGTCGTCGGCGCCGCCATGGCACCGCTGGTGCGCACGCTGCAGTTTTCGGCCCGCGTCGCCACGGCGTCGCGGGTGGATGTGGGCAGCACCCTCACCGGGCGTGTGCTGCAGGTGGCCGTGGCCGAAGGCGCGCAGGTCAAGGCCGGCGACGTGCTGGTGCGACTGGAAAGCGCCGAGTTGCGCGCTGCGCTGGCCCAGGCCCAGGCCAGCGAGCGCCAGGCCGCCGCACGGCTGGCGGGTCTGCGCAGCACCGGGCGCAGCACGGCGCAGGCCGGGGTGGCGCAGGCTGAATCGGTGCGGCTGGCGGCGCAGTCCGACCTGCAGCGCACGCAGGACCTCGTGGCCCGGGGCTTTCTCAGCCAGGCGCGGCTTGACGAAGTTCAGCGCGCGCTGGCTGTGGCGCTGGCCCAGTTGGCCAGCGCGCGTGCCCAGAGCGCAGCCAACGCCGAGCCCGGCACCGATGTCGCCCAGGCCCAGGCGCAGCTGGCGCTGGCCAATGCTGCCGCCCAGGCGGCGGCGGCCCGCCTGGGTGAGGCGCTGGTGACGGCGCCGGCCGACGCCCGCGTGCTGGCCCGCATGGTCGAGCCGGGGCAGATCGTGCAGCCTGGGCGCGCCCTGCTCAGCCTGGCGCTGGCCGGGCCGCTGCAGCTGGTGGCACAGGTGGACGAACGCTTTCTCGAACAACTGCAGCCCGGGCAGCCGGCCAGCGTGCTGGCCGACGCCTACCCGACGCAGCGTTTCCTGGCGCGCGTGTCGACGATTGCGCCACTGGTGGACGCGCAGCGCGGTGCGGTCGAGGTCAAGTTCTCGCTGCCACAGGCGCCGCCGGCCTTTCTGCGCGAGGACATGACGCTGTCGCTGGAAGTGGAAACAGCGCGCCGCGCGCAGGCGCTGGTGGTGCCGGTGGACGCGCTGCGCGGTGATGACCCGGCTGCTGCCGCGGTCTGGCTGGCGCGCGACGGCCGGGTTGAATTGCGCAAGGTGCGCCTGGGCCTGCGCACGCTGGAATCCGTCGAGGTGCTGGAAGGCCTGGCCGCGGGGGACGCCGTGCTCGTCGGCCCGTCGCCCGCGCCCGGCAAGCGCGTGCGTGCCGACCTGCAGGCCCCGGCCGCCGTGCGCGCCCGGGGCACGAAGGAAGCCGCCGGCGCCGCGATGACCAACGCCATGGGCCGCTGAGCACCCGATGCTGGGATTCGAAAGCCGCGTCGCCACGCGCTTCCTGCGCGAAGGGCGCATGCAGACCGTGCTCATCATCATCGGCGTGGCGGCCGGCGTGGCGGTGGTGGCCTACATCTCGGCGCTCATCACGGGGCTGCAGCGCAACACCATCGAGAAGACGCTGGGCGCGCAGGCGCATCTGATCATCAGCCCGCTCGACGACACCGTGCTCGCCGCGCGTGCGCCGGCCAGCGCTGGCACGCGCGAACTGGTGCAGACGCAGCCGCGCGCGCAGCGGCCAGCCTCCATCGCCAACTGGCAGACGCTGGTGCCGTTGCTCGAAGCCATGCCCGAGGTCGCCGCCGTGTCGCCGATGGTGTCGGCCGCCGGCCTGGCGGTGCGCGGCGAGGCCACCAAGGCCATCGCGCTGGTGGGCGTGGATCTGGACCGTTACGACCGCATCATCGGCCTGCGCTCCAAGGTGGTGGCCGGCGTGGCGCGGCTGGGGCCGGGCGAGGGCATCATCGGCCGCGATCTGGCGGATGACCTGGGCGTTCGCGTGGGCGACCGCGTCGGCATCGTCACCGGCGGCGTCAACGATTCGCTGCGCGTCACGGCGCTCGTGGACCTGGGCGTGCGCGAGCTCAACCGGCGCACCGTGATCGTGCCACTGCGCACGGCGCAGAGCCTGGTCAGCCTGCCCGGTGGCGCGACCAGCCTGGACCTGACGGTGGTGGACATCTGGTCGGCCCAGGCGCTGGCCGGTGACCTGGCCGCTCGCTGGCCCTACAAGGCCGAGAGCTGGCAGCAGTCCAACGCGCAGCTGGTGTCGGCGCTGAACGCGCAGTCGGTGAGCACGGCGCTGATCCGCGGCGTGGTGCTCGTCGTCGTCGTGCTGGGCATTGCCAGCGTGCTGGTGGTGTCTGTCGTGCAGAAGCAGCGCGAAATCGGCATCCTGCGCGCCATGGGCGCCACCCAGGGCCAGGTGCTGCGCATCTTCTTGCTGCAAGGCGCCATCGTCGGCGCGCTGGGCTCGGCGCTGGGCGTGCTGCTGGCGGTGCTGCTGATCGGGGCTTTCACCTACTTCGTGCGCGGCTCTGACGGCTTGCCGCTGTTCAACATTTCGTTGGAGCCGATGCTGGCGCTGCGCGTGGCAGCCATCGCCACCGTGTGCGGTGTGCTCGCCGCCGTGGCGCCAGCTCGGCGCGCCGCACGGCTGGACCCGGCGCAAGCCATCCGCCTGTGATGGCAGCTGCATGAGCGCGCCAGGCAGCCCCAGGAGCGAACACCGGAGTGCGCAGCACGAGGGGACACCCGTGAGCGACGCAGTCAAGGCCCCTGCCCCGCTGATCGTGCTCGACGGCATCCGCAAGACCTACAACGCGGGTCTGCCCAACGAGGCCGAGGTGTTGCACGGCGTCTCGTTCAGCCTCGGGCACGGCGAGTTCGTGGCGCTGATCGGGCCCTCGGGCTCGGGCAAGAGCACGCTGCTCAACATCGTGGGCTTGCTCGAGCGCGCCAGTGGCGGCAGCTACCGCGTCGAAGGCGCCGAGACGGCCGGCCTGGATGACGCCGCCCTCACCCTGCGCCGGCGCACTTCGCTGGGCTTCGTGTTCCAGTTCCACCACCTGCTGCCGGCGTTCAGCGCGCTGGAAAACGTCACGCTGCCGTCGCTGATGCGCGAAGGCCGCGTCACACCGGCGGCACGCGAACGCGCCCGTGCCGTGCTCGCCGCCGTGGGCCTGGCCCAGGCCATCGACAAGCGACCGGGCGAACTGTCGGGCGGCATGCAGCAGCGCGTGGCCATCGCACGCGCGCTGGTGCTCGAGCCGCCGCTGGTGCTGGCCGACGAACCCACCGGCAACCTGGACACGGCCTCGTCCGACGAAGTGTTTGCACTCATGCGGCGCATGCACGCCGAACTCGGCACCTCGTTCCTGGTGGTCACGCACGACCCGCGCCTGGCCGCACGCTGCGACCGCGTGCTCGAACTCGTGGACGGGCGCCTGGTGCGCGACGCCAGCCAGACCGCGACCACCGCGACGACCGCGACCGCCACCCCCGCCGCGGCGCCGGCGTAGGACATTTCCCACGCGCATTTGCGCCCTGCCCGCACGGTGGCCGAGCGCCTTCGGATGCACACTGACGCAGCCTTGTTGTCCCCACGCATGGCCATCTGGTCTGCGGCAGCGGGGCCCTCAGCCACGCCGGCCTCGCACAGTATGCGCCTTGCCCTGCACCAAGTCTCGACCCCCATGCCCCCGCTGAAGACGTATCTCGTCGAAGACAGTCCAGTGATCCGCGACAACCTCATCGCGACACTTGAAGAGTTGTTGCCGCTCAAGGTGGTGGGCACGGCCGAGGATGAATCATCGGCCATGGACTGGCTGACGCAGCCGTCGCACCGCGCCGACCTCGTCATCGTCGACATCTTTCTGAAGAGCGGCTCCGGCCTCGGTGTGCTGCGCGGCGCGCAGGACCTGCCGCAGGTGGGCAAGCTCGTCGTGCTCAGCAATTACGCCACTGCGGACATGCGGCGAAAGTGCCTTGAACTCGGGGCCGACCGGGTGTTCGACAAGTCCGGCGAAATCGATGATCTCATCGCCTACTGCGCCCGCCTGTCCCGGGGTGACCCCGTCCACAGCGCCGTCGGCGCACTGGCCTGAACCGTCCTTGTGCGACGGCGCCGTGGGGCCGCTACTGAATCAGCCCGTTCTTCAGCGCGTAGTAGGTGAGGTCGCTGTTCGAGGCGAGTTGCATCTTCTCCATCACGCGGGTGCGGTAGGTGCTGACGGTCTTGACGCTGAGCGACATGCTGTCGGCCATGTGCCCTATGGTCTCGCCCTTGGCCAGGCGCAGGAAGACTTGCAGCTCGCGTTCGGACAGAAGCTCGTGCGCCGGCTTGTCGCCGGCTGCGCCGCCCAGGCCTTCGGCCAGCCGCTCGGCCACGCCAGGCGTGATGTACTTGCGCCCGCGGGCTACCGTGCGTATGGCCTTGACGATCTCGTCGGGGTCGCAGTCCTTGTTCAGGTAGCCGCTGGCGCCCTGACGCAGCATGGTGATGGCGTAGTGCTCTTCAGGAAAGCCGCTGAGGATGAGCACCGGCAGATCGGGTTCGCGGGCGCGGATGGCGGCCAGGGCATCCACGCCGCTCTGCCCCGGCATGGAGATGTCGAGCACGATCACATCGACCTCGCCCTTGCGCACGATGTCCAGCGCCTCGCGGCCGCTGGCGGCCTCGGCAACGACGGTGAAATCGACCTGGTCGGAGAAGAACTGGCGCAGTCCGGCCCGCACCATCGGGTGGTCGTCAACGAGAGCGATTCTTATCATGGTGGGTGTCGGCGGGTTTGCGGGCATGATCCCACGATTGCGGGCGAGGGTCGAACGTGGGCGTGATCTCTTTCATCAAGCGCAGTCCCTTCGTCTTTCCGCTGGCCTGCGCCGCGGCGGTGACCATGCTGGTCATCAGCGAAGGCTCTTACTGGGAGTCGGTGGAGAGTCTCGACGAGCTGGGCGTCTTGGCGCAGGCGCGTACCGACATTCGCGATCTGCAAATCGCCCTGCTCGACGCCGAGACCGGGCAGCTCGGCTACCTGCTGACCGGCCGTGGCGAGTACCTCACGCCCTACGATCGTGGCATCGCCAGCATCGACCCCACCTTGCGCAAGCTGGATGCCTACTACGGCAGCGACCCGCAGGTCGCCGAGTTGCTGGCACAGATGCGTGCAAAGATCGACGCCAACCGAATCGAACTGGCCGACAGCATCCGCCTGCGCGACGCCGGCCAGGCCGACGCGGCTGCGGTCATGGCCGCGGCCGAAGCCGGCCGCCGGCGCACCGACGCGGTGCATGCGCTCGGTGCCGACCTGCTGGCCCGTCAGTCCGGGAAAGTCGTGGAAAGCCGCGCCGACCTCTACCGCACATTGAAGCGCAACCGCATCGGCGTGGCGCTGCTGAGCGCCCTCGGCTTGGTGGCGATCTATTTCTTCCTGCGCCAGAACCTGGCGCTCGGGCGCCACCAGCTGGCGTTGAAGCGGGTGGTGCAGGCCGACCACGACAGGCTTGAAATCGTCGTGGCCGAGCGCACGGCGCAGCTGACCGAACTGGCAAAGCACTTTCAGACCGCCCGCGAGGACGAGCGCCAGCGCCTGGCGCGTGACCTGCACGACGAGCTGGGCGCGCTGCTCACCTCGGCCAAGCTCGACGCCGCGCGCATCAAGTCGCGTCTGGCGGGCACGGCGCCCGAGGCGCTGGAGCGGCTGGCCGACCTGGTGGGCAAGCTCGACACCGGCATTGCGCTGGGCCGGCGCATCATCGAAGACCTGCGCCCTTCCACGCTGGCCCATCTGGGCCTGGTGGCCACGCTCGAGATCCAGGCGCGCGAATTTGCCGAGCGGTCGGGTCTTGAAGTGCACTGCGCGCTGGCGCCGGTGTCCCTGACCCCGGTCGCCGAGTTGGTGGTGTACCGGGTCGTGCAGGAGGCCATCACCAACATCAGCAAGTACGCCGAGGCCAGCCAGGTCTGGCTGGGTTTGACCGAGCAAGACGGCGAGGTCGAGGTGACGGTGCGCGACAACGGCGTCGGCTTCGACACCCACGCCAGGACGAGCTCGGCCTACGGGCTGCTGGGCATGCACTTTCGGGTTCAGGCCGAGGGCGGCACCGTGGCGGTGGTGTCGGCACCCGGGGCGGGCACTTCGATCTGCGTCCGCCTGCCCCTGGCGAAGGCCAGCGCGGCCTGAAGGTGGGCGCCTGGCGGCGCGCCCGGGCATCGCTGTCGGACCCTTCCTACGCAGGCAATCAAGGCCGCCCGACAGCGGGGCGGCCGCGGCGCCGATCGCACGTCAGTCGCCATGGCAGGACACTGATTGCATCGCGGCGACATCGGCTTGAAGGCCGATGCGCAACGGGCGCACCCCCGACCAACAGGACTGGAGTCCCACCATGCTTCACTACGCAGTCGTCTTCTTCATCATCGCGCTCGTCGCTGCGCTGTTCGGCTTTGGCGGTATCGCTGCCAGCGCCGCGGGCATTGCCAAGATTCTCTTCCTCGTGTTCATCGTCTTGGCCGTGGCCAGCCTGCTCTTCGGGCTGATCAGGAAGACCTGACGCGCCTCAACCCCCACCAGGAGTTTCCATGTTCAACACCAAACCAGAAACCGCCGTCCAGCAGATCGCCGACCAGATCGCGCTGAAGGCCGACGAGGCCAGTTCGATGGCGCAGCACGGCGTGGACGCCATGCGCCACGGCCAGCAGCAGTTGCTTGAGCAGGCGCACCGTGCATCGGTCAATACCCGCGGCTACATCAAGGATGAACCGGTCAAGGCGATGTTGATGGCCGCGGCCGCCGGCGCCGCGTTGATGGCGCTGGCCACGCTGGTCAGCCGCTCCCGCAGCCACGGCTGACGCGCGCGGCCAGATTCAGGCGCCGCCTTCGCGAACGAGTGCGTCATCGCACTCCAGTTCGCGAAGGCGGCTTTCCTGTTGCCCCAGGTTGGCGTGCAGCAGATCCAGCGCGGCCACGCAATCCGCGAGGGTGACTCGCAGCATCGAAACCTGGTCGTGCGCGTAAGCGTATGGCCTCGGCTCGACCACCACTGCGGCGGTTGACGCCAGGTGCAGCTGGTCACGCACGGCTCCCAACAGGACGGCCAGGTCGCCGATCGCCACGCTGACCGGTCGTGCGGCGGCATAGGCCGGCTTCAGACGGCCATTTCCGGCCGCGAAATCCATGGATGGGGCTTTCATGACAGGGCGAGGTCTCGCTTTCTAGTCGCCCTGTCATCCCGTCCGGACGCGGGGACGCGTCACAAACGGCCCATCACCAGCAACACGATGACGATGAGCAGCACCAGGCCCAGCCCGCCGCTGGGCCCGTAGCCCCAGCCTCGGCTGTGCGGCCAGGCCGGGATGGCGCCGATCAGCATCAGCAGCACGACGATCAACAGGATGGTTCCCAAACCCATGACTTTCTCCTTCAAATAGCGCCTTGGCGCGGGTTCACTTGCCGGCTGCTGACGCAGCCGGCGGCACGACGATGACCGTGGTGTCGGTGCCGGGCTTGCCGGTGTCACCGGTGGTGCCGGTGGCGCCTGTGGCACCGGCCGGGCCGGGCACGGGCACGTTGGTGGCGGGTACGTTCACGACAGTAGGCTGCCGGTCGCAGGCGGAAAGGCCCAGCGTGGCCAGCAATGTGAGCATCAGGATGGAACGATTCATCATCAGGTCCTTTGTGACGGGCGGGTCGGGGTGGTACGGGGTCTCCGAAGACCTCGTCCCTAAACCAGGTGCAGCCCGTCGGCGCGCCCGGTTTGCCCGGTAAGCCCCGAAGGTAGGCGCCTGTGGACCCTTGATCTGTTCGCTGGCGAACAGTGGACCGGCTATTCTTTCGGCGTGTGGCCTGCGCGCCGCAAATCGACACCGGCGCCTTCCCGCCGCTTGCCGCGCCGCTGGCGCGCGGCGCAAGATCAGGCATCCGGCCGCCAGCGCCGCGCTCTCAGCTCGATGCCATGCTCCTGCCGCGCCGCCATACCGAAAGACACCGTACCGACCGCATTGGCTGGCTGCGTGCCGCCGTGCTCGGCGCCAATGACGGCATCGTCTCCACTGCCAGCCTGGTGGTGGGGGTGGCGGCGGCCAGCGCCAGCCACGGCAACATCCTCGTCACGGGCGTGGCCGGGCTGGTGGCCGGGGCCATGTCGATGGCGGCCGGCGAATACGTCTCGGTCCATTCGCAGGCCGATACCGAGCGTGCCGACCTTGCCCGCGAGCGCGCCGAACTGGAGGCCGACCCGGTTTCAGAGCAGCGCGAGCTGACGGCCATCTACGTCAAGCGGGGCCTCGACGCCACCCTGGCGCAGCAGGTGTCGGCGCAGCTGATGAAGCACGACGCCCTGGGCGCTCATGCACGCGACGAGCTCGGCATCTCCGACACCATGAGCGCGCGGCCGCTGCAGGCCGCGCTGGCGTCGGCAGTCAGCTTCGCCGTGGGAGCGGCGCTGCCGCTGGGCGTCACGGCGCTGGCGCCACCGGCCACGCTCATCGCCTGGGTGCCGGCGACCTCGCTCGTCTTCCTGGCCCTGCTGGGTGCCATGGCCGCGCGCGTCGGCGGGGCCGGGGCGCTGACCGGGGCCTGTCGAGTCACCTTCTGGGGTGCGCTGGCAATGGCCGCCACTGCCGGCGTGGGCTCGCTCTTCGGCGCCACGGTGTAGGCGTCACGCGCCGCGCGCCGGCTGCTGAACCGGCCTTCGGACGCCCGGAACAAGTCGGCGTAAGCCTTGACGTCGGCGCGGTAGCAGCTGCAAGACGCCGCCTCGAGCCCGGTGCGGTCGAGCACCGTCAGCTCGCCGCGGTGGTACGCGATCAGCCCTCGGCGGTGCAGCACGCCGGCCGCCACGGTGATGCCGACGCGGCGCACGCCCAGCATGCTGGCCAGAAACTCCTGCGTCACGTGGAAGTGGTCGCCATGCGCGCGGTCGTGGCTCATCAGCAGCCAGCGAGCCAGTCGCGGGCCGATCATGTGAAAGCTCACGCAGGCCGCCGACGAACTGAGCTGCACCATCTGCACGTAAAGGTAGCGGCCCAGCACCCGCTGCAGCTCGGCACTGCGCGCCAGCTCGGCGCGCAGCGTGGCGGTGTCGATGCGCCAGGCCCCGCCAGCCCCCTGCACCAGAGCGCGCAGCGGGGACTCTTCCACGCCCAGCGCCAGGTGCGCGCCGAGCATGCCTTCGTGGCCGACCATGGCCACTTCCAGCCTCTGCCGATCGTCCATGGCGGCCCACAGCGAGATGAAGCCCTGCGTCGGAAAGTAGGCGTGCTGCAAGGGCCGGCCGGGCTCGCTGAGCACTTCTGCAAGCGCGAGCTGCACACGCTCGCACTGCGCGAGCAGGCGCTTGCGGTCTGCGCTGGGCAGCGCATCGATGAGCTGGTTTTCTGAGGTGGGCAAATCGGCTTCAGAGGCGGCAGGCCGGGACGACCCAGGGCAGGACGGCGACAGTCTGCGCGCGTTGCGGCGCGCTTTCCGTATGCCAGCGCACATTGCGCGCGCTTTGAAAGCGCGTTGACCGCTAAAGCGCATTGACCGCTCATTGCCCGCCCTTTGCCCGCCCTTTGCCCGCCCCTTACCCGCCCCTTACCCGCTCGATGCGGCCGCGCGGGCCGGCTCGCGGGCCACCGAGTCGGCGCTGTAGGCCGCGTCCCACAGGCACGGCCGCGCCTGTCCGATGGGCAATTCGGCAGGCCGGCCCCAGCATCCAATTCACGTTTCAGCGCGACCCGGGCCTCTTGCTGCGGGCCGGCCGCAAGACGGCAACGAGATGGAATCCCCATGACACAGCTCCACTTCAAAACAGGCCGTCTGTGGCGGCTTGCTCCCCTGGCCGCCGCTGCCGTGCTGCTGGGCGCCTGCGCCAGCACCCCGCCGCCGGTGGCACAGATCGCAGTCGGAAAAGCCGCTGTCGAACGCGCCGCTGGTTCGGCTGCGGCTGAGGCACCCGTCGAGTTGGCGGCGGCCCGCGACAAGATGGCGCGCGCCAACGAGGCCTTCGCGGCCAAGGATTACATGCTGGCACGTCAGCTCGCCGAGCAGGCCGAGGCCGACGCCGCCCTGGCGGAAGCGCAGTCGCGCTCGGTGCGCTCCAGCCGTGCGCTCGGCGAAGTGCGCGAAGGCGTGCGCATGCTGCGCGACGAGATGGCCCGCAAGTGAACAACCCCCGCCGCACGCACCCGCAGCGGCAGACCCAGGAGCAAAACACCATGAACCGAACTCTCGCCACCGGCGCCCTCATGTCCAGCCTGCTGCTGGGCGCCTGCGCCACCGCGCCCTCGCCTCCCCCTGCCTTGGTGGAGGCTCGCGGTGTGGTGCTCGGCGCCGAAACCGACCCCGCGGTGAATGCTTTGGCGCCGCTGGAACTGAAGAAGGCCACCGACACGCTGGCGCGCGCCAACCTGCTGATGACCAAGGGTGAACCCCAGGCCGAGATCAGCAGCGCGGCCTACGTGGCCAGCCAGCAGGCACGCACCGCAATGGCCATCGCCCAGGCCAAGGGCAACGACACTGCAATCGCCGGCAGCGAAGCCGATCGCGAGCGTGCCCGCGCCGACATGCGCACGCTGGAAGCAACGCGCGCACGTGGCCAGGCTGACGTGGCGCGCGCCCAGACCGGCGTCGCCCGCGAGCAGGCGGCGCAGGCCGAGCAGCGTGCCAGCGGTGCCGAGCAGCGTGCCAGCGGTGCCGAGCAGCGCGCCAGCGGCGCCGAGCAGCAGGCCGCGCTGGCGCTGGCCCAGGCCGGCAGCGCGCAGATGCAGAGCGCGGAGTTGCAGCAGCGCCTGACCGACTTGCAGGCGCAGAAGACCGAACGCGGCATGCTCGTGACCCTGGGCGACGTGCTCTTCGAATCGGGTCGTTCCGACGTCAAGCCCGCCGCGCAAGGTGCGTTGCTCAAGCTCGCCGGTTTCCTGCAGCAGTACCCGAACCGGCGCATCCTCATCGAGGGCTTCACCGACGACGTTGGCGCCGCAGCCTACAACCAGGGCCTGTCTCGCCGCCGCGCCGAAGCCGTGGACGCCGCGCTGCTGGGCATGGGCGTGTCGGCCCAGCGCATGGCCACTGTCGGCTATGGCGAGGAATACCCCGTGGCCAGCAACACCAGCGACACCAATCGCGCGATGAACCGCCGCGTCGAGGTGATCATCGCCGACAGCGACCAACCCGTTCGGGCCCGCCGCTGACATGGCCCACCGTCCCCACAGCCCCATGATGATGCACAGCGCCTCTGCACCCAGCTCGAGCTGGAGCACCTCGTCCTACGGCGACAAGGCTTCCACCTCGCCGATGGAGTTGATGGAACTCGGCAGCCACCTCGGCACCTGCCGGGGTGCGCATGGCAAGCTCTTCGCCATGCGCTGTGCGGCCGAACGCATGAACGGCTTCGTCACCGCGCGTTTCGTGACCTCGCTGCTGGTCGCGGGGCTGTTGATCGGCGGTGTCTGCCTGTTGATCAGCTAGGGTCGTCGTGCGCTCTGAACTGAGGCGTCTGCTCCCGGACGCCCCGGCCACGCTGTGCCACATCCTGGACGGCGCGCGCGGCCCGTTGCAGGCACCGATCCGCTCCGAGATCTTCGGCGCACAGCGCTTTGCCGAGCACGGGCGCAGCCTGGGCGCCACCCACCGGGCCGAGCGCGCGAGCGCGTTTGCGCCCAGCTTTTTCCCACGGCTGCGCAGCAACATTCGCACCCTGCGCGAGGCGCATCGCTACATCGGCCTGCAGGCCAGCACGGGCTACGACATCAGCCCGGCGGCCGAGTGGTTGCTCGACAACTTCCACCTCATCGAGGCACAGCTCCAGGCCGTGCACGAAGGCCTGCCGAGCAGCTATTTCCGCGCCCTGCCGGTGCTGCTGGACGAGCCCCTGGCCGGCCTGCCACGCGTGTATGGCGTGGCCTGGGCCTTCGTCGCGCACACCGACGGCGCCTTCGACGAAGGTCTGCTGATCCACTACCTGTGCGCCTACCAGACGACGCGCGAGCTCAACCTGGGCGAGATGTGGGCCCTGCCCACCACCTTGCGCGTGGTGCTGATCGAGAACCTGCGCCGCCTGGCCGAGCGCGTGGCCACGCACAAGGCGGCGCGCGAGGTGGCCAACCTGTGCTGCGACCACATCGAGAACCACACCGTGGCCGGGCTGGCCGAGTTGCTGGGCCTGCTCGACCAGCGCGGCGCGGGCCGCGTGTTCCTGGCGCAGATGGCACAGCGTGTGCAGGACCTGGGCGCCACGGCCCGCCCCGGTTTCCCCGAGTCGCACCGCGCATGGCTGGAGCAGGCGCTGCCCGACCGCGCCGCGGTGCAGGTGCAGCAAGGCGCCGACCAGGCTGCCGACAACCTGAGCGTGAGCAACGCCGTGACCTCGCTGCGCGCGATCGGCGACGCCGACTGGCCCGACATCGTGGCCCGCACCAGCGTGCTGATGCGGCTGATGCTCAGCGCCGACGACTTCGCGGCGGAGCACGTGGGCACGCGCGACCGTACGCTGCACGGTATCGAGCAGCTGGCGCGGCGCAGCCAGCACAGCGAGGTCGATGTCGCGCAGACCCTGCTCGGTCTGATGGCGTCGGACGCGGCCGCCGACCCCGCCTGCGCCATGCCCAGCCACTGGCTGCGCGGTGCCGGCCGCCCGGCCCTGCTGGCGGCCCTGGGCCTGCACGAGAGCGCCGCGCAGGTCTGGCGCGGACTGCGGCGCACGCTGGCCCTGCCCGTGTACCTGGGCGTGCTGCTGCTGGGCACCGCTGGCCTGGTGGCCTGGTTGCTGCCGTGGCCGGGCGAGGCCGCGACCGCGCTGGCTGTGTGGCTGACAGCCGCGGTGGCGCTGCTGATGCTGTGGCCGGCCTCCGAGGCCATGGTGGCGGTGCTGAACCGCCTGATCAGCGAATCGGCGCAGCCCAGTCACCTGCCGCGCCTGGCACTGGCCGGCGGCATACCGGGCGCGCACCGCGTGATGGTCGTGATCCCCGGCATGCTGGGCAGCGCCGAGGCCGCGCGCGCGCTGGCGCATCGGCTGGAACTGCACTATCTGGCCAACCCCGAGCCGCAGGCGCAGTTTGCGCTGCTCACCGACTGGCCCGACGCCGACAGCCAGCAGGCCGCGGGCGACGAGGCCTTGCTGGCGTGCGCCGTGCGCGAGATCACCGCGCTCAATGCCCGGCATCCCGCTGCCCGGCATCCCGAGGCCGCCGCTGACGAGACCCCGTCACCCCGGTTCGTGCTGCTGCACCGGCAACGCCGCTGGAGCCCGACCGAGCACCGTTGGATCGGCTGGGAGCGCAAGCGCGGCAAGCTCGAACAACTGGTGGCCGAGCTGGCCGTGGGCCGCACGGGCGCCTTCATCGACCTGGGTCCGCTCTCGCACACCGCCGCCGGCATCCGGCACCTGCTGACGCTCGACGCCGACACGCAGCTGCCGCCGGGCCGGCTGCGCGAGCTGGTGGGCGTGGCGGCGCACCCCCACAACGAGCCCCGGCTGGACGCCGCGGGCCGGCGCGTCGTCAGCGGCTACGGCGTCCTGCAGCCGCGCCTGGTGACACCGCTGCCGGCGCCGCACGAACTCACGCCCTTCCACTGGCTGTTCGCGGGGCGCTGCGGCATCGACCCCTACAGCGCCGCCAGCTCCGAGGTCTATCAGGACCTGTTCGGCGAAGGCAGCTTCACCGGCAAGGGCATGCTCGACGTGCGCGCCGTGCACGCGGTGCTGGGCGGCAGCCTGCCCGAAGGCCAGGTGCTCAGCCACGACCTGCTGGAAGGGTCCATCGTGCGCTGCGCCTCGGTCACCGACATTGCGCTGGTGGAGGACGCGCCCTTCCACGCCGACGTCGCCGCGTCGCGCGTGCACCGCTGGACGCGCGGCGACTGGCAGTTGCTGCCCTTCCTGGCCGGCGCCCAGCGCGCGCGCCACATTCTGGGCGCGGTGAACCGCTGGAAGATGTTCGACAACCTGCGCCGCTCGCTCGTGGCGCCGGCCTCGCTGGCGCTGGTGGTGCTGGCGCTCGGCGGCGTGGGCCTGTCCCCCTGGGCCGCGCTGGCGCTGGTGATGGCGGCCTTCACCGCCGGGCCGTTGATGGGCGCAGTGGCCGGCTTTTCGCCCAGCCGCGACGACATCGCCCTGCGCTACTTCTACCGCCGGGCCGCCACCGAACTGGCGCGCGCGTTGCTGGGCGGGCTGTGGCATGGCGTGCAGCTGCTGCAGCATGCCGTGCTCGCGGTGGACGCCGTCGTGCGCGCGCTGTACCGCAGCGCCATCAGCCGCCGCCACCTGCTGCAGTGGACCACGGCCGAATCAGCGCAGGCCCAGGCGCGCGCCGGCCTGCGCGCGCTGTGGTACCAGCACCGCGCCGAGCCGCTGCTGGCGCTGGCGCTCCTGGGCGGACTGCTGGCCTCGGGCACCCCGTACCCCGCGCTGTCGCTGCTGCTGTGCACACTGTGGGGCGCGGCGCCGCTCTGGACCTGGTGGGTCAGCCGCGCCCGCCCGGCGCTGCAGGAGGTGGAACTGGCCGCCGCCGACCGGGACCGGCTGGCGGGCATCGCGCGTGACACCTGGCGCTACTTCGAGCGCTGCGTGGTGGCCGGCGACCTGCACCTGCCGCCCGACAACCTGCAGGTGCTGCCGCACGACATGGTGGCCCACCGCACCTCGCCCACCAACATCGGTCTGTACCTGTTGAGCGCGGCCTGCGCGCAGCGCTTCGGCTGGATCGGCACCCAGGAGCTGCTGGCGCGCCTGGAAGCCACGCTGGCGACACTGGCGCAGCTGAAGCGCCACCGCGGCCACTTCATGAACTGGTACGACACGCAGAGTGGCGCCGCGCTGCTGCCGATGTATGTGTCCACGGTGGACAGCGGCAACCTCTGCGGCCACCTGCTGGCGGTGGCGCAGGCCTGCATTCAGCTCGCCGACGGGCCCGCCGGCGCACGGGCCGACGGACTTGTCGACGCACCTTTCGACATGACGCCCGCCGCGCACGCACTGCAGGCCTCCCGCGCGCGCATCGAGGCGCAGCGCAGCGCCGGGCCCGCGGCGTGGGAGCCGGGCACCGCGGTGGCGCGGCTGCTGGCCCTGTCCGATCCGCTGGCCGCCTATCTGCAGGACCCGGCCACCTGCGATGGCCTGCTCGGCGCGGCCCGGGCTGAAGTCGAGGCCCTGGCGCCCGAGGCGCTGGCCCCGGACGCGGCCGGGTTCACGGGCCCGCCGCCGCCCGCGCCGCCACTGCAGCGCACGGAGCTGGCCTGGCTGCTGGCCGACCACCTGGCCACACTGCGTTCGGCCTGGCAAGACCTGGCCGGCGGCCCGGCCGCACGCATTCACGGGTCGAGCCGCCTGCGCGCGCTGGCAGGGGCCTTCGAGGCGCTGGCATGGCAGGCCGACTTCCACTTTCTCTACCACCCCAAGCGCCACCTCTTCCACATCGGCTACCGCGTCGCCGAGCAGCAGCTCGACGCCGGCTTCTACGACCTGCTGGCTTCAGAGTCCCGCCTGACCAGCCTGCTCGCGGTGGCCAAGGGCGACGTGCCGGTCAGCCACTGGGGCTCGCTGGGGCGGCTGTTCTATGCCGTGGACGCGCGCCCGGCATTGCGGTCCTGGTCGGGCTCGATGTTCGAATACCTGATGCCCACGCTGGTGCTGGACGAACCGCAGGGCAGCGTGCTGGCCGAAGCCTGCGCGGCCGCGCTGCAGGAGCAGATGTTGTTCGCCGTGGCCATGAACGTGCCCTGGGGCATCTCCGAGTCGGCCCACGCCGGCCGCGACCACACCCTGGCCTACCAGTACGCGCCGCAGGGCGTGCCCCGCCTGGCGCTGCGCCGCACGCCGCCCGACGAGCTGGTGGTGGCGCCCTACGCCACGGCGCTGGCGGCGCAGATCGCGCCGCATCTGGCGCTCGCCAACTTCAGTGCGCTGGAGGCCCTGTCGGCACGCGGGCGCTACGGCTTCATCGAGGCGCTGGACTTCACCGCCGCGCGGCAGGCCGGCAAAGACAGGTTCACGCCCGTGGGCACCTTCATGGCCCACCACCAGGGCATGAGCATCGTCGCGCTGGCCAACGTGCTGCTGGACGGCGTGGCGCAGCGCTGGGGCATGGGCAACGCCCATGTCGAGGCCGTGGCCTCGCTGCTGCACGAACGCGCGCCGGCCGAGATCTCCACCCTGTACGCGCCGCCACCCGGCCCGCCGCCGATGGCCTTCACGCGGCGAGCGCCGGGCCTGCTGCGCGATCTCACGCCCGGGGCCACGGCGCTGGAGCCGACGCACCTGCTCTCCAACGGACGCTACAGCGTGGCCCTGCGCGCCAACGGCGCCGGCACCAGCCGCCGCGGCGCGGTGGGCATCACGCGCTGGCGCGACGACGCCTTGCGCGACGCCTGCGGCCATTTCTTCTACCTGCGCCGCAGCGCCGCCGCGCCGCTGGTCACGATCACCCAGCACCCGGCGCCCGACCCTGGCGCGCAGTACCAGGCGGTCTTCCACGCCGACCGCGTCTGCTTCGATGCCGCCTGGCCCGACGTGCAGGCCCACATGACAGTGTGGGTGAGCCCGGAGGACGACATCGAATTCCGCCAGGTCGAGTTGCGCAACCTCAGTGGCCGGGTGCTCGACATCGAGCTCATCTCGGCCTTCGAGCCCACGCTGGCGCCACCGGCAGCCGACGAGGCGCACCCGGCCTTCAGCCAGTTGTTCGTGCAGGCCGAATGGCAGCCCGCACAGCGCGCGCTGGTGTTCGAGCGCCGGCCGCGGCTGGCCACTGAACAGGGGCTGCTGGCGGCGCACTTCCTGGCCGACAGCGACGAGCAGGTGGTGGCCCTGCGCGTGCAGACCGACCGCCTGCGCTGGCTCGGCCGCAACCGCGACGCGGGCCAGCCCCGCGCCGCGCTTGAGACGCCGCCCGACGCGGGCCCGACGCCGTCGCGCCTGGGCACGGGCATTGAAACAGGCCTGGACCCGATGTGCGCCCTGGGCGTGCAACTGCGCATCGCCCCGCACGGCAAGGCTTTGCTCACCTTTGCCACAGCGGCCAGCCCGCAGGCCGGTGTGCTGGCCGCCGTCATCGACAAGTACTGCCAGCCCAGCCACGTGCAGCGTTCGTCGCTGATGTCGGCCACGCTGGCGGGCATCCGTCTGCGGGCCCTGCGCATCGGTGCCGAGCCCTTCGCCGCCGCGCAGGCGCTGACGACTGCGCTCATGCTCAGCCTGGCCCGACCGCAAGCCCAAGCTCATGCCGGCGACGGGCTGGCGGTTTGCGACAAGCGGCTGCTGTGGCGTTTCGGCATCTCGGGCGACCGGCCCTTGATCCTGGTGGTGGCCAGCGACACGCACCACCTCGGCCTGCTGCGCTCGCTGGCGCAGGCGCTGCGCCTGTGGTCCTGGGGTGGGCAGGACTGCGACCTGGTGGTGGTGAATGCCGAGCCGGCCTCGTACCAGATGGCCCTGCAGCGCGAGCTCGTTGCCCTGCGCGAGCGTCATGACGCCGAGAGTGCCGCCGAAGCCGAATCCCCGGGCCCGCCACGCACGCGTCTGCACCTGCTGCGCGCCGAAGAGGTGTCGGCCGCCGAACTGGCCACGCTGCAGACTCTGGCCCGGGTGCGCCTGCAGGCCGACGGCCGGCCGCTGCAGCATCACGTGCGCGACTGGCTGCAGTGGCACGAAGACGCGGCCGTCGAGCGCGATGACATCTCGAGCGTGGCGCTGCCGCAGCCGGGCCCGGACAGCGGCCCGGGCGGTGGCAAGGACAGTGACAAGGAAGCGCCGGCCGCACGCGGCGTGTTCTCGGCGGCCACGGGCGAGTTCGCCTTCAATGTCGGCGCGGCGTCGCGCCCGGCTCGGCCCTGGTCCAACGTGCTGGCGCAGCCGCACTTCGGCACGCTGCTGACCGAGGCCGGCGGCGGCCACACCTGGGCCGTCAACAGCCGAATGAACCAGCTCACCGCCTGGTCCAACGACGCCGTGAGCGACCCGTCCGCAGAGTGGTTCCTGTTGCACGACCGGCGCACGCGCGAGGTCTGGAACGTGGCGCCCTCGGCCACTGCCGACGCGTCTGCGACCGGCCCGCACCATGTGCGGCATGGCCAGGGCTACAGCGTCATCACGCACCGTCACCGCAGCCTTGAAGTCACGGTGACCTGGTGCGTCGATACCGCCGCCGCCGTCAAGCAGGTGCAGATCGTCATCAGCAACCACGGCACGCAGACGCGGCACCTGCGTGCCGTGGGCCTGCTGGAATGGATGATGGGTGCGAGCCGGGTCGACCGGGCCACGGTGTCGACGGCGCTCTTCACGCAGCGCCTGCCGGTGCATGACGGCCCCGGCCCCGCCCCCCGGCTCACCGCCCTGTTGTGCACGCAATTGGACAGCGCGGCCGGATTCGGCGGCGGCACGGCCTTCCTGGCCACGGTGGGCGACACCCCGCGCCCAGGCCTGCGCAACCGCGCGCGCGACGACGACCGCGAGGACTGGACCTGCGACCGCCGCGAGTGCTTCGACGCGCGCGGCCGTCTCGTGCTGCCCGACCACTTCTCGCGCCGCGTGGGCAGCGGCCTGGACCCGTGCGCGGCGCTGTCGTCGCGTCTGACCATCGGTGCCGGCCAGTCGGCGGAGCGCGTGTTCCTGGTCGGCTGGGCGGCCAGCGCCGACGAGGCACGGCAACTCGCCACCGAGGCCGCCGCCGTGCCCGCCGCGCTGCGCCTGGAGCGCGTGCGTGCGCATTGGGACGAGCTCCTGGGCGCGACCACCGTGGTCACGCCCGACCCGCTGTTCGACATCATGGTCAACCGCTGGCTGATCTACCAGGCCGTGGCTTGCCGGCTCTGGGCCAAGGCCGGCTTCTACCAGGCCGGCGGCGCCACCGGCTTCCGGGACCAGCTGCAGGACACCCTGGCTCTGGCCTGGGCCGCGCCGGCGATGCTGCGCGAGCAGATCGTGTTGTGCGCCTCGCGCCAGTTCGCCGAGGGCGACGTGCAGCACTGGTGGCATGCCCCGGGTGGCGCCGGCGTGCGCACGCATTTCTCTGATGATCTGCTCTGGCTGCCGCTGGCCTGTGCGCACCACCTGCGCACCACGGGCGATGCGACGCTGCTGGCGCAGCAGGTGAGCTTCATCGAAGGGGCTGCCATCCCCGCCGGCGCCGAGGACGCCTACTACACGCCGACGGTGAGCACCACGACGGCATCGGTCTATGAGCACGCCGCGCGCAGCATCGACCACAGCCTGCGCGTGGGCGTGCACGGCCTGCCACTGATGGGCAGCGGGGACTGGAACGACGGCATGAACCGCGTTGGCCACGAGGGGCGCGGCGAGTCGGTGTGGCTGGGCTGGTTCCTGTGCCAGGTGGTGGCCGACTTCGCGCCGCTGGCGCGCGCCCGCGGCGACGAGGCGCGAGCGCTGCGCTGGGAGCAGGCCGCCCAGGGCTGGAAGACGGCGCTGCTCGGCCCGGCCTGGGACGGGCAGTGGTTCAAGCGCGCGTTCTTCGACGACGGCCAGGCACTGGGCACGCACACCTCGGCCGAGGCCCGCATCGACCTCATCGCGCAAGCCTGGGCCGTGCTCTCGGGCGTGGCGCCGCCGGCCCTGCAACGCATGGCCATGGCGGCGGTGCAGGAGCACCTGGTGGACGACGAGGCCGGTCTCGTCAAGTTGCTGGACCCGCCGCTGTCGACTTCAGAGCCCAGCGCGGGCTACATCCAGGCCTACCCGCCGGGCGTGCGCGAGAACGGCGGCCAGTACTCGCATGCCGGTGTGTGGGCGCTGATGGCCCAGGCCGAACTCGCCCGCCGGCCCCAGGCCACGGAAGACGAGGCGCGCGAAGGCACCGATGCGGCATGGCAACTCTTCACCTTCCTGAACCCGGCGCACCGCGCCAGCCATCCCACGCGCGGCATGGCCTACGGCATCGAGCCCTACGTGGTGGCTGGCGATGTGTACTCCCAACCGCCCTATGTGGGCAAAGGCGGCTGGAGCTGGTACACCGGCGCGGCGGCGTGGCTGCACCGTGCGGCGATCGAGTCGATCTTCGGCCTGCACATCGAGGCGCATGAGCTCTGGTTCATGCCGTGCCTGCCCTTGCACTGGCCGCGCGCCGAACTGACGCTGCGGCGTGATGGCCGCAGCATGCGCTTCGTGCTGGTGCGCGCCGACGCGGCGACGGCGCGTCAGGGCGCGGCCGCGTGGCACGCTGAACTGCTTCGCCCGGGGCAGCGCCTGGCCTGGCGCGACCTGGCCGCGCACAGCGGCTTCGTCATCCCGCTCGTCAAGGACAACCCGCCGCCGACGCCGGCCGTGCCCTCGAGCACCGCGGGCACATGCGCTCCCGTATAGGGCGCCGTCCTACATGCGCACGCGCCCGGCGCCGATGGTTGCGCCGCGCCGCCCTGCCTACATTGGGTTCATTGGGCGCCCCCCATCAACCACCCCAACCCCCCCACAGGAGAAATACATGCTCATTCGCCACACACTCGCCGCCGTCATCACTGCCGCCGCCCTGCTGACAACGACGGGCTGCGCTGTCACTCGAGGTCAGGAGACCGTCGGTGCCTTCATAGACGACGCCGCCATCACCACAGCGGTCAAGGCCCGCATGCTGGACAACAAGGCCGTCGCTGGCACGTCGATCAGCGTGGAGACCTTGAAAGGCACCGTGATGCTGTCGGGCTTCGCCAAGAGCAGCGACGAACGGTCCGTCGCCGAGCAGTTGACCTGGAAGGTCGACGGCGTGAAGTCGGTGAAGAACCAGATCGTCGTCCGGCCCTGAACCGCAGCCACACCATACACAAGGAGCACTTTATGAACTGGGACCGCATCGAAGGCAATTGGAAGGAAGTCGTTGGCAAGGCCAAGGAGCAATGGGGCAAGCTGACCGATGACGACATGGAAGTCGTCGCCGGCCGCCGCGATCAGCTCTCCGGCAAGATCCAGCAGCGCTACGGCGTGGCCAAGGAAGATGCCGAGAATCAGATCGCTGCCTGGGAACGCCTGGCCACGGACGACTGGTTCCCCAAGACCAAGCACCCCGTCTGACCCCGCGCCCGAACCCGGGCACCTTAGCGCCCCGCATCTGACATCAGGTGCGGGGCGCTTTCACGTGCGCCGCGCAGCGAAACTGCGCGGGTACGGCTGGGCTCAACAACCGGCCTCGTCGAGTGTCGCTGGCGGCCGACGACACAATCAGCGGCATGAGCCGAGCCCCGCCCGCTCCCCCCATCGAGCGCGCCGGGGCCCTGGCAGCAGCCCAGCTTTCGCTGGCTTTGGGGCGGCATGTGTGTCTCCACACTGGGCTCGCAGATGGCCCACATCGCCTACCCCTTGCTGGTGCTGGCGATCACCGGGTCACCTGCCATCGTGGGTTATGTCTCGGCGCTGCGCATCACGCCCTTCGTGCTGCTGAGCCTGCCGGTGGGCGCGCTGATCGACCGTTGGGACCGCCGCCGCGTGATGCTGCTGTGCGACCTGGGGCGTGCCGTCGTCGTGTCCAGCCTGCCGCTGGCGATGCTGTTCGCCGAGCCCAGCCTGTGGCACATCATGGCCGTGGCGCTGGTGGAAGGCACGCTGATGGTCTTCTACAACCTGGCCGAAGTGGCCGCCTTGCCGCGCGTGGTGGCGCGGCACCAGTTGCCGCAGGCCAGCGCGCTGAACCAGGCCGGCTACTCAGCCGCGGGCGTGGCCGGGCCGGCACTGGGCACGGCGCTGTACCAGGCCAGCCGCGCCCTGCCCTTTGCGGCCGACGCCGTGAGCTACGCGTTGTCGGCCTTCACGCTGTGGCGCATGCGGGGCGACTTCACGCCCGTGCCGGCCACAGCCCCGCGTCACCTGCGCCGCGAGATCAAGGTCGGCCTGCGCTGGCTGTGGCAACAGCCCCTGGTGCGGCGGATGGCCGCGCTGACAGGGGGCATGAACTTCGTCGAGGCGGCGCTACCGCTGCTGCTGATCGTGATGGCCCAGCGCATGGGCGCCAGCGTGGCTGAGATCGGCATCATCTTCAGCCTCGGCGGCGTGGGCGGCGTGGGCGGCGTGCTGGGCGCGGTGGTGGGTGGGCGCATCCAGCGCCGCTTCAGCTTTGGACAGGTCATCGCGTCCACCGCCGTGCTGCTGGCGCTGTTGTTGCCGCTGTATGCGCTGTGCCCCTCGGCGCTGTGGCTGGGGCTGGTCTATCTGCTGATGGAGTTCCTGAACCCGATCTACAACGTGGTGCAGTTCAGCCACCGCCTGGCCCTGATTCCGCCCGGCCTGGAAGGGCGGGTCAACGCGGGCTACCGCTTCGTCGCCCACCTGCCCGCACCGATCGGCGTCGCCCTGTGCGGCTTGATGATCGAACGCGCCGGGACCGGCAACACCCTGGCGTTCTTCTGCGTGGTCTATGGCCTGCTGGCGCTGGCAGCGGCCGCGTCGAAAACGATTCGACACACGCCGCGCCTGCCTGGGCATTGAGGACCGCCGCGAGGATGGGGAGGGGAAAGGGGAGACCCGCCCCACCCGCCGTGACCCCACCCGCCCGAAACGGGCCACGAACAGGCGTTGGTAGTGACTGTGGCGCAGGTGTACCCTCGAAGCACCGCACAGCCAGAAAAACAGCGCGATGAAAGAGCCCGTCACGCCACCCCCCGCCCAAGCCTTCGCGCCGGTTGGCCGTGCGCATGCGCGGCCGGCCGCAAAAATGGCGGCCGCAGCCACGGCGGCAGTGCTGCTGCCGCCGACGGCCCGCTTCCCCATCGTCGGCATCGGCGCATCGGCCGGCGGGCTCGAAGCGCTGGAGCAGTTCCTCAAGGGCGTGCCGCCCGCCAGCGGACTGGCCTTCGTGGTGGTGCAGCACCTCGACCCCACGCACAAGGGGATCATGGTCGAACTGCTGCAGCGTTGCACGCCCTTGCCGGTGCGGCAGATCACCGACCGCATGACGGTCGAACCCGATCACGTGTACGTCATCCCGCCCAACCGCGACCTGTCGATCCTGCACGGTGTGCTTTATCTGCTGGAGCCGGCCGCGCCGCGCGGGCTGCGCCTGCCGATCGACTTTTTCCTGCGCTCGCTGGCCGCCGACAGGCAACAGCGCAGCATCGGCGTCATTCTCTCGGGCATGGGCTCTGACGGCACGCTGGGCCTGCGCGCCATCAAGGAAGGGGCCGGCGCGGTGTTCGTGCAGAGCCCCGCCAGCGCCAAGTTCGAGGGCATGCCGCGCAGCGCCATCGGCGCCGGGCTGGCCGACCGGGTAGCCGCTGCCGAGGACCTGGCTGGCCAGATCGTCGCCTACCTGCGGCACGTGCCGCTGCTCACGGCACGGCGTGACACCATGCGTGACGCCATGCGTGACACCATGCCTGAGGGCACCCGGCCCGATGCCGAGCTGCCGGACACCGAGCAGAGCGGTCTGGAGAAGGTGGTGCTGCTGCTGCGTGCCCACACCGGGCACGACTTCTCGCTCTACAAGAAGAGCACCCTGTACCGCCGCATCGAGCGCCGCATGGGCCTGCACCAGTTGGCCAAGATTGCCGACTACGTGCGCTACCTGCGCGAGAACACGCAAGAAGGCGAACTGCTGTTCAAGGAACTGCTGATCGGCGTCACCAATTTCTTTCGCGACGCGCCGGTGTGGGAGCAGCTGGGTACCGAGGTGCTGCCCGCGCTGTTGGCCGCCCGCCCGGCGGGCGCCACGCTGCGCGCCTGGGTGCCGGCGTGCTCGACCGGAGAAGAGGCGTACACGCTGGCGATGGTCTTTCGCGAGGCGGTCGAGCAGGCGCAGCAGCGACCGGGCAAAGCCGCGCACTGGTCGTTGCAGGTGTTTGCCACCGATCTCGACAAGGACGCCATCGACAAGGCCCGCAACGGCGCCTACCCGGCCAACATCGCCGCCGATGTCACCGAGGCGCGGCTGAACCGGTTTTTTGTCCCCGACGCGCGCGGCTGGCGGGTCGGCAAGGAGATCCGCGAGATGGTGATCTTCGCGCCGCAGAACCTGGTGGTGGACCCGCCCTTCACGAAGCTCGACCTGCTGAGCTGCCGCAACCTGCTGATCTACCTCGAGGCCGATCTGCAGAAGAAGCTGCTGCCGCTGTTCCACTACAGCCTCAACCCCGGCGGCGTGCTGGTGCTGGGCAGCGCCGAAACCACCGGCCCGGCGAGCGACCTGTTTGATGCGGTGCCCGGCAAGAACCGCATCTACCGGCGCAAGGCGACCGTGCTGCCGCCCGACCTGGTCGAGTTCCCGGCAGCCTTCGCGCAGCGGCGCGCCGACGGGCCTGCGTCCCACAACAGCCCGGCCAGCCGCCCGTCCGTGCCCGTGGCGCCCGCCGAGCCCAACCTGCAGGCGCTGACCGATGCGCTGGTGCTGCGCCGCTTTTCACCGGCGGCAGTGCTCGCCACCGCCCATGGCGACCTCGTGTACACCAGCGCCAAGACCGGCAAGTACCTCGAGCCGGCCACCGGCAAGGCCAACCTGAACCTGTTCGCGATGGCGCGCGAAGGCCTGGCCGGCCCCCTGGTCGAAGCCTTTGCGCGCACCGTGCGCCAGCAGGTGGCGGTGGTGCTGAAGGGCTTGCGCGTCGGCAGCGACGGGGGCACGCACACGGTGGATGTGACCGTGCAATGGCTGACCGAGCCGGCCGCGCTGGCCGGCATGGTGCTGGTGGTGTTTACCGATGTGGCCGCGGTGGCAGCCGCCACACCCGGCCGGGCGCCTGCCAAGGCGCGGGGCAAGGCGCCGCGCGAAACAAGCGATGACGGCGCCGACTTCGGCACGGATGCGGGCATGGCCGCTGGCGCCGAACTGCTGGCTGCGCAGACCGAAGAAACCGCGCGGGCGCGCGAAGAGCTGCAGGCTGCACGCAAAGACATGCTGGTCTCGCAGGAAGAGCTCAGATCGACCAATGAGGAACTGCAGAGCACCAATGAAGAACTGCAAAGCACGAACGAAGAACTGACCACCTCGAAGGAGGAAATGCAGTCGATGAACGAGGAGCTGCACACCGTCAACCAGGAACTCACGACCAAGGTGGACGAACTCTCGCTGGCCAGCGACGACATGAGCAACCTGCTCAACAGCACCGACATCGCAACGCTGTTTCTCGACAACGAACTGAAGGTGCGGCGCTTCACGACGCAGGCCGCCAGCATCGTCAAGCTGCTCCCCGGCGACGCGGGCCGGCCCATCACCGACCTGGCCAACGTGTTCAACACCCCGGCGCTTGCCGACGACGCGCGCGAGGTGCTGCGCAGCCTGGTCACCAGCGAAGTGAGGCTGCCCACCCAGGACGGGCGCTGGTTGCGCGTGCGCACCATGCCGTACCGCACGCAAGACCACCGCATCGACGGCGTGGTCATCACCTTCACCGACATCAGCGTTTCCAAGGCGCTGGAAGCCACGCTGCGCGAGGCGCTGGCCGTGCTGCAGAGCCGCGTCAAAGACCAGGCCGCGGAGCTGGGTGCCGCGCACAACCTGGAAGGCGTGCTGCAGGCGGCCCAGGCCGTACTGGAACAGCGCCTCGGCGCGCAGACCGCGGAGTTGCACCAGGCGCGCGCGGACGTGCTGGCCGAGCGCGAGTTGTCGGCCGGCCGGCGGCCTTTTTGCTGATCATCAACGAACACCCGTCCAGCACCCTGGTGGGTGAATGGGAGCTGGCCCGCCGGCTGCTGGGGCGGCCGGCCGCGCAGCCGGAGCGTGGACGGCGTGGACAATCACTGCAGCGGCATCAGAATCCTGAAAAAGCGCTGCCCGCACCGCTGGGAGGAACCCCCCCATGACCCCCGACCCATCGCCTTCCGCCGCCGAACTGCGCCGCCGTGCCGAAGCCGCCGTGTCGGGCCGCGGCGGGCCGGATGTCGAGCCGCTGTTGTTGATCGACGCCCAGCGCATGCTGCACGAGCTGCAGGTGCACCAGATCGAGCTGGAGATGCAGAACGACGAACTGCAGCAGTCGCGCAACACGCTGGCGGCCACGGCGGAGCGCTACACCGATCTGTACGACTTTGCCCCGGTGGGTTACGTCACGCTGGACCACGCCGGGACGATCGTCGAGGCCAACCTGGCCGCCGCCCGCTTGCTGGGCAGCGAACGCGCCCGGCTGATCGGCCGGCGCTTCGCCATCCTCGTGGTTGAGAGCGACCGGCATGCCTTCAACGACTGCATCGGCGGCGCCTTTGCCACCGAGGTGCGGCAGGCCTGCGAGGTGCATCTGGCAGACCAAGACACGCCGCGCGCGGTACGCGTCGAGGCGACACGCTCTGAGCACGGCACCGCCTGCCGTGTGGTGCTGCACGATGTCAGCACCCGGCGCCGGCAGGAGGCCGAGATGCGCCTGCTCGAGGCCTGCGTGGCGCAGCTCAACGACATCGTGCTGGTCACCGACACAACGCCGGCGCCGCTGGGCCCGCGCATCGTGTTTGCCAACGCGGCCTGCGAGCGCATCACCGGCTACAGCCGCACGGAGCTGGTCGGCCAGACGCCGCGCATCTTGCAGGGGCCGGGCACCGATCGCACCGAGCTGGCCCGCATCGGCGCGGCGCTGCGCCGGCACGAACCGGTGCGCGCCGAGCTGCTCAACGTCGCCAAGGACGGCAGCAGCTACTGGATCGACCTGAACATCGCCCCGGTGCTCTCGGTCAGCGGCGTGGTGACGCATTTCGTGTCGGTCCAGCGCGACATCACCGAGCGCCGCGAGGTGCAGGCGCAACTGGCCCGGCAGGTGCAGGCCCTGCAGGCCAGCAACGACGAGCTCGACCGCTTCAACCGCACCATGATCGACCGCGAACTGCGCATGCTGGAGTTGAAGGCGCAGGTGAACGCGCTGCACGCCCGGCTCGGCGAGCCGCCGCGCTACACCCTGCAAGCCCTGGCCGCAGAGCCCCCCGCGGACCGCCCATGACACCCCGCTGGCCGCCGCTGACGGTACGCGCCCGGCTGATCGGGCTGGTGCTGGCCATCGTGCTGCCGTTCGGTGCCCTCCTGGCCTGGACCGTGTCGCAGCAGGCCGACCGGGCGCGCGAAGCGGCTTACGACAAGGCGCGGGTGCTGGCAGAGAACACGGCGGACACACTCGAGCGGCTGCTGGACGACCACCGTACCTTGCTGGCCGGCCTGGCGGCCCGGCCGTTGGTGGCCGCACTCGACCCGGCCCGTTGCGACCCGCTGATCCATGACTACGTCGCGATGCATCCGCTGTACACCACGCTGGCATCGCGCGACCTGCCCGGTGGGGTGATCTGCTCGTACTTCGCCAATCCGGTCCGGCAATACAACGAGATCGACCATCCCTGGTTTTTCGAGGGCGTGCGCAGCGGCGGGTTCTTCGTCAGCGACGCCATGGTGGGCCCGGTCTCCAGGCGCTGGATCGTGGCCGAAACCACCCCGGTGGCGGGGGTTGCAGGCAGGCCCGGCGGCTTGCTGGTGCTGGCGATCGACCTGGAAAGGCTGAACCAGCGGGTGCTGACCACGGCGCCCGCCAGCGCACTGCTGGTGGTGATGGACCGGCAGGACCGCTTTCTGCTGCGCTCGGCCGATGCCGGGCAGTGGATCGGCAAGGTCAGCAGCGTTGCGGCGAACGACACGGTCCGCAGCCAGCACGGGGGCGCGCTGTCCACCACCGGCTCGGACGGAATCCGGCGCATCTGGGGTTACACCAAGGTGGCCGGCACAGGCTGGCGGGTGGCCGCCGGCCTGACCGAGGCCGAGGTGATGGCGGCCCACGACCGTTTGCGCAAGCAGACCCTGGCGCTGGGTTTCATCGCGCTGCTGGCGGTGCTGGCGCTGGCATGGCGCATCGCTTCGAGCATCGTCACGCCGGTGCGTGCGCTGGCCACCACCGCCGCGCGCGTTGGCGGCGGCGACGACACGGCGCGCGCCGCTGCCGCCGGACCGTCGGAACTGCAAGCCGTGGCCCAGCAGTTCAACCAGATGCTCGATGCCCGCGCGATGGCCGAGCAGGCCTTGCGCGACCAGGCCGCCGCCCTTCTGGAAAGCAACAGCGCGCTGGCCGATGCACGCCGGGCCGCGCTGAACCTGCTGGACGACGCGGTCGAGGGCCGGCAGAGCGCCGATGCCGCCAACCAGCTGCTGCAGACCGAAGTGGCACAGCGCAAGCAGGCTGATGATCTGCTGCGGCAGAGCGCGGACAGGACGCGCAGGATCCTGCACGCCGCCGCCGTCGGGCTGTGGGAATGGAATCTGGTGACCGACGCGATGTATTTCTCGCCGGAGTGGAAGCAGCAACTCGGCTACGCCGATGACGAGATCGCCAATCAAGTCGACGAATCGCGCAAGCGCACCCACCCCGACGACATCGCCCGCGCACGGGCCGCATCGGCCGATTTTCGCGAGGGCCGCGCGCCGCGCTATGCCATCGAATTGCGCCTGCGCCATAAGGACGGCTCCTGGCGCTGGATCCACAGCGAGGCCGACCTGGAACGTAACGAAAAGGGCGATCCGGTGATGATGCGAGGCAGCCATATCGACATCACCGAGCGCAAGCAGGCCGAGGCGGCGGCCATCGAGCTCGAGCGCCAGTTCCGCGAGTCGCAGAAGATGGAGGCGGTGGGCACGCTGGCCAGCAGCATCGCGCACGACTTCAACAACATCATGGGCGCGATCCTGGGCAACGTGGCGCTGGCCCGTGCCGACCTGCCCGTCGGCCACCCGGCCGCGCTGAGCGTGGCGCAAATCCAGTTGGCCGGCCTGCGCGCGCGCAGCCTGGTGCAGAAGATCCTGTCCTTCACGCAGCGCCAGGCGCCGCAGATGCAGGCCCAGCCGCTGCGCGGCCTGGTCGAAGAAGGCATCGCCCTGCTGCGCGCCACGCTGCCCAGCGGCGTGACGATCAGCCGTGTGCTGCCGGCCGAGCCGCTGGTGGCGCTGGTCGACGCGACACAGGTGAATCAGTTGCTGATGAACCTGGGCATCAACGCCTGGCATGCCTTGCAGGGCCAGACCGGGCAGATCGAAGTCGGCCTGGAAGCACTGCGCTTCGACGCGACCACGCCGCCACCGCGCCCCGGCCTGCGGCACGGATCGGCCGCACACCTGTGGGTGCGCGACAGCGGCTGCGGCATGACGCCCGAGCTGATGCAGCGCATCTTCGAGCCCTTCTTCACCACCAAGATGACTGGCCAGGGCACCGGCCTGGGCCTGGCGGCCGTGGCCAGCGTGGTGCAGGCGCACGGCGGCGTGCTCGACGTTGACAGCACACCGGGCGCGGGCAGCTGCTTCCACATCTACCTGCCGGCGCTGGAAGCCGCGGCGTTGGAGCCCCTGCCGAGGCTGGCCGAAGCCGAGGATGGGACCGCAGCACCCGAGCCGTCTGCTGCGCCCGCTGCGCCCGCCGAACTGGCGGCCGACGGCCAGCGTGTGACCTACATCGACGACGACGAAATGATGCGCTTGCTGGTCGAGCGCCTGCTGCAGCGCGCCGGATTCAGCGTCACCTGCCATGCCGATGCCGCCGAGGCGCTGGACGCCTTGCGCACCGCCCCGCTGGACTGCGACCTGGTGATCACCGACTTCAACATGCCGCATATTTCTGGCCTGGACGTGGCCCGCGCCGTGGCCGCGCTGCGCCCTGACCTGCCGGTGATCCTGACCACCGGCAGCCTGACCGACGAACTGATTGCCAACGCGCTGGCGGCCGGTGTCAGCGCGCTGGTCAACAAGGAGCGCACCTTCGAGGAACTGGCGCCGCAAGCGCTGCTGGTGCTGGCCAAGGCGGCGCACTGAAGCGGTGGTGGTTCGCTGCCGACGCCGAACGCTGCCGCGCCGGGACGCCGCGACAATGAAGGCATGAACCCCCTCGACGACCCCCGGCACGACCGCGAAGTGGGCCAGCGCCACGCCACGCGCGACACCACGCGCATCGACGACACGCGCATCGATGCCGTGCGCCCGCTGATCACGCCCGCGTTGCTGATGGAAAAGCTGCCCGGCTCCGACGCCACGCTGGCGCTGGTGGAGAAGAGCCGCGAAGAGATCGCCGCCGTGCTGCAAGGGCGCGACGATCGCTTGCTCGTCGTCGTCGGGCCCTGCTCGATCCACGACCATGGCCAGGCGCTGCAGTACGCGGCCCTGCTGCGTTCCGCCGCCGGCCCGCTGTCCGACGCGCTGATGGTGGTGATGCGCACCTACTTCGAAAAGCCGCGCACCACGGTCGGCTGGAAGGGCTACATCAATGACCCGCATCTGGACGGCAGCTTCGCGATCAATGAGGGCCTGGAGCGAGCGCGGCGCCTGCTCATCGAGATCGTCGAGACGGGCCTGCCTGTGGGCACCGAGTTCCTGGACCTCTTGAGCCCGCAGTTCATCAGCGACCTTGTCGCCTGGGGCGCCATCGGCGCACGCACCACCGAGAGCCAGAGCCACCGGCAACTGGCTTCGGGGCTGAGTTGCCCGGTCGGCTTCAAGAACGGCACTGACGGCTCGGTGAAAGTGGCGGCCGACGCGGTGGTGGCTGCTTCGGCGCCGCATGCCTTCATGGGCATGACGAAAATGGGTCAGGC
>Ga0209181_10002295_pt1 | contig 31670 bp, 28 predicted proteins | sample MAT05_FD_187208 | JGI IMG/M metagenome (GOLD analysis project Ga0209181, IMG submission 187208) | Freshwater microbial communities from Lake Fryxell liftoff mats and glacier meltwater in Antarctica - MAT-05 (SPAdes) (version 2) | ecosystem: Environmental > Aquatic > Freshwater > Ice > Liftoff... | reverse complement strand
CGAAAGGCGGTTTTTGTTTACCTTCTTTTGGTCGCAGGCCCCATCGAGGGATGATATTCGAGTCCTGCCGGGAGCACTAAAGAAACCGTCTTTCATACCGAAAGGCGGTTTTTGTTTACCTTCTTTTGGTCGCAGGCCCCATCGAGGGATGATATTCGAGTCCTGCCGGGAGCACTAAAGAAACCGTCTTTCATACCGAAAGGCGGTTTTTGTTTACCTTCTTTTTCTCTACCGTACAAACTATGGTTTTCACCCAATTGACCGCCGACCACTGTCTGCGGTCAATCAATTCACAAAAACATTGCTGGTTTTTGAAAATATAGGTAGAGAAGTTTATAATGAGCCTCATGAAAAAGAACAAACCCCATATTCTCCTCACCAATGATGACGGTATTCGTTCGCCGGGTCTTTGGGCCGCCGCCGCCGAACTTTCCAAGATCGGCTATGTAACTGTCGCCGCGCCGCGCGAGCAATCCTCGGGCATGGGGCGCAGCCTGCCCAGTACGTCAGATGGGATCATTCTCAAAGAGCTGGTACAGGTCAACGGTCAGGAATGGAGCGTGTACGCAGTCGGCGGCTCGCCTGCCCAATCTGTCCTGCATGGCGTGCTGGAGATCGTCCCACACAAAGTCGATCTGGTCGTTTCAGGAATTAATTACGGCGAGAATGTTGGCTTGGGCATCACTATTTCAGGTACAGTCGGCGCAGCGATGGAAGCCGCAGCGATGGGGTTTCCCGCATTGGCAATTTCGCTCCAAACAGAAACTCATCATCACCTAACTCATTCAAAAGATATTGATTTTTCAACGGCTGGATATTTCACCGCCTATTTTGCACGATTACTTCTTGAAAAGAAATTTCCACAGGAAGTGGATTTGATCAAAGTGGAAGTGCCGAGTCATGCCACGCCGACAACTGAGTGGCAAGTGGGCAGGCTTTCCCGTAACCGATACTATGACGCCGTCCCATCCAAACGGGATTCCTGGGAACAATCTGGTCCCATTTCCTACAAACACAGTGAAGGCATTGAACAGGAGCCCGAAGATACTGATGCCTATATTTTGCGGCAAAAGAAAATGATAGCCGTGACACCAATCAACCTGGACATGACCGCGCGGGTGATGTTTCCAGATTTTGAAAAATTCTTAAGAGACTAAAAAGTGGAGAGCCGCAAAGCTCTCCACTTTTTTATCGTCCGCTGGCTGCGGTCAATTCCTATAACTCGCTTGCGCGTCTTGTGATCTTATCCTTCGCGCGCGCCACAAACTCAGCCAGTGGAATATTATTCTGCTGGCTTCCATCACGCGCCCGCAGTGACACCTGACCCGCCTGCATTTCGTTATCACCCACCACAAGCATGTACGGCACTTTCATCAACTGCGCCTGACGAATTTTGGCATTCATACGCTGCGCAGATGAATCAGCATGAGCGCGGATTCCGTTTTCGCGTAATTGCTTTGCAACACTTTCTGCATAATCATTCTGCGCATCCGTGATCGAGATAACACGCACCTGTTCAGGAGAAAGCCAAACCGGGAAACTGCCCGCGTAATGCTCCAGCAGGAAGCCGACCATGCGTTCATGCGTGGAGAGCGGCGCACGATGAATGCAAAGTGGTATTTCATCATGGCCTTCCTTGTTTGTGAATTTCAAATCAAAACGTTCAGGCACGGCAAAATCCACTTGATTCGTGGCCAGCGAGAATTCACGTCCAATGGCCGACCAGATCTGCACATCGATCTTCGGACCGTAGAAGGCAGCTTCATCTTCACGTTCCACATAGGGTACGCCGCCATTGTTCATGGCGCGGCGCACCCTATCTTCTGTTTTGATCCACAGAGTTTCATTGTCCACGTACTTTTTGCCAAGTCCCTGCTTACTATGTAGTGAGAGGCGCATCACGTATTTGTCGATGCCGAACAGGTCGAAGTATTTTTTATATAAATCGATCACGCCCATAAATTCCTGCTCGAATTGTTCTTCGCCGCAATAAATATGGGCGTCGTTCATTTGCATCGAGCGGACACGCATCAACCCAAAGAGTTCACCTGATTTCTCGTAACGGTAGCAGGTTCCATATTCGGCGAGACGAATCGGTAAATCCCGATAGGAACGTCCTTTCGAGCCGAAAATCTTATGGTGCATCGGACAATTCATCGGCTTGATGTAATACTTCACACCTTCCAATTCCATGGGCGGATACATGCTCTCGGCATAATAAGGCAGATGACCCGAGCGAATGAAGAGATCTTCCTTTGTGATATTCGGCGTACGCACACGAGAATAGCCGGCGGCTTCTTCCATTTCCTTGGCGAGTTTTTCCAACTCTTCAATAATGATTCCGCCGTTGGGCAGCCACAAAGGCAGGCCGGGACCGACTTCCTCATCAAAGATAAAGATTTCAAGTTCTTTGCCCAATTTGCGATGATCGCGTTTTTTGGCTTCTTCCAGTTGAAGGAGATACTCTTTCAACTGTTCCTTGGTTTCCCAGGCTGTACCATATAGACGCTGAAGCATTTTATTGTTTTCATCGCCGCGCCAATACGCGCCAGCAACCGACATCAACTTAAACGCATCCTGTTTGATCTCTTTTGTCGTCTGCACATGCGGGCCGCGGCACAGGTCTGTGAATGTGTCCTGTTGATAGATGGAGATCTCAGGCTTCTCTGTCAGCGGATTACCATATTCGTCGGTGCCGCCTTTTTCGAGTCCTTCGATCAATTCCAGTTTATAGGGTTGATCGGCAAAGATTTTCTTCGCTTCTTCGGCAGAGATGACCGTTTTCTTGAACTCGTGCTTGCCCTGCACAATCTGCCTCATGCGTTTTTCGATGGCTTCCAAATCCTCAGGCGTGAGGTTGCGCGGCAAGTCGAAGTCATAATAAAAACCATTTTCTACTGGCGGCCCAATGGTTGGCTTGCCATCAGGGAACATCTCCATCACAGCCTGCGCCATGACATGCGCCGCAGAATGACGTATCTTGTATAACTGTGTATCTTCATAGCGTTCTGTTTGCAGTGCCATTTTCTTCTCCTTTTTTCCACGAAGGCTATAAAGAATTCGTGGATTAAAAACAAAAAACTCTCATCCACAACGGGACGAGAGTTTGATCTCACGCGGTTCCACCCGATTTGTATTCGTTTTTAGTTCCCAGTTTTATGGTTTGATAGTTGCCCAACCAGGGAACTATCAAACTACCCAACTATAAAACTAAACCAATACATCTCTTAAGCCGATAACGGGGCCAGCCGTTCAACTTACTAACTGATCACTGTTCACCGAACACTGGTCACTGTTCTGCTTCTCGCTCGCGAGTGGTTTTCTGTGATATTCCCTTGAAGAGATTCTCAATCGTGATCTCTTCTCTCTGTTAAGGACTTGGCCACATACTCGTCTCGGTCAATGCGTTTTTACTATTTACTGGTCACTGATTACTAATCACCGACTTTGTGGGCGGAATAGGGCTCGAACCTACGACCTCATCGATGTCAACGATGTGCTCTAACCAACTGAGCTACCCGCCCGAAGGATGAACATTATACCAGTCTCTCAAAAATTGACAATCCCTGCGGTATAATCCGTTCGCTATGGCAAGACGCAAAGCCCCCGAAGAACTCTCTGTTGAAGAACTGCGTCGCCTGTTGGTTGAAAAACGACGCGGCGCCCGCAAAGAACGGCTGGAAAACTTCCGCCGCACGGGACGTGTCATCTCGGTCGAGTCGGACTTTAACTCACAGACGAATCTTTCCGCCCCGACAGTGGATACAACAGAAACCAGCGACTCAGCGCCCGAGCCAACGCCTGCCACCCCGCGCCGTAAATTGATGGATCGCATTTTACTTGGCGTGGAAATTCTCGCGGTGGTTGGTCTGGTGGCAGTACTTTTAAATGGCCTTGGTATGCTGCGAACCCTCAACACCGAAGTGGCTTCCGCGCTCAAGCCAGAGACTGTGACACCCACTCCACTGGTCATGGCGGTTGTGTTACCCTCCGGGCATGTTCCTCCAGATGCTCAGGGCAACACGAAGCCCAATGAAATAGAAATACCCGATCACCTGCGGCCCATGGTACAGTCGCTTGCGAACATTCCCATCCCAACCTCTGCGCCAGATCAGGCCATTCGCATCCAGATTCCATCCATCAACATTGATGCGCCCATCGTTCAGGGTGATGGATGGGAACAACTCAAAAAGGGAGTCGGTCAATATGTTGGCTCCCCTGATCCAGGTCAGGATGGAAACGTGGTGCTCTCGGCGCACAACGATGTCTACGGTGAAATATTCCGCTATTTAGACAGACTCATCCCCGGTGACCAGATCATCGTCTACACACAACAACGTCAATACACCTACATTGTTGACCGCACAGTTTTAGTGGAACCCACCGCCGTGGAAGTGATGGCATCCACGGGCAGCCCCACTGTGACACTGATTTCATGCTATCCATATCTTGTTGATAAACAGCGCATTGTTGTCTTTGCGCGATTACAAAACTAGGAGAAATAACATGGCTAAGAAAAACAAACGAGCAACCCAGTCTGCACCTTTGGGAGGTATCCCCGCAGTACGCACTGAGTTCAACCCCGATTATTCCACCACCAAGAAAGACCTTGCCCGTATTGGAGTTCTGGCAGGCACATTCTTTGTGGCGCTGATTGTGCTTTCCTTCTTCATAAAATAAACTTTTACCTGATGGAAATAAAAAGCGGAAAGGCTGGGAAACCGGTCTTTCCGCTTTTTATTGGGGATATAATACAACAATGGATATAACATCGAATCTTATTTCAAAGTTACAAGACATCATCACTCGCTTCCAAATGTGGAGAGCGGCTTTTTTGTTACGTAAAGATTACAACAACCCGTCCATGCAAGAATTCGCCGCATTAAGCGCTGATGACTTTTTGGATCATAACTAACAAAGATGACACCCTCCATGTATGACATCCTACTCGAAAAACTAACCTACGGCGGTGAAGCCATGGGACGCCTGCCCGATGGCCGCGCGGTCTTCGTGCCGTTTGGCCTGCCCGGCGAACATGTCCGCGTGGAGTTGACGGAAGACAAGAAAAATTTTGCGCGTGGAAAATTACTGGAAATACTACAGGCATCCCCAGAAAGAATAGACCCGAAATGCAAACACTTCGGAAAGTGCGGCGGATGTCATTATCAAAACCTGTCTTACGAAAAACAATTGCAGGCAAAGACAGAAATTTTACGTGACCAGTTACAGCGCATTGGAAAAATTGAAAACCCACCGATTGCGCACATCATCGCGTCACCTCTTGAGTGGAATTATCGTAATCATGTGCAATTCCATCTGACGGCAGAAGGAAAAGTTGGATTTATCAATGTAAAGGGAAATTCAACTCTGCCAATTGAAGAATGCCATTTGCCTGAAACAGGAATCAATACCTTCTGGCCTGAACTGCAATTTGAGTCGAACAAAGATGTGGAACGGGTTGCTTTGCGCACAGGGATACATGAAGAATTAGTAGTTATGCTCGAATCTGAAAGCCTTGAGCCTCCCGAAATCGAGATTGAAGCGGATGTTTCTGTGGTGCATGTATTTGATGAACATGCCGTTGTCATTGCGGGGCAGGATCACCTGATCTTCAATATTCTCGGGAAAGACTTCCGCGTTTCTGCTGCATCGTTCTTTCAAGTCAACACAAAGATGGCAGAGAAAATGGTGGAACATTTGCTTGCACGGCTGCCTGCCACAACAGCCACCACGCTGTTGGATGTCTATTGTGGAGTGGGCTTGTTCAGCAAGTTTTTTGCTGGAAAATGCCAACAAGTGATCGGAATCGAATTATCCGAATCAGCCTGTGAGGATTTCGCATTTAACCTGGATGAGTTTGACAATGTGGAACTATACGAAGGCGCGGCAGAGGAAATCCTGCCTGGGCTGGCGGGCAGGATGGATAGTTCAACTTTTATGATCGTTGACCCTCCACGCGCGGGTATCGAGAAATATGTTTTGGACGCAATCATCAGCATCAAGCCGCAGATTATTGCCTATGTATCCTGCGACCCATCCACACTAGCGCGGGATGCAGCCAGACTGATTAACGGGGGCTATCGTTTGTCGGAAGTGACTCCGTTCGATCTTTTCCCCCAGACGTATCACATTGAGTCAATTTCAATTTTTGAAACAGTTTAAAAAAACTCTACCGTACAAACTATATTTTCCACCCAATTGACCACCGACCGCTGTCTGCGGTCAATCAAGTCACGAAAAAATTATTGGTTTTTGAAAACGCACAGTAGAGAATAAACACGAAACCCTGAAGGTTTTTAGTGCCTTCAGGGTTTCGTGTTTAAGTCTATTATTCTGCGATTACAACGATCTTGTCTTCAGCAGAGAAGGTCACTCGCTCAGATTTCTTCGGGTTGGTATGCACGCCGTATGATTTATCGGCATCGTGGTTTTCACTCAACAGACGATATCCAATCGCGGTCTCACCGCGACGGCGGGCGGCTTCGGTAACGGTGTAGAAATTTACAGGCTGACCAATTGCGACGTAATCGCTGATTGGCTTGAGGTATATCTCGGCGCCTTCGGGGTCAAACATATCGGCGAATACGCCCATCAATTCGGCGTTCTCTGAAAGCTGTGACATCATCAAACTAATGAGATGTTCGCTGACGATGAAATCATCCACTTTGGCGGCTTCGGCGAGTTCACGATTACGCAGGTCGAGCATTTCGCTGATGATGGAGAAGGGGGTTTCATCACGTTCGGCAATATCACGTAAGTGAAGCAACGTAATGAGTGTGATCGCGTCTGCTTCCTGTTGTTCGAGATGATTGTAGGCCAACACAATGACATGATCGTATTCTGTGGCTTCAAGGCTTTCAAGCAAATCGCGGTCACGAATATCACCTTCCTGCACGGTGACTTTTTGATTTTTAAGTTTATCCACTTCAAGGCGAAGCTGTTTTTCGAGATCATCAATATCCGAAACAATCAGCACCTGTGAACCTTTGGACACATAATTATCCAGTTCGCGAATGATGATGGCACCGGAACGATTCCAGCCGAGGATGAGCACTTTCTCAGGCTTGGGCTTGGAAACTGCACCAGAAACCTGAATCAGGCTCTCGTCGAGTGAGATGCGGGAAGCCCCTGTAAGGATGATCTTGTCGTCATCTTCCGCAATGAAAAAGAGCTGGTCGCCTGATTGAATACGTGTGTCTATAGGTGGGCTCATCGCAACAGTTCCATCGGCTTTGCGAATGCCCATCAATGTGGAAGTTTCATAAGCGAGCAGTGCTTCGCCGTAGGTTTTTCCAGAAAGCGCAGGCTCTTGTTTGAAATAAATTTCATCGCCGCCAAAATCCATCAGCTCGGTGTAAACGATGGAGAGGCCGCTTTGGCGTGAAGTTTGTGCGACAACACGCGCGATCAGATCGTTGGTAAGAATGGGCTGCACAAGGTCTTTCGCGCCGAGCATCTTAACCACGTCCATATTTTTGGGATCGCGGATCTGCGTGACAATATGATAGGGTTCGGCGCGGCGTTTGGGGTTGTTGGTAATCGCCAAAACAGACTTAATAATATGAGTGTCGGGGTCTGCGCCATCAGCCAAAATTACGATTGAGCGCGCGGTATGCGGGCTGGCAATTTCAAGATCGGTCAGATCAATGGGACTGCCTGAGCGGAAAATAATACGTGTATTCTTTGTATCTGGGACGCGGTCATTGACCGCATCTTCCATCTCGACTTTATCCTGATCGGCCAATACGACAATGACTGCTCCGCTTTTGCGGCTTTCATTGGCGAGGACAAGCTCGGAAATGATGGTGAAAATCTGCGTGCTCCAACCGAGGATGAGGGTATGGTCATTTTCAAGAACCGCTGAACGGCCTTTGCGTAATTCGTCAAGTTTGTCTTCGAGGCCGTTGTTGATAATACCGATCAAGGCGCTGACGACGAATATACCGCCAAAGGTAACCACGAGCATCATCAAAAGGAAAAAGAAACCACCTTGATCGCCGCCCATTGTGCCTGAATCGAGCGTGCGTAGAAGTCCCATCCAAGCCAGTTGGAACAGACTTTCGTTATTGGGGGCGCTGCCAGTGATCTTCACCAAAGCGGCAATGACGAATATGATCACAGCAGAAAGCACAAACAGCGCAGTAATCAGCGCGCCCGGGCCGCGCGACATGTAATTATCGAACCAATATTGAAAACGTTGTTTAAATGTAGGAGTCTTCATTTTCTTTCCTTATATTGAAATTTTGACTATTATAAGAGGTATCTGTTATTAAAGCACAGGGAATCTTAGCTGTCTTTCATTTGCAACGCTACAAACACATCTTGCCATTCAAAGAAAGCTGCGGGATACTTTGCCTGCTCATTAAGAAATCTATAATCTTTTACAAGTAACATCAATCACCGCAACAGAGTCTATTCAATGCTGGTTCGTTCATTTTTTAGAAAGCGAGGTACATCATGTTCTCATTTGAAGGTTTCGACCGCCGCAAGCAGGAAGATCAAATACGCTCGGAAGGCAGGCTTCCCCCTGGCCAATCTTTAACTGTCAAGTTCCCTGTATTACATTATGGGCCAGTGCCCTCTTTCACTCCCGCCACCTGGGATTTGCGCATCTGGGGCGAAGTGGAAGAGGAAAAACGCTGGTCGTGGGCTGAGTTTAATCAACTGCCGCGCACAACCATGAAAATGGACATCCACTGCGTTACACGCTGGAGCAAGGTGGATACAACCTGGGAAGGTGTCTCGGTTAAAACATTGGTCGATAATGGACTGATCAAGATCAAGCCAACCGCCACACATGTGATGCAGCATGCCGAATACGGATTCACTGTAAACCTGCCGCTCGAAGTTGTTTTACAGGATAACTTCCTGCTGGCCACACATTTGGATGGCGAGCCGATCACAGCCGACCACGGCTATCCCTTGCGCGGCATGGTGGGTTTTATCCCTGCTCAAAAAGAGTTGGAAACGCCCTATCTTTGGAAGGGCGCCAAATGGTTAAGATCATTGGAATTTATGCCGCGCGATAAACGCGGATTTTGGGAACAAGCCGGTTATCACAACCGTGCAGATGTCTGGCGCGAAGAACGTTTTGGTTAATCAATTTTCTATAAAAAACTCCGAGTTCATTAATGAACTCGGAGTTTTTTATAGTTAAGGCCGACTGCCCAAGGTGACATTCACATCCACTGTATCCGCAGCGCGCTGTACAGTCAGGATGACTGAATCTCCCGGGCCTTTATTTGTAATCAGGTAAGAGAGCAACTCATCAAATGTGCGGATATTTTTTCCGTCAATCGCGGTAATCAAGTCACCGCCAGCCAGCAAGCCGGTAATACCGGAAGGCTTTGTACCTGCCAAAATACCTGCATTATCTGCCGGGCCGCCAGCGACGACATCCGTTACATACGCGCCGGTAAATGTATTCAAGCCCAAGGCTTCGATCATTTCAAGACTCAAAGAGTCTCTGGATGCGATGCCAAGATATGGATAATCATATTTTCCATCTTTGATCAAAGATGGCGCAACGCGCTTGACAATATTAATCGAAACCGCGAAACCAATACCGGAGTTAACAGGCTGACCCGTCTCTGTGGCGCTGAGGGTGCGGATGGCGCGATTGATACCGATCACTTCACCGTTGATGTTGAAGAGCGGCCCGCCGGAGTTACCGGGGTTAATCGCCGCGTCGGTTTGAATGATATCGCCAGCCGTGAACGGGCGTCCGCCGGGGGCTTCATGCGCTGAGTCTAATGTGCGGCCAAGCGCCGAGATAATGCCAACGGTCATGGTGCTGTTCAAACCAAAAGGGTTGCCAATCGCTACGACAGTCTGACCCACTTGCAGTGAGTCTGAATCGCCGAGCGGCAGCGGGTGCAATTCCGCAGCGGGCGCATCCACTTTCACGATGGCGAGGTCTGAATCCAGATCCGTTCCGATCACGGTTCCATAGGTCATGAACCCGGATGTAAATCGAATCTCTATCACGGTCGCGCCTTCGATCACATGATAATTGGTTACGATGTGTCCCTGCCCATCATACACAAACCCGGAACCCTGACCTTGATCTGTGATGATCGCAACCGTGCCTGGATTAACATTTACATAAAGCGCCACCAACCCACCCTGCTCCACTGCGGGATTAACTGCATTTGAATCAATTGGCGCAACCGCTACAACGGGCGCAGCAGTTGCCACTCCATTCTGTCCGGGCAAAGCCGGGGACTGGCAAGCCAGCATGGCCAATATCAAAATTACAAAAGCCGAAAAGCTTTTTTGTGTTTTCATTAAATACTCCTGTTTCAGTTTTAGAACTTTATGCGGGATGCTTCATCAATTAAATCTATTTGTTTAGACGACAGATATTTTGGAATTTGTACTTTCAGTTTTACGTACAGGTCGCCTTTTGTGTTTGGGTTTTTCAAATGCGGCATACCGCGCCCCGCCAAACGAAAAACCTGGTCGGTCTGCGTGCCGGCCGGAATGCTCAACTTAACTTTCCCCGTGGGTGTTTCCACATCTGCGTCGCCGCCCAATATTAAAGTGAACACGCTTAATACGGATGTCGTGTACAGGTCCTGACCATCGCGCTCAAACAGACTCTCATCTGTGATATTTACCAGCAGGTAGAGATCGAGTCCTTCTGGGCCCGCGCCTGCCACTCGAACCTTTGAGCCTGTCTTCACCCCGGCAGGGATGCGCACCTGTAACTTGCGCCCATTGGTTTGTAACTGGCGCATGGCACCTTCGTAAGCCTCTTGAAAAGAGATATCCACTTCCTGTTGATAGCCCTGCTGTTGCTGCGCTGCCTGGTTGCGCACAGAAGAACGGACAGCCTCACCAAATATGGAGCGGAAGAAATCTGAAAAATTACCGCCGCCCGCAAACGGGTCTTCAGTGCTTGCGCCGCCTCGTTGTTGTGCGCCTTGTTGTTGAAACCAGTCATCCCATTGGAAGTCGCCGGGCCGCCCGCCGCCTGTGCGAAAGTTGGAGTACGCGCTGCCCAATTGGTCATATCGGGCGCGTTTTTTCTCGTCACTCAACACCTGATAAGCCTCATTGATCTCTTTGAACTTATCTTCGGCTTTTTTATCGCCGGGGTTTTTATCAGGGTGAAATTGCATGGCAAGCTTACGATATGCCGTGCGGATATCGTCTGCGCTGGTTTTTCGTTCGACACCAAGAATTTTATAGTAGTCTTTATAGTCCATAATGCTATTGTTATCACCGCGTAAGTACCGAGTCAAGCGCCTACAAGGCACGCTAACACAACTCTAACCTGTGTTTTTTTTATGATACAGTTATAAAAATCATTCTACAAAGAAAAGATGAACAGAAGATGAATTCAATGGAAAATTCCCTACTGCACAAACCATGGCTTTCGCCCAATTGACCGCCGACCGCTGTCGGCGGTCAAATTCACGAAACATAGGTGATTTTTGAAAATGTACGGTAGAGAAATGGAAATTATAAGTATCCATACGAAGCAACTAAACAGTGAATGAAAGAGGAATCAATGCAAATTACACGCCTCGAACTACAAACCCCCGATCTAAAAGAACAGGCTTTATTTTATGGTGAAACACTTGGGCTGGACACCCGCATCCTCGCCGGCGCTCAGGTTATCATCCGCGCCGGCGCGACCGAGCTGGTCTTTACGCAGGCTGAAAAAAATCAACACAGCCCATATCATTTTGCGTTCAACATGCCTGAAAATCAATTTGAGACAGCCATAAAGTGGACCGCCATGCGCGCAGATCTACTTGCCGATGAAAGCGGCAACACCACCTTTGATTTTGGGAACTGGAACTCGCATTCGCTATATTTCAAAGATGCAGCAGGAAATATTCTGGAATTGATTGCACGACACGACTTGAAAAACGCGAGTGACGAATTCGGTATTTTATCTGTGAGTGAAATGGGTCTGGCGACAGAAAATGTGCCAGCGCTGGTGCATCTCTTCCACGAAAAAACTGGACTATTGCCCTACAAAGATGAAAGTAGTGAAACGTTTACCGCCATTGGCGATGCTGATGGATTATTTATCACCGTCAAACAGGGACGAGTATGGTATCCGAACACAGGAATCCCCGCCCAGCTTTTACCTGTGCGCGCGCATTTTCAAGTGGACGAAACAAAAATGATCTTGAACAGCGCTCCCTATCAAATCGATCTGGTCACGCCGAAATAATTTTGAGTGTAAGATTTCATGGCCTATCTCCTATAAAGTGATCCATTTATTTTCCTGAAGCTTTTCTTTTTCCTGATCTTTACGCAGAATCCACGCTTCACCACGGACAAGGGAAGTCTTCTTCCCCTCCATTTTGACATAGGCCCCATCAGACATCATCACAATAGGATTATCATGGAAGAAGTGATAATCAGCCAGCCAGTCATCTTTTACAGATTGACCGTACGCATCCAATGGATAATGCACTGAAAAATTAAAAGGACACATCTGCAGCCCTTCAAACGCCGAGGTGGAAACTGTGTTCATATCTTTGGATGTAAGAATGTTTGGTCCGCATAAAACGGTACCAGCGCTGAAAGCAACAACAGGCAGTCCGGCCTGCACTTTCTTGCGCAGGAAGATCATCAAACGGCTGACATGTAAACGATGGTTGAGTAAAAAAGTATTTCCACCTGGGATGTACACCAACGAGGCACGGCGGACAATATCCTCCATCTGTGTTAATGACATGGTCTCCGCGTTGATCGTTTCAAGGCGGGCTAACTCTTTGAAAGAATCCTCTGTAAATTCCAGCCAGTGTTCGGCGTAAAGCGAGGCGAATGGCAAATAGGCCACAGTCGCATCGGGTTTGTCTTTCAGATAAGGCCGGCTGGCTTCGATAATATAGCGAATATCATCTCGGCCGGGCGATGAGAATAAATGCAGGTTTGGCATAATCTAGACCGTCAGGATGATTGGCTCGTCTTTTGTGACAATGATCGTATGCTCAAACTGAACCGCGATGGTTCTATCGATTGTCCGCAATGACCAGCCATCGTCCTCTTCGAGCACATGTCCTTTGCCGCTGGTAAGAAAAGGCTCAATCGCCAGAACCAGTCCTTCTTCCAGAATGCGGCGGTCTTTTGATTTGTAATAGTTGAATACTTGAGTAGGCTCTTCATGCAAATGATGTCCGATGCCATGCCCTGTCAGATCAAAAATGACACCGTATCCATTTCGTTTTGCTTCCTGTTGAATGGTCTTTCCGATCATGTTGATCGGCTGGCCCGCGCGCGCCGCATGCACCGCCTTCATCAACGCGGACTTGGCGGCTTCGATCATTTTTTCGTATTGCGGCACGTACTTTGCAACCACCATCGAAGCGCCTGTATCGCCAAAGTAGCCGCCCATTTCAGCCGAGACATCAATGTTGATCAATTCTCCTTCACGCAGAATATGAGCGCCGGGGATGCCATGTGCAATGACCGGCGAAATGCTGATACATGTGGTGCCAGGAAATTCATACATCGCCATCGGCGCAGATTGCGCACCTTCTTTTTCAAGAAGTTCCATGCCAATCGCATCCAACTCGTCGGTGGTCATACCGGGTCTGGCTTGTTCCATCATCTTTTGCAAAGTCATGGCGCAGATATGGCCAATGGCTTTTAGGTGTTTGATATCATTTTCGTTTTCAATAATCATTGATTTTTGACCTTCAACCTTTGACCTGTAACCTGCTGCCTATCACCCTCTTCAACTCTGCCTGCACATCATCCCATGCTTGATCTGAGTTAACAACAACCCATCTTTGCGGCTCCTGCTTGGCCAACTCCAAATATCCAGCGCGGACTCGATTATAAAATTCAACCTCGTGGTCATCCATGCGATTCCATTCGGATTGATTCTGTTTCTTTCGTTTCAACCCAACCTCCACATCAAGGTCAAGCAAAATGGTCAGGTCAGGAGTCAGGCCGCCGGTGGCATATTTCACCAACGCGCGGACTTGCTCCAAATCTTGTTGATGCCCATAGCCTTGATAGGCAATTGTTGAATCATAATAACGATCAGAGATGACGATTTCGCCCACAGCCAAACGCGGCTGGATGACCTGTTCCACGATCTGCGCGCGCGCGGCTTGATACAGCAGTGTTTCGGTGCGCGGATGCATTTCATCATTTTTCAGGTCATGCAAAATATCGCGGATCTGTTCACTGATGGTTGTGCCGCCCGGTTCACGGGTGGGGAAAACGATATATCCCGCACCTCGTAAATATTCCACAAGATGCGGGATGTGTGATGTCTTGCCGGAGCCTTCGGGGCCTTCAAGGGTGATGAACATAATAAATGATGAATGATGAATGAGGAATGAGGAATGACCTGGATTTTATTCTGCATTCATCATTCACCACTCTTCATTTTTTTACTCCCTGAAAATTCTCACGTGCCTGCGTGGCTCTTTGCCGTATGAGTGTGAAATCAACTCGGCGTTGCGTGCCAGTTCGTGCTGTACCCTGCGTACCAACGATGTGCCGGGCGGAAGGTCCACCCAGCGCTCGCCGTTGAGCACGGCAGAGATGGCTTGCTGTGTTTCTTCGCGCACGCCGTCCATCTTGTCGTGCGGCGGATGCTGCTCGCTGATATTAAACAAGTCGCCGAGGAACTGTTCCACTTGCGCTACGGTGTTCGCGCGCAAAACATAAATGGGCAGGCCGCGATGTTCGGCGTCCATCACGGTTTGTTCGCGGTTGCGATAATAGGTGCGCAGAGTCACGAGCGCGTCGGCTTCGTCTACATCGGTCACGATTACAGCGGGCACGCCGATTCGCTTGGCGGCTTGCGCGAGTCTGTTACGCGCCACGCCATACGCAAAGACGCGCACGGTTTGCAAAGGCGCTGTCAATATGGACGGAGTCTGATTGGGTGTGGGAGTCTGCCCTTCGATAACAGAAGCAGGCTTATCTTGAGTCTGATCCGTGGATGGACGTCCACGACGGGGAGCCTTGACCACTTCCCGCGCTTCCATCTTGGACCGTGGAGCGGGTGCGGCTTTCTCGATCAGAATTTTCCCTTCAGTATCGCGCGTGCGCACTTCAGGCGGCACAGGCGCACCGCGTAAAAGAGAATCGACCGAAGAGGAAATATCCAGATGCACTGCGAAACGATCACGGGTTTGGATTTCGATCACCACATCAAAGGTGGGAGGCGAGCGGCGCTCCAGCACGGTTTTCTGAGTGCCGCGCCGGCGGGCTTCTTCATCTGAAAGTGTGACCGCTTCGATACCGCCGATCAGATCGCTGAGGGTTGGGTTGAGTAAAAGATTGTCGAGCGTTTGGCCGTGCGCTGTGCCGATCAATTGCACGCCGCGCTCGGCGATGGTACGCGCCGCCTGCGCTTCGAGTTCACGTCCGATCTCATCAATGACGATCACTTCAGGGTTATGATTTTCAACTGCTTCGATCATCACTTCATGTTGCAGCATGGGCTGGCTGACTTGCATACGGCGCGCGCGCCCCACAGCAGGATGCGGCACATCGCCGTCACCGCCGATCTCGTTGGATGTATCCACGATGACGACGCGCTTGTTCTCAGCGAGGATGCGGGCGGCTTCGCGCAAGAGTGTTGTTTTACCAACGCCTGGGCGGCCAAGAATCAGCACCGATTTGCCTGATTCGATAATGTCTTGAATGATATCGACTGTGCCATACACGGCGCGACCCACACGACAGGTCAGCCCAACGACTGCGCCGAGTCGGTTGCGGATGGCAGAGATGCGATGCAGCGTGCGCTCCATGCCTGCGCGGTTATCCGCGTCGAAGGTGCCGATGCGTTCGGTGATGTGGTCTATATCTGCGCGTGCAATTTCTTTTTCAGAAAGGACGATCTCGCCTTCCACGAATCGCGCAACAGGCACGCGGCCCAGGTCAATGACGATCTCAAGCAGTCTTTCGCTGTTATTGGCCTTTTCCACCGCGTGACGGATATTAAGCGGGAGGACGTCGAGCAGAGCTTCCAGGTCGTCTGTAATTCGATGTTGAGTCATAGGATGTTTAGGGAGTAGGTAATTAGGTTAGGGATTAGGGAAAAGTACTTGCCTTCCAATAAGGTGCATATATTATAGCAGTGTCACCGTTAACAAAAAATTAAAGACTTGTGTTAATTTTATTGGTCTTTCAGATTGTTTTACATGCTTACTTACGCAGAAAATCCCGAAGGTTCTCATACATTGAGCTGGCCTTTTATTGATTCCTTCGGGATGGCACACAACATCAGTTACATACTCTTTTTGTTCCAATTTCTGAGCACAAGAAACACAATCGGCAGACTGGGACCAAGCCCTGAAATACGGATCGTGGCTTTATTGACAAGGTTGAGCATCACAAAATAATTCTTCCCATTCCGCGTTTGGGTAAAACGCAGGTCAATGCTGGCAACTTCATCTGTGGATACTGTTCTTGGCTTTCTAAAAAGATATCCGATCTCCAAAGATTTACCTTGCAAAGACAGCTTCCGCGGCGAGGCAAGCGTACTGCCGATTAAGACGAGACCTATGACACTGAATATTATAAAAGGAACGGCGATACTGCTGTCTTGCAGGAATGCGAAGTATCCAATCCCAATAATGAGAAGTCCCATCAGCGGAGGAAAAATTGTAAGCGGCAGACCCTTTGTCAGCTCGCCATATTCGAGTGGATTAAACAGATCAGGCCGTTTGAGGCCGATCCATCCCACAAGCTCTTCATAGCCAGGCAGCTGCGGGCTTGGAGCAACTGTCACATCCCCATCAAAATTATGCAGCTTGATGGCGTATCCACTGCCTGAAACGCGGCTGATCTCGCTCCAGCGCAGTGTTTTTATGCCGAGAAAACCCTGTGTTGAAATCTCATCTTCTGAGAGGATGGCCTTTCTGGTCATAAGAATGACCAGAAAAACGACACCAAAAATAAGCATAAAGGGAATCAAAAAGAAATACCCTGTTCCGCCGATTGTGGCGATCAGGCCAACAAGCAGAAGTCCAAAAATAAAAATGACAAGTCCCGTTTGAAAAGATGAATGACGATAGATTCGCGGCTCATTTAACATAACAATTTTCCTTTTTGATTAATATTTTTCTACATTCAAATTTTATTGTTCACACGATTGAGCGCCGTCTGCGGTCTGTGGTCAATAAATTTATGTAACGGATGCTGTTCTTTAGGAATGTACGGCGAAGAAATAATATCATTTCACGATGATAACTTTATCCCAATCTACATCGGGAGAGTTTTTTAAGAGATAGAGCCGCACACCTTTATATTTAACTTGCACATACTGTTCGCCGCCCCAGGCGCTCAAATCCTGCGCCCCCCATTCAAATCCCTGCACATAGGTGGGAGTAATTTCTTAATCGAGTAATTAAGATCATATTTATTATGTCCGGGCACACTGTTCATCCCATTCCAGGCGATCTTCCCTGAAAGATCAGGCGGCAGGTTGGCGATATACGGGTCAGACTTGCCGAGAAAATCGAACGCGGCACGGTCCACATAGTATGGGAGAGTCCCTGCCCAAAAAACGCCAATGGTCGCGCCTGAATCTGTCACCGCGTTGATGGCAATGGCTTCATCCACGTGTTTGCGTGCGGCTTCGTTATCGAAGGGATACACTTCCAAAGACATCTCATGCCGAAAGCGAAAGTCTGCTTGCAGTAGGCCGCCGAAGATCAACAAGAAGAGCAACCCATTCAATGCAAATTTATGCGGCACTTTGAGAAGTTTACTTAATATCGCATCGCACGCCAACACAAACAGGATCAACAAAAATGGCATGGCCGGCGACATCATACGCCAGTAATCCCACGGATCACCGCCGACATAGATTTGATAAGCAATGGAAATAATAAAAAATCCGAAGAGGTATAGCTTTTGTTTGGAAGCCTTTAGAAACATCCCAGCAGAAGCAATCACTAAAATAATACTGGTTTCTTTCAAAAACGGCTGGATAAATCCCCAGCCATTCTGCAGTCTTTCGAGTAAGGGCATCCCAACCAGTTTCAAGGTGTAGGTATTGGGCAGCATCTGACCATAATATACGTACCGAAACGCAGTTTGCCCGATCACGAACAGACTATATATACATCCAGCCGCGAAGAAATAATAAATAAACTTGCGCCCGTTTTTTAGCGTTTGCGTTAGATATAGAAAAGCTGGCAGAGCGAAAAGCAGAGAATCATTGCGCGTGAGATAGCACAGCCCAAAACTGACAGACATGAGCCACAGATATTTTATTTCCAGTTTCTCAACATATAAAAATGAACACAACACGCCCGCGCCAAGCAAAAATGCCAGCAGGCCAGTCTCCATGCCCAGCAATGACCAGTAATTCAACGGGTAATACAACAAGACCGCAGCAAAAAGTATGAGGCGCGAAAAACTTCCCAGTGTTTTATCAGCAACTTCAAAAATCTTGAGTGTAAAAAAAGCTGTGCCCAGCATAAAGAAAATCCCCGTCAGTTGAATGGCAAGCACCGCATAGCGTTTATCAAGCATCAAGGCCGCGAGTGACATTAACAAGGTCATCAACAGATTGGTATATCCCTCAACGCGCTCACCCACATTCCAGACCAGACCATCTCCGTGTGCAAAATTCCACGCGTAGCGCATGGAGATCATGGCATCATCGAATAAATTGAAATAACGCCGCCCGTCGATGGCGGCATAGGAGGAATGATAAATGAAGGCCAGCGCCCAGCCAGTAAAAAGCATGGACAGCAGTAAAAATACCCAATTTTGTCTGGAGTACGCGCGGAGTTTTTTCATCGGGATGATTTTCAAAAGGGAGATGCGACTATATTACCATAAAGCTTTTTTCGACCGCGCATTGCAACCGCAATCATTTTCATCTCCCGCTCTCCATCCATCCCCTGTATAATGGAACATCATGTTCGAGTTGATAAGGTAGTATTACTCGCTTTTTACACATTCCCAATAAAATAAAAAAAGATACAAGACAAGTCTCTGAGTTTCATCCCAAAAAAATTATGTCCTTTTCTGACGAACCCATCATTCCCTCTGACCCAATCCCGCCAGCGCAAAACACAAACGCGACGGCCGGCGCCGCACGCAGCCGCCGCAGACGCGCCAATCGCCGCGAAATGTTCCCCGCTGACGCCGAAGGTCAGGCCGCGCTGATTTCCTCTTTATCTCGCCGCGCCTACCCATCCTTTGAATTATTCGTCTTCTCGTTGGTTTGCGGAATGATTCTCGGGCTTGGCTTTCTACTCGACTCGCAAGCTGTGCTTTTACTCGGTATTCTCGTCACCCCCTTAATGACGCCCTGGGTCGGTTTTCTGCTGGCCCTCATCACAGGCTCACCGCGCTTTCTTTTTGAAACACTCATGGCTTTGCTCATCAGCGCTGTCATCGTATTTCTCGGCGGCCTGCTGACAGGTTTTGCCGCGCGCCTCTTCCTGCCCATGACGCTCAGCAACGTCTTCATTCATGCGCGGTTATGGATTCCCGCTCTTATTGTCCTTTCCGTCGGAGCGGTCACATTGGTCGCGTCTTTTGCGCGGTCAGAAGAAAAACCATTTTTGCCAAGCGTTATCATTGCCTACGCATTCTATTTACCCATCAACGCGGGCGGTTTTGGTCTCGGCTCCGGCGTGACAGGAATCTGGCCGCAAGGTCTTTTGGTTTTCGTTGTTCACTTCGCACTGGCAAGCACCCTCGGGCTACTCACTCTCTTCGCGATCAGGCTTCGCCCAACGACTCAAGGCATCATCGTCAGCGGAATCACACTTCTGCTATTCGCTGGAGCCATGATCATTTTAATGGGAACAGGCTTACCGTCGACGAATGACGCGAGCGCAGTCCTCCTATCCACGCCCATAGCGACGCAGCCCACAGCGCTTCCTTCTTTAACCCCAAGCCTGCCAGCAACAACTACGAGCAGTCCCCGCCCTTCGAGTACGCCCAGCGCCACATGGGCAGCGGCCATCACACCCGAAGACTCTATTACAGCAACCGCAACAACCAACACGCCAACCATAGCCACGATAACCAGTTCGCCAACATTGGCACCCTCCACACCCAGCGCCACACTACCCAACAGCGAAACTCCAACATTTGTATCAACTTCTGAAGTAACGCCCATACTCGGCGCAGTCGGCGCGGATGAAGGCGGCGGCGCGAACTTGCGGCAAACTCCCAACGGAAAATATCTGATGACCGTGGATAATGGCACAGTGGTGGAGATTTACCCGGATTTCCGTCAGGTAAACGGCATTACGTGGATCCATGTTTTCGTCACCCGCAACGGACAACGCATCGAAGGCTGGCTGTTGGAATCAGTGGTAAATTACGCAACGCCCGAACCAAACTTCGAACCTTCGGTTACGCCTACGATTGGCGTAACTCTTGTACCCTAATCAAAAAACAACAAACGCAATTTTCATTGGAGAGAACATATGCCTATTCATTTCGGTACCGACGGCTGGCGCGCCGTCATCTCAGACAGTTTCACATTTGACAATCTACGCATCGTAACGCAAGCCATTGCAGACGCGGTGGCTTCTGACCATTGGGACAAGCACGCAAACGGCGGTCGGGTTCCAGATAAAAACAAAATTGTAGTTGGGTACGACACACGTTTTCTTTCAGACCGCTTTGCCGGCGAAGTGGCGCGCGTACTGGCCGCAAACGGATTCAACGTGCTATTGGCACAATCTGATTCGCCGACCCCCGCCATTTCATTCGCGGTTAAACATAATAACGCCATCGCGGGCATGATGATCACGGCTTCACATAATGCGCCGCGTTATAACGGATTAAAACTCAAAGGCGCGTTTGGCGGTTCGGCTTTACCTGAACAATGCCGCAGCGTGGAAGTGTATATCAACGACAATGAAGAACAGGCGCGCGGCCCCAACTTGATGGATTTCAAAAAAGCACGCGATGCGGGGCTGATCCAAAGATTCAATCCCCTGCCATCTTATTTTGAACACATGCATACATTAATCAACACAGACATCATCGCAGAGAATCCGCAGCGTTTTGTAGTGGATGCCATGTATGGTTCAGGGCGCGGTGTGATCAAATCCTTTTTACAAGGCACTGGCTGCGAGATCGCTGAAATTCGCGGCGAGATGAATCCCGGTTTCGGCGGCGTGCATCCCGAGCCGATTGCAAAATATCTAGGCCCGCTCGCCAGCGCGGTCAGCTCTGGCATGGGAAACTTTGGCGTTGTCACCGATGGCGACGCAGACCGCATTGGCGCAATGGATGAGCGCGGAAATTTTGTAGACCCGCATAAGATCATGGCATTGTCCTTGAAATATCTGGTCGAAAAACGCGGCTGGACCGGCGCCGTCGTGCGCACGGTTTCCACCACACGCATGATCGACCGTTTGGCAAAACGATATGGATTGAAGTTATATGAAACACCCGTGGGCTTTAATCACATCGCAGATTACATGATGAAGGAAGATGTGTTGATCGGCGGTGAAGAATCAGGTGGTATTTCCTTCAAAGGACACATCCCCGAAGGCGACGGCCCGCTCATGGGCTTGCTGATCGTGGAAATGATTGCCGCCGCAAAAAAATCCCTTTTTGACATGGTCAATGAATTACTTGAAGATGTGGGGCCTGCTCTTTACGAACGCGCAGATTTACGCCTCAGCCGCCCGGTAGCCAAAGCCGAGATGACCGAGTTCCTAACGCAGAAAGCGCCAGCCGAAATCGGCGGCCAAAAAGTGGAAGAGATCAGTCAACGTGACGGCGTGAAATACATCATGGCCGATGACTCGTGGCTGCTCATCCGCCCGTCTGGTACAGAACCCGTCCTGCGTGTCTACGCCGAAGGCAGAAACGCTGAAATGGTCAAAGCGCTTATTGCCTACGGAAAGACAGTCGCTGAAAGCGCAGTATAAAAAAAACGGAGAGACATGTCATATAAATCGCGGAATCCTATCGCTTTTATTTTGGCATTCAGCCTGTTGACTCTGGCGATTCTTGCCTGTCGGGTAACTGCTTCGCCAACCCAAATAGAATCAGCGCCTGTTACACAAATCGTATCCGTCACACAGATTATTTCCATCACCGAAATATCCCCTGATTTGAATTTTCCGCTGCAACCTGAAATTATTCTGCAAAGATTAACTATCTCCTTTCGCGGACAGGATGGTAAAAAAATAATCGGCAGCGGATGCCCCGGCACCGACGGCAAAGGAACGATCATTGACTACCATTTTGTTGTAAGCGGAGTGGATGAAAATAAGGAAGTGCAAAAAATACTGGTCGCGGGAGATAACTCCACATTGACATGGGCATCCCCTTGCAGTAACAATTGGGCGCTCGACGCAAAAAATGCAGGCGATGGAGTTTGGGAAATTTTTATCGCCCCATCCCTGCCATCTACAATGTACACCGTGCTATTTTTCTACACAGATAACACCGTTGCCCTTGGCATGGTCAATGCGAATGAGTAACAATAAATTCCGTACCGTACAAACGTTTTCACCCATTTGACCACAGACGGCGGTCTGCGGTCAAATAATTATTAAAAATATTTTTTGAAAATATAGGGTAGAGAAGCATAAACAAAAACAGGACAGCGAATTCGCTGTCCTGTTTGCTTTCTGGAGAGGCTGTTCTATCGATTTTGTGCGGGTGCAATACGCAATCTGCGGGCAAGCAGGATCACGATGACAAAAGCAAGCGCCATGACCACCAACCCAGGAAGCCCAATATCATCGGCAAAGCCGCTATTAGGCATTACTACAAGGGCTGTGGTGGTTGGGAAGACCGTTAATTGCGCGGCAGCGGCCTTGGTCAAGGCTGCACCAACGGTGGCAGTCGCAGCAGCAGGCGTACCGCCAGCGCCTCCAGCCGCAGCAGTGGCAATCGCCGGGTCTGGCGTATTGGTCATAGTGGGAACGCTCACCACTGCCGTAGGAACCGGCGAGGCTGTCGTAGTTGGCACGATTGCCGCGCTGGCAGTGGCAGTCAAGGCCTGAATAATAAAGGTTTGGGCTGCCGCGGCCGTGGCCGTTGTATCGCCTGTAGAGGCTGTACTTTTATTTCGCAAGCCAAACAAATACACGCCCACCAGACAGGCCACAGAAAGAAATATAATTCCGCCCAAAATACCAACCGCAATCATAAACGTACGATTGTTATTGGATTCTTCCGGAAGGACATCATCGCCGCCTGGTTCGTCAAAATTAGCATCATCGTAAGACATGGAGCACTCTCCTGATTATTATATTATTGCTTATTGCATGGAATTCGACAACATCTTGTTCCATGCAGATTCTTCTAAGTTTTATATTATATGGATAATATCCATATAATAATTATCCCACAACTTCAAGGTTTACGAGAGGCGCAACCACTGTTTCGCCATTCTCAAGTTTGACTTCTGCTGCAAATGCGCGCAAGCCGCTGGGAAGCGTAGTCAGGCCTGGTTTAATGGAAACAATCGAACCGATCATCCCCTGCGCCGGCGGGCGGCGCATACGAACCTGCAAGCCCGGTGCAAAATTTTCAACTTCACGCAACGGAGGGGGATCTGCCGCGATCGGAAGTTGAATAATCACCTCGGGCCGCGCACCCGTATAACGATCATATACTTCGGCGTTAACAGTCACATCACGTTTGGCATTTGTGCTTAGTAATTTATACGCGGCAGAATTCATCGGCATGGGACCAAAACCATCAGTCACCATAATCGGATAACGCATCTCGCGCGCCTGCGGAATAAGAGATGGATACAAACTCGAAAGAATCAATCCACGCACGGGCAGGTCTGCGGCGGCCTGCAAAACTTCGGCATCTTTAACCATACCCGCCAGAATCACCGAACCGCGCAGGCTCACATCCAAACGAGCCGCGGTCAGAACGCCATCGGGCTTTTCAGCAATATTCACCAACAGACCAGAATCAACGCGGCCATTTCCCCATACGCCCTGAATCAATGCGCCTGCAGTCTGAATTACCGCTCCACGATTGGGCAGAATTTCAATGACTGTGCCGGGGATACCGGCGCGTAATTCTATTTTCGTTTCCCCAACTTCCATGAGTACTTGTCCACCGCCCACTGCCACCACACGCCCATCACGCGGCGCACGGACACTGCGCGGGAAAAGGCCTTTCCCGACCGCTATTTCCACACCGGCAGCAACGCGATCATCTAATTTACATTTTATGAGGCTGTCTGCCACCGTGGCGCTCACACGCAGGATGCGGGCAACATCCAGAAGCACATGTTCACGCGCCCAATTCGCTTCAGCAATCACATCCCCCGGATTCACTTTTTGATTGGCACGCACAAGCACTGTACCAGCAATCGGCAACTGCCTTTCGCGCACAATAGAGGTAAGACCAACAATATGATTTACAGGCGCCTGCATGATCTATTCGCCTCCCAAAGTCCAGTTCCATTTTTTGATAAGCTCACGACGACGTACCCCATCAGCAGGCATATCCAGCGGACGTCCGCGGCCATCGAATACCACACCCAGTGCGCCGCCACTGACCGGGATCGTACCACTGCGGCCGGGGCCAAACCCTACATCCGCGCCGTGCAGGCATTGGATGTTCAAACTGCCCGTCTCACCGCTTGATAAGGGTAATGTTTCAATGCTGCCATACTTTAAATCCACGCGGGCTTCGGAGCCATTGGTATAGGTCAACTTTGCGCGCAGGACGGGCGTGCCATAATTGGCAATCACAACTGGCGAGACTACGGTACCCACACTCAAAAATGCGCCAGACTCAAGCACTTGCACGGGCAGAATATTATTTTGTGATGCCGCTGCACCCAACAAAGGCAGCAGGTTATTTTGGTCAATGATGACTGTGGTGACTCCAACAGGCTGGATAGAGTCAAGGATCAGGAGCAGGCTTTGGCCGGGGCGTGAGGCGTCGCTTAAGGCGCCGCCGCCTGCGAGAATCGGCTCAAAGAGCGGAGTCAAAGTCGGCTTGATGGTGGCGATGTTTTTTGGAAAATCACGGCGCGCAGATTGCATTGCAAGATACAACGCCTGCCGTGCCACCGCCTGAGACATGGCAAGGTCTTCCTTTGTGGCCGCAATCGCAGATGGATATAAAGATTTTTGGTACAGATAATCGCGCAGAACGCCCGCTGAAATATCCAGTACCGACCAGCGCAGAATATCTTCAAGCGTTGTGTAATTAAGCAGGCCTGTCAGGTTTTCGCCCAAACCAAATTGGGGATATATGTTTAATGTAGATTTGCTTTTGAAGCCAGCCGAGATGACTGTGGCCGACGCGCCGATATCCACGCTCAAAATTCCTTTGTTCGTGCCGTATACTTTTGCAAGAAAACGCACCATGCGCCCGGTGGCGTATCCCGTTGGCAAAATATGCCCGCCCGACCACACGTCCAACATTTCAACCCCTTTGACCTGACGTTTGCGAATATTCACAAACATGCGCGCCAGTTCCCGCTGTGCCGGCTCAAGGTCTTCTGTCTCAAGTGAGGGGCGCACATTGGGGCTGAAGTGCAAAGAAGCCGCCTGTGATTTAAGGAGTTCCTTGACAGCGGTTTCCATTTTTTGATTACCAGCGAACAACACCGCAGGACGCTTTTCTTCCGGCATTAGGAAACTGGCCAGGCCGATTGGCTCGAGTAATTTTTTAATCGAGCGCGAGGCGCCGCCATCTGTGCCGCCGGTAATCACCACCAGATCAGGCCGTGCGCGTAAAATGCTGTCGATCTGCTGCTCGGGCTTGCGCAGATCATTCAAGCCAATAGTTTCCACCACACGTGAATAAGTTGATTCAGAAAGCCGGCGCGCGCTTTCGAGTGAGACATCTTTAAGTAAGCCAACGATGACTGTTCGAATCGTAGGCCCAGCGGATAAGGTGACAACCAACGCATCCACACCAGACCCGTTGGGCTGACTCGGTGTAATCAGATCGCGCGACCCATTCAGCAGTGACTTCCCCAAAACCATCTGCAAATTTGTGATCGCATTGCGAACGCCTTCGACCACATCTTTGAATGGCGCTTCAGCAGTGGATGGCGCAGCGCCAGAAGCCACAAAGCGATACTCGCCTTCGACCACATCAAACAAGACCGCGCGCGTATTCGCCGCTCCGACATCTACAGCAAGAAGAGAATTACCATCAACCAGTGAGGAAGGCATAATTACAGGAAGTTCCCAATGAAATTAATAAGCGAGGCAAGGCGTTCGATCAAGGCAGTTAATGCGGCGGCATATACGCCCGCAAATACTGCGCCCAATGTAATACCAATGAAGAGGCGTCCGATCCAGGCGAAGATTTCGATCACACCCAAACGGCGCGTGGAACCATCCGCCTTGGAGCGTGTGCCAAAATGAAAATACGCCAATGAAAAGACCGTTCCAAATAAAATAAACGCGCCATTAATTACCGCCTCAATAAAGAAGCTGGCATCTTTACCTTTGACCGAAGTCATATCAAACGCGTTGATGGTTCCCCACACTTGCGGAACGAGTGTGCCGCTAAGCGCCCCAGCAATAGCGACTGCCGCGCCCACACCCACCAGGAAGGCCATCACGATCCGCCCCATGCCTGTCAGGCGGGGCGATACTTTCATTAAGAGCAGGAACGCGCCCAGCAACGGCACAAGCAGCAGTCCTTTCTCTGTTATCGAGGTGGAACCGGAGATTAACGGCTGAATAAGTCGCGGCCAAAGTACCTGCCACCATGCCACCACGGCAATGTAGCCTGCTGAAACTCCTACAAAAATATAGGAGCCGATTCGAAAAAGCGGATTATCGCCAAATACATAACTCAATATGAGCAAGGTGAATAGAAAACTTACCGCGCCGGTGATCAGATCAAGAGAGAGCGCCATATTATTTCGCCTCCCTTGCCGCCGCACGGTCGCGTACACCTAAAGCAAAATTCCATAACCCACCGCCCAAAATTATAGCCATGGCAAGCAGCATACCGATACTGTATGCATCCCAATAGGTTCGCGCTGTGCCCGGCCGGCCGGCATTATTTTGTTCATACACAGCGCCGCCATATAAACCACTCACCAGACCAGCGATTTGTTGTGAAGCGTAATAGGGTTGAATCATCGGCGCAGACTGCGCGCTGGAAATGACCACAATCGGAGTTGCGCCGCGTGCAGATGTGGTTTGTTCGATCCATGCGCGGGCTGAATCAGCATTATCTGTGACGATAATGATCGCCGCAAATTGCAAAAGTGAAGTAACACCCTCCAGCGGAGGTAAGCCCCACGCAGAGGTAAGCGAAGTATTAATGAAGGTTGAGTTTTGCGTAAACGCATAAGGGGCGGCCACAGATGGATCCTGAGCAAACGCACGGATGCCCATTTGCCCACCGGGTAGGTAGCCCAAATTCAAATACTGGATTCCGCTCTGGTAGCTGTGCCCAGCTAAGGGGCCAGTAATGAAGCGTTCAGCTAAAATCGCGCCCGTTTCATGAGTCGAAATAAACGTCAAACGAGGATGGCGCAACACGAGCATCTGATCAAATAGCGGTGCAGCAACGGCTTCCATTTCTCCAACGCGGGCGGGTTCATAATCAAAAGCCACCAACACGGGCGCACTTTCAGGAAGCGCACCCACCGTTTGCAGCGCACCGCTTATCTCAAGTGTGTTGCCAACTGGCATGGAGAAAATTTGAGTACGCAGGGCCAAGACCGTGGTAATCACGCCAATTAATATAAATGCAAGCGCCCAACGCAGCACACGTGAAGTCCGTAGTGCAGAGTATGAAGTGATCGGAACGGGCTCGGTCTCTGCGGCAAGAATTTGCTCCAATAAAGCCGCGTGCGTTTGTTGCTCGTCACTCGCTTGTAACTTGATCGAATACGCTTTTGGCTTGCTCGTAGGCGCATAGCCCGGCGCAGCAGGCAAGACACCTTGCAAGCCGGCCAATGCGCCGCGTGCCTCAAGGGTTTGGTCGCTCGAAAGCGACGCCGAAGAAAGTTGTGAAACTCCGGTATCTACCGGTCGCATGGCCTGGACCCACGCAGGCAATTCACCTGTCGCGAGAACATCTGAATTTATGATGGGCGTTGGAGCAGGGTTGAGCGCAGAGGGAACATCTGCAGAACTAGTAAGCCAGTCTGGCATATCCGTAAAGAGCGCGTCCATGTTTTCGGCTGGTTGAGAATCAGGCACGAACGCCGGCGGCGCAGCTTCAACCGCTTCTTCTTTTTCTGCAAACGTAGGAACCTGCTGAGGCGTATCAAACGATTTGAATGCATTCAGCCAATCAGGAGGAGTGTCAGAAGCAGCAACAGAATCGGGAGTTTTTGCCTTCGTTGTTTCCTCTCCATAAATAGAAGAGTGCGGCGCGGCAGCTTTTAACCAACTTGGAACATCACCCAGTTCAACTTCTTCACGCGCGAACGCAACGGGCTCATCTTCCTGTGCAGGCTCAGTTTGCCAGGCTGGCAACTCCATACCCGCATTAGGCGCAACTGCCGCGTTACCAGCCTTCAACCATGCAGGCGCTTCACTCTCCATAGGAGATTCATTTTTCTCAGTTTGTAAACTCTTTAGCCAATCGTCATCAGATGACAAAGCAGGCGATGATGATTCGGAGCCAAATCCCTTCAACCAATCCGGTGTATCCCCAGCGGATGAGGAACTCGCATCAGACTCACCGAAACCTGTTTCTGAAAAACCAGCAGAATCAGCGCTTTGGCCTTGATCCTGCGACCCAATAGAACGCAGCCAGTCTGGCGTATCCGAATCAGCAGACGGCGCATTGAATGAAGCAGCACTATTCTGTGCGTCAACGTCTGTACCTATTGAGCGCAGCCAGTCTGGTGTATCTGCATCAGCAGGTGTCGTATTGAATGTATTACTTGAATCATCAAACGAAGCAGCACTATTCTGCGCGTCAGCATCTGTACCCATTGAGCGTAACCAATCGGGTGTGTCTGCATCAGCAGGTATCGTATTGAATGTATTACTTGAATCATCAAATGAAGCAGCGCTATTCGCATCGCTATCCGCCGCCATCTGACGCAGCCAGTCCGGTGTATCGGAAGCAGCAGGAGTTGGATTAACTATATCGGCTGTTGAATTGGCAGAATTGAATGAGGTAGGCTCTTCTTTTCGCTCAGCGCTATCTGTCCCCATCTTACGCAGCCAATCCGGCGTTTCAAAAATGGAAGACTGTGAGGGCTGTGGCTTAATCCCACTGGCTTCGCGCATCCAGTCTGTTAATTCATCTTTTTCAACAGATGGCGCTCCAGTCGGAGCCAGATTTGCCAGCCAGGAAGGCGTTTCATTTTCAGCCGCAGACTCTTCCTGTTTAAAATCTTTTGCGCCGCCTAATTCAACCCAACGCACTTCAGAAGAATCAGATTGAGGAGTTTTCGTTTTCGGCGCGGTACCGGTGATGCTTGCCAACCAATCGGGCGTATCCTCATCATCATCGTTTCCTGATTGCGCCTGCAATCCTGCCAACAAATCATGCGAAGCTGAAGAATGTGAAGAATCTTGCGCAGGTTGTGCAAATTGTGCAAGATCATCTTCTGCCGCATTACGTGCAGAACTACGGGCATCTCGCAGCCACTGCGGCAGGATCGGCTCAAGGTCAGAGGTCACCTTACTGGTTGGAGCCTGTCCAGGTTTAAACCCTTCGCCATCTGTACTTAAAGACCCAGCTACAGGCTGCAAACGAGACTGACAAAATTGACAAAATTCCTGATCGGATGAATTATTTTCACTGCAAACAGGGCACTTGATAACGTTTGCCATTAGTTGCCCCCATAAGGACGATCTGCACCAAACAGCACGCGCAAACCGGTAGTCAATGTGCCGAGCGCAACGCCGATCAAAATGCCGCGCGCACCGCCCAGCGCCAAAACCTGTGTTATCCAGCGTGAGAACGTTCCAAGAATTGGGATATTCACAAAAGGTAAAGTGGCAGAACCAAGTATAACCAGCGCCGCCACAACCAGAAAGACAATGCTCATCATATCTGCGCGGCGGCGTAAAAGACGGATCGCCGCGTACAGTAATGTGATGGTAAGCAGTCCCATTAACGCAGCTTCAACCGGGATAATGACCCCGTTCATTACAGTGCGCATGATCATATGCTCTGGTCGTAAAACCAGGCCAAGGAAAAAGGTGGCCGCCAAAAAAATGACAAGTAACGCGCTATATATACTCCCCGGCTCACGGCGGCGGATCTTATCAGTATGCACAGTAATCAAATTAAATACACCTACCAGCGCAGCCGCACCTGCAAGAATAATCGCCCAGGTTAGTAAAAGTGTCTGAACATTTATCAGAACGGGAAAAAATCCTTGTAGAAAATATCCACCCAACACCAGCAGGCCTGAAACAATTGCGATAACAACAGCAAACACTCGCATTAGATTAACCCCGCAAATTTGGCAAACGCGCCGCCCAATAAGGCTAAAATCACCAGCCAACGCAAAATATCCTGTACGGTCAAACTAGCCACATGTGAAGCGCCAGCGCCGAGGTATGCGCCTGTTGCAAATAGCTCTTCACCGATCAATACATCCTGTGTGTTTGCAAAAAGAACAGATTGGCCAACCAAATCATCGCTCGCCCCAATTGCGATCACATTCTCACGGTCAGACGCATCGGTAAGTAATGCGACTTCAGGTCCAAAACGACCGATCAGAATATTGGCAGAAACATTCTCATTTCTTGAAATATTCATCGCGCCGGCGGCGTATCCAAAAGGACTGAGGCCTGTCACACGGCCAGTGGTGGAAACATATAATTCCTCCACACCCGCCGCCTGATACCCAGCCTGTAATGTATCCTGTGCCAATAAGCCCAACACCGCGTCACCCGCAGAAGCCACCGAAGGTTTATCGCTTACCGAAGTACGCTCAGCAATATGACGCAACATGGCCAGCCCCGCCAAAGCGGAACCGCCGCGCGCATTGAACAAACTACCGCTGCCAAGTGAAACGTGCATCCGAGTGCCATCTTCCACGCTCAGCCCGAGTACACGATACAAATGCGTCAACGCTGCGATCTCGCGTATTTTCGCAGAAGATTTTCGCTTCCAAAGTGTAATCACCAGCAAGAGGAAAGCGCTGGCGATGAGGATGACCGACTCGATCATAAAGATGCCTTCTCTTGATGTGCAAGAAAAGCGGCGAATGCGCGTACTTCGCTCTCTTCTTCCAAGGTGCTCGCTAACGCTGTTAATTGATCGTTGTGGATAAATCCCCGCCCAAAATAAAGCGCCTGCGCTCCAAGCAAAGCAAGAGGACTTCCTGCTTCGAGGAACGAGGCGGTTATTTCGTGAAGTTGATAATGACGCAGGGTCTCTGCCCAGCGCGGCCAATATTCGCGCGATGACTTCATATAATGCGAGTATAGCATAATTTAATGTTGACGCTCACGCAGCGAATAATAACAAACGGGTTACAGCTCAAAATATGCCCGTTATTCCGGCGCGATTTTCGTCCCGGATGGGATTTCCATATCCTTTGGAATGATAACGATCCCATCACGGACATACCATTTTTCATTATCCATATCCGTATTGCGCGGAAATGGACGAATGATCACATTCTCACCGATACGCACATTCTTATCCAAAATTGCGCCTTCAATGTGACAGTTTGCGCCAATCCCAATTGGCAGACCTTCCTCACCGCGTTCGTAATAATCTGACCCCATCATAATACTGTCTTTGATAAAACACCCGTAGGAAATCTGACTGCGAATGCCGACAATCGAATGTGTAATATC
>Ga0209181_10002290_pt1 | contig 31698 bp, 26 predicted proteins | sample MAT05_FD_187208 | JGI IMG/M metagenome (GOLD analysis project Ga0209181, IMG submission 187208) | Freshwater microbial communities from Lake Fryxell liftoff mats and glacier meltwater in Antarctica - MAT-05 (SPAdes) (version 2) | ecosystem: Environmental > Aquatic > Freshwater > Ice > Liftoff... | reverse complement strand
AATTCAGTTCTGGCATGTCACGACTGCAATCATCACAACGACCTTGATTGCCAGTACTGTTCAACCAGCCCATGCCATTTTCCTGTCAGGGTTAGAGAAGTTCTTCCAAGATCTTGCTAGCCAGTCTGCTTCGGGTACCGGGGGGACTGCGATTGACCCTACCACGGTCACCTTAATTTTCAACGTGATTCGAGGTGTGTTTTTGCTCCTAGTAGCATCAGCATCACTCTTCGCCTATAACCAGGCTCAGCAAGGGAACGATTGGCGACCGATTATCACCCAAATTGGCTTGGCGTTTGGAATTGTGATTGCCATTGACGTGATTACCTTCCTATTCATTGGCGATGGACAAGGTACGACAACTCCGTAGTGCAGAGAGTGCCATTGCATCAGGTTTTGAGGAGAAGGTATGTCACGCAACCCGGATCAGTTCATCAAGTACAACCGCTTGCTCGGTAAACAGGCTTCGGTTGGTCCCATTCCAGCCAACCAAATCATTCCCTGGATTGGGTTGATCATCTTGTCCTACATCATGACCAATGGGTTTTTTAACTTAGGTCTGGTGTGGTTCTTCGGGGTTTCCTTTTGGTTGATTGCAACATGGTGGTTACTGACTGGGGATCGTCCTTACAAATTCATGGATCAGTGGGTGAATCCCCCTGGACGGGATTGGTGTAATGGCAATAAACGGTGGATTCCCCTTCTGCCTCGAAACCGTTCCCAGCGGTTATTAGAGCGTTATGGGGATGGAGTGGTACGGATCAGGCTCAAGTCGAAAAAGGTTCCCACAGAGCGCGGAGGTACGAAGACATTTATGCCGTTTCAAAACGAAGTTAATCTCTGTTGTCTAGCTGAAATCCAGAAGGATGGGCGTACCATTAGCGCTTACCTTCTGGAGGTAGGTAAATTCCAATACCAGTTTGTGTTTGGGTTCCAGCTTGAGGGGTTGCATGATGTTTTGACCCAGGATGAGGTTGCAGGGTCGGCTGACCGTCTGGAAGAAGCTCTGAAGTATCTACCTGCGGGAGAACGCCTGACGTTTTGCTTGGGGTCTTACAGCGATGATGATGCCCGTCAAGCAGACTTGGAACATCTAGCCGACACTTGCAAGTATCCCCCCATCTCGGTATTAGTCCGCAATGAGCAGAAGCGAGTTGCCGAACTAACGGGTGAGGGCAAGCGCCAGGTTTGGAAACAGATGGTGTTTGTGACCTGGACAGCCAGTGCGGATGGGGATGCTCAGTATGCGGATTGGTGGACGGCTGTATCTGGGTTTCTAGGTGGGGTGAAGCGTTCAATTCTAGGGACGATCACGGGGTCTACTCGTAAGTATAAGGAGCGTTACTACACCAATCTGTTGGTTCGTGCGTTTAACGAGGGCTTTACTCAGTGGGATATGTTGTTGTCAACCAAAGCAGGACTGTCTCTCAAGCCGTGTAGTAAAGAGGAGATGTGGAAGTGGCTTTGGCTCCGGTTTAATGATGACCCGGCTCCTGAGATTCCCCAGTTGCTGCAATTGCAAGAAACTGAACAAGGCATGGTGTTGCGGGAGTTAGCTGCTTCTGATAAGCATTGCGTCACGGTTCTAATTGAAGGCACCCATGGGCATACAGCGTGTCCTAGTCATGACCAACGGGACGACACCATTATCATGACGGGTAAAGCTAAGAATCCCTACTGTGGCGTGTTAGTGATGGAAGACGCTCCGGCTGGGTGGCCCAATACCCGTGAGCAATTGCGCTGGATTTGGAAATGCATGAGTTCTGGCTTTGTTCGAGATACGGAAGCCTGGGTAGAAATCACAACAGCCAGTGACTTTCTGGTTCGGGACAACTTGGCAAAGCAAGCTAAGCAGTCTAAAGCTGCTTCAGGAAGGGCGTTGACCAAAGGTCAGGGTCGGGACATCGGAGCGGAGGTTAAGCAAGAGGAGAGTTTTGAGGCCCAGCGAGAACTCTACCAGGGGGTTAAAGCAGTGCATTGCGCTCCGGTGTTCTTGGTTTATCGCCAAAGTCAGAGGCACCTGGAACTTGCCTGTTCTATGCTTTGTAATAACTTCGATTCGGCTAAGGTGATCCGGGAACCCCATATTGCCTGGCGGCATTGGCTACAGAGTTTGCCCATCACCTCGGCTCGGCTGCTGCAAGACAGTAGTCTAATTAATTCTGAGCGTCGTCTGACCCCTACCACCCAAAGTGTGTTGGCGTTTCTGCCCCTAACTATTCCTAGGGACTTGGACAGTGATCGCGGGGTTGAGTTTATGAGCGACCGGGGAGGAAAGCCCCTCTACATTGACATTTTTAGTGAAGCTAAGCGGGTTCTGATCACGGGCACCTCTGGGTCAGGAAAGTCTGTGATGGCAGCACGGTTTGCGGTGGATGCCTTGGTGCGGAACATCCCAGTGGTGGGGATGGATATTTCTGGAGGTGGGGGTTCCACCTTTCAGACCTTCATCCAGCTTTTGGGAGAGGATGGAGCCTATCTGGATATGAAGTCTGCTCGTTCTAATCTGCTCGAACCCCCTGACCTACGAAAGTTTGAGAAGGCAGAGCGTATTCGCCGGTTGGAAACGTGGAAGGAGGGCACCCTTTGGCCCTTGAATGTGATTGCCATGGGAAAGCTGGACAATCCCCAGCTCTCGCAACGGGTAGAAGCTTTGTTGCGGATGGCATTGGAAATCTTTTTGAAAGATACCGAGATTGTCGAGCGATACACCAAGGCATTTGAGTTTGGGTGGAAGTCTCAGGAATGGCAGAACATCCCGACTCTAAAAGACTTTCGGCGGTACTGTACTCGTGAACGACTGAACCTGCTGAACTTTGAGGAGATCGACAAGTTAGCCCTAAACCAGATTGTGCAGCAGTTCGAGGCGTTGTTCTCGTCTGAAGTGGGCAAGGTGATTAGTGAACCGTCCAATTTTAATCCAGACCCGGCAATGAAGTTCTTTGCATTGTCAGGGTTGAAAAATGAAGGAGGGCAAGATGCCTACCTAATGTCCATTAATGCCCATGCTGCCTGTATCCGTACTGCTCTGTCCTATCCACGGAGTTGTTTTATTGGGGATGAGTTATCGGTGTTGCTCAAGCGTAATGGGTTTGCCAATATGGTGGGCGAACTCTGTGCCACGGGTCGGAAGGACGGAATCAGTGTAGTTCTGATTTCCCAGGACATCGACTCGATCGCTACCTGTGCGACCGGCCCTCAGATCATGCAGAACATGAACTATCGGTTAACGGGACGGATTGCACCAGGCGCGGCTGTATCGTTTGAGAAGTATTTGCGATACCCGGCTGGGATTATTACCCGCAATGCAGGGGATGCAGCCAAGCCCAAGGTAGTGGATTTGTCTTCATATTGGTTATTGGAGCAAGATAATCGGTTTTGGACAACTCGTTATTACCCCGGTGAGATGATGCTGGCGAGTGTGGCAAATTCCCAGGATGAGCAAGCCAGTCGGTCGCGGGTCTTGGAACATTACCCCAACACAACAATAGGTCGGCTTGAGGCATTAGCAGAGTTCACGCGACAGTATATTCCAGCATTGAAGTCCCGGCAAGGGTTGGATCAGGTCGGTGTGGATGAGGTTGATCCGGTGGAGGAGTTACCTCCAGACCACGCCCCGGTGGTCGCTCATAGTTTATCAGGTACAGCACGGTAATTGAGAAATCAAAGAGGATAACAATGAATACTTTAGATAGGCAGTGGACGTTACGGTTGTTGGTTTTGTTGGGAGCTGCGGCAACCTTGTCCGTGTTCCCCATTAAGGTTGATGCCCAGACCGCAGACCCGTTGGGGTTTGGTGCATCTAGTTTGAGTGGAGGTTCATCTACCCCGATCGGCACGGGGTTTAATCCCAATGCCCCAGCGCCGGGTGCAGGTGCGCTTGGTACGGGTTCGGGTACTGCGGCTCCAGCGGGGTCGAATTCACCCCTGTTAAACCAAGTGCTTCAGGGTGATCCACTCAAAACGTTGTCTACAGGCGGGTTTGATTTGAACAACCTGGGAAGTTTGGGTTCTTTGGTAAATCTAGGAAACCTAAGCTTTTTGGGTGATATTCAGAACTTGTTCAAAAACCTACCCACTCTAGACGGTTTGTTCAAAGGGTCACAAGGGGCAATGGGAATCCCTGATACCCAGAAGATTGGAGAAGTTCTACAGCAGGTTCCGGCTGCTAGCGGTGCGTCGGCTGAGAGCATTGTCCTGTCTAGTCGGTTGGAGGCCCAAGACCCCAATAAGCCCTCCTATGTTTTGCAGCAAGACCGCTTAGCCCAAGCCCAGCGGGACAGCACGATCGGGTTGGCTAACAGTTCCGCTATCACCTCTGCGGCACAAAGTCAGCTTAAGGCACGAGTTGAAATGACTCAGCAGTTGACCCAGGATACGATGGCTTTAGGGGAGAAAGCCAAGGTTACGGATGTCTCCCAAAAGATCTTGACTGGACAATCTGAACAAATCGCTAAGGTGGCTCAAGTCCAGCAACAGCAATTGCTGGAGGCATTTCAAGCCAGGAACGACCGAGCGGTGTCTAATCTGATGGCAGCGCAGCAGTCCGAGCAGTTGAGCATTATGAACACATCTGAGCGACGAAAAGGCATCGCCGCAGGGAGTAGTGCGATGCAACAGGTTGGGCTGATGTCTTTGCCAGGTGGGTACTACTTGGGGTCTGACAAGGCAGGTAGCTCAACCAGTCCAGCTACACCTGCACCATAGGGTTCCTAGAAGGAGAGGGGGTGAAATGCCCCCTCTCTTGTTTGTGGTTAGCTTGGTTGTGGATTAGGACTGAAAAGTATGTTTAATTATTATTTGTCGCAGATTGCTTCGCCGTTCAGCAACAGTTCCACCTCTACGGGACTAGATATTGTCAATGCTTCAGCCGATTTGGGCAAGGCAACGGTCGAGTCTTGGAATCGCACTTGGAACGTAGTCCTTGACCCTTTATCAGGGAGTTTGTGGTTGGGGCTGATTGCCCTCGCTAAGATTCTGGCAGCGATGAGTATTCTGTATTTAGCCATTAAGGAAGGCTCAGAGTTAGTTAAAAAGCAGTCTTGGACAGATTTAGCTGGATTGTTTGTCTGGCCCTTGATCATTGCCATTTTCCTAGCAGGTAATGGAGCATTGCTAAGCAAGACCGTGAAGGGGATTCATACTATTGGCTATGCTCAGGTGCAGAGTGTGCTGGATTTGCAGGTAGGGGATCTCACATTTCGTAACTCGTTGACTAAGCAGGGGTTAAGTTCTGCGGCAAAGGAGGCGTTACAGACCCTGTATGCTCCATGCCAAGGATTGGTGGGTGAAAACTTGGTGAAGTGTTGGACAGAGAAGAAGGATCAAGCTCAGGCGATCGTGGATGCGGCTGAGAAGCAGGCAGGGGGGCCGTTGAAGTCCTTGCGGGATTTCTCAAACGTAGTGTTTCAACTGACTCCTTCGGGTCAGGTTGTTGGGGCTGCAAAAGTTGTTGGGGCTGCAAAAGTTGTTGTTGATCCTGTTTCTGCTTTACGGGAGTCTGCGTTACCCATTATCCGAGCATTCTTATACGCGCTGCAATGGTGTGTGGTGAACTTGCTGGAGGCAGCATTATTACTGACCGCATTGTTTGCTCCGATATCGATGGCATTGTCGTTACTGCCATTTCAAGGTCGCCCAATCATTGTTTGGTTAGTGGGGTATCTTACATTGTTCGGGATTCAGTTGGGGTACAACATTTTGGTTGGGTTGGTGGCTACGGTCATTGTTGGGTCAAATTCTGAGGTTGTATCGGATGTCGGGTTTGCCATTTTCCTATCCATCGGCGCTCCAGTCTTATCAGGATTAATTGTAGGAGGAGGGGGAATTGCCCTCTATAGAGGGTTGACGAGCAATGCAACTCAGATTATTGATTTTGTTAGTAGTGCTGTATCCACTACGACGGGTATGGCAATTCGAGCATTGAAATAGCCAGGTATAACTTATGCTGAGGATAGGGCGGTCGAAGAGCAGTTCAGCAAACCAGAAGAAGTTCCTAGAGGGGGATAACAAAGACTTGCTGGCCATATTGCAATTGGCTATTCTAGGCGGGGTAGGGCTGGTTTTACTAATTCAGTTGGTTTTGATGTTTTTGGTTAATAACATCGTCAATCGCCGCCCAACCTTTGTGCAATTGACCAATGGACAGGCAATCTACGTTGCAGAGCGGGAGCGGAACTACCGCAATCCTGAGATGATTCGGAACACGGTTAAGCAGTGGTTATTTTTGACCTTTAATTGGGAAGGGGTGATTCCAGGAACACAAACCCTCGACCAGGGGATTGCTGTGGTGGGAACGTCACGAAAGGTGCCATTTTCCACATCGATCGCTTCGTATTTGGTGGAGCCAGCTTTCGCTCAGGCAATGCTGAAGCAGATTGCAGAGCAGATTGTGCCTGATGAGTTGTTTGCTGGGAATGCCCGGCAGTTAATGACCATTTCCTATCTTTCCGATCCCCGCCAAATTGCAGATGGACGGTGGCAAGTTGATGTGGTATCAACTCGGAATCTGATTGATAAGCGGACGGGAGCATCGGTAGGAATTGCGTTTAATAAAACCTTTACCCTGAGAGCGATCGAGATTCCTCAATCTCCATTAGAAGACCAAGCTAGCTTGGTGGAGAAGTTGGTTTACAGTACGATGGCATCAGGACTACAGATTACAGATATCCAGCCCTATAATCCCAGTAGTCCAACAGGATCGGGGGTTCCAGTGCCTTCTCCAACAGATAAGTCCACAAGCCCACGTATTACCCCCTAGATTTGCTTCGTACAATCAACCGAGATATCAACCATGGCAGACTCTGAAGGCACTTCAGATATATTTCCTCAGCAATCTACGGGGAATGGTAGTTTAGATGTGGCTGCCCAGAGGCAGCTAGCTGGCTTGGCGGCTCCCCCTCGCCCTCCTGTTGAAGCCGATTTGGGTGAGGCAAGTGAACCTACTCCTGTGGGCTACGAAACGGTGCTACAACCTGGCGCAGCAGCCCCTCCAGGTCATCAAAATGACGATTTTAATGAAGAACCTGATGAGGTGAGGTCGCGCAAGCCGGTCGGAAAGCTGGTTTTCTTATTAGGGTGCATTGGTTCGGTGGTAGGACTTGTCCTGTTGATTGTGTTTGGGATTAAGTGGACAGGGGGACAGAATCAGCTTGCTGTAGTGACGGCTGCTTCACCGAGTCCGGCGGCAGCAACAGATAGCTCTGCGACTTATAAGAGTCAGTTGGCGTTAGTCGATCAGCAACAACAGATTAATAAGCAGTCTAGTCCTGCACCGCCTACTCCCAGTCCTAGTCCCAGTCCTAGTCCAAAAACGTCTTCTACCCCGCCTACCCGGACTGTTGAATCATCGCCTGTCCCATTTACTGCCCCGCCTGCGGTGTATCGTCAACCTGCGATTCCTCAGTCTGTTTCTCAAGTTTCACCAGTTTATAACCAGCCTGTAATCCCTCCGATTGACCCCTACAAGCGTTGGGCAACCTTGGCGGTGTTAGGAGACCAAAGTTTGGCGGGTTCAGACCAGTCTCAGCAAGCGCAGCCTGGCGATAATGGAGGGGGGTTCAGTCCAGGTGATGTGGGGTCTAATCCTGCATTAGCTTCGACTCCAATGCCAGGAGCAGGGTCTAATCCAGGATTGGGAGGGATAAACTCTGGTGTAGCTGCGAATAGCCCCTTCCCTACGGTATTGTTAGGCACAGCCTCGCCTGCTCCTACCTTGTTGGTGAGTGATACGAGTGATGCAGGTTCTGGACTCACGCCTGGTAGCCAAGGGATTCTCAATCGGGTAGCAGACCCAAATTCAAAGGGCACTCCCCAATCTGAAGTCAAGTCAGCAAATCCCTATGAGGCAATGCTTAATGCAACTGTAGCGTCGAATTCTAGCCAGCAGTTTGGGACTTCGACAGGAGTTGGGGAGAATCCCTATCCAGCGTCGTATCCAAGTTCACCTTATTCTGCCTCTGGTTATTCCGCTCAGGCTCAGCAGTCCTTGCCTGTAGTGCGGTTAGGGACAACGGTTGCGGGTAGTGTTGTAGTGCCCCTGGCATGGGATTTGAACCAGACTGATACAAACCAACCCGGTCAGCCTAGTCAGACAAAAGGGCGGTTTGTAGTCCGAATCGAGCAAGCTTTGGTCGCATCCAATAATGAGATAGCACTTCCGGCAGGCAGTCAGTTAATTGTGCAGGCCACCAGTGTCAGTTCTAGCAATCAGTTAGTCCAAGCAACGGTAGTTGCGGTGGTCTACGATACCCCGTCTGGGTTACGTCAACAGATACTGCCCCCAGATGCGCTGGTAATTCGAGGTGAATCAGGCTCTCCATTGATTGCCAATAAGCTCAACGATGTCGGCCCTGCTTTGTTTCAAGATGATTTATTGATTGGAAGTTTGAGTGCGTTGGGCAAAGTGGGAGAGATTTTGAATCAACCCACCCAGCAAAACACCAATGTCTTTAATGGAACAGGGTTGGGGTCAAGTGTTAGCAACGTTAACACCAGCACGACCAATAATCCCCAAGCTTTGCCTGCTGCTTTGCAGGGATTTGGTCAGACCTTATCTGAACGGTTACAGCAACGAAGTGAGCAGAACACCCAAGCACTGATTGCCAAGAATACGATCGCGGTGCTGCCCCAAGGAACGAGGATTACGATCGTGGTCAACAGCTTTTTCCAGATTGCGAACCAGTAGAGGAAGAGTTATGTGGAAATGTAGTCTCGTCATTGGCATTTTGTTGGGGGGGCTTTGGGTTGGGATTCAAGAGGTCAGGGCGCAGATGGTTCAGGTCTCGCCCTATCAGTCTCTCCCTTCCAAGATTCCGGCATATCAGGTGGTGGTACGGGAAGCTGCTTTGCGAGTGCAGGTGCCTGTTCAGGTAGAAGCAGGGCGATCGGCTTCGATTGACTTCAGCCCCACCGGGGAGCGGATTGTATTTATCAATTTGGCTGATCCCTCCCGAATTGTCTACCGAACCAACCTCCCGGTTTCATCCGGTCGGGCAAGTACCGTGTTCATTACGCCCATTCAGTATTTGGGGTTTCCTGGAGCAACCACTACACCCGTCACTAATCTACAAGTGCAGACAGTTGAGCCTGGAACGAATCGGTTACGTCTGTATACGTTTAATGTGGTGCATGTTAGCTCGGCAACCGTGTCAGGCATTGTGATTACACCGCAGCCGGTATTCGTAGCTCGCAGACCTGTCAAGGCTGCATTATCAATCGCAGACCAAACTCCGCTCAATGTAGATGCGATCGAGCAGGGCTTAGAGATTTCGATTCAGCAGGGCTACACCCCGATCGATGATCCCGTTGTGTCCCAAGTACGGCTGCTTATTGCCCAGGTGCGAAGCGGCTTGCCCATCCTGTTTGTGGTACGTCGATCTACAGATTTACCCCTATCTGTAATTCAGGCTTTGAACCAGATTGGGTATCGAGAAGTTCCGATTGACCCATTCCCAGCAAAACCCACTTCCACCCCTTAAATTAGTATATCTGTACTTATAGCGGGGTTTGTGATAAGTTTATAGGGGCAATGAATACTTTACTTTTTGTCGGAGGTGTGCTATGGCGCGAGCAGGGTTTCAGGTAGAGGATGATGATTTTGAGTTTGATGGCGAACCTGTTGTAGCAGGTCTGGAGGGGGTTAAGTTTGTGCCTTTGCCTGCCTCTTCTACTAAACCAAAGGTGACAGTGTTACGGAAAAGTGCCAAGGTTGTTCCTCCCGATGTGTATTGGCTTCCTGGGTTGGAAGGTCAGATGGTTCAGGTCAAGAATCAGGTTTATGACCTGACCCAGGCGTACTTCTACGCCTACGAACCGGAAAAGATTGTCCCAGCATTCAAGGATGATGTGACTCCTTCTGTCATGCTTTGCTATCAAGTGCCGATTCCTGGAGTTAAGCGCTTTTTTGTAGACCCGACAAGTTTGGATGGAGCATTACGTCCCCTGAACACAGAACAGCAGCTTCAGTCCATGCAGCGGCTTACCTACCAAATTGTTTGGGTGGCTACGTTTCAGGATGAGTTGGGCACAGCGTTACGTAAGCTGATGCGCGACTATTTTAAGTTATTGTCCGCTTCGGATGACGAGTTTTAGAAAACAGAGATTACCTCGCAACCAAGAAGCATTTCTATCCAAGTGAACAGTTCTAGTCTACTATTCTTGGCAGTCCATGGTAATTTCTTATATAAGATTAGTAACCGCAGCTATGGAGACTCAAAAACCGAAACGGAAAGGGCGGGATCAGATCTATGGGGAACTCAAAAAGCCGACCATGATTGCACTCACTCCCACCGGAGTTGAAAAGCTGGATGAGTTAGCTGCTGAATTCTCCCTGTCTCGTTCCGAATTCATTGAGCGCATTGCTCGGGGAATGCTTTCCGTTCAAGGAATCGAGTAAACCTAAATTTATGATGGAGAACCTAAAATCCCATACCCTTTAAAGCTTGAAAACACCAGGAAATTGTCTTGGCGGGTGAAGTCCTGGTGCTTTCGATGCTTCGGTTAAAACCAGAATGACCATATCAACGACATGCCCTTCCCGGTTGGATAGGTTGCGACCTGCCCATTACTGACAGGTTAGCAAATTACTTGATCGTTGAAAAGGGCAGAGGTTCTTACCTCGTAAGAATCTATATATGGCGTTTTGGTTCTGTATAGTTCTTTTCAACGATTGAGCCATGATGCAACCCAAACACAGTGATCGCGAGGATAGCACTCCACTCCCCGAAGCCTCCACCCAGTTAGAATTAATTGAGGTAGAAGTGCTTCCCTCTCAGTCCACCCGGACTAAAATCCGCAAACCGCGCAACCTGCCTCGAACGGAGCCACCTCTATTTACCACTAAGTCAATGGAGATGATTGCCAGTGGAGCACCCGTCATCAGCGCCACGCAGGCTTTTTTGAAGCCGCCGGACTGGAGCGAGTATGGTCAGGATCGCCTTTACTTCCAAAAGCACTTTGGCAAAGGGCGCTACATCGAGTTCTACGTCCTGAACAAGCAAAAGCACCAGGCAGAATCTATTTCTACGCAGGCAGAGCGTGAAATTCTGGAGCAGTACGGGGTGATGGCAGCTCGCCTCCATGCTGTGTTTGCTACCTACGCTTCCTTACAGTCTGAACCCTGGAAAGAGCCATTTCATCTTCTTGGTACGGATCTGATCAAAACGCTTAAGGTTCACAACAGCAATAAGTTCACCAAGTCACAGAAGCTTAAAGCAGTTGCTGACCTGGCGTGGGTTGTGGGGACGCTGGGTGCAGTCATCCACTGGTTTGAAGGCGACATGGATCTCTGCGTTCGAGAACGGAGCTTGCTGTGGATCGTCAGCGTCCAGGAATATACCCAACCCAATGTCTATGAGGAATCTGAGGAACTACATGAGGTGGTGATCCGGGTGCAACCGGGACTATGGACCCACAGCTTCCTAAACCGGGAGGGCGCACAGCAGCGGAAAGCCCTGTATCAGTACGGATTGATCCCCAAAGAAGTCTTTGACATCGATCCACATCGGCGCAAAATGGCTACCAGCATGGCGCTGTATCTGATTCAGAACAGCCGTTCTCGTCCTAATGGGGTTTATACCGTTGAAAGTCTGTTGGAAAGTGTTTTACCCAGTAATGACATTGAGAAAGCATTATCTGACCGCCGCTATGGTTGGAAATTGAAGGAATCAGTAGACAATGCCCTACTCACCCTCAAAGATAACCTCAAGATTGACATCGACTTCGATGATGAAACCTATCCTCTATGGCTCAGACCCATCTGGAGCCTACCCGATGAGATCGCAGACCTGCCCACAAAAGAGCGAAACCAGCAACTCTTAGGGGCAAAGTGGCTACCGGATAGTTACATTTCCAAACACTGGTTTCCGGCAAAGTTTACCTTCCGGCTGCCCATGCAGATTCAGGAATGTTTAGATGAGCTTGAAACCAGACGAACTGAAAAAACCAGCCGAGCCTCAACAGGTACCAGTTCTACACGCAACAAGCCTAATAGAACCGCCAAGGGAACCACAGCAAAAGCGCTCCTGCCTGCGGCTGAACTGGATGGAATGACGGTTAAAACTGCCCGTCAGACAAAGGGGTGGACTCAAGCCCAGCTTGCTACCACGATCGGCAAGAGTGTCAGCTGGGTGAAACTAGTTGAGAGCGATCGCCGTCGAGCAGTGGATGAGGATCAAAGCTTGCTACGTCAGGTTCTGGGCATCCAGTAAGGCAATTGAATTTGGTTACAAGGTCTGTAACCCTACTGTAACTACTGACAAATAAAGGTTTTAGACTAGTTTAACCTCTGTTAAAGTCCTATAGTTGTGACATTAGCACCCCCTAATGGTGACTTCAATCGTCCAAGAGCGCTTGGACAATTAAGGGCTAAATGAGTCCCTATCGTTGTTCATCTCCTTTCTCTAGACAAGCAATTCACCTGATCGCACGGTATAGTAGGGTCTGGAGTAGACTCCCTGTACTGGTTTGTGAAAGGAATGGAAAGTAACCTGTCTTCAGATAGCTATAGTCGCTTTCTAGATGACCTCAAAGAATGGATTCAGCGTGCCCAACTGCGGGCAGCGACCGCAGTCAACCGGGAACTCGTGACTCTATATTGGAGAATTGGGTGTGCCATTCTTGCCAAGCAACAGCAGGAAGGTTGGGGAGCCAAAGTCATTGAACGTTTATCGAAAGATCTGAAACACACTTTTCCAGAGATTAAGGGCTTCTCCCGTTCTAATTTGCTCTACATGAGAGCCTTTGCCCAAGCCTTTCCTGATGAAACGGTGATTCAGGCGGTCATGGGTCAAATTACCTGGTATCACAACATTGCTCTACTGGATAAGCTCAAAGCCAACGACGAACGGCTGTGGTATGCCCAAAAGACGATCGAACATGGCTGGAGCCGCAGTGCCCTGGTGCATCAGATTGAAAGCGGCTTGCATCAGCGAGTTGGCAATGCGGTTAATAACTTTGACCATACGTTACCCCAAAGTCAATCGGATCTAGCTCGCCAAATTTTGAAAAGCCCCTACAATTTTGAGTTTCTGGAACTTACAGAAGCCGCTCAAGAACGGGATTTTGAACGAGCACTCGTGGAGCGCATTCGAGATTTTTTGCTGGAACTGGGAGTAGGCTTTTCCTTTCTGGGTAGCCAGTATTCACTTGAAGTCGGTGGCAAGGAATATAAACTCGACCTACTCTTCTACCACGTCAAACTACACTGCTATGTAGTGATTGACCTAAAAATGGTTGAGTTTGAACCTGAATTTTCAGGCAAAATGAGCTTTTACATTGCTGCTGTCGATGATTTGCTACGGAGTGAGATGGATAATCCGACAATCGGAATTGTCTTATGCAAGTCCAAAAATAAAGCGACAGTAGAATATGCGTTGCGGTATATCCAGCACCCAGTTGGTGTGGCAACCTATCGGTTGAAAGATACATTACCGGAACCGTTGCAAGGGAGCTTACCCAGTATTGAGCAGCTTGAAATTGAGCTGAACACCTTGTCAGCAGAGGCGATCGCAGACTCTACAGAACTAGACGAATAATATTTCTAAGGATAAATCAATTGTCCAAGCGATCTTGGACAGTTTTCAAGTAGTAGGAATGGCAATCGCTTTTCTTTGTAACCCTCTGTAACCATTACTATACATAGATTCCAAGGAAATTGATTGGTTTCAGATTCCCCTTTTGATGACATCAACGCCCCCTGGTAGTGACTTGAATACGACTCAGAACAAGTCTTGGGAGTATTGGTTACAACCACATTTAGCGATACTGAAAGAAGACATACGCTAAATACACAGTTAATTCAATTGAACTGCACCAAATACAGCAGAGACTTGCAATTATTCCACTAGAGCTAGAAACCAAAACTTGCTTTTCTGATGTCCCTGTAATCTGATCGCAACTCCGCTGTAACCATTGCTATAAAAGGCTTTTAGCTGCAATCACTGATAGTTACAATCCCCCAGCCGTGACATCAATCTCCCCCAGTCGTGACTTGTAATTCACCTCCAAGTCACAAGCAGTTGTAACTCTCCTGTAACTAGCATCAGATCTGGATTCCAGATCATTTTGGTTACAAATTTGCGGTAATAAGCTCCTCTGGATGGGACTTTAATTTCCTATTGTCGTGACTTCAGTATCCCCCATAGGTGACTTTACCTTCCTCTTACTGTGACTTTAAATTTTCAGAATGGTTATGGGACAAGGTATTCCAGGATGGTTACACATCTGATCAGATCAATAAGATTGATCAGCTTGTAACCCCCTGTTTTACGGAACCAGGGGGTTACGCTTTAAACGCAAAAAGACAAAAAACTCACCCACCGCCCATGTTTTGCAAATTATCCCAGTGATCGTCTTTGGCTCGCCCAAGTGGATGAACACATTTGCAACGTTATTACCGATTTGATTAGTCAAACCACATGTTAGAAACCACCACTGTTTTACAGAATCTCTACCGCTTGATTTTCCATGAGCATCAGCAACTTTACAGCGTGTGGCAGAGTGCTGATATTTTGCAATTTCAATATGATCATGCCCTCACGCCTGCTCTAATAGAGACTCATCTTGAGGGCAATCCGATTATCTCAGTATGGTTTCTGCAACCGGGTACAAACCTGGCTAAAGCAGGCTGTATTGATTTTGATGCCCCAAACGATGGCAGCGATGAACAGACTCTACGAGAGGTGCTGAGTCTATCGCAACAAGTGCAACAAACTGCTACTAGTCAAGGACTCCCTACTTATCTGAAATTTAGTGGTCGGCGTGGGTTCCATCTCTGGTTGTTTGCTGATATGCCTCTGCTTGGTGCTACCTGGGACAAGGCATTGCAACAAGGAAGCCACTATGAGAATAACTAGTAAAGTCCTCTTTGAAGGTATTCGTGAATGGGACAACGAATTCCTGTCCCTGTTCCCTCACCGGTTCGACTACATCTGGGCAGACCATCCCCATCCCGGAGCCACCGTCCACTGGCAAACCGAAAGCCGTCACCCCCTCTCAGATCGCCTCATCCAGCAAAGCAGCTACCTCTACGGCGTTCGCTTCAGCGCCGAAACAAACTACTGTCTTCTCGACATTGATGCAGGCAGCCTCTACCACCCCAACCATGATCCCCTAGCCCTCTCCCGTATCACCGCTGCTCTCGAACCCCTCGGACTCGTCAGCCATCTTACCTGCACCTCCAGCTACAGCGGCGGGTTGCACCTCTATCTTCCCTTTCAACAGGCTCAAAGCTCCTGGCAATTGGCGATCGTCCTTGCCTGTCTGCTGGAAAATGCTGGGTTCAAACTCCATCCGGGTCAACTCGAAATCTTTCCCAACCCCAAACCCTACTCCCCAGACAACACCCTCAGCCTGTTCAATGCCCATCGGCTTCCCCTACAAATCGGTTCCTACCTCCTTGACTCAGCCCTTCAACCCATCTGGAGTGACTCTCACACCTTCGTCAAGCAATGGAAACTGTCCCAACAACGCAACGATATTGACAGCAAAACCCTAAAACAGACTCTCAAACAAGCCAAGCGAAAACACTACGGCATCTCAGGTAAAGCCGAGAAGTTTATCAACGACCTAAACGCCGAGATCGAATTAGGCTGGACGGGTTCAGGGCAGACCAATCGACTCCTGGGACGCATCACCATGCGAACCTACATCTTCCACCACATTCTTTCAGGGGGAGAACCACTCAAAGGAACGGCCTTAATTGATGAAATCGTGGAAATCGCTCAGTCCCTCCCTGGTTATCAAGAATGGTGTCAGCATCAGCATGAGATTGAACAACGGGCGGAAGAATGGGCGCGGTGTATTGAAACTAGCCATTACTTTCACTTTGGGGAGCTAAACCAGAAACCTAAACCAGACCCGCAAGACCCAGAACTGACCGCCGCTATTGAGCAGTCCCCTTCCTGGAATCAACGCCAATCCGCTGCTACTAGAGACCGGATTCGCAGAGCCATTGCCGACTTACTTGAGAAAAACAGCCTTCCTATCAAAGCCACTGCCCGATTTCAAACCTTATTGAAATACGGCATTGGTGGAGCATCACTCTATCGTCATCGTGACCTGTGGCATCCCCACTATTTTGGTGTGGATTTCAACCCGACTCCAGATGGTTTAACTTCGGCTGTGGAAAACCCCCCAGACCCCCCAAGCTGCAAAATGGACAGCCAGTTAGATCGCGAGGGCGCTTCTAACTGGCTCAGTCCTCCAAGCTTATTACCTATTGATGATGGTGATAATAACCCCAGTAAGGCTTTCAGCGATCGGACAGGGGGCAATCTTTCTGATGAGGACAGTAATTCCCTGGAGAATCATCTCTCAAGGTCTGAGGTGTTGGAGGGAGTGCAATATATCCAGCAGGTGTTGTTTGAGATCAAGGCGGCTCAAGAGGAGGCGGGGCGGGAGTCTGCTCGTTTGGCTCAATCTCACTCTCAGCAGGAGCGGCTTAAGTCTGAGGCGGCAGAACGACGGCAGCGGGAGCGGATGCAGCGGTTTTTGGATTCGGGTGACCCGATTCTCATGGCTGAGGCGATCGCGTGGTTGCGGAGTATTCACCCATCTGGCTAAGGCTAATCCCTACCTCACAAACCTCAAGCCTTCTGTGTTCTTGGTAAACATCTCTGTAAAGATGCTCATCACCGATCGCTTCCTCACCTTAATATTCGCTGTCACCGCCATCCCCGATTGCAGTCGTATTTTGCGTCCTTTCCCAACCAATGCCTGCTCCCGCATTCGCACCTTCGCCGGAAACCGGTAATAGGGCTGAACTTGGTCGGGGGGCAACACATCCGAACCAATCCACACCAACTCTCCCTTCACATCCCCAAACTCACTGAAGGGAAATGAGTCAATCCGCACATCCACAGGCATTCCTGGACGAATGAAGCCAATGTCTTTGTTGGTGATAAACACCTTGGCAATCAACCCCTCATCGGGCACTAGCTTCAGAATGGGTTCACTCGCTTGGGCTACAAACCCTGGACTGCGCGCTTTGAGTTCAAACACGGTGCCTGCCACGGGCGCGACGATTTCTCCATACTTCAAGCTCTGTTGTGCCTGACTTAGTTGACTGTCAATCTCTGCTACCTTTTTTTGGTTCTCGACGATCGCCTTCGTCAACTCCCCTTCAATTTGAGCAATCCGCTTGGTATTGTCTGCCATCTGAGTGTAGAGGTCACGGCGAGAGAGGGACACCGTTCCCCGTACCTTCATCTGCGCTTGGGAAATAGCAAGTTGCAATCGGGCTTGCTCTTGTCGTAACTGATTGGCTTCGGATTGATTAGTTTCCACATCTTGCTGTTGTTTGAGCAACTGAATCTGGGAAATAGCTCCCTGCTTAGCCAGTGGTTCTACATTCCGTAAAATACCTTGATTAATCCGCAGGGTATTGTTGGTGCTATTGAGCTTAATCTGGGTCTGTCGCAGTTGCTTGTTGAGTTGGGCTGCTTCTAACTGAGCGACAGCCATCCGGTCGCCCAGTTCTGCCCGGTTAGATTGCAGACGTTCCTGCTGCTCAGTCGAGAGGGCAGTGGTCGTTCCGCGTCCCAGTTGTGCTTGGTACAGTTGGTTTTCTGCCAGTAGGGCCGATCGACTTTTGGTAAGGGCCACAACTTCAGGGGAAAAGAAAATTTTGGGACTCCGGGCAGGAGTTCCCTGTAGCTGCGCTCGGTAAAACTGATTCTCTTGCATCAGGGAAATGCGAATCTGTTTCAAGGAGGCGATTTGGGCTTTGAGGGTAGTGGGGTCAAGACTCACCAATTTCTCTCCCTGCTTCACCTGTTGTCCATCTTCCACATAGACAGTTTTGACCACCCCTGCCACAGGGACTTGTACTTCCTTGACGGTGCCAATGGGTTCTAACTTCCCCTGAGCCGGAACCGCTTGTTCAATCTGGGCAACACACGCCCAAAGGGTGGTCAACGCAGTGCCAGCAATCAGAGTCCACAGAATGGCTCGTGACCACCGATGGGATTGTTGCAAGATGACGGGTTGGTCGAACTGACGCAAACTCGGCTTGGGGCGTGGAGCGGCTGGGGGAGCGGGGGAAGGAGGGGAGGTAGAACTTGGTTTTGTCCCATTCCCGTTATTTGATGAATGATGCTCTCTCATTGTTGCTATGCTCTCCAATGCTGATCCGTTTAATGCTGATGCTGCTACACGAGTAGTCTGTTTTAGACGACTCTTCTGCCCTTCACCCTTCACCCTTCACCCTTCACCCCTCACCCTTCACCCTTCTCAGAACTACTAACGGCTTCTTGTTGCTGATAGAGACAGAAGTAACTGCCCCTTAACGCCATCAGTTTGGCATGAGTCCCTTGCTCCACGACTCCTCCCTGCTCCATCATCACAATTAGATCCGCATTCTGAATCGTCGCCAAACGGTGAGTGATAAAGAACACTGTCTTCCCTTGAAACGCACTGGCTAGATTCAAACATACCTGCCGTTCCGTGTGATAGTCCAAGGCACTGGTGGCTTCATCAAGGACTAAAAGAGCAGGGTTTTGTAAGACAGTGCGGGCAATGGCAATCCGTTGCCGTTGTCCTCCTGATAATGCGGTTCCTCGTTCTCCGACTCTGGTGTTGTAACCGTTGGGGAGGGTCATGATGAAGTCATGGGCAACGGCGATTTGGGCGGCTGCGACAATCTCTTCGGAGGTGGCATCGGGATTTGTCAGGGCAATGTTTTCTTGGACGGTGCCATCAAACAGGAGGGTGTCTTGCAGAACAACGCCAATCTGAGAGCGCAGGGAGTAGAGTTCGACTTTGGCAATGTCGTATTGGTCAATCAGGATGCGACCGGATTCGAGTTCATAGAGCCGGGGCAAAAGTTTGGTCAGGGTACTCTTCCCGGCTCCACTTTGCCCGACGACTCCCACAAAGACTCCAGCGGGTAAGTCTAGGGTGACGTTGTTTAATTGCAAGGTGCCGTTGGGAATGAAGCGGAAACACACTTGGTCATACTTGACGGCTCCCTGAATCTGGGGCATGGGAATGTTGTTGCGGTCTGCGGCTTCTACTTCTTGGGGATGGTTAAGGATGTCTCCTAGACGTTCCAGGGAGAGGGCGGTCTCTTGGAAGTTCTGCCACAGTTGGATGAGGCGCAATAAGGGACTGGTGGTATATCCAGCAATAATCCGAAAGGCAATCAGTTGTCCGAGGGAGAGGGTGCCTTGTAATACGAGGTAGGCACCGACCCAGAGCAGGAGTAAGCCTGAGAGGTGGTTGAGGAAGGTGCTGATGGAACCGGCGGCGGTGGAGGTGAGGACACTTTTGAATCCAGCGGAGACGTAGCGGGCATAACGGGTTTGCCACTGCCAGCGGGATTGCAGTTCAATGTTTTGGGCTTTGACAGTTTGAATGCCGGAGACGACTTCGACGAGGTAGGACTGGGTTTCGGCGTTGCGCTCGGCTTTGGTGCGAATCTGTTGGCGAATGATGGGGGAGACAATCAGGGTTAAGAGGGCAAACAGGGGGACGGTTGCTAGGGCGACTAAGGTGAGCAGCCAACTGTAGAACACCATGACGATGATGTAGATGACGGAGAAGACGGCATCTAGAACCACAGTTAAAGCGGTGCCTGTCAGGAACTGTCGGATGTTCTCTAGTTCGTTGACGCGGGTGGAGAGTTCGCCGACGGGACGTTTTTCAAAGAAGCGGAGGGGTAATCGCAGCAGGTGGTCGATGACTTCTGTTCCCAGGGTCATGTCAATGCGATTGGTGGTTTCGACAAACAGGTTGGTGCGCAGGGCGGTGACGATGGCTTCAATGATGGTGAGGGTAATCAGCAGGGTGCCCAGGGTGTTGAGAGTGGCTGGGGCGTTGTTGATGATCACTTTGTCGATGATCACTTGGGTAATGAGGGGATTGGCGAGTCCCAGGAGTTGGACGACGAAGGAGGCGATGAAGACTTCAATGAGGACGCGGCGATAGCGAATGACGGAGGGGAGAAACCAGCGGAGGCTAAAGCGTTCTTGGGGGGTTTCTTTGGTGGGTTGCAGCAATAAGACTTGTCCTGATTCTCCCCAGGTCTATCTGTCGGGTGCGGTATTTTCCTGACTAGAACTCAATACTTTGCCCACCCAATTGAGCTAGAGCGTGTGAGAGAGCAGTGGGATAATTTCAATCCACCTCAAAGTTTTCGCTATCTAAAGCCAGGTGAGATCAACCTTGTTGAGCGCATGACAGAATTTAACATGGCTCAATTTTCAAAGGTTTACCAGACGACACTTAATGTCCTCTAGGTTAACGGTTAAGCAATAAACGAACAAAAATAAAGTTGTTTAGTTTGACCTCATCTATGACAGAGTATGGCATCGATTTTTTTGAATATTTTGCACAAGCACAGTTAGAAGTTCTGAAAGATAAACAGAGCCGAATTGTTGAGTTAAAGCAGTTTTCGATCAAACCTGCCACAAGAATAGATCGTATAACCAAGTCTGGCACTGGGTTTTAGCATTCTCTCGTGTGGCACGTCTGATGGCAATTTGCTGTGAAATTGCTCTAGCAACGACTTTTAGCGATTTGGCTGTAGATAACAGCTTCCAAGACATTCGTGACCCAACCAGACCTTTTACGGTGTGCCTGTCAGAGGATGAATTTTTTATACTAACCCCACGCAAACTAGAGTAATACCACACCGATTGCAATTTGAAGTAAGTGAATTGGAACAAGTTATAAGCCGATGCCCAGTGCTGCGAATGTTACTCTAAGCCGGAAGTATTTTTGCCGAGTTGAACTTCTACTATGAGTTCAATTCCTTAAATATATTATGTCCCGACAGTTAGAACGGTTCTTATCCCTCGACAATCTACTGCGCTCTAAACAACGTCAAACCGCCTTTAGTCTGGCGGAAGCTCTGGAAGTGAGTGAACGAACTGTTCGGAGTGATTTGGCATTCCTGCGCGATCGTTATCATGCTCCTTTAGAGTTTAACAAGCGCCAAGGCTACCACTACACTGATCCAGATTGGCGGTTACCGAGTATTTCTTTAAGCAAGGGGGAACTGTTTGCGCTGACGCTGGGGGCACGAATGTTGGAAGCCTACGCAGGGTCAGCATATATTACTGATCTGCAATCAGCCATTTCTCGTCTGAGTGAACGTCTTCCAGAACAAACTTGGGTCGATTTGCAGCGAGTAGCAGATGAGCGAATTCTATTTCGCTCAGGAGCCGAAACAAATCTTGATGCAGCAATCTGGCACAAGTTAGAGAGTGCTTGTCGGCTACAAAAGGTGGTGCAGATGACATACCACACCGCCAATAGCAATTCAGTCAGTGATCGTAAACTTGATCCCTATTTGCTGCATATTTACCGAGGCACAAATCCGTATGTGATTGGATTCTGTCACAAACGTCAAGAGGTGCGCTGGTTTCGAGTCGATCGCATTCAGCAATTAGAGGTGTTAGCAGAGACTTTTGTGCGAGATCCTGCATTTGATGCCAAAGGACATCTAGACATGATCTTTCAGCATGAGGTGGGGGCAGTTCCTGTCAATGTTGTTATCTGGTTTGATGCTTCCACGGCTCCCTATATTCGAGAGCGACGTTGGCACACGACCCAAACGTTGCAAGAACACTCAAATGGTGCTGTGACCCTTTGCATGACGGTTCGCGGGTTGCAAGATTTGAAGCGTTGGATTTTGGGATATGGCAGAGGGGCGATCGTTCAACAGCCACCAGAATTGGTGGAACTGGTGCAGCAAGAGGTGTTTGGAATGGCGCGGCACTATTCACCATCAGATACGTAGTTGTATTTATTTGAGGAAAAACCATGACTGAGAAGTTTTGGGCAAAAACGGGTAAGGGAAGTTTTGATGCTAATGGGCTGCCTGAGTATCATCCGGTGATTTGCCATCTGGCAGATACGGCGGCAGTGGCAATGGCGATCGTAGGGGATTATCTGAGTCCGGTAGCGATTTCTACCCTTGAAACTGGGCTGGGACTGTCGAGAGACTCCCTAATCAAATGCTGTGGTTTTCTGGCGGGTTGTCACGACTTAGGCAAAGTCAGCCCTGCATTTCAATTCCAGGTCGATCCAGTCGGTAAGGTGTTGTCCGGTGGGGAGTTATATGATCTGTGGCACAAGCTGCCGGCTGTTACCCGGAAAGGAGAGGCACCCCATGGCTTAGTAACAGCCAAAACGCTGCCGGAGTTTTTGGTTGAAATTGGTATGAAGAGGACACTGGCAAATCGGTTAGCGATTCTTGTAGGCGGACATCATGGCTTTTTCCCTTCTTCTGACGAGATTCATAAATTAGATGATGATTTGGCAGGTACGAAAGAAGATGGAACTTGGTGGCAGCGAAAATTTAGCCAAGAAATTTTTGAGCAACTGCTGAATTTTGTTGGTTTGACCCTACAGGATTTGCCGCCGAAATGTGACAATGCCGCCGCCATGATTTTGGCAGGATTGACAACGGTTTCTGATTGGATTGCTTCAAATCCTGATGACAAAACAGGCTTTCCCTATGCCAATGACATGGCGTTTGATGAGTACGCAATTGGGTTATCCAACAAAGCAACACGGGCGCTGGAGGCGATCGGTTGGACAAAACTGATTACAAATAAACCCCTCACATTCCCTGAGTTATTTCCGCAAATTACTCAACCGAGAGAGTTGCAAAGGAGTGCGATCGCCGCTGCCAACACATTAACTGCACCCTGCCTAATCCTTGTAGAAGCTTCAATGGGAGAGGGCAAAACGGAAGCTGCTTTGTATCTGGCAGATTATTTGCAGCAGCAAGCTGGAACGGGAGGATTCTACATTGGCTTGCCTACGCAGGCAACCAGTAACGCCATGTTTGAACGGGCGAAGAAGTTTCTGATTCAGCGTTACCCCAAAGATGAGTTTCCAGACTTAATTAACCTCACCTTGAGTCACTCTGCTGCTGCCTTGAAACAGGAGTATCAGGAGTCAATTTGTCCGTTGGATTATCAGGATCAGGTGTATGACAAAGACCAGCGAGTGGTGGCGCGGGAATGGCACACAGCGCGGAAACGCACATTGCTTAGTCCCTACGGTGTGGGCACGATCGACCAGGCATTGATGGGAGCGATACGATCGCGTCACCAGTTTGTGCGGTTGTTTGGCTTGGCAGGACGAACGGTGATTTTAGATGAGATTCATGCCTACGACCTCTATACCAGCACCTTGCTAGAGCGATTTCTGGAATGGTTGGCGCTGCTGGGGTCTCCGGTGATTGCTCTCTCAGCCACGCTGCCCACCGAGACTCGTCGCAAGTTGGTGACCGCCTATGCCAAGGGCTGCGGTTCTGCGGAACCGGAACTGCCTACCGATAAAAAATACCCGCGACTCACCACCTTTACGCCCAGCCGAGGTGTGGATGTTCAATCTTTTCCAGCGTCGCCTCACGTCACCCGATCGCTCAATCTGCATTGGGTCAACGACAAAGAATGGGTTACAGCCTTGCAAGAAAAGCTGTCTGATGGCGGCTGTATTGCGGTGATTTGTTCCACGGTGGGACGTGCCCAAGCAGTGTTTGAGCGCTTGCAAAACCACTTTCCGCCGGATGAACTGGGATTATTTCATGGGCGGTTTTTGTTTATCGATCGCGATCGGATTGAGAAAAAATGCATCGCTAATTTTGGCAAGCCTGACGACCCAAAGACAGTCCGACCCAGCAAATATATTTTGGTAGCAACCCAAGTGATTGAGCAAAGTTTGGATCTAGATTTTGATTTGATGATTAGTGACATTGCGCCGATTGATTTGCTGTTGCAGCGATCGGGTAGGTTGCATCGCCATGAGGAGCGGAAGGAACAGGAACGTCCTACAAAATTGACTCAGCGCGAGATGTGGTTGATTGTGCCTGAACTAGAGGCAAATGGAAAAGCCAGGTTCGGAGATTCAGAATTTGTTTACGATCGGCACGTCCTGCTGAGAACCTGGTTGACTTTGCGCGATCGAGTTGGCAACTACGCCAGTGTTCACCTTCCTCAAGAAATGGACACTTTAATTGAGTCGGTGTATGCAAAGGGTGCAATACCAGCGGCAGATTTAGAAGCGGTTCATCAAGATGACTGGCAAACTTCCCTTGAAAAATACGAAAAGGACGATAGCCAAGATCAGGCAAAAGCGGATCAAGTCAAGCTGCCATCTGCCCGAAAAGAGCATAAGCCTTGCGAATTCACGCGACAGGGTGAGGAAGATGACGAAAATGCGATCGCGGCTGTAACTCGATTGGGTGAAAAATCCGTGACCGTTGTCTTTGTCCAGAGAACCGCAGAGGGGTTGATTTTGCCTGTTTCTAAAGCGGCGATCGACTTTAATGCAAGTCCCAATTTACCAACGATTCGGGCATTGCTGGAACACAGCACCCGGATTTCCAAGAAGGGATTGGTTCAGGAATTGCTGAAGCAAGACCCCCCGACAAAATGGACTTCGGCTCTGCTACGGTACTGTCGCTGTGTGGAGTTGAACGCTCAAGGCAAAGCTCATGTGGGCAAATGGGAACTCTATCTAGATACTCAGCGAGGTGTGATGATTAGCTCTGTTTAGTTTGCATTCAATCCAGGGTCAGCTTGCGTTGCGATCTCACACAGTTCTCGTAGATAAAGGTTACTCAAGCTTTGGTAGCAGATTCCGGTTGCCTCAGCCAACTGCTTGAAACCGACAATGCCCTCCATTTCAAGTTTGATGCTGCTCTGCTGTTTCAACCGTGTCAAAGGATTCGGAATGATCGTGAAAAACCGTACTTGCCCTTCATACAAAGGACTCTTAGTATCGCTGCCATCCTGTTTGGGCAATCTGAAGTCAGATTTCACAAGGCAGCATTGGCTGGACAAGAAAGCTATGCTATCTTGTATAGGAACGATTCCCCAGCGATTTGGGGGTGGCCCGGCAGCATTGGCAGGGGAAATAGGTGTCCTCACATTAGTGGGGGTGCATTCTACCTATTTTCTCTGCCAATGTGCCCCCAGCAGGCTAAGGCAGTATTGGCTGGACGGAGCAGTATTTGGCTTTTCACCAATTTTAGTTATCCCTCAACGAGGTGGAGCGTTTTTTGATGCCTTTTTCTCAACTGAGTTTATTTTCCGATCAACCAGAACCTCTATCTTTTCCCAGAAGGTCAAAGCCTCGACGAAAACCTCAAGTCCTCAAAACTTGCACAACCAAACAGGCTGCAATTTTGCTGGACGTGTCCATTTCCACCCTTTATCGCGCACGGCAAGCTGGTCGAGCTTATCAAAAAAACGGCTGGACAGCTCAAGCCGTCGGCTCAAATCGTTGGCAGGTCATTCTCTAAATTGAACTTTCACGTAGTTTTTGGCAACAGCTTATGTCTTTTAATCTAACTCAAGCCCCTTGGATTCCAGTGGTTAGCCATGATTGGCAGTACAAGGAAGTTTCGCTGATTGAGTTGTTTGAAACCTGGGGAGAGTTGCGGGAAATCCAAGCCGACAACCCACCCACAACTCTAGCAATCTACCGACTTTTGTTGGCGATTCTGCATCGAACCCACACCGGGCCGCGCGATGAAGAACATTGGGAAGAGATTCAGGATGACGATGGGAAAGCCGCGATCGTCTATCTCCAGAAATGGCACGATCGCTTTGATTTGCTACATCCTGATCGTCCCTTCATGCAGGATATCGGCCTTACCTCAGAGATGGCAGGCGAAATCTATCAGTCCTATGCGCTGCATGGCAACAACACCAGCACTGTGTTTTGCCACGAGCATCAATGGAGTGGGGATACGCTAGCCATATCAGCTGCCGCAAGGCTGGTGCTGCGGTTGCATCTGTTTGATGTTGGCGGTCGCAAAACTGGATCGGCAATCTCGGCAGGTGTGATTCCCACTATGGATGCCGCGAATGTATTGGTTCGTGGCAAAACCTTACAGGAAACTCTACTGCTCAACCTGATGCAATACGACGGTGAAGAAAAACCATGCATCGTGAGAGGTGAAGATCTACCTACTTGGGAACGGGAACCCAAACCTGCCAATGAGCGGATTCCAGCGGGATACATCGACTATCTCACCTATGAGTGGCGGCGGGTACGGCTGTTTGTGGAGGGAGATCAGGCAGTCCGAGTTGCAGTTCATGCGGGCGATCGCCTGCCAAAAACTATTTCCCCGTCTGGATATGAATGTGGAATTGCCTATACCAAAAGCCTTAAAAAGCCAGGGGAAATTTACACGGTACGGCTGAATTTGAGCCGATCGCTCTGGCGCGACTCGGCTGCGTTTCTCCAATCCTCCGACGCAGGAAACTGTCCCAGAATTATCGGATGGATGGCTGAATTGCACCACGAGAAGCTGATTGACAATTACATCAATCTACAAGTCTTGGGATTGACGGTGGACAATGCCAAACCTCTGGGTTGGACGAGTGAACAGCTCTCAGCCCCGATCGCCTATTTCAAAGAAAAACCGCTTTGGCAGAAATTAGTTGATGCTCTACGAGTTACTGAGGACCATCAACAGGTGTTCCGATCGTTCAAAAGCAGTCCCTATCACGCTTTGGCTGAAGCTCTAAAAAACAATGATGCAGGTAGTTTTGCCAAAAGTTTAGATGGAGAATCGCGCTATTGGGCAACCCTCGATCGCGCCTTCCAGCCCTTCCTCAATCAACTTGCCGAAAACAAAACTGTCGATGGCGACGGCACAAGCTATGGCAGACAAGCGATACCTGAGTGGGAAAAGACCGTTCAAGACGCTGCCAGAAAAGCCTTTACAGAGTCGATCGCCTCCATCCGCAATTATGAAGCACGGGCGAAAGCATTGCGATCGTTGAACTCTCAACTTGCTAAATTGCGAGGGGATAAAAAAGATGAGAAATCGAGCAAGGGGAAGAAGTCTACAGAAAAGTCTTAGCCCCAAGCCAGCCAACGTTTTTACTTATAGGAACCAATGATGACAACTACAGCAACTCCATCCACGATCGATCGGGCGACAACTTTTCTGAAATCTGTGCAGCGAAATGTTGACAAAGACAATGCCGCCAAAGCTGCATTGAAACGAGCGCTGACGGGTGAAGCACGGCATTTACGGGCTGTTTATCCCATTGTGCTGCGATCGCTAAGCGGCACTGATTACAACCAAAACGAATGGATTTTTGTCGCTTGCCTGTTGGCATACTATCCCCAGCCCCTTGACCGGGACAAACCGTGCAACTTTGGTCAGAGTGCAGGTGTGTTAGCAAGCAAAACTGACTCAGAAGGAGCTGACCGACGCTTTCGGGCCCTGCTGGATACCTCATTGGAAGATTTGCGATCACCCCTCTCTGCTCTGGTTCGCTTGATGAAGTCAAAGGATATTGCGATCGACTATCCCAAGCTGATTGTGGATTTGTGCCGATGGGAACATCCTGACCAATACATTCAGGATCAGTGGGCGAGAGCTTTTTGGGGTGCGCCTGAACCGCCCAAAGAGAAGCAGGAGGCAAGCGATGAGATAGAGGAACTAGGATGAAACCTACTTTTTCGGCTCATGCACTTCAAGAAATGGAGCGCCGAGGCATTGCCAGAGAAATGGTTGAAGCTGTGCTAGACAATCCTCAACAAGTCTTGCAAACACTCAGCGGGAGGACAATTTATCAATCTCAAGTCAGTTTTGGCACAGAAAAACTTTATCTACTGCGGGTCATTTGCGATCGCGATCCGCTCGTTGTCGTTACAGTCTATCGAACCAGCAAAATCACTAAGTATTGGAGTATTCCATGAAGATCATCTATGACCCCCAAGTTGATGTCCTAAGAATCTTGTTTCAAGACGTTCCCATTGCCGAAAGTGACGAGAGCGAAACAGGCATCATTCTTGACTATGACGGAGCCGGAAACGTCGTCGGGCTGGAAATTTTGGAGGCATCCAAACGGGTGGATAATCCTCAAACTGTCAGCTATGCCATTCAAGGGCAAGCAGTTCTCTAACATCACTTTCACAACTCTACAGCCTATTTCACTCCCTATTAACCTAAAACAGAGAAATTAATCATGCAACTCGAAATCCACATTCTGCAAAGCTTTCCCCCCGCCAACCTCAACCGTGACGAAAACGGAATGCCCAAATCCACTGTCTTCGGCGGTCGTCCCCGTGCCCGGATCTCTAGCCAGTGCCAGAAGCGAGCCGTGCGGCTGTTCTATCAAAAGTACTCTGATCTAGATGAGAGCCAATTTGCTAAACGCTCCAAGGATTGGGCTTCTGAAATTGCCCATCGATTGGAAGCCCAAGGAATTTCAAAAGCACAGTCCGAGTTGGCTGCTGCTTGTGCAATCACAGTTTTCACCGAGAAGAAAGACGTGAAGGGCAAGTTCAAGAAGAAAGATGCCAAGAAAAAGCCTGTTGAAGGCGAAGAGCAAGCTGACAAATCAGATACAAGCCTATTTTTGGGTAACATCGAAATTCAAGCAATTCTGACTTTCTTAAACGTAAACTGGCAGCAAATTGAAGCTGATATTTCTGGCAGCGAGCCTACTTTTTCCAAACAGATTGTGGATGGTATTAAGGCAACCGTAGAGACAAAAGCCAAGCCAGGCGATGTTGCTCTGTTTGGACGCATGATGGCCAATCTTCCTTCTGGAAATGTTGATGCGGCTGTGCAGATGGCTCATGCCATTAGTGTTCATACCTTACAGCAGGAGTTTGACTTTTTCACTGCGGTTGATGAACTTGCCAAACCTGGAGTGCAACGTGCTGATCATCTAGGAGAAATGGGTTTCAATGGTTCTACGTACTATCGGTTTTCAATTTTAGATACTCAACAACTGATTAAAAACTTGGGAAATCAAGAGGGTGCAGCAACTGTTGCAAAAGCATTCACTGAAGCGTTTGTTCAAGCAACACCCACCGGGCATCAGCATCAATGCGCTCACCATACAAAGCCTGCGGCAGTAATGATTGTAGTTCGAGAAGGTCAACCCATGTCTCTAGTGGATGCATTTGAAAAGGCGGTGCGTCCCTCCTATGACGTGAGTTTATTAGAAGAAGCTGTTGGACGACTGGATCACCACTGGCAGACTACGGTGGATATGTATGGGGACTATAACGTTAGGTATGTTGGTGTTTTATGTCCAGAATTTGCTGGACAGTTGAAGAGCCTAAAAGAACATCAAGTTCAAGCTAAAAAATCGAGTGGGCAAGAGAAATCAAAGGGAGCGCTTGATACCTTGATCACACAAGCGATCGTCTCTGCCTTTCCTGGAGGCAACTAACTGATGCCCACCCTACTCTTGCGAATGCGGGCCCCAATGATGAGTTGGGGCGACCACAGCCGCTTCACCATCCGCGACACCCGCCGCGAACCCACCAAATCAGCGGTGATGGGTCTTCTTTGTGCAGCGCTGGGTCGCCCCCGCTGGGAACCCATCCACGATTTAGCCGCTCTGAAAATGGGGGTACGAGTCAACCAGGAAGGCTTGGTTCAGTGTGATTATCACACAGTTCTAGATGGCATCAAATCCAGTGGCAGCAAAGGCGATACAGTGATTAGCCAACGTTACTATGTTGCGGATGCCGATTATTTGGTGGGACTAGCAAGTGACGATCGCCCCTTCCTAGAAACCCTCGATCGCGCCCTGCAAAACCCATGTTGGCATCTCTACTTCGGGCGCAAAAGCTTTGTGCCTAGCTGCCCAGTTCACGTTGGCATCGTGGATTTGTCGTTGGCAGAATCCTTGAAACAACATCCTCATAAACTCAAACAACATGATCGCAGTAAATCCCTACGCTATGTCCTAGAAGTGCCTAACAGCAACGATGTCCGACGGGATGTGCCATTGGATTGGCAAGCACGATCGTTTGGCAGTCGGTGTGTTGAAATTCACTATCACGAGGTATCAGAAGCATGTATCTCTCCAAATTAGTTTTGAACGATCGCGATCCTATAGTTCAGCGCGATCTCAGCAATGCCCACGCCTTACATCAGCGCATTATGCAAGCCTTCCCCGATGAAGAACCTGCCAACCCCCGCGCCAATTGGAATGTGCTATTTCGCCAAGAGCTAGATAGCGAAGTAGTGTTGGTGCAATCTGGCATTGCGCCCAACTGGACACACTTGCCCTCTGGCTATCTCAACGATCGCGCTGAAACTCCCGTTTATGTCAAACCCTTTGACCCACAGGTTAGCTATCTAGAACCCGGACGCATCTTGCAGTTTCGTCTGAAAGCAAACCCCAGCAAGCGCGACAAAGATACCAGAAAGACGATCGGCTTATACCATCAAACCGATCAACTGGCCTGGCTAGAGCGCCAGGCAACCCGCCATGGGTTTACGGTGCATGGCGTTGATGTGATTCCTACTCCTAATGTGTTTGGCAGTAAAGCTAAAGGTAACTCTCCGATTCGGATTTTCACGGTGCTGTATCAAGGGATGCTGCAAGTTACCGATTCGCAGCTTTTGCTCACAGCCCTTTACGCAGGCATTGGACGCGGTAAATCCTATGGCTGCGGCTTGCTCTCGATTGCGCGCATTCAACACTAAACTTAGAGATCAAATTATCATCATGAATACAAAACGTGCCATTCCCAAGGTGCGAGACAGCATGAGTTTTGTGTATTTTGAACACTGCCGAGTGGAACAAGATGCCAAAGCGATCGCCGTCTTTCAAGAAAAAGACCGCTACTCCATTCCCTGTGCCAGCATTTCTACGTTGATGTTGGGGCCAGGAACATCTATTACCCACGCAGCTATCAAAGCTCTATCAGATAATGCTTGTAAGGTGCATTGGGTGGGAGAAGATGCCTTACGTTTCTACACCAGTGGACAAAGCAGCAGCAGCAATACCGATCGGTTACTGCACCAAGCGCAACTCTGGGCAGATTTGCCGCAACGCCTGGCAGTGGTTCGCCAAATGTATCAGTTCCGGTTTCAGGAAGACCTTGCTCCCGATTTAACACTTCAGCAAGTTCGTGGGTTAGAAGGAGTGAGGATGCGGACACTCTATAGTCGGTTGAGTCAATCGACAGGGGTGGAGTGGAAGGGACGGGATTACAAACAAGATAACTGGAATGATGCCAATCCCATTAACCAAGCGCTCTCCATTGCCAATGCCTGCCTTTATGCAGTTTGTCAGGCAGCCTTAACCTCGGTAGGCTACTCGCCAGCGTTGGGCTTTATCCACACTGGTAAGCCGCTCTCCTTTGTTTATGATATTGCTGATTTATATAAGGCGGAAACAACTATCCCAGCAGCATTTGAGGCAGTTGCAGGCACTTATTTCAACCTAGAAGTGGTAGTCCGGCGGAAGTGCCGAGAGAAGTTTTCTCAGGTTCGGCTGATGCAACATCTGATTCGAGATGTGGATCGGGTGTTGCAGTATGCCGGGGCAGATGAAACGGCTGAAGCTGAGTGTGCGCTGTGGGACGATCGGGTTGAGCGGGTTGAGGGTGGCAAAGATTGGTCGGAGGGACAGTAATCATGGTCGTTTTTATTCTGGAGAAGGTGCGATCGAGTCTCCGAGGTGATCTCAGTCGCTGGCTGTTTGAAGTGAAACCAGGTGTGTTTACTGGCAAGATTTCAGCACTGGTGCGCGATGAGCTTTGGCAGCTTGTCGAGCAGCAACTCGGCAAGGGTTCTGCTGTAATGATCTATCCGGTCAATAATGAGCAGGGTTTCAGCGCCGAAATCCTTGGTAATCCGTCCAGACGATTAGTAGACATAGAAGGGCTTCTTCTGGTTAGAACCCAGTAAAATCAGGTATTTTGGAAGTGTTGTCCCCACGCCCGTGGGGGTGAACCGTTGTA
>Ga0209181_10002286_pt1 | contig 31723 bp, 28 predicted proteins | sample MAT05_FD_187208 | JGI IMG/M metagenome (GOLD analysis project Ga0209181, IMG submission 187208) | Freshwater microbial communities from Lake Fryxell liftoff mats and glacier meltwater in Antarctica - MAT-05 (SPAdes) (version 2) | ecosystem: Environmental > Aquatic > Freshwater > Ice > Liftoff... | reverse complement strand
CAGTCACCAGTTCTTTGTTCGATACCTCGAAAGATGATATGTTTTTTAAAAAGGTCAATAATGAGTGATGATTAATGAGTGATGAGTGATGAGTGATGAAAAATGAAAAATGAATGGTGAATGATGAAAAATGAATGATTAAAAATAAAAAATACAAAATGAAAAATGAATGGTGAATTCGCCTTTCACTACCCAGTATGATAAATAGCCGATTATGCTCATCCTTCAGTTGGGCCTCTATCTATCTCGGAACAGCGCTCAAAATTAGCTGTGTCCCAGAACCCCCCTTCGGGGGGCAGGGGGGCTTCCTTCGGGAGGCAGGCGGCCCATCTTACTCAAAATACACTTTCACCGTTTGATAAAACAACCGGTTATTTAAGTATTGATGTTGCCCATCGTTTTGTTTCTCCGAAAATTTCTGCAATCCAAAAAGGCCGGCTGCATTGCCCTTGTTGATGGCGATTTCGAGATAGGCAGCGGAATTAAAGATGGCCAGTTTTTCGCCTTCCTGCACATCTGCATAAGTATCGCTGATTTTCTCAATCACCTCATCCCTTTTAAAAACAATTTTAAAGCTCCTGCCTCTGCGTTGTTCCTCAAATTCTTCCCGGGTGATGTTTACAATTACATTCTCAAAATTATCAATAAAAATAATCTGACCTTCCATCCAGTTGTTGCCAAGTTGCGGACGTAAAGGATTTTTTACCCGTATTGAAACAGAAGGATCACCAATCTGATCCAGCGGTTTACCGGCGAGTGCATCGTTAAAAGCTTTTGCAAAAACGGAGGTACAGTAAAGTGTATTTTTTTGATTGTTTTTATCAAGTGCCAACGCCACTACCTTTAGCGGCAGTTCTTCCAATATCATGGTAAGTAATCCATTGTCGGCGCAGCCAATAAATTGCCCTTTGTGTTCTGCAAACAGCATGTGCTCCGGCTTTTCATCAAATAAGTTCACTAGTATCAGGTGACAGGTGCCTGTAGGAAAACTTTTCATTGCATTTCTGCAAACATAAGCCGCCTGCGGATAATTAAATGGTGAAAGCTGGTGCGTAATATCAATGATGGTAAATGAATTGCCTGCCTGTAATAACTGTCCCTTCACTGCGCCGGCAAGAAAATCGTGCTGACCAATATCAGAAGTAAGGGTGAGTATCGGCATCGTGTTGAGAAGTGTATTTTGTTAATGGTAAGTGTGTCAATATAAGCGCAATGGATAAAAACGTGTCAGGCAGGTAATCAGTTTAAAAATAGCTACTTGATCAGAACTCCATTTTTATAAAAGAATTTTTTTACCAGTCTATCAGTTAATGACGGAAATAGTTTGTTTAGAAAAACCGTAAGGTTGCCACTGAGCGAAAGAATCAAATTTCGTTTTCTTCCTTCGATGGCTTTTATAATATGAGCGGCACAATCCTGTGAGCTCATCAGGTCTCTTTCATTTAGCGGACTTTCACCCTGTGCATTACCCGTGCTGTTGAGTGCTACATTACGGATATTGCTACGGGTAAAACCAGGGCATACCCACATCACGTTTACACCGGTATCCAGTAACTCGGTGCGAACAGCTTCCAGCCAGCCATTTACTGCAAACTTAGAGGCTGAATAACCGCTTCGTCCGGGCAGGCCACGGTAACCGGCAACTGAAGATACGCCTACGATGGTACCCTTTCTTTCTATGATGGATTCCAGCGCATGCTTGGTGCAATACACGGTTCCAAAAAAATTAATGTCCATCACTTTTTTGATCACATCCACATCCGCATCTTTTAATAAAGAGCGCATGCTGATGCCAGCATTGTTGATTAGTATATCAATGCCGCCATAGGTTGCAATAGTAGAATTAATAAAGTTTTTACAATCATCATAGCGACTCACATCGGCAACGATGGTATGCAGTAATTGATTGGAATATTGTACCTGCAGGTTATATAATTTATCCTGGTTACGACCGCAGGTAGCAATTTTTGCACCCATGGGTATAAGCGCATCTACCAATGCTTTTCCGATTCCTTCGCTGCCACCGGTAATGGCTACCACTTTGTTTTTAAAAAACTCACTCATAAAAAAAATTATAAGCAAAAATAAGAGAGTTCAGCGGCTGTTTATCAACAATCTTGTGATAATTAAAAGGTTCTCCCGAAAAAGATTTCTAAAAAAATTTGTCACTGTAGTTTTTTACCCTATTTTTGCACTCCCGAATAAATAAGGGCTGCTTCTAAGGAAGCAAATTAGAAGAATTGGTAGCTCAGTTGGTAGAGCAATACACTTTTAATGTATGGGTCCTGGGTTCGAGTCCCAGCCAGTTCACAAGAGGAATCCTAAACAGGATTCCTCTTTTATTTTATAGCCGATTGTACTTCCTTTAATCATGATAAAATTATTTTACTATAAAATAACTAACAGGTTAGAAACTGCTGTGTTTAATAACTTGCTCCAACAACTCCCTGTTACACTTCAACATAAAATTTTAAAATACCGCAACTGGCAGGATGCGGAACGGTCTTTGGCAGGCAACATTCTTTTACTAAAAGGACTGGCGTCTATTGGGCGAAAAGAATATACTTTAGATGAATTAAAATATACCGAATTTCAAAAACCTTATTTCGATGATGCCATCCATTTTAATATTACGCACTCTGGTGAATATGTAATTTGCGCATTGAGTGAAACCCACAAAGTAGGGGTAGATATAGAAGCGATCAAAGATATCCCGATGGAAGACTTTACTAACCTGTTTGCAAAACAGGAATGGGAGCAGGTAATCAATGCATCAAATAAACTGCATGCTTTTTACACTTTATGGACTAAAAAGGAAGCGTTCTTAAAAGCGGTGGGCTGCGGATTGAGCCAGCCTTTAAATCAAGTGGTGATTGAAAACAATTTTATTATATGGGAAAGTCAGCCTTGGTTTCTACACGAAGTAAAACTTGATTCAAATCATCTTGCCTATATCTGCGCTAACACGGCTGGCCCTGACATAACCATCACGGAAATTCATTTTTAATTAACGCTATCGACTTACCGGGTTAAAAAAATATTTTTTTAACCGGCATTGGTATTTCAATTTAGCATCGTTGTGTCAGGCGATAGCCATCGGCTCACTTGCACTGATAAAACTTTGGGTAGCAGGTATTCAAACGCCTAGAGGCAGCGACCATTTTTGATGTACATTTCGGGAGTTAATTGAGGCATTGGCAATTGGTCGTTAATCCAGGAAAATTGTTACAGGAATTTTAATTTTTTAAAAGGTACACGAATTGAATTACGAACGATGGCAGAATAGAGACAATATGTGGTTTTGGAAAGTTTATAAATCAGCATGTCGTAGTAACAAGGGAACAAAGGACAGAGTTTGTGCCTAAAGGGGCATCACACATTGGCTAATTGAAGAATTCGATAGCCATTGCTTAATACGCTTGAAGTAAAGTATGATTTTTTATTTATACTCACTATACCGGATAATATCTGAAAGGATATCCGCATTTTTCCCCTTTAAAAGAATTAAACTTATTTTTCTTATTTTTCTCCTTTTTATAAACCTTACACTCAATAAGTAAATGTATTTTATTGGATTTTTTATTTCTTTAAATATTATTGGTACATCCAGATTTTCAGTACTAATATATGCCCATGAGTTGGTGTTTGAATAAGATGTTTTTTTTATGTCTGCCCATCTAAAGTCTGCATGATTCCAATGATCATAAAGACGAAATTTAGTCAACCGAATAGCGGGCTTATTGAGTATGAAACTGGTAAATGCCTTAAAAATCATTATCAATGAAGGTGTTAAAATGACGATCGTGAAAGTGATTAGAGAAAAGAGTTTAAATTGATTATTTGTCCAATTGTTGTATAACAAATAGATTATAAGGCAACAATAAAGTAGGGTAATTAAAAACAATAGTGTTGTATAAACAGGATGAAAATAAATCAATTTTTCTTTTGTTTGGATTTTTATATTGTCAATTGAAGTTGATTGCATAAGAGTATTTTAGTTTGTGAAGCCGAAGTATTAGTATGGATAACACCTTGATTCGTGTTTTACAAATTACCCTACCTGCAGGACATGAACAATAGCAACGGTTATACAGCTAAATTAAGTTTTAAGTGTGAAAGTTTTTTTTTTAAAGCTTGGAAACACATGGGGGCAGAACGGAGACTTGCACCAGTTGACCGCCTTTAACAGTCAACCCTTAATACTTCTATAACTAAAAATACTGTTTCTAATTCCCCATATTGTGCCCTGCCATAGGATCAGCTCCTCTTTTAAAAACATATTCGCTGTGCAACAGATAGGCGCCCGATATTACCACAACATCACCGGCCTCCAAACCCGAAGTGATTTCTATCCGGTCGTTGGTTTCCAGCCCCACTTCAACCATTTTATTTTTAAACGAATGCTCGCTGGTTCTTATCCAAACAGTAGCACCCTTGCTATCTCTGATCACCGCATCAATAGGCAGGGTCAGCGATTGATGTTGCTGGCTTTTTAAAATTATATAGGCAGGCATTCCCGGCTTAAGTTTATTGGCAAGGTTTGGGATGGATACCCTGATTAAATTGATCCTGGTATCGGGATTGATTTCGGGGTTTACAAACTGAATGGTGCCTTTGATGGCGGCGCCTTCCATATCAGGCAATTCAACAGTGGCGACGCCTTTCAAATCAATGGCCGCCAATTGCGAAGTGTACACCTGTGCCTCCGCCCACAGTGTTGAAAGATCGGCCAGTTTTACAACGGTTCCCCCTTCCATTAAATAGTCGCCTTCCCGGATATCCAATGCCGTGATGTATCCACCTGCAGTGCTGTAGAAAGTGGTGGTCGGTGTTGCCTTTTTATTTGTCATCAACTCTGTGATCTGGTTTTCAGTCATGCCAGCTAACAGCAATTTGTTTTTTGCACTTTGCAACAACTGGTCAAAGTCGATGGTTGTTTCATTGGTGAATGCTTTCTTTCGGTCGATGGCCAGTAAATATTCCTGCTTATTGTTGTTGAGTTCTTCGCTGTATAGATCGAATAGGGGAGTGCCTTTGCGAACATAATCACCCAGGTTTTTGAAGTACAATTTTTCTATTCTGCCGCTGATTCTTGCACTTACTGAAGTGGTCTTCATCTGATCGAAATTTAACGTGCCGGTTAGTACCAACTGGTCGCCAATACTGCCCGTACGGATGGTATCGGTTTGAATATTGCCCAACTGTATTTGTTGCTCACTTAAAAGCAGTTCGTTTTTGTTTTCACCACTCGTCTTTTTTACAGGTGTTAAATCCATGTGGCAGATTGGACATTTTCCGGGCCGGGGTTCCACTACCTGCGGGTCCATCGAACAGGTGTAGTAAGTGTCTGAATCTTTAGGTGCAGTTGTGTCGCTTTTGCAGGAAGCCAACATTGCGATCAAGCCTGTAAGGATTGCTACCCCACAAAAAAAATCTAAAAATATCTTTGGCGAAACAGGGAATTTAATCCGATGCCATCCGATGGTCATCGGACGAAGCCGTGCAGCATTACAAGGGCTATGAACTTGAATATCTTTTTTCATCGTTAATTTTTTATTTTAATAAAGCTTTCGCTGTCCATTAAATATTGTGCATTGATGGCAACCGAGTCTTCAGCAGATAAACCATCCATAATTTGAATGTGGTTGTCGTGCAGCATGCCGGTATTTACTTTTGCTGCCTTAAAGCCGCCTGGCGTTTTTTGAAAAACTACTTTGTCCATTCCCAACGACAATACCGCTTCTTTCGGTAACCAGTAAGCATCTTTTGAATTGCCAAAAATCGTTGCCCTTACCTGGCTGCCTATCGGGATCTTTAATTCATTGTTGCTAAAGTAAACCCGGGCAGTTAATGTTTTGCTATCCTTGCGATAAAATGGTTCAATGAAGTTGATGATGGCCCTGAAATCTCTGCCCGGTGCGGTTTCCGGAACCACCCGTACGGTATTGCCCACTTTTACAAGTCCCTGGTTATCGCTGTAAATATTTAAAAGCGCCCATGCCTTTCCGGGATTATATACGGTGAAAAACGACTGCCCCTTTTGAACATACATACCTTCTTTCAATGCCAGTTCTTCTGTAAGCAATGCAATGTCCTTCATGCCGGCAGCGGCAGTATTCATCGGAGCACCATTGGAGGCTTCGTGAATATGCCCGCTATAATTACTATACACCGAAACAGTAAACGACGGTTTGTTTGACTGGATCACTTGCTGCAATTGTTGCATGCTCATGCCCAATAGCAACAGTTTATCTTTAGCTGCTTGTATCATTGAAATATTGGCGGCATCGTTCTTTTTCAGGAATAGTAAATTCTGTTGTGCGGTCAATAATTCCGGACTATAAATGTCCATGATGCGCTGGCCTTTCGTGATTTTCTGAAAGCGATACCGAACATACAACTTTTCAATGCGCCCAGCTATCCTTGATGAAATACTGCCAGCTTCTCTTGTGTCGTACGCAATATTGCCAAGAGCTTCAATTTCTATTTGTTCTTCCTTTTTTTTAATGGAGGTAACCGGTATGGATGATACCACAAATTCGTTGGTGGGTTTTAACAACGCTTCCAGTGTTACATCGGATACTACCCGTTCGCCACCGGTTTCTTTTTTCACCAGGTCCATTCCGCAGATGGGGCATGTGCCCTGCTGGTCTTTTATAATTTCCGGATGCATGGGACAGGTGTAGGTATGATGATGATTTTCTATTGCTTGTTTTTCTGATGGCTGCTGTTTCTTTTTGCCATTGCAGGATGAAATACAAATTAGCAATATGCAATAAGCAATGAGCAATTTGCAATACGCAAGGGGTAATTTGCAATTTGCAATACGCAATTTGTAATATGTAATTTGCGACCTCAAGCTGTAGCTATGGTTGCTTAATAAATTGCCCACTGCCATTTGCCCCTTGCCCCTTGCCTGTTGCCTGGTGCTTATTGCCAATTGCCTCTTGCTTATTGCCCCATGCCGGTTTAGTTGTTTTATTTTCATTTCTTTTCGATTATCCGTTCAAGTGATACCTGTAGTTTTAATACCTGGTTAAGCAGTTCCAGGTATTCCAGTTGTGTCATGTTTAGTGATTCCCATGCATCATAAAGCATAAAAAGTTCTTCTGTATTTTGCTCATAGCCCAATTGCATCGATTTGTAATTATTCTTTAAAGCAGGGATGATATTTTGCTCATACAATTTCAATTGTTTTTTCTTTAGCACTATTTCATTGCGCATGCCGTAAGCCATGCCACTGTATTCGTTCGCCAGCATTTCTTTTTGCGATTGCAATGCATTGGCTTTCCATTTTAAACTTTCAATATTGGCCTTATTCATTTTAGACGACCATTTGGCAAGTGGTAATTTCAACATACCCATCAGCGAATATTGCATGGGCAATCCGCCAAAACCAAACATATGCTCGTAGCGGATTCCAAATTGAGGATTCAGGCTTTGTCGTTCCGTTTCCTGTTTCAAATAAGTCAGGCTGATGTCTTTATCAATTGCTTTTAAATCGCTTCGGTTGTTATATAAAAGGGTGCTGTCAAATGTAGTGGAGGCGTAGTCGTTCAACTGGTAAGTGGTATCAATATCAAAATCAATCATCGCATTGCGGCCCATCAGCGAATTAATACGGATGCGCTTTTCTTTGATATCACTTTCAAACATTAGTTGCATATTCTCCAGGTTGCCCAGCGCTGCTTTTGCCTTGTAGTAAGCACTTATTTTTCCCAATCCATTTTTATATCGGATCTCTGCATTCTTTATCATAAAATCAAGCACCCGTTGATTTTCTTCCACAACCAATAATTTCTTTTTCAGCAGGATCCATTCATAATAGAATCCTTTGGCCTCATTTACCAAATCGTTGAGCGATGCGTTCTTTCTTTCTTTTTCAACCGACGACATGGCATCCATATAAGCCGCATCTGACTGCTGCCTTTTTTTATTGGGTATCATTTGTTGTCCGCCAATCATGTATTGGCCCATTCCTTCCCGAAAGCCCCCCATACCATCATCCATTTTTTTCCACCTGGATGGATTATATGGAACCATCCATAAGCCGGTACTAAACTCCGGTGGCATCCAGCTTTTGGCACCCTTTGCCGCTTCATCCATGGATCGTATTTCGTTGTTGTACATTTTTACAACAGGATGTGAAGTGGTAATGCTATCAATGATGGCATCCAGCTTAAGCGTTTGTGCATGGCCGATACCCGCAACTGCAAGTGCCACCATTACCGTTAGTAGTTTATTCTGTAACATCGATTAAGTCAATTTTACCTTTTCTTTTTAATTCCCTTTCTTTAATCATTTCAAAAATGACAGGGGTGATTAGCAATACATAAATGGTGGAGGTGATGGTGCCGCCAATCAATGGAATAGTGATAGGTCGCATGATATCGCTGCCTACGCCGCTTGCCCACAGGATGGGGATCAATCCAAACAATCCTACCGACACTGTCATTAGTTTTGGACGAAGTCTTTTAACAGCTCCTTCAATTACAAACTCCCGTATGATGGCAGGTGTTAGGGTGGCTTTTGAATTGCCATGTTTGGCCACCATATTTTGCATGGCTTCATTTAAATAGATCGTCATTAGCATAGCTGTTTCGATGGCCATTCCGAAAAGAGCAATGAAACCAACGGCCACCGCCACGGATAAATTGATGCCGTAGAAATACACCATAAACACACCACCAATCAATGCAAAAGGAACAGTGATCATGGTAACCAATGCTTCTTTAAATGAATGATAGGTGAAAAACAATACCATGAAAATGATTAACAATACTACCGGCAATATCATCGCCAGGGTTCTGTTGGCCCTGATTTGATTTTCCCATTGTCCGCTCCATTCCAGAAAATATCCTTTGGGTAATTTGGTGATCAACTGGTTTAATCTTGTTTGTGCTTCCTGTACGGTACTGCCCAAATCCCGTTCTCTTACGTTGAATAAAACAGTGCCTCTCAGCATGGCATTTTCAGAATTAATCATGGGCGGACCATCACTTAATTGAATGGTTGCCACCGCCTCCAATGGCACCGGTCCAAAGCTCATTGTTGGCACCTGTAGCCGTTTCAGCGATTGCAGATTATTCCGAAAATCCTGTCCATAGCGTGCATTTACAGAAAAACGCTGGCGGCCTTCAACCGTAGTCGTTAGTTTCATTCCTCCAAGCGCTATTTCAATCACAGCATTCACATCATCTACGCTCAATCCATATCTTCCTATTTCATCCCGCCGGATGGCAATGTCAATGTACTTGCCGCCGGTGATGGGTTCTACATACAAATCTTTAATGCCTTCAATACCCTCCAGTTGTTTTTTAATGGTTTGTGCAAAAGCATAAATGGAGTCCAGGTTTTGGCCATACACTTTCAAACCAACATCGGTTCTGATACCGGTAGAAAGCATGTTGATGCGGTTGATGATGGGCTGTGTCCATCCATTGGTTACACCCGGTATTTGCATTTTGGCATTCAGTTCATTGATGATGCCATCCTTTGTAATACCGGGCCGCCATTCATTTTTTGGCTTTAGTAAGATGATGGTTTCAATCATGCTGATCGGGGAGTTATCGGTAGCCGTATTGGCCCTGCCAGCCTTGCCCAATACATGTTCAACTTCGGGCATGGTGCGGATCAGTTTGTCCTGCACTTGTAATAATCTTTTGGCCTCTGAGTTGGATACATCGGGTAATGTTACCGGCATGAATAATAAAGAACCTTCATCCAAAGGCGGCATAAATTCTGATCCTAATCGGGTCATCATAATTACACCCACCGCTAACGCAATCAGGTTGATGCCGATGATTGTTTTCCGCCAGTGTAAACACCATTTTAAAATGGGATTATAAATTTTTTCCAGCGTTCTTGTTATGGGATTAGCGCCTTCCGGCTTCAGTTTTCCCTTTAATAAAAAGGAGATCAATACCGGTGTTAAGGTGATGGCCAAAAAAGCATCTACAAGCAGGATAAATGTTTTAGTCCAGGCAAGCGGATGGAATAATTTCCCTTCCATACCAGTTAAAAGAAATACCGGCAGAAAGGAAGCAATCACAATAATGGTTGAATAAAAAACGCCCGGACCTACCTGTTTGGATGCTTTCATAATGATTGCATTTCTCTCTTCGGTAGTCAGTGGATCTTTGTTTCTTTTAAATAATTTGGTCATAATTCTTTTTATTAAATGTCTTTGTTGTCCGGTTGGTATCGCAGGGTTAGCCCGGTCGGTACCAACCGGACAACCCGGTCGGTACCGCAGGTCAGCCCGGGTTGTCGCTGCGGTTGTTCCAAGCGGTCTGACCTGCGGTGCCGACCGCTATAGACCGCTGCCGCCTGCTACCTATACCTTTGCCTGCTGTGCTTCACTTAATTGCCGGTAGCTGTTTTCTACCATCACAATGCCATCATCCACCACCACACTTATTGCCAGTGCAATACCTGTTAACGACATGATGTTGGATGATATGCCAAATGCTTCCAGCAGGATAAAACCGATTGAAACTGCAATGGGCAATTGTATCAAAATTACCAGTGCACTACGCCAATGAAAAAGGAATATTAGTACGATCAGAGAAACTGCAATCATCTCTTCAATCAAAGTGCCCTTTACTGATTCCAAGGCTTTTTCAATCAAGGTGCTACGATCGTAGGAGGTTTGAAATTGTACGCCTTCCGGTAACCCTTTTTGTACTTCTTTCATTTTCTCTTTAATGGCTTTGATGACATTATTAGCGTTTTCTCCATAACGCATCACTACGATGCCACCCACCACCTCGCCCTTGCCATCTGCGTCAAAAATACCGAGCCGTAAATCGCCTCCCATTTGCACCGAGCCAATGTCTTTTACCCGTACCGGAATGCCATTGTAATTATTCAATGCAATGTTTTCTACATCTTCTTTGTTTTTGATATAGCCAAGGCCTCGTATGATATACGCCATGTCTGCCATTTCAAATTTTCTTCCCCCCACATCATTGTTATTGGCTTTTACCTTGTTCATTACATCCATCAATGAGATATTGTAATACTGCAGTTTCACTGGGTCTAAGATTAGTTGGTATTGTTTTTCAAAGCCACCAAAAGAGGCCACTTCTGCTACACCCGGCACTGTTTGAAGGGCGAATTTTACGTACCAATCCTGCAAGGCCCTTTGCTCACCAAGATCCATTTTTGGAGCATCCAGGTAATACCAGTAGATATGCCCAACGCCGGTTCCATCTGGTCCAAGTGTAGGTGCCACCCCTTGCGGCAACAATCGTTGTGCAAAGTTTAATCGTTCCAGCACTCTTGTTCTGGCCCAATAAATATCTACATTGTCTTCAAAAATCACGTACACAAAACTCATCCCAAACATTGATGAACCCCGGATGTTTTTAACCTTAGGAATACCTTGCAGGTTACTTACGAGGGGATAGGTTACCTGGTCTTCAATTACCTGCGGACTGCGACCCATCCATTCGGTAAATACGATCACCTGATTTTCGCTCAAATCAGGAATGGCATCAATGGGATTTTTTTTGATGGAGTAAATGCCCCATGCAAAAAGGCAGCCTGCTACCAGCAGTACAACCAGCCTGTTGCGTAAAGCCAGCTCAATTAATTTTGGAACCATTTTTTATAATTTGCATGTTGCAATGGGCAACTGGCAAAGCATTTTGCAACTATTTTAATTGTGCAAAGTGCTTTTACCAATTGCTGTTTTTAATATCAGCTTACTAATATCTCTATTTAATTACTTCTTCTATCGACCCACAAGTCAACATCTCCGCACCGAAGTAGGGATTTTTTATTCCTTCTGTTTCACTCAACCACATCGCTCCCTGGTTATCTTTTGCCATCGGGCAATGATCGTGGTACAAAGGGCGGCCGGCACCAAATGACTTTACGAAATCGTACATGCTTTCGCTCAGCATTACAAAATGAGTACGCTGGTCCTTTATTTTATCGGCATTGGCCGCAATAGCTGCTGCATGTTCCTTCATCTTTTCTTCAACCTTGTCATAGGCTGCTTTTTGCTCAGCGGTCAACAATGATTTGTCTAGTTTGCCAATAACGTCCGCCATTGCTTTGGCACCACTGGCCGCTTCTTTGGAATCGTCATTTGTCAACGCATTTTTTATGTGGAGATAATGATCGGCTGCGGCTTTTATAGAAACTGCCGCCTGCGCATCCACGTTAGTATAAGTTACTGCAATTGCTTTCACTGTTTCGCTGTCTTTTGCGGTTGCGTGCTGCATGGTGTCATTGTGCATGTCGTGCCTATCATTTTCTTTACCGCTTTCATTGTTGCAGGCTGCAAACAGAATGGCATTGAGGACCAAAACGCTGATAAATGTTCTTTTCATGATTGTTAATTTTTATGTAGTGATTGAATGATGAATTGTGACCCGATAGCTATCGGGTGATGAATGAGATTACGATGAGTAACAGGTATATTGAAATGCCAATAGCCCGACAAGTTGTTTGTCTGGCATAAGATAAAAGATAAAATTTATAGGCGGAAAACGCAGTTGCGGATGTAAACAGCTACACAACTACTTCGTGGAGGTGCGTTACTTACAGGACTTTCTTCCGTTACAGAAGCTATGTCGACGGTAGATACTTCATAGATTGAAACAGGTAGGTCAAGGGCTATCAACCGGTCCATTTCAAGTGCAGCGGCCGCAGTTTTTTGATCATTGTTATTTTTAATGAACTTGCTTTCATCCTTGCAGCATCCATTTTCTTTTTTGGCGGATTGCTCCATCCCGCATTTGCTGCAGGTTTTATGTTCATTTTGTCCAAATCCCCAATCGGCCATTTTACCCATACAATAGTGTACATGAACTGTAGCACCCACAGAAGTGCTAATGTATAAAAAGGCTAATATGGCTACCAGGAACTTTTTCAATGGTGTAAAAGTATAAACTAATTTTCTAAAGCGCCTGATCTTTCTGCATGTTGTAAAAAAATTGTGCATCTGCCGTGTTAAAATTGTAGATGTGTGTCGGTTTTTTTATGTGCAATTAAATTTATTTACGGGATTTAACAATCGATCGCCTTTATGCACCAAAGATTATCCTTGGTTTTTGATGTCAGCTCTTTCCAGCTTTATTACGGGTGAATTTTGTGATTGATTTATCCGTCAAGGCAGGAGGGCCGGACCGCCGATGAAATCGGGCTTTCATGCCATTATGAATCAGAAAATGCAACATAACCTTTAACCTTATTGATTATCCCAAGGCAAATCATTCCAATTTGACCGCAGCGAAACAAACGGTTGATTGTATGTTTTGTTTAACGTTTAATGCTAATGGGTGTACCAATCATTTAAATAAGTGATACAAGTCATTTTTACTGCCCCCCCGGTAAGATAATTTTGTAATAACATTTTATGGCTGTAAGGAAATCACGATGGAGTAAGCTGTTTGTATGTTAACTTTTTTTGACCTGCATCAACCATGCGATCCTGAAATAATGCAGCAGCGCATTGATGGCAATTGATTCCGGTGATTACCCAACTATTTATTGTGGTTACTGCTTTTTTAGTAGCGTATGATTGTATTGATTACATAAATCTTAAACCTGAATACCATGAAAAAATTCTTAGCTGTATTTGACGGATACAAGATGTCGCAAAGTACCCTGGATTATGCCATTTGGTTAGCAAAGGCCTCCAATGCACATTTGGTTGGGATTTTTTTGGATGAATTTATTTACAGAAGCTACAGTGTGTACAACGTAATTTTAACGGCCGACGATCCGGAAGAATTGATGAAGGAACTGGATGGAAAGGATCAAACAAAACGGGATGAAGCTGTTCAAAAATTTAAAAGTGCTTGTCGCAAGGGAGGTATCAGTTTTTCCGTTCACCGGGATAAAAGTATTGCCATTCAGGAGCTGAAGCATGAAAGCATGTTTGCCGACCTGGTGATCATAAACGAGTACGAAACTTTTACCAAATACGCCGAAGATTCACCCACCGATTTTGTAAAAGATTTGCTGGGAGATGTGCAATGCCCTGTGCTGGTAGTGCCAAAGGAATTTAAGCCGATTGATAAAATAGTGTTGTTGTATGACGGCCGGCCTTCTTCTTTATATGCCATCAAAATGTTCAGTTATTTATTTGGAGCCCTGCGGGAGTTGCCGGTAGAAGTATATACGGTGAAGGATCATTACATGGGTAGCCTGAGGGTGCCGGATAACAGGTTGATGAAGGAGTTCATCGAAAGGCATTTTACCGCAGCAATTTATACGGTAACCAAAGGAAATGCGGAAGAACAAATCACCAGTTATTTGCGTGCGTATAAAGAAAACCAATTGGTGGTGTTGGGGGCTTACCTGCGGAGCGAAATGTCGAGATTATTTAAAACAAGCATGGCCGACATTCTGATGAAAGAGTTGGATACGCCTTTGTTTATCGCACACAAATAAGAATGGTTTTTAAGATTTCTAAAAAAATTCGGCTATCCTAAATCGGGTCAAGCTTTCTGGTAATAAATTTTACAAGGAGTCAATACCCGAATAAAAATCATTATTGATGCAGGGGCCACTCAAAAATTAAATAAATTATTATGAAACGGATATTGGTGCCAACCGATTTTTCAGCATGTGCTAATAATGCGGTTGACTTTGCAGTACAATCTGTAAAAATACTTCCGGTGGAAGTGATGCTCGTTCACTCTTTTGAATTGACCGGTAACACCTACACCGATTATATGGGTGTAAACAGGGAGTTTAATCAAACCTTGTTGCTTGAAGCCAATCACGAATTTGCCCGTGTTAAAAGTGTGATCAAAGAAACAGAAAATGTAGTGGTTGAATCCTATGTTTCTACCACTTCGTTAAACGAAAGCATTCTCAGTTTAACGAACGAAAAAGAGATTGACTTTATCGTGATGGGCACATCCGGTGCAAGCGGTTTGAAGGAGAAATTATGGGGTAGTAAAACGGCTGCTGTTATTGGTAAAAGTCATGTGCCGGTGTTGGCCATTCCGATCGATTATAGATGGAAAAAACCCGCGAGAATACTGCTTTCTACCAATCATTTTGAAAAGGACCCGGCACTGCTCAATATTCTTTTTAAGTTGGCTGCATTGTATCAGGCTGAAGTAGAAGTGGCGGTATATACGGACGAAGAATCGGATATTGCAATCACGTTCCTGGAGCATGCCCGCAGAATTCCTGAATATGAAAAAGAATTGAGAGCGCAGTATAAAGATGAGTCGATTGTTGTTACGCAACTTTATGGTAAGGATTTTGAATCAGCTCTGCAGGATCATATCCTGCAAAATGAAATTGATATTTTAGCAATGGTTACTTACCAACGAAAATTTCCAGATAATTTATTTCGCCCAAGCGCTACAAAAAAAATGGCCTACCATACCAAGATTCCTTTGCTGGCTATTCCGGCAAATAAATAATGTTTTCAAACTCGCTATTAAAAAGGATCAAATTATGTTATCGCTGATTGGTTAACCTGTGCTTTATAAAAAAAGTCCTGTAGGAGTGCACATGATAAACAGATCCATTTTTGGTTGACCAAGGAGGCAAAAAGGCTTGACATTTTACCGAGGTAAAATTAGTGAGCTGTAGTATTTGAGATTTTATCCTCAGCCTTGTTTTGTATGATAGCTGATTCGATCACTGCTCTTTTCAATTTCAAAAACGTTGGTGTTGGTTTACGATGCAGTAGAGCATTTGATGAATGACTTACTCCTTTTTATCTCAGCATTAGGGAAAAAGAAGTGCCTCAGCTAATTGCGGATGGGATGACCAATCCGCAGAATGCAGCAAAATTATTTTTAAGCCTGCATACGATGGATACTCATCGTAAAAATTTACTTACAAAATTTTGGGTAGACAATACCACCGCTTTAATAAAACTGGCTGCAAAATATGATATGGTATAATCGTTAAGGATGAACGTAAGCTCAATGCCATAAACATGCAATCTGCTGCCGGTAAAATAGCAATTCTTTACTCTTTCATCAATATATCCACATCGGCCAAAATTTCGCTCTCTTTTTTATTCTTGTCAAAAAAACGCACACTCAAATGATAGGTTTCGCCCACCACCATTGGGTTGCCGGTATTTAGGGAAGCCTGTAGGGTTTTTGCTTCATCTATGGGTGTACCGTTTGCCAGTTCGCTAAAAGCATCGGGCAGGTTAAGCACTTCTTTTTTATTTTTATCAATTAGCAAGATACTGCATCCGGGAAAAACTTTGCCTTCTTTAGTTTCAAAATAGTCAATACCTGTTGCAACGATGGTGATTTTATTACCTAAAGGGATTCTATTGTTATTTAAACGGTTCCCATCCGCATCCGCTAAATAAATATCATCCATACTTAAGCCATTATAACTGGCAGATAGCCCGGTGCTGAGGTCTTTTTTTACGCCCTTGCTGTAATTGCAGGATAACAACGCTATCAAAGCAATAGAGAAAATAGAAAACAAAATTCTTTTCATGACAGATGTTTTAATTGTTTTTAAAATACATATTTTTTATTTCGGGTATCAATGCTGATAATTTTTTAATTCTTGTTTCATCAGAAGGGTGCGTAGATAGAAATTGTGGTAGTTTGCTGTCTTTATTTTGCGCTGCCATTCTTTGCCAAAATGGAATGGCTTCTTGGGGATTGTATCCTGCCATACTCATAAAGATCAGACCCAATTTATCGGCTTCACTTTCCTGCATACGGTTATTGGGCAGTGCCAATGCAAGATTTGTACCCATCATATATAAGCCTAAGAAAAGCATTTGTGTTTCCGCTTTCTTTTGTTTTATGGCTTCTTCCAAAACCAGTCCACCAAAGTTTATTAGTAAGCCTTCGCTCAAGCATTCGTTGCCATGGCGGGCAATGGCATGTGCAATTTCGTGCCCCATTACAACAGCCAGTGCGGTTTCGTTTTTTGTTACTGGCAGCAGCCCTGTATATACCACCACTTTGCCGCCGGGCATACACCAGGCATTTACTGTTGCTTCGTTGATGGTGTTAAACTCCCACTTGAAATTTTTTATTTCTTTACTCATATTATTCTGCTGCATATAGGCTTCCACCGCATGCTGAATTTTTGTACCTACGCTTGTTACCTGTTGCGCTCTTTTATCGTACTGCGGGAGTGTAGCACTTACTTTTACTACCGAATCGTATTGCGAAAATGCCATGGCCTGTATCATGGAGTTGGGTACCAGGTTCAATTGCTTGCGGCCGGTTACCGGAACGGTTTTGCAGGCTGTTATCATCAGCAGTAAAATGAACAGGATAGGCTTAATGTTGAAATACATGACGGTTTGTTTATTTACACCAAAGTAAATAGTCTAAGCTATAGTACTTATCCCCTAAAAATGGTAATTACTAAAATCCGTGATGTAAATAAACAGGTAATTATTTACGTAATCCTTACAGCGCCAAAACAAAAGTAGTGCCCTCTTTTTCACCAGGAATAATATTGATAACGCAGGAGATGGCTTTTGCCAGATCCCGGATAATATGTAGGCCAAGCCCGTGCCTGGTTCCGGTAATATGCGTTTCATCAAATAGAGATTTGGCCTGTTCGCTGCTAATGCCGGGGCCATTATCGGTAATGGATAAATATATTTTGTTGTTTTGTTGCCATGCCTTCCAGGTTATTTGTGCGGCATTGGTTTGTTGCAACGCCTTGATGGCATTGGCTGTAAGGTTTTGCATAATGGTTTGCAAATAATCAGCATCGGTGTTTATCTGCACATCGGCATCATTGATGAAATTGAAATGGATGCCAGGCGTATCAGAAAAGTTTTTTTGTAAATAAGTAAAAAGTTTGCTGGCTGGTACGGTTGTTAGTTCGGGTTTAAATTGTTCCATTTGCCCCTTGCTCCATAACAGCATGCTCTCCATTGTTTCCAATAAAGATTGTGCCGATGTGCTGATCTTATTTTCCCGGTCTGCTATTTGTTGCGCAGAAAGTAAACCCGGATTTCTTTTTTGCAATTGTAAAAAATTCAACAAATTGGCTACCGGGCTGCGCAAATCATGACTGAGTATGGCAAAGAATTTTGCTTTCACTTTATTGGCTTCATCCAGTTCGTTATTCAATTGCAATAATGTGGTATTTGTTTTTTTACGGGTACGGCTTTGGTAAAAAAGCAATCCTCCTACAATGGCTAAAAAGGCAATGGTAGCCACCAGTAGTAATAGTTTTTTACGCTGATTTTCCAGTTGTAGTTTTTTGTTTTCAATTTCTTTATTTCTGATATCTATTTCACGCTGACTTTCAAGGGCAGCTATTTTGTTTTTACTTTCCTGCGAATACAAAGAATCATTGAGGTGATAAAATATTTTTAAATTAGCGAGTGCATTTTTAGGATCATTGTTCAACTCCTGCAATTCTGAAAGTGTTCCGGAAAAATGGGCGTAGTTAGCACTGTTACCGGTGAGTTTGCTTAAAGTAATAGCCCGGGTTAAATAAAATTCACCCTTTACCAGCAATTCCTTTTTAGTGGCAGGGATTATGCCACCGGGTACAACGGTATGCAACGTATCGTATCTTACCATATCAAGGTAAGCGGTGCCGATATTTCCCAAATTGGCAATCGAGACCGGGTCTTCCGGGCTTACAGCATCCCATATTTTTTGTGCCTGTAATTTGTATTCCAGATTTTTTCTATAATCTTTAATGAGTATAGAGTAGTTGGTTAGTACATTGGCAATGCCAATAGCATTTTCTGATTGTTCGTAATATTGCTTTGCCTTTAAAAAAAACTGTTCGGCCTTTACGCTGTCTTTTAACAATACATATTCATTGGCTATCCTGGTCAATGAAGTGGCAGTGGCATCTGTGTCTGCTTCTTTTTCCTGCAGCTTTAATGCTTTAAAATGATAGTCCAATGCTTTTGTGGGGTTGCTTTGTTCGGAGTATATAATGCCAATATTGCTATACCCCATCGCAGTTAGATTATTGAGCTTATTTTCTTCTGCAATTTTTACGGAGCGTAGTAAATAGACAATAGCATTTTCAAATTGAGATTGCCGCTGATAGGCAGCTCCAATATTGTTAAGGGTGGAAGCCATGTTAGCATAATCTTTATTACCCTCGTGTATTGAATACGATCGCTGGTATAGTTCGATGGCCTTTTTATAATCGCCCTTGTTTACAAAATATTGTCCGGTAATATTGGTAAACACCGCAATCCCTTTACTCCACTTCATTTGTGTTACATGCTTAAGCCCCGCTTCAGCAACTTTCATCGCCTCGTCAGGATTAACCAGCAGGTACTGCTCTGCAATAGATTTCAACAGTCTTGCTTTAACGGTGTCATCTTTTGCAACAGGTAATGCTGCTGCCAAGGAATCTATCAATGCTTGCCCATGCTTTTGGGCACCGGCACTAAAAAATGCCATCAGCAGAATTGCCAATGGTGCTATTTTTTTAAAAGTAGTAATGATAAACTGCTGCATAAAAATCTGTAATCAACAAAAGATTAGCCTGGCTTTAAATGTTGTTTAAATTTATAATCCCTTCAATGCTTCCTTATAAGTTCTGCCCACCGGAAGTGTAATATCTTTTACCTGCAACTCTCCGGAAGATATTTTTTGTATGTAATTTTTTTGCACCGCATAGCTGCGATGTATCCGAATGAAACTGCTAAAAGCTTTTTCTTTTATCAGGTTGCCCAGCGGCGAAAGCACAGAATATTTTCGTTGCGCTGTTACAATACCGGTATAATCTTTCAATGCTTCTAAATAAATGATATCATGCAGTTGCAGTTTTACCTGGTTGTATCCGTCTTTGATAAATATGGTATCGGCACCCAGGTTGTGGCTCAGTAAATTGGCTTTGTGCCGGATGTCGGTAAATTGCTGTAGTCTTTCCATCATCTTTAAAAATCGTGCTGCGGTAAATGGCTTTACCAAAAAATCCAGTGCAGCCATTTCAAAACTTTCCACCGCATAATCAGGATAAGAAGTGATGAATACACAAGCTGGTATATGCAATAATTGCTGGCGCAATTGCAGCCCACTCATTTCGGGCATGTCGATATCTAAAAACAGGGCATCCGGAATTTGCTGTTGTGCTGCTGCCAATGCTGCCACTGGTGAATCAAATGCACCAATCACTTCCATAAAAGGATAGTCACTTAAAAAGGATAAAGTGGTAAGGCGGTCTATTTCATCATCATCCACCACCATGCAAGTGATTTTTTGTATCATCTATCTATCTGATTGTATTTAAAAATGCTGTTTCAAATATAGTTTATAAAGCGCAGATATGCAGCTCAGCTATTTGTTTTGCAGTTTAGCGATTATGCCTTTAATTAAATTTAGCAAGGCTGTACGTTTGTTGCGGAGATATAAACAGCTATCAAAAAAAAAAAATGAAAAAATACAATCATTCCTTAACTGGTATTTTACTTATTGGTTTCTTGTTATTTGCAGGTTGTAAAAAAACTACCATAACCAGCCCAGCCCAGATTATTGGCGGTACCAATCATCCCAATTTTATTTGTCAGCACCAGCCGGCTAGCGCTTCGCTTAACGGGCAGTTTGTTTTTTTTGATTTAGATCATGATGCTAATAAGGATAAAAAATATTTTATAGTAGCCTTACAAAAAAACGGGTTAGCGTTTGGTGATAGTTGTGATGTAATTCAAGCACCAAAACCTATTGACAGCCTTGCTTTAAACTGGCCTGCGCAAATTAAAGCTGCTGCATTTGGCACCACCAGAAATATTTTAACCGATGCAAAAAATGCAGTTACGTTCAGCGCACCAGATCCGTGGATATATAACCAACTTAATAACACTACAAATTTATATCGCAAATTAAATGATCCGGTTTATGCGGCAGCAAAAGCAGGTGCAAAACCTTTTGGTAATAATCCTTACAGCACCAACTATTATCCACAGGCAACTTACACCGACTACAGAAGGGCTTTCCGGGATATTGTATATTATTTTAAAGATGGTATTTATACAGATAACAGCGCTAATGGTGGTGTAAAATTATTGGATACATTATTTGTAGGGGCAAATGCTATTAACTGGATATCTATAGATCACACAGTTTATGTAGATTTTGAAAGAATCAATTCTCCTAACCGGTATTTTAGAAAATATTTTTACTTCGATTTTACCAACTGGAAGTATTATACCGTAAACGAAACGGAGGCTCGAAAAGATTATTTGAGTTATCCATCGGTGAATTTTATTCAATGGGAAGTAAAAGTTTATAGCCTTAATAGTTTTTGCAAATGGCCTGTGGGCTGGGGCAAAAAGTAACCCTCCTGCTAAGGTTTTTTTTAATGTCACAAACACAATTCCGTTTGCCACCAGGTTTTATACAGTAAAATTTTAAAACAGCATATATGAGCAACAAGCAAAATAAAAGCAGGCGTAATGCCATTCAGCAAATGTTGGTGGCTACTGCCGGGATGAGTATGTTTTCATTGCCGTCTTGTGCGCAAACAAAAAGCATTGATGCAAGTGCCAACAAAGACTTATCTCCGTTTATGTTATCACCCATGCAGCCTTTGCAGCCCGGGCCAGGTGGATTAGACATAAGAACATGGGTGAGAAGTTCGCAAACCAATATGCAATACAGTTGTGTGGAGTTTGCGGTAGCTGCAAAAAAAATGGGCCCTGAACCGCATTACCACCAATCGCTTGATGAGCTGATGTATGTGTTGGATGGTACAGCGACCGTTATGGTGGAAGATACGATCTATGAAATTCCGGCGGGTGGCTGGCACTTTAGGCCAAGAGGAAAAGTGCACACTTTTTTTAATAATACTGATAAGCCATTCCGTGGAATTGATATGTATTTCAATCAAAATTTTGAGGACTATTTGGAGGAGATATTTCATAAAATAATTCCAGCCATGCAAAAAGATAATTTGACCATGTCTGATCCGGCAATCGCAAAACAAATGCATGCATTGCATGAAAAATTTGGCCTGGTAGGTTTTCCTGAAAAAAGAAAACCTATTATGGAAAAATATGGATTGTGGTAAAATGTAATCACGTAGGAATTTATGGATGAACAAATCAATAGCTGTAACAAATAAAAAATCGATCATGAAAAAAATAGGCTTCTTTTTAGCGGTAATAATGGCATGGAATATTTGTAATGCCCAAAGCCCGGTGGGTAAATGGAAAAAGCTATCACATGTCTCAACTTATGAAGGACAAAAATTTGATTCGCAGCAAGCACTGCTCAAACAAAGACCCTGTGCCGAAAAAATTATATGGGAGATCAATGCAGATGCATCGTTTCGTTTGAATGCTGCCAATAGCGGGTGTGATGAGCGGTATAAAAAAATACAGCAAAAAATGTACAGCGAAACAAAGTGGAAACTGGAGGGCAATAAATTCATGGTGTCTGCAACCAATTTTGTTGTTGGGCAAACTTACCTCATCAGCTTTGCCGGCAATAAAATGACCTGGGTAGGAACCGAAGGACAGGGGACAATTGTCTATCAAAAGTTATAAGCCACTCACCAATGTTCTATTTAGCCCCCTGGCAGTATTTGCTTTTAAAATAATGTTGTTTCACCAGATACAATTGAAATAACTGGTAGTATATTTTTAATCATTTTAAAATTTAATTATGAAAAAAATAATCACTTTTTTATGCAGTGCTTTATTAATAGCAACCTGCACGAGTGCCCAAAATAGCAATGATAGAATAGAACGTACTGCTCAAAAAATTGACAATGCTGTAAATAAAGGCAAAGCTATTATTGACGTATTTCAGCCTTATCTTTTAAAGGCTCGCCAACTGTATGGAGAAGCCAGACAAATGGCAAGCGATGTAAAAGCATCTGCCAAACAAACTAAGAATAGCAATGGAAGTAATAATAGCGGTGCTGTGGCTGGGGTTTATAGTGATAATAATTCCAACAGCAGCAGCTCAGGTAATACCAATGCTAATAATAATTCTTACAATGATCCCGCTGCTGGATATTCGCCGGCAAATAATAATACCTCTACCAGTGGTGCTACCACTAATATACCCGCCAGCGATCCGTCTCCGCAATACGGTGCTTATAATAACTATACACCGCAACAATATTTACCAGTCAACAATGAGGCATCTGTTAACAATGATGGCAGTGGTAACTGGGGCAATCAAAACAGCGCACTGTATGGCAATTGCCTGGATGTTTTAACCGGCACGGTAGTTAGTATGGGCGAGGCTGAAGATAATCCCGGGGCAGTAGATCTGATGTTTTTTGCACCGGCCGATGGACAAAATACTTATGTGCTAATGACCCCATCTTTTGCGAAAAATAATGGTACGGCTACCTACATGACAGCACATGCCAGCGATTGCATTACCAAATGGAGGGATGTAACGGAAAGTGAAGTGGCGTTAACCAAACTTACCATTGGCCAGTTTGAAAAAATTCAAAACAACAGCCAGATAACTGGTGCGGTAAAAAATGCGGTGAACTATACCGGCTGGTACACCAGCGTGGGTACAAAACTGGAAGGGCAGGTGTTTGCTGTAAAAGTAGAACAACAAAACAGAACGGTTTATGCATTGGTGGCGGTAATAAAACATTTTGGTACTAGTGGCAGTAATGGCTATTTAAAAATAAAAGTAAAATCACAGGGTGTTGATAATAATCGGGATGGTATCGTAGATCCGAATGCTTACATCCGGTAAAAAATATAACAATCAAAAAAATCAGTCATGAAAAAAGTAATCTTAATTGCGCAGGTAATCATTTTGTTTTTTGCAATACCGGTTAGTGCCCAGTTGGTTAAAATGCAACGGCAGACAAACGGTGCAGTAAGAGTTAACACAATGAACTTTGTAACCGAAGGGATTTATTTTATTAAAGTAAATGAAACCGGAAAGTATTTTGGTATAGAAGGCGTAAACCCTAATAACGGCGCCAGGTTGGTACAGTGGGATTTTGCTAACCAGGACAATCATAAGTTTCAAATTATAAAATCGGCCGATGGCTATTATTTTATAAAGGCCATGCATAGCAACCGCTATTTAAATGTAGCCGGACAATCGCAGGAGGATGGTGCTATTATTATTCAGTGGGATTTTGCAGAGCAGGATAATTTAAAATGGAGTTTTAGTTTTGATGGCACTACCAGTACTTATGTGATACGTAATAAACAAAGCGGCAAAGAATTAAAGTTGCAGGGCAGCAATGTGAATAATGGCAATGGCGCTATACTGGCCATTAATGGCAATGCAGGCAAACAAACATTTGTTTTACAACCGGCCAACGAAATAAAAAATGCCCCCACTGCTGCAAACCCTAATAAAATACAGCAGGTAAATACTTTTAAAAATATTACCAACAGCCTGTCAATGAGACTGTCAGATGGTACATCTCTAACACGGTATTTAAATCCTGCTGGTGTTCAGAAAATGAAACAGGGCGATTATAAAAAGGAGATTACTTCCGCACCCAAAGGTGAAACCTGCGAGACCAAAACCGCCAGGATAGATATGGAAACCAAAGACTTTGTACCCGTTACTGCCAGCAGATATTTAGAATACAATGCGCCGGGATTAATATATGACGTAAGGAGATTTTACAGCGGCGATTACACCAACCGGCAGGAGTTTGCCAATGGCGAAAACAGGAATCCGATCACCATTGCCACTACCGTTAGAAATACCAGTAGGAGAATTACAGAACCAGTAGCCGTTCCTACCAAGAACAATATCAATCAGGCTGTTGCCGATCTGCAGTCGGGGTACAGTCTAGATCCTTTGCAAACGACCAACCAGAGTATGATCTACAGAAGTTCGTATGTGCAAAGCAATACAGAAATGCAAATGAAGATCGGCGCATCGGGGCATTATATGATGGCAAGTTTTGCAGCAAATATGAATATTGGGAATGCAAAAGAAACCAAAACATTTTATATAGAAGCAGAAAAAGAACTCTTCACATTATCAACCGATAAACCAGCGACAGGTTTTTTTAATACAGATATTACAAATATTGACGAGTTGGGATATATCTCATCGGTATCATACGGTGTAAAAATAATTGGTAAAATAGAAGTAGAAAATACGGAAGAAAGTTTGGGCGGTAGTTTTTCCGGCATGGTGAATGCTGGTTTTGCCAGCGTAGGTTTTGATTTTGAAACGGTATCAAAAGAAAAGCATGAAAATGTAAAATGTTTTTTTTATGTGGTTGGCGGAAAAAGTGAAACCGTTACCGGTATTAATTTAAACGATGTGTATAATAAAATAAATCAAATATTAGCCGGTGTAAATTATAAAACCTGTATGCCCATACGATTAGAATTCAGATCGCTGGCTACAGGCAGCCCCATAACATTTAAAGACGTTACAAACAATTTTGTGTACGATGTTTGTACACCCAAAGCAATACAGGAAGCTAATAAAAATCTTAGTATCAATATTAATAGTTTAGCACCTATAGGGACCGATATAGAAATGTATGGCGATGTATGGGTAGAAGTTTGGAGCCCAACTCATGGCGATTTAAAAAGGTACAGAACTACCCATAACTCTATGTTTTCTGTTAGAAAAGATGTGCATCTTGAAGCACAACAGTTAGGAAAATATGCAGCCAATTTACCCACTATAAAATATGAACATATTCCGGCCCAGCTTTTGGCTGACGCAGAAATACATGTTTACTATAACGTAAGTGACTACAATGCGATAGGCGCAGATGATCAACTAAAACTACGGGGCGGGCAGGTGTTTGTAGTAAAATATCTTGCGGGAACCAACACGCCGCTGGAAGCGTATTACCGATCGGTTATACCGGTACGGGAGTTGGGCGGAAATATAATGAAAAATAATTTTTACGACCTGGTAGACGGTGATGGCGTAACCATTGGAATAGGCTGTCAGATGGGGGTGGAGATGCAAAAAAAGTGATTGTGAAAATTGACGGAGCAATTATTAAATGGCAGCAGTTTTAAAAAATGCTGCCATTTAATTTGATTTATACGGTTGAGGTATTCAAAGCAATTTTTTATTTAAATAAGACAGTTCTCCATTTAATCTTTCGCATTTATTTACAGATGATGATATTGCCGGTATGTTATCAATAAGTAAAATTTTTTAGTGAATTACTTGCGGCTACAATTAACCATCGAGTAGCCCTTTCTCAATGGTAATTTTTACAAGCCCGGCAATATTTTTTGCGCCCAGTTTACTCATTAATCCGGAGCGGTGCGTTTCAACGGTATTTACCGAAATGAATAGGCTATTGGCAATTTCCTGGGTAGTCATTTCCTGCATGATCAGTTCGAGTACTTCTTTCTCCCGGCGGGATAGTTTTGGAGTGTAACCGTTGTCGGCGGATTGTCCGCTATTCCCACTGCCTAATAAAATTTGCTGGAGGTCTTTGTGTAGCCAGGTTTCGCCGCTTGCAACAACCGATAAACATTCCCACAATTCTTCTTTTTGCATGTTCTTAAGCATAAAGCCATTTGCTCCGTTTTTTATGGCATTCTTCACAATGGCAGCCTGCGTGAGTCCGGTAAGCATTATGATCTTTAGATCAGGATATTGCTTTCGAAATTGCTTACAAAGCAAAATCCCATCTTCGTCACCAAGATTGATATCAAGCAATAAAAAACCAGGTACTCCATCCCGCTGTATGTAGTTTTGCAGCTCGCTACTTGTATGGAATGCTCCCGAAAAAATATAGGCAGTATTCTCTGCTATGATTTTCTCAAGGGCCTCCCGTATCAGTAAATGGTCGTCCAGTACTACGATGGTATTATCCGATTGCTGCATTTTTTGTTAGTTGAATTTCAATATAAACAGATGTGCCTTTTTGTTCTTCCGAGCGTATGTCCAATGACCCGTTCAAATACGAAACCCTTGATCGGATATTGCTCAATCCAATACCGGTTTTACCATTTTGCTGTGGCGAAAATCCTTTGCCATTGTCTTCTACTGTAATGGATAATTTTTCACCTTCCCGTTGCAGTTGTACCAGTGCTTCTGTGGCACCGGAATGTTTTATGATGTTGTTTACCAGCTCCTGTATAATCCGGTAAATGCTTAGCCCGGCAGATTGATCGAGGCTTAGTTGCATGCCTACCGACTCATAATCCAGTTGCATTAATTTGCTTTCGGTAATCGACTTGCTGTATTCCTTCAATGCTTCGTCCAATCCATATCTTAGTAAGGTCTCAGGCAACAGGTTATGTGCAATGCGCCGGCTTTCGGTGGCTGCCTGGCTCACCAGTTCAGTAGCTTTTTGTTTTTTTACGAGCTCGTCCTGCTGCCCGTTTGTTTCTACATTGCTGATCTGCATTTGTGCTGCAGCCAATATTCCGCCCAGCCCATCATGTAACTCACGGGCTAGCCGGTTGCGTTCTTTTTCCTCCCCGGTCATCAATGCTTTTAATAACGAAATGTCTTGTTCTTTTTTTAAAGTGACAAGGGATTGTTGAAATGTTTTGCGGCGTTGAAAATACAATGCCAGCAACAGGCTGATGAGCAAACCGGCTGCAATCAGCGTAAACAGGAGGTTGCGCAACCGGATATTTTTGTTGGCAATTGACAGGTCTTGTTCTGCTATTTTCTTCTCCTTTTCACTAGTTTGGAATTTTACATTTAGCTCACTGATTTCTTTTGCTGAATTCGAACTAAACATCGAATCATTCAAGTGCATATACTCCACCCTTGTTTCATAAGCATTTTTATAATCGCCCACCCGGGAGAATGCTTTTGAAAGTTCTTTCAGACTTTCCACCTGACCACTATAGTTACCAGACTTTTGATGAATTTCATGAGATAATAAACTAAATTTAAGTGCTGTTTTAAAATCCTTTTGATCTACTGCCAATGCACCGCTTATATGATAAACAGCTCCCAGCATACTGATATCCTGTTTCGATTCAGCAATTTTTTGTGCTTTTTGTATTGCTGCAGTTGCTTGCGGATACTGGCCCTTTTTTGAGAGAAACTCAGCGGCACTCATATTGGTGATGAACTGTAGCTGAACTGCACCTGGTAACTGTGCTGCAATCAAACTTGCTTTATCGTTGTAATAAATTGCGGAATCTAACACGTTCCTTGTGATAAATGCCCTGGCGATATTACCATACACCAACCCTTCGTCATTCTTCGATCCCGCATTTTTAAACATGGTTGCCGCCAGCTTGTATTGCTGCGTTGCTCCAATCGCATCCCTTCCCTGCATGAGTGCATTCCCCATTCCTTTGTAACATTTAGCAAGCCAGGGATAGTCATTTAGTTTTTCAAAAATGGGGATGGCATCCTTGTAATATTCGGTTGCCTTTTCCATTTTAAAATCAATCACAAAAGCCAATGCCTTCATCGCCAATCCCTTTCCTTCTCCCAAATCATAGGTTGCTTTGCGAGACAATGCAATCATGCTGTCAGCATATAGGTGGCGCATTTCTGGCTTTCCGCCAAATCCATAATAGTCTGCAAGTAGCCGGTACAACTCAATTTGTGCCGGAACAAATTGGGTAGTTGCGAATAACTGCCTGGATTGTTCCACCACGGTCAGCATCCTTTCTGTTTGGCCCAAATCGTACAACTGGTTGGCCGCCTCCACCAGTAATTTAAGTTTTGAGGTATCTGCTTTTTCAGTTGCAGCTCGCTTTAAAAGTTCCTCCGGCTTTAATTTGCCGCTTTGGGCCATTGCTGATAAAAGAAATACGTTAACGAGGCTCAAACAAAAACATACCTTAATACGTTGAATCATATACGTTGTTTTCTTTCAAATATATTAAGTAACCCGCTAACTACCATCCTGTGTTCAATGTGTTGCCGCTAAATAAAATCAGTTATAGTTTTTTTACGCCCGTTCTAATGTTGCGGTTTGCCTTTTTTTCTCACGGAAAACCATGAGTTTATTATTTGGCGGCAAACCGTTAGATAAAGGCCAGGCGATTAAAGGAATTTTGTAAAACCAATTCAAATTAATAAACGCACTTTAAAATTAGTTGTTATGAAAATTTTTATCTGCCTTAGTGTTCTCATGCATTCCTTGATGTTTCAAGCCGCAGCACAAATAATAGATGTAAAGCAAACCGCTAAATCAAAGGTGGAAAACAGGGCCAACAACAAAACCGATGCAACTATCGATAAAGGTTTAGATAGAGTGGAGGAAGGCATCAAAGGCATATTTAAGAAAAAAAAGAAAAAGGAAGTTGAAACAATTGCAACTACTGCCGCTGAAAATTCAACCGAAAATTCACCCGAAAAATCAAGTGTGAATAAGCCCGATACAAATGGCTTACCTGATGCCCCATCTTTTCAAGTTTACTCAAAATTTGATTTTATACCAGGTGAAAAAGTGTTGTATTACGACGACCTTACAGCGACCGAAGTGGGCGACTTCCCTGCCGGATGGAATACCAACAGCAGTGCACAAGTAGTAACCATTGGCAACCTGCCCGGCAAATGGCTGAGCGTGACCAAAGATGGTTTTTTTGCCCCCGAAATGGTAAAAGATATGCCGGAGAATTTTACACTCGAGTTTGAGGTAGTAACCCGATACCGAACCAACAATCTTTTGGGTTATAACTTTATGATTTATAAAAGTGCCAACCCCCGAAAAGATATTGGGGAAGCTTACTTAACCGATGCTTGTTTTAGATTTAACTGGGCAGGTTGCAGTAGTGGCATGGGTTATATAACTTATGAAAAGGGCGAAGAGATGGGTAAAAACGAAGATCTTTCTTCACAAAAGTTGCTTTGTAACGGGGATGATTTTGAAATACCTGCCAGGGTTAAATTTTCGCTGTGGCGCCAGAAAAACAGGCTTCGGGTTTATTTGAATGAGGAAAAAGTGTTGGATATACCGCAAGCGTTTAATAGCACTATGAAATACAATGTGTTTAAACTGGGTGCCGCTTACATGAATTATTCAAATGGCCGGGAACATGATGACGAGTTTATGGTTTCTAATCTTAGGTATGCAGTTGGTGCGCCAGATACCCGGAGCAAATTAATCACCACAGGTAAATTTACCACCACCGGTATTTTGTTTGATGTAAACTCAGATAAAATAAACCCTTCATCTTACGGAACGCTCAAAGAGATTGCAGCAGTACTAAAAGAAAATCCAACCGTTAAAGTAAAAATCATTGGGCATACCGATAGTGACGGAGACGATAAAGCCAACCTGTTACTCTCTCAACAAAGGGCTTCAGCGGTTAAAGAAAATCTTTCTTCCTCCTTTGGGATAGAAGGCAGCCGCTTGCAAACAGATGGTAAAGGCGAAGCAGAACCGGCAGAGCCAAACACAACAGCCCAAGGCAAGGCAAACAATCGCAGGGTTGAATTTATTAAACAGTAACATTATAAAAATGAAAAAAATATTTAGCATTATAGCAAGTATGATTGTGCTGCACGCAGGAGCACAAAATGTAGGTGTCAATAAAACTAATCCAACTGAGGCTTTGGACGTAAATGGTAACATTAACTTAAATGGCACTATAAAAGCAAATGGTATGCAAGGCACAGCAGGGCAGGTGCTTACCAGTACAGGGGCAGGGGTGGTATGGAATAACATGTCAAATGAATTTAAAAATGTCAGACAAATTTATACAACAGGAACTTCACCGCAAGGCTATAATTTTATCGTGCCTGCAGGGGTAACCCGTGTAATGGTGGAGCTGTGGGGCGGAGGCGGTGGCGGCAATACGGGTGGTGGTGGTGCAGGCGGAAACTATAGAGCAGCAATTTTCCCTGTTGTTCCCGGTGCTTTAATCTCTATTGCAGCGGCTTCTGCAGGCTTGGGCGTTGTTACTGGTAATTTAGTTGGTGGCAATAGGCAAGCCACCAATGGCGGTAACAGCAGTGTGTCGGTTAGTGGTACTGTGCTGGCTGCTGTTGGCGGTGGGGCTGCAACTAATACACTGCCAGGCGTTTCTATTAAGGAAGATTTAGTAACACCGCCCGCCAATATTTCTACTTATTATTTACCAGGTACTTCGGGCGATGCTGTTGCTCCGCTAGCACTTTATTTTCCTACCAGTAATGTTGCTGAACCCAATGAACTCTATCAAGCCGGAAATGGTGGTTACTCCTATAGCTTCAGTAATATGGGCGGCTCAGGTGGAATATTTTATAACTACACGCAAAGTACCATCTCAAATAATCAGGAATATAAAAAGGCACAGGACGCCCAGGGGTTTGGCTGTGGCGGCGGCGGAACTAGGAGTGCTGGAATCACCGGGACACGTGCGGCAGGTAACGGATCGCCTGGAATGGCAATGGTGCGCTTTTAACCATGTTGGTTTAAAATCAATTTTTTAAAGTTTTCTCATTCAAAATAATTTTATGCAAAATATTTACCTTAAAAAAATCATCAGATTGATTTTAATCCTTGTTTCTTTTACTCCGGCAATTGTATCGGCTCAATGCGACCCCAATGCTTTTTCTGCACAAAACCGTTGGTGGAGTTCTAATGGAAGTGCGTTGTATTTAATCAACTTCTCTACAGGACAAGCAGTGTTGCAAAATGCCACTAATTTCTCTGGCTTTAATCTTGGTTTCGAAGGATCGGCAGTTGCCGTAAATCCGGTTACCAACCAATTATTGTTCTATACTGATGGCAACAGGGTTTTCAGGGCATCCGACAATGCTCAATCGCCCACACTCGTAGGAGCCAATTCAAGCGCCACCGAGGCTGCTGCCATTATACCTATGCCCGGTGGGGTTTTGGGAGATGATTTTATAGTTTTTGGCAACAGTACCAATGTTACGCCGGCCAACCTCATTACTGCTAGTTACAAATTATCCACCAACACCAT
>Ga0209181_10002282_pt1 | contig 31750 bp, 25 predicted proteins | sample MAT05_FD_187208 | JGI IMG/M metagenome (GOLD analysis project Ga0209181, IMG submission 187208) | Freshwater microbial communities from Lake Fryxell liftoff mats and glacier meltwater in Antarctica - MAT-05 (SPAdes) (version 2) | ecosystem: Environmental > Aquatic > Freshwater > Ice > Liftoff... | reverse complement strand
TACGAAAACACTCAGGCTAAAGCCTAAGCTACGAAAACACTCAGGCTAAAGCCTAAGCTACGAAAACACTCAGGTTTTACTCAGGCTAAAGCCTAAGCTACGAGCGAATTCAGGTTTTACTCAGGCTAAAGCCCAAGCTACGAAAACACTCAGGCTAAAGCCTAAGCTACGAAAACACTCAGGCTAAACCTCAAGCTACGAGCGAATTCAGGTTTTACTCAGGCTAAAGCCTAAGCTACGAAAACACTCAGGCTAAACCTCAAGCTACGAAAACACTCAGGCTAAACCTCAAGCTACGAAAACACTCAGGCTAAACCTCAAGCTACGAAAACACTCAGGCTAAACCTCAAGCTACGAAAACACTCAGGCTAAAGCCCAAGCTACGAGCTACAATTTAGTGAGTAGTACTTTTAAGGCTTCGTTATAGACTTCATCTTCAGATTTATTGGCGTCAAGCGTATAAATTCGCTCAGGGTTTTCCTTAGCAAGACGTTGAAAACCTTGCTGAACAAGTCTGTGAAATGCAAAACCTTCTGATTCAATACGGTCCGTCTCTCCATCTTTTGCATTTTCTTTTCTCATTCGCTTGGTTCTATTCAGTCCTAGTTCAGGATCAACATCCAAGAAAAAGGTCAGATCAGGCTCCAAGCCATCAGATACAAGAGCGCAAAGTCCTGCTGTTTTTTCGAACCCAAGACCACGGGCTAACCCTTGATACACAATAGTTGAATCATTAAAACGGTCACATAAAACAATTTTCTTAAGCTCGATTGCCGGCACAATCAGCTCTTCCAAATGTTGCGCCCTTGCAGCCAAAAACAACAGCAGTTCTGCTTGTTTTCCGACTTTTATATTAAAATCAAGATTCAAAAGCCAAAATCTAATATGCTCACTTAAAGGAGAGCCGCCGGGCTCTCTTGTCCTCACAAGCTCTAAACCTTTTGAAGACAATTCCTTTTCTAAGCGGTTAATTAAGGAAGTTTTACCGGCGCCCTCTCCACCCTCAAACGTGATCAGCATTTAAGATTCATCATCTTCTGGTTCTTCTTCGTTATCAAGTTCAACTTCTTCCTCTTCTATTTCTTCCAAATCAATAGCTTCAAGTTCAATCTCTTCTTGAGCCACCCCATTTAAAACAGAAGTAAGATTGTTCGGATCTTCAGACGAGCCTATTTCCACATCAGTTTCTATCTGCTCTTCGCATTCAACCTTTTGAACCGCTACTAGAATACCATCATCGAGGATGTTTGCAAGTTTTACACCTTGAGTATTTCGTCCCATCACACGGCAATTGCGCATATTAATACGTACTGCCTGACCAGTAGATGTCATCATAAGAACGCCATCTTCATCGCTGACAGAAAGAGCTGCTACAACATTACCGTTTCGCTCGCTTGTAACAATAGATCTAACTCCAACACCGCCGCGATTAGTTTGACGGAATTCATCGACTTGAGATCTCTTACCAAATCCGTTTTCACAAACGATAAGAATAGATTCAGTACCACCTACAACTTCACAGCCAACGATATAATCGTTCTCGCTCTTTAACGAGACACCACGAACACCGCGTGCTGTACGACCCATAGGACGCACTTTACTTTGGTCAAAACGAACAGCCATCCCTTTATGAGTAAACAACATGATTTGCTGATCATTTTTAGCAAGTCTTGCTGCAATCATTTCATCGCCTTCATCAATTGAAAGTGCCCAAATACCTTTCTTACGGGGATTACTAAATTCTGAAAGGTCTGTTTTCTTGACCACACCTTTTTTAGTAGCCATCAGGATACAAGCCTCATCATCAAAGGTTGCAACTCTTAAGACAGTCGCAATTTTTTCGTTAGGCTTAATATCTTCTAAAAGATTAACAAGAGGTTTACCTTTTGATTTGCGTCCGGATTCAGGAATTTGCCAAACTTTCATCCAGTAGCAGCGACCAAGATTTGTAAAGATAAGAAGATAATCATGGGTTGAGGCTACATAAAGACTCTTTAGAGCATCATCGTTTCGTTTTAAGTTAACACCTGCAATACCCTGACCGCCTCGACGCTGCTCTCTAAACGTTGCAACGGGCATACGTTTGATGTAATCATCTTGTGAGATCGTAATAATAACTTCCTCATTTGTGATTAAATCTTCCATATTGACTTCGCTCTCAGCTGCAACAATCTGTGTTTTTCTCTCAGACTTATGATGCTTTTGAATATCTTGAAGTTCTGTTCTGATAATATCCTTAACCATTTCTTCACTTGCTAAAATCGCACGGTAATGTTCAATTTTTTTCAGTAATTCCTGATATTCTTCATTGATTTTATCATGTTCTAGGCCAGTTAATTGGTACAACTTCAAGTCAAGGACTGCGGTTGCCTGACGGTCTGTAAAATTGAAATGCTGCATCAATTCTTTTTTAGCAACTTCTCTATTATCACTTGCTCTTATTAAGCGCACAACTTCGTCGAGATGATCAATTGCTTTTAAGTAGCCTTCTAAAATATGGGCTCTTGCTTCTGCTTTATTGAGCTCAAAGCGAGTACGACGTCTTACAACTTCAATGCGATGATCAATCCAGGCAGAAATCATATGCTTAATTGTCATGGTGCGAGGCATGCCCTTATCAAGAGCTAGCATATTACAACCAAACGTCACTTCCATATCTGTGTATTTATAGAGCTGATTGATTGTAACTTCAGGCACTTCACCGCGTTTCAATTCAAAAACAATACGCATCCCGTCTTTATCGGATTCATCGCGCAAGTCTGAAATCCCTGTCATTGTCTTACTGTTAACAAGATCAGCTACATTTTCAATTAAGCGCGATTTGTTCACGTTATAGGGAATCTCATCAACAACCAAACGCTGGCGATCTGTCATATTTTCGTTGTCTTCAATGCGAATCACACCGCGAAGTGTAAGTTTGCCGCGACCTGTATGAAAAGCTTCCTTGATCCCTCTATAACCGCATATAATGCCCCCTGTCGGAAAATCAGGTCCTGGCATCACACGCATAATATCATCAACTGATGTGTCAGAATCTTCTAATATCAGGAGTGTAGCTTTGATCAGTTCATTCAAATTGTGAGGAGGGATATTTGTTGCCATACCAACAGCAATACCAGAAGAACCATTACATAAAAGATTCGGGAATTTAGCAGGAAATACCGTCGGTTCTTTTTTTGTTTCGTCGTAGTTTGGAATATGATCGACAGTATCTTTATCAAGATCTTCCATAAGCATCACAGACGCAGCTGTTAATCTGGCTTCTGTATAACGCATGGCAGCTGGAGAGTCACCATCGACAGAGCCGAAGTTACCTTGCCCGTCAATTAATTTATAACGCATCATCCAAGGTTGAGCCATCCGAACAAGCGTTGGATAAATAACCTGGTCGCCATGAGGGTGATAATCTCCGGATGTATCACCGGAAATTTTTGCGCATTTACGGTGCTTGCCGCCAGGGCTTAAGTTCAGTACCCGCATCGCATATAAAATACGACGTTGAGAGGGTTTTAGACCATCTCGTACATCCGGAAGCGCGCGTGAAATAATCACGGACATCGAATAACGAAGATAGCTATCTTTCATCTCATCTTCGACATTTCTTGGAACAATGATTTCATTTTTCGTGTACGACATAATTCCCTCTTCTTATACGTCAAGGCTCTTTACAGAGAGCGCGTGTTGTTCAATAAATGCTCGGCGTGGAGGTACATCCTCACCCATCAACATAGTAAACATATGATCTGCCGCAACCGCATCCGGCAATGTCACTTTAATCAATGTTCGCTTATCAGGATCCATTGTCGTTTCCCACAACTGATCCGCGTTCATTTCACCAAGACCTTTATATCTTTGAATTTCAACGCCTTTTCGTCCGTTCAGTCTTAAAAATTCAATGACTTCGTGCATGGTATAATAGATAGTTGATTTTTCATCCTCTTCAATGACTTCTAAAATGGCTCCATCAACTATTTGATACTGGCTAAGCTTCATTCCGTAAACTCTTAAGCGAGTTAAAAGATCTGTCAGATATGATTCATCATAAATTTCAAGGAAGTTCATTCTTTTCGGAAAAAATACTTTCATTTGTTCAGTAATCTCTTCAGCTGGGATCGAGGCTAATGTTTCATCGTGCTGATTTTTTTGCGCGATTTCATTGGAAATACGAAGCTCTTCAAGCTCTTCTTGTGAATAAGCAAACTTAGACCCCGAAACCAAGCTTAATTGATATTGTGGTAGTACACCGGCAGCATTTTTGCTTTTCATAAATTCACGGAAAGAAACGCCTTTTCTCTCGATCCGAGAAATAAAGGATTCTAATTCTAAAATCAAATCGAGTAATACCTTTAATTGATCTTTTGGCAACACAGCATCTTGATTTGGTAATTTAACTTGAATATCGCTGATCCCAAGTTCAAGAAGATATTCATCCATGTCTTTTTCTGTATGAATATAACGTCCGATTTTTTTTCTTGTAACTCTATATAATGGTGGTTGCGCAATATAAATAAAATTATTTTCAATCAGAGCCGGCATATGCCGATAAAAGAAAGTAAGTAAGAGCGTACGAATGTGAGATCCATCGACGTCAGCATCGGTCATGATAATGATTTTATGATAGCGAAGTTTTTCCAGGTGAAAACCGTCTCTACCGACACCACAGCCAAGAGCTGAGATCATGGTACCAACTTCGGTATTTTGTAAAACACGCTCCAATCTTGCTTTTTCAACGTTTAAGATTTTACCTCGAATAGGTAAAATCGCTTGAAAACGACGATCGCGTCCAGATTTTGCAGAACCCCCAGCAGAATCCCCTTCCACAATATAAATTTCGCAATGTTCCGGGTTTTTTTCTTGGCAATCAGTCAATTTACCAGGTAGTCTCGAGCTGTCTAATGCAGATTTTCTAAGAGTTAATTCCCTTGCTTTTCTTGCTGCTTCACGTGCTTGCGCTGCAATGATTGCTTTATCTGCAATTGTCTTAGCAACAGCTGGGTTTTCATCGAGATAAATTGTAAGTTCTTCACCTGTCACCTGCTGAACCACAGATCCGACATCGCTATTACCAAGGCGTTGTTTAGTTTGTCCTTCAAATTGCGGATTTGCAACTTTAGCTGAAATGACAGCAGTTAAACCCTCACGCATATCTTCGCCACTGATTGAGATCTTGTCGCTTTTGAGTAGATTATGCCCTTTGATATAAGTATTTAAAACACGTGTCAAAGCTGTTGAAAAACCTGTCAGGTGTGTGCCACCATGTCTTGTTGCAATATTATTGACGTATGAAAAAACACTTTCATTATATGTTTCATTCCATTGTAAAGCAATTTCAACTTCTATTGGGCCGTCATCGCCATTACGTTTGCCTGTAAAATAAAGGGGTGTCGGGAAAAGAGCTTTCTTATTCTCATTGAGGTAGGAAACAAACGACTTAAGACCGCCGCTATAGCAGAAATTGACATCTTCTTTGTCATCATGGCGCTCATCATGAAAGTAAATATTAATTCCCTTATTAAGGAATGCAAGTTCGCGCAGTCTATTGGTTAAAATATCATAATCAAATTCTTTGACAACCATGATCGTGTTATCCGCCCAAAACGTAATTTTAGTCCCTCGTTTTGAGGTTTCACCCACAACACTCATTTGCTTTGAGACGAACCCTTGAGCAAATTCCATTTCGTAGATTTGACCTTGCTTGAAAACCTGTACAATCATTCGTTTTGAAAGTGCGCATACGCAAGAAATGCCGACTCCATGCAATCCGCCTGAGACTTTATATGTGTCTTTATCGAATTTACCGCCGGCGTGTAAAACAGTCATCACAACTTCAAGTGCTGTTACATCCCGACCTCTTTTTAAAGACTCTTTTTCGTGGCGCTCAACAGGAATACCGCGGCCATTATCTTCAACAGTTATTGAATTATCCTTATGAAGGATGACGTAAATTGCTGTACAAAAGCCAGCCATAGCTTCATCAATACAGTTATCAACTACTTCATAAACAAGTTGATGAAGACCGTTGCTGTGAGTATCGCCGATATACATACCCGGACGCTCACGCACAGCTTGCAGTCCTTCTAAGACTGTAATTGAACTTGCATCATAATCTTTCACTATCTCAGAATTTTCTGAATTTAAAGTATCGTTGCTCATTTTAAAACCCTGCTATAAAAGCTTTTTTTAACCCATGCGAAACACAATCGTTTTAATGATGACCTTGGGAAATCGTTTTCTCAAGATATTTAAAAGACGTGGTTTGTCGTTTTGATTTAGCAAACTATAAAGTGTTGAATTTTTTACTTTAATATACAAGATACCTTCTTGAAACGAGACTGCCTCAGTCATACGCTCAAGTTTTTGACCTACAATATCAGGCCACGCTGCAAGTACAAGATCAGGGCGTGCCTGAAAGGTGTGCCCTATCCTTGATAAGGCATTTGTCAGAAGGTCAGAAACCTGGCGTGTTGTAACGCCGGGTCCGTCATAATTTTTTGGCTTCCGATAAATCGACATCATTACTTAAATCCGATACCTTTTAAAGAACTATTGTATCACATGGCTTCTTGCTATTGCAAGTTTTTTATCCTTGTTTTTATATAATTTTTCAAACTATCTTAAGTCTGTTAGCTAAAAGCTTTTGGAGTTTTAAAATTGTAGTTTCGCTGAGCCAAGAATGCTAAATGAGCGCCATTTAACCGAATTAAAAGGACAATCAAAAACTCCGGCTCGCATCGCGCCATCATATAGTACATATGCATAGGTACGATCTCTTCCTTTATCGGCTTTGAAAGCATCATAATTAAAAGTTAAACCATACGATAATCTTTCTGTGAATTGATAAAGAGCTCCGATTGAACTAACTATCCCCCGGCCATTTGCTGTTTGCTCAAAATCACGATAAAATTCTTTTCTTAAATTCCAATCCCCAAACCCGTTAAATCTAGCAAAATGATATTCTAACACGGCGTTAAGGCTTATTTTGCATGTTGCCTGATAATTTAAGTCTAAACCAATAAAAGGCCCATGCCATCTGGCAAGATAAGAGCTATTTAGTCCCTCAATAGCCCCATAATAATCATATTCTGTATCAATAATCTGAATACCATTCATCATTTTTAGGTGCTGTTCATTCAAAGAATAGCCAACTAAAGGAGAGAGTTTTAGACGGCTGTTAAAAAAGTTAAATTGACGACCTGCGGCAAAACTTAAATCAAACACTTTTCCAGATGATGCATCGGATTTTGATCTTGAGAATTCCTTTGTTCGATGATCTCCTAAATAATCTGAATCCTGATTAGTCCCACTAAAAATTTGGCCGTAATCAGCTGAAAACCTTGCGTAATAATTTGAGCTTGTCAACATTTTAAAACAAACTGCAGTATTCCAAATTTCTATATCATTCCAATGAAGTTCAGATAATATATTAGGCTTACCAGAAGAAGCCCCAATATTCCAAATTAAATCATCCCGTCTATATCCTGTTTGAACATCAAATTCAAGGCTAGCAGTTTCAGCGCTTAAGGGGCACGTTAAAGAAATTCCTATCAAGCAACATAATAACTTTAAAATCACTTTTTTCATTTTTTATCCTTTTAAAGGCGATAAATATAGCGATTTCGAAATTTAAATTGCAACAGGAATTTTCATGGCTGATTTTTTTTTAAATTAGAGATAGCAACAAGAGAAAAAACACTAAACGGACTATTTCTTGACAGTGCCAAGGCAACTATCAAACTTTTGTTGTTGCTTACTCATGATAAAACCAAACATATCCTCTATATCTGCGCTATTAATTAGAATTTGTTGATAGGGATTGTAAGAAATCAAGACTCCTGAAAAAACTTCATATAATGTTTCTTCTAAAATTTCTCTTGCTACATCCGGAATAAAAATGGGGTCTAATGGATTAGGCCTTGAATTTTGAGCCTTGGCTTTAATAATTGAAGGAATATTTTTGGACGATTCTTGAAGAAGTTTTACAATTGGAGTCCAAGAGCTTTGATCTACACGATGCAAACTAAGTGCTTGACTTACAATTGAAGTTTGGAAAAAATTTAGCTGCAAATCTTTATAACAACTTGGAGATGCATCATAGGCATTTAAGTAAGGCGTTGACCATGTAACAATAACACAAAATAAAAATAACGATCCTAATCTGATAAACATCTGCATAAAGATATCTCCTTTTTTTTCATACCATGCCAAAAAAGCAAAACAAAAACTACAATTTTATTATCAATTGTTTTAGGATCTGGTTTTCAACTTAAATGGATAATTGATGATTATTGACGGAAAAAAAACAGCTGCCGAAATAGAGCGCGAAATTCAAGAAAAAATTTCTAAAATAGAGGGAAGAAAACCCTGTCTTGCTGTAATTTTAGTAGGGCAACACCCTGCATCAATTGTCTATACAACACGTAAAGCTGAAATGTGTAAAGTGGTTGGGATGAAGTCGCTAAAAAAAGAATTTCCTGGAAACACAACAGAGCCTGAGCTTTTGGCAGAAATTGAGCGCTTAAATCACGATAAAGACGTCGATGGAATTTTAGTACAGCTCCCGCTTCCCCATCATATAAATCCTGAAAAAATCACAAACGCTATTGTGCCCGCAAAAGATGTCGATGGGTTTCATCCGATGAATATTGGAAACCTTCTGATTGGCAATACTCAAGGGTTTTACCCATGCACCCCACTTGGAATAAAAGTCTTGCTTGAGCGCTATAATATTGAAGTTTCAGGAAAACATGTCTTAATTATTGGACGAAGTAACATTGTTGGTAAACCAATGCTCGCCATGCTCATTCAAAATAAAGAGTTTGGAAATGCCACAGTTACAATTGCCCACGGCAAAACCAAAAATTTAGATGCTTTATGCAGGCTTGCAGATATCTTGATTGTAGCTATCGGAAAACCAAAATTTATTACGGCAAATATGGTTAAAGATGGCGCTGTTATCATTGATGTTGGGATTAACAAAATTGCTGATCCCTCTAAAAAAGGCGGCTATAGCATTGTGGGTGATGTTGACTTCGAAAATGTTGAGAGCAAATGTTCATTTATAACTCCAGTACCTGGTGGTGTAGGCCCAATGACTATTGCCATGCTACTTAGTAACACTTTATCAAGTTATGAAAAAACTCATTAACATCACCTTAAAAACCTTCATTTTGAGCTTCTTGATTGTTGGCTGTTCATCCTCAAGTGATGATTTTAAAAAATCAACAACTACAATTTTTAACGGCAATGTGATGACGATTGATTATAAAATTATCATCGGAGCAAATCTTGACTTTGATCAAAAACAAACCATTCAAAATCTTATTCAGAGAACATTTGCTGAAATCGATAGCATCTATAATAAGTGGAACCCCGATTCTGAAATTTCAAAGCTTAATCAGCTGAAAAAAGGAATTAGAGTCAACATATCTGAAAAACTTTACACTCTTTTATATCTGACAGAACAAATGGTCATTTTTACTGAAGGCCGTTTTGATCCAACTATTGAACCGGTACAGCAATTATGGAAAGAGCACTTGAAACAAGGTGTAACTCCAAGCATAGTTGATATTGAAAATGTGATGCAAGCTGTTGGCTTTGATAAAATTCATATTCAAAATGGAGTTTTTTATAAGGATCACGATAAAACAAGTTTAGATCTTGGAGGTATAGCAAAAGGCTATGCCGTTGATCTACTTACCTCCAGATTAAACGAGATTGGTTTTTTAGATCTCTTCATTGAATGGGGCGGTGAAATTAAAGCTACAGGTTTACACCCTGAAAATAGACCTTGGCATATTTATATAGCTAAATTAAATGATTCTAATCCAGATCATGCAATTGCACATCTGGATCTCTTTGACCAATCAATTGCAACAAGTGGGGATTATCTTCAGAATTGGACAGTAAATGACAAAAATGAAACCAATACACTCAAAACATATTTTCATGTAATTGATCCAAAAACAGGCTACCCTCTTGAAATAGCAAAAAATTCGATTGCAAGCGTAAGTGTTGTGGCTAACCAATGCTCAGTAGCTGATGCCATTGCTACATCACTTATGCTCTTTTCAAATACGCAAGAAGCAAGTGAATGGGGAGAAAAGTTAAAAGAAGTCTACAGGGATGTTGAATTTTGGATTGTGACAAGAGCAGATTAAAAAGGAAATAAATATGGAAAAAAAACTAGATTTTAATTCAAAAAAAAACTATGTAATCTCTATGATCTCTCTTAGCTCTTGGGTAGTAACAAACACTTTTAATTACTACCAAAAAGCTAAGAGAGATCAAAAAGAGAAGAAAAAAATAGAGTTAGTTTTAGCCAAATCAATCATTTCAAAAAAAATGAACAAAGTCGAATCTATGTGCTCTATGGTTAAATTTGCATTGCCCAATAAATCAAACTTTAACCTCTATATTCTTCTTTTTATTTTTATATTTTCGTTTGGGACAATCTCCAATCTTTTTAGTGCTGACTCTTTGAATGAATCCTACAAGACACTCCCAGTTTCTTATAAGGGAAGGTTTGTGCCTTTAGATGTTTATGCAAGGCTTGAGCTCCAAGAGTTTTATGGGAAATTGCAGATAAAAAAAGAACATCAAGCTGCATTTAATTTGAGCGATAGATCAGCTTTAACTTATCTTTTAAGCCATTATTTTTATGGACATGAACAATTCGATGACTCTCCATTGTTTTCTATTCATTATGCGGAAAGTAAAAAACTATTGGGCTTAAACCTTAAAGAAAATCATTTTTCCTACCATTTGCTCTCAAAAGCTATTTATGAAAATGAAGAATCCAATTTGCGTTTAATGAGTCTTTTAATTCCCTACTTTTTTATTAAAAACATCCAGGACACATCTAACCGGACAACAAGCTCTAAACAAGAAATTAAACAATTAACACCCGGGCTTTTTGCGACTTTAAACGGCGATAAGTTAATTATTGCAAAAACTCCAAATTCAGCTCCTTGGAATTTTCTAAAAACCGGTTTTGTTTTAACAGACAATTTTAATGAAAATTTAGAAATAATTGGAAAATCAAGACTCATTGTCGATGAGTTATTAAACCTTCTTTCATTGATCAATACATATAAAAGCTCAAATGGAATGGGAAATGCTGATAATTTGGCATTTGAAAATTCTTTTAAAGAACTTCAAGAAAAACAAATTGCTCCAAAAGAAATAGCTGTTTTATTAGAGACTCAGCATCCATTGATTAAGCGCCTTCATAATTCTGGTTCTTTACTTAAAGTATTACCTCTAAAAAGATCCGCAGGGTTTGTTTCTCTCCATGCTCTTGCACTTAAGACTTACGACAGTAAAACAGCATCTTTAAACTCTGTTGGTAATTTTACAAACTACTCTGATAACGAGTTTGAAGCAATTAAAAAGACTTATTTTGAAATCGAAGCCTCAGTAAAAGAGAAAAATGAGTCCTTAACTTTTATAAAATTTAAAGAACTGGCAAACGCATTAAATGAATCTTATAATAGCCTTGCAGGCACTCCATCAAAAGAAGCATTTCAAAAAAAAATAGATTATCCTACAAAAAAACAATTACAAGCTGAACTTGCCTACTATCAATACTCATTTTTAGAAATTACAATTTTTCTTTATGCTGTAGCTTTAATTGGTTTAATATTAAGTGTTACCTTAAAGAAAAACTTAGTTACAGCGTGTAGCATCACGATTGCAACTGTTGGCTTTATGCTTCATACATTTATACTGGCTTTACGTTGTTATATCCTGAAAAGGCCACCTGTATCAAACATGTTTGAAACTGTTATTTATGTACCGTGGATTGCGATGATAGCAGGTTTTATTTTTTACATCCGTTTTAAAAATCCGATTCTTTTAATAGCTTCTTGCTTTTCAGCGCTATCATTATTGATTCTATTAGAAGTCACAGGGATGAATAATTCATTAGAAAATGTACAAGCTGTTTTAGATTCGCAATATTGGTTGATTATCCATGTAATGGCGATTGTTGGTAGCTACGGGATCTTTTTTCTTTCTGGTATTTTAAGTCAAATCTACTTGATCCAGTATCTCATCAGAGGTAAAGAAACGGCTGAAATGAAATTTCTTACAAACTTCATCCTTCAAACGATGTATGTGGGTGTTTTATTGTTGATTCCAGGAACAATTTTGGGTGGTGTTTGGGCGGCTGAGAGTTGGGGGCGTTTTTGGGACTGGGATCCTAAAGAATCTTGGGCATTTATATCGGCTTGCATTTACTTGATCGTGATTCATGCTTATCGATTTCATAAAATTACTTCTTTTGGTCTAAGTTTAGGTTCTGTTATTGGTCTATTAGCGATTAGTTTTACATGGTATGGAGTTAATTATATTTTAGGTACTGGCCTTCATAGTTACGGTTTTGGTTCGGGAGGAGAGATTTATTATTACGTATTTATACTATCAGAACTAACTTTTTTAACTATAGTTTCGTACAAACATAAGAATATCATTGAAATGAAAAGTAAGAATATGATATGAAAGATAATATAGTATTTTCAAAATCAAATTTACCAATATGGGTACATAATGAGACATGTCAAGAGTGAACGACTAAAAAAGCTTGAAGTGGAAATAAATGATCTTGAGCAATGGTTAAAACTCGGCCTTGTTCCAAAAAAAGACATTGAAAAACATAAAGAAGAAATAGTCGCTGTAAAATTGAAAATTGAAGAAGAGAAAGAGCGTCTTCAATTCCTTAAAGAAAGTGGTGAAGCTGAAGAGTATATCACACCAAAACGTCCAACAGGTAGAGCCGGTTACACTGAAATGCCAACGATTCCAGATATTGATATGGGTGAAACGGCAGGCTCTTTTGCAGATTCGGGTTTTGATATGGATTCAGAAGCTGCAGATGTTGAATCTTCTGTTATTGAAGAAAGAGATGATACGGAAGAGGGTTCTGGCGGTGATGATGATGATGATTCAGACGAAGATGACACTGAAGATGACGACTCATATTTTAGCGATAAAAACCGCTGGAAACGTGGCGGTATTGTCGATCCTGATGCAGATGAGTGGTAAAAATTAACAAAGAAGAAATTAGTTTATATTTTCATATTCCCTTTTGTTCAAAAAAATGTTCTTATTGTCATTTTTATGTCCTTCCGGATAAAGACCCTTTAAAAAAGCAGTTGATGGAGGGTCTTAAACTTGAATGGGAACAAACAGCAAAAATCCTTGAAGGGAAGCAAATTGTTACCATTTATTTTGGTGGTGGCACACCTTCTCTTCTTGGAGCTGAGGCTATCGGCAAAATCTTAGAATGGGTCAATAAAAAAAACGGCAATATCGAGATCACACTTGAAGCAAACCCTGAAAACATCACCTATCAATTAATGAAAGAATATGCTGATGTCGGGATCAACCGCGTCAGTATTGGCATTCAAACACTTGATAATCAGCTACTAAAAACTTTAGGTCGCCTCCATTCCGGATCAAAAGCAATAGATGCTGTTCATGAAACCTATGAGGCAGGGATTAAGAATATTTCTGTTGATTTGATGTATGATTTACCAAACCAAAATTTAATGACCTGGGAGAGCAGTTTACGTCAAGTTGTCGATTTACCAATTACCCATCTTTCACTTTATAATCTGACAATAGAGCCTCATACCGTTTTCTTTAAGCATAAAAATGCGCTAGAGAAGTTGTTGCCAAATGAGGAAACGAGTCTTCAAATGTATGAAATGGCAATTGATCTTTTAAGTCCAAAGCTTGCTCAATATGAAATTTCTGCATTTTCATCTTTAGGAAAACAATCACACCATAATGTAGGCTATTGGATAGGAAGACCATTTTTTGGCCTTGGCCCCTCAGCCTTTAGTTATTATCAAAATAAGCGTTTCCAAAACATTGCGAATTTAAGCCGCTATCATAAACTTCTTTTGGCTAAAGAATCCCCTGTTGATTTTCTGGAAGAATTGAAACCTTTATCTAGACTAAGAGAACTATTAGCAATTAACTTAAGGTTAATAGCAGGTGTTGATTTAATGAAATTTCAAACTTTACACGGAAATCTCGACCTCGAAACAATAAAAACCTTAAAACAGCTCGAAAAAGATGGCTTTATCGCAAGGGAACTTGATTTAATTAAGCTTACAAAACGCGGCATTTTATTTTACGATACTGTCGCAGTGGAACTCATTTAACATCAGTCATATCCAAATTTTAACCGATTAAACAGATATACTTTCTTGTTTAATAAATGTTATAATCAGATAAAAGGGCTATTAATTTTGGAGGTTGTATAATATGGACGTTAATAACAAACACAATGCAAGAGAAGAACCTATCGTATCTTTACCTGGTCTGCAGCCAAACTCTAAGTTGGGAAGCAAAATGAAAGGTAGAAATATAAGAAACTCAAGTTTTCAACAGGGTAAGATCGATACAAAAGTTAGCTCGTTTTTTCAAGAGACTATAAAACCAATCGACAACAACTTACATTAGGCTTGTTTTAGTCCGGCCTAATTGCAAAGTTTTTTCTTATATTTTCGCAATATGAGTCAGACTATCGTGGCTTCAGCACAATGTAAGATAAGTCATTTTTAAATTTGAATTTTCGAGGGGAATTTAAGCTTGGAGGAAATGCTCGACGGCACCCAAGCTATGTTTATGAAAAAGCAAACCAAGATGGCCAGTATCTACTTCTATTTTATTCTCTGAACTACTTAAACAACTCTTTTCTAAAATCAAAAGGTCATTTCTTGCTGTGATGTCGAATATTTTTTTATGATTAAATAGTTTCTTAATAGCACAAGGAGTTCCCAATGTGATAACGCGATTAACAAAGAATGAGAATTGGCTTTTGAGAAGCTCTTGAATCAGAAAAGCTCCCATTGAATGCCCTACCATATCAATTTTAAAGAATAAGTCATCCACCTTGCCATACTGTTTTTTTATTAACTCAACTTTTTCTAAAATAAGATGAATATTACGGCAATTTGGCGGCAAATTAACTGTATAGATAGGTCTTTTATTACCTGATTTAAAGAGTTTATAAAGTAGCGGTAAAAAAGTCGCCTGATGGCTATAATTGCCATTTAAAAGTATTATTGGTGTTAATTTTTTTTGTTCATCCGTTATTTGATTTGGGTTTGCATCAAAAAGATGAAATTTTTCCATGTATCCAAGAGGCGCAACAAGACCAGAATCCATAGCATGGGAAAACTCATTCACCAGTGTTCTCATGATTAACTTCACAACCCAAGCAGAATTTTCGAAATTTTTTGTTAAACTCTTTTTGATGAATTCAGAAATTTTTGAATGAAGCAAAGCTTGCTTATACTGAAGCCAGATTAATTCTTCTTCAGACCGAATTTTAGCAAGCGAGCTTGAGGCTAGTTGCATCATCCTAAAAGCAGTAGATGGGCTTATAATTCCGACCGGGATACTAGCTATGTGAATTGTAAATTGGCTTGAATGAGAAATAATACATAAAACGTTAATAGTCAGTAGTTTAATATGAGAAATTAAACGGTCGCTATTACCATGTTTTCCAAAAGTCATGACTGTTAAAAGAAAGTAGAATAAAATTTTTGCAACTTCTATTAGTAAGTAGATGGAACGACCAAAAAGTCTTATAAAACTAGCGCCTGCTGTACAAAACGCCACTGCAAGAACGGTCAATCTATCGCTTACAAAGTGGCGATCATATTTGCCATCTGCCGCACATTTAAAATATTCCAAATAAGCATGATCAAACGAGTACATGGTAGCCCTTTAACTTAAGGTTTAAGTCTTACGATATAAACGTCGCTTTTATTGCCTTCCTGACTTGAGTAGTAGGCAATACTTATGCTTTTATCATTTTCCATTACCATCCCGGGGTAACTAGTGTCTGAAAAACTTTTGAGTCTTAATAAAGGCACTAATCTTTTTTCATCCATAAAGCCGAAGATAGTTGCCTCATCTAGTGTGTTATCAGGGTTAACAAATAAATGCCTTGTAGAAGCCCACATTTTTAAGTCTGTCTCTGAAATCAAGAAGTTTGGGCCTCCAGTTCTAAAAGGTATTATTTTTAACGCCCAATCCTTGTAATTATCTTTTGGAGATGCAGTAGCTACAAGTCCATTTCGTGTGGTTCTTATAAATGCAACTGCTGTGCCATCTTTTTTAAACCGAATTGTCGCCTCATTTAAGCTGTCTCTTGGCAAGATTGAATTACTGATATAGCTTATTTTATCAAATTTTATACCATCTGTTGTTTTCATTAGATAAACCCCGGTGTCTTTATCATACGAAAATCCATAGCCGCAATTATCAAATTCATTCCATGTCACTCGCCAAATCCATTGGCCTTTAATACCGGATGCCTCTTTGTCAGCTTCAGCTTTTACTATTTCCCATTTGCCGTCCTGTTTAAGTGATGCTGTATGAGGGATCATATCAATAGTTGTCTCTTTTTCATCTATGATAGAACCATCAATGATTAAACGTAGATTTTGATTTCCGTCGATGAAGAATTTAGGGTCTCTAAAATCATAAGTGTCACTTGAAAGAAGTGCTACATGTTCAAAATTCCAATTTTTTGTTTCTTCGTTGTAATTTCCTTTTAAAATCCTAACTTTTCCTAAATCATTGTGTGCTACATGAGAGAGTGCTTCACGAAAGCAAACATAATACTCCCCTTTGAATTTGATAAGATCTGGGAAAGCATTGTGGGGAGCGCTCATTTCGGGTATTGAAATTTTTTGTTCTTCATGCACCTTTGTTGGAGGAGTCATGAGAATAGTTTGCTTTATCGAAGGCATAATCTGCTTTGCAAGAGCGCGACCTTCAGTTTTCTCTGAAATTTTACCTTTGAGAAGATTTCGTATGTAATGGGCTGTTTCTTTAGCAAGTGTCTCGGTTGAGCCATTATTTATAATGTCATCGCAGATTTTTATAAAGTCTGTAGTATTACGATCGATAAAATATTTTTTGTAACCTGAATAAAGAGTTGATATGCTTTTAGCAATAGAGACATCTTCTTTAGCTAATTGTTGAATGTATGTTATTGCAAGCATAGAGCTTTTCGATGCTTCGTTTTGGATGCTCGGCTTTATTTGATGAGCTAGAGGAGTATTTGTATTAACACTAATGAGCCAAGTGTCTTGGCTCGAGGTAATTTTGTATTCTGGAGTTATAAAAGCAGGCATTTCTTGTGAAATCATGGAATCTCTCTTTGGCGGCTTAGATTAATTAGTAGATAAGTGTATTATAACAGATTATGGATTGAATTTCAATTAGAAATTATTATATGTAAGAATTAAATAGAAATGTCGTCTTTCCGTTAAACAGAAATGTCGCCATTGATAAACCAAATCATAAAGCAATTAGTTGTAAGAGGAGAGTAAATTGGAGGAATTATTAGAAATTAATAAAAAGGAAAAAGAACGGCTCAAGGTAGTCATACTCTTAAGGGAAGGGAAAAAAAGTTGCATCTCTGCAACTTTTTATTGGAATACGTCAAGTACAGCGGATACTTCAACACACCGAAAAGATGGTGAAAAAAGCCTTATTTCAAATTAAGATAGTGTGTTTCAATAAAGTCAATGACTTCCTGTAATTTCTGGATAGAATTTTGATTATCCTCTTCCATTAATTTCCTATCCTCTGCAGTTCTAATGGATCCATAAGATGGGCTTTGGAGAGGTTTTTTCAATTCAATTAACTTTTCTTTAACTGATTCAATTAGAGTTTGGTTGTTATAAAAGGTAGCTTTTGGATCAGCTCCGGCATCTAATAAAATTTTAACATTTTCTAAGTTTCCATTGATAGCCGCGCTTTTAAGAGGCGTATAAAAAGAGTTGTTAAAATTTAGATGCTCTTTTGCATCAGTTGTTAATAAAAATTTTAGTAGTTCAGAATCTTTTGATGCAGCTGACATCAAAAGAGGGTCTTCAAAATCATTTCTAATTTTATTTGTAGATATGTCTCTTTTTACTAATTCTTGAACAACTTTCAAACAACCGTTTTTAACTGCTAAAGAAATTAACGAGATGCAAGATCTATCCATAATCTCTAACTTCGACCCTTTTTCAATAAAAAACAGAGCAATTTCCTCTCTTGATGACTTCACAGCCAAGTATAAATTTGTACGTAATTCATCATTTTTTTCATCTAAAGGAACTCCATGATTTAATAATAATTTCACTAAATCTAAATTACCCGCTTTAATTGCGCCTTCGATGGGGGTAGCTTTATCAAATTCCAGTCTCTGATGTGTTAAACTATAATCGCTCAAATCATTTTTTTGATGGGCAAGTGTCGGATCGTTTTCTATTAATAAACTAGCAATTTCTAATTGGTTATTTTCACAAGCTCTATAAAGTGGAGTTATTCCATTAACCAATGCTTTTGTAGAAACTCCTTGATTCATAAGAAAAGAAACAACATCTTTTTGACCCCGGCTAATGGCAGCATGAAAAATTCTATCATGAATAGGATCAGACGTATGTAATCTACTCATTTTAGAATCTGCTATTTTTTTTAATTCATCGTTAATTTCTGGATGATGTAAAGAAATAATAGGTTTAATGGTATTTTGATACGTATTTTGGTAGAAATCATATTTATAATTATTCTCTAAGTAATTTTGTGTGTTCATTTAAAATCCTTTTTTTTTGAAACAAATAAGCTTTAACTTTGATTTTTCTCCTTTTATTGAAAGGAGTAGCTTTAAATGACGATAATCCTTTTTTCTGAGCATAAATCATGTTAACTAAAATTATAACATAAATTTTTTTTAAAGTAAATATTTTATTTTATTCTGACATTAGAAATTATTATAATCAAATAAATAAAATGATAAAAATTATTTTAATAAAAGTAAAAAATTTACGTAAATTAAGTTTTTTTGAATACATGTAGTTTTTTAACTTATTTAAGTAACAAGGAGTTTTACAATGAATTTAGAAGAAATTTAGGATCTATCTACAACTTATGAAATGTTTTTTGTTCCTTTGCAGTTTGCTTGCCGAAGGTATATGTAAACGCACAATCATTTGAGCTGTCTTGCCTTCCAATCAAACAATCAACAAACCCCAGAGATTTACATCCATTATAATCTTGCGGGCCTTTCCAAAGAATATCATGTTTTTCTATTATTAATTCCTGTGTTTGCAGGAGCTTATGTAAAATTTCGCACATTTCAATTTTGGTAAATTTATAAGTCCTTTCCAATACCCAAACCGTTTCAGCAAGCCTTATATGACTAATAAAAAGCAATTTATGTTGATCATGGGATCTGGTTATCATTTTATTGGCAAGTTCGGACTGTACTAGATCATCTTGCCTCAGATATCGCAAAATAACATTTGTATCAAGTCCGATAAGGACAAAAACTGACTTACAAAAAGATACGCTTTTTTGATTAAATCAACACCCCTACCTCAAGTCTCTCATTAGCAAAATAAGCCTATTTCTTGGCTGTTCATCTACAGATAAAACTCCATCCAAAAAAAAATGATTCTTCGAAAACTAGGAAAAGGCATTGATTTTGTAGGCTATGTTTTTTTCTCACACTCTCGTTGGTGCGAACTAAAACAAAACAACGAATGCAAAAACTTCTAAAAAATACCCTTAAACTAAGTCTAGATGGGGATAGAAAACTTGGAGCTATGGAAAGGCAGCTTCAATCTTGGTTAGGAGTTTTCTCACATGCAAATCAACAAGCCTTGTCTAGAAATCTTAAAAATTCATATAAATTGCCCGGCTTCGCTGGTTTTTTTTAAAAAAATTTACTTTTGCTTTCCCATGCTTCTCGTCGTCTAATCCTTCGTTTGGATGTAGACGAAATTTAGCGTCAGGTTTCCCCAATCTACAAAAAGTTTTATCTGCAGATAGTAGAGATAACCTGTCGCTAATTTTTTTGAATAAATGCTATTTATATTCCATTCTTTTTCACTACTTACAAAAAACCAAAGAACTTTAAACCAAAGAACTTTAAACCAAAGAACTTTAAACCAAAGGCTTAGTTCAAAGTTCAAGTGTCCAATGGCTAATGACCGGACTTGCCGGAGCAGGCGGCCCCAACATGGTCATATTCGTCGACGTAGCCGAAGTTGACGAAGAGGCCGAAGGCGGAAAAGCCGCCAACAAATATGCGATAACCTTGGTTATTTTGCTCTTGAACACGCGTGTATAATGCTATGCGGACGTTTGATCCAACGGGGTACAAAAAAACTTCTCTGTTGTTCATATTGTGCATGAAAAGACTAACCACTACATCTATCAAATTAGGGATTTCAAACCCTTTTTCCTTAACAAGTTTTTCTTGAATCTTAAAACTCTTTTTTCTTGTTCCATATTCATAGTCATCGCCACCCAAAACATCTTTAGATAACATCACATAGTGAGCTTTATGCTCACCTGCCGTTTGATTAGAAATTCCAAGATAAGTGGGATCGTATGAGTAATTACTCTTATCACTTTTTTTAAGACTTTTAACAAATTCATCAATAGAGGTAAGTGTAAGGGGCTTGCCATTTAAGGTTTCCGGGATAAGGGTAAGGATGAATTTCGAAGGATCAAAATCTTGGATGATTTTTAATGAGATCGCTGGTGCAATACTTATGTCTGCACCATATTTCTTCCACTCTTTCTCGCCAAAACAGCTTTCCGGCAGATTATTTTTAGCATAATCTTTAGCTAGCTGATTAAATTGAATATTTACACAAGACAGAGCGACTAAACTCTGTTTCCTATAGCTTATAATTTCATTCCATATATCTGCATGTAATAATGGACTTTGATCGTTTATCATAAAAAAATCCGTTTTTTATTTTAACTTTTAATAACTTTTATTTATTTAAATAATCTTATTACATATATATATATATATATATATTTTTTTAATATAAATAAACTGTTCCTTAAGAAACTTAAGCTACAGTTTTCATTAATTTATTCAAGATTTGCGTTAATCAAGAAAATAGCAGGTTTTTTGTCCAAATTAGGAGGGGTGCATTTTTTCCATGCTGATATTGGCTGTGTCACTACACTTTGTGTATTGAGTGTTAGATCAGACGCAATAGAAACCCAAGTATCGTCATGCAAAGTTGAAAAGAGAGTTTCCATCATATGTTTGTTTCTGTAAGGAGTTTCGATAAAAATCTCTGTACTCCCCTTTTTTTTTGATGATTGCTCAAGTAAAACTAGCTCTTGTCTACGTTTTTCTGGCTTACTATCTAAATAGCCATGAAAATTAAAGCATTGGCCTGGAAGGCCAGACAGCATTAAAGATAACATAATGGAAGATGGGCCAACAAAGGCTTGAATTGCAAGTCCTGTTTGTCTTGCTCTTCGTACAAGCTTTGAGCCTGGATCAGCAATACATGGGAGTCCTGCATCACAAACAAACCCCCAGCGCTCACCTTTTTTGATTGGCTCTAGGAGAAAATCTAGATCGTTATCCAAAGTATGTTCGTTAAATAAGGCAATAGGAATTTCTTCTACCGGTAATTTAGTTTTAAAACGGCTTAAATAACGGCGTCCAGCCTGCGGGCTTTCTGCAATAAGTCCGTCTAAGCTTAAAACAGCTTTATCAACACTGCTTGGTAAGAAAGGTTCGTGATGAGGAAAATCCCCTAAAAGATTGGGTAAAAGAAGCAACGCTGCTTTTGGTTCTGCCATAGATAATACCATTTTTTTTTGTAAAATTTGAAATAATTGTTTATATTAGCAGATAAAGCTAATATATTCCATTGATTTTACGAAAATATTGACGAACCATTCTTTTTAATTACTTATTTCGAACTAATTATTTTTTTTCTTCCGAAATGCAGCGTTCATCCATGAGAGATCTTGTCTGAAGAATTAATTAAAACTTATTTTTTTACTGCTTTTTCACGGCTTTAATTCAATATTCGTATATTATGTACTTTGCGTACATTTTGTAATTTGTCCACAATAAAGGTATAACAAAGTAAAAGGAGTAATAAAAATGGGGGTTGCTATGGAAACAATATCTTCTAAAGATATTCGAGATCATCTTTCCGATGTTCTTAATAAAGTAGCTTATAAAGGTCAAAAGTATACATTAACCAGAAGCGGAAAAGAAGTTGCTGTTATTCTTTTCATCGAAGAGTGGAGGCTTGTTGAAAAGATGATGCAAAAGCTAGAAGATGAAAAAGATATTCGAGATGTAGATGAAGCACGCTCAAGTTATAAAAAAGATGGTGGAATCCCATTTGACCAAGCTATGAAAGAGTTAGCTCTTTAATTTATGTATGACCTAGAGATAGACAAAAAAGCTTTGAAAGAGCTTAAAAAAATTCCAAAGTCAGATCAAGAAAAGATCATAAAAAAGATTTATGCTCTTAAGCAAAATCCAAAACCTATAGGTTAAGAGCCACTTCAAGGAAGCTTATCAGACTATTACAGGATAAGATTCGGAAATTATCGTCTTGTTTATGAGATTTTTGATAAAAGATTAATTGTTTTTATTGTTAAAATTGAAGATCGTAGTATTGTTTATAAGAAAAAATAATCAGTTACACAATTCATAAGTTGGGCTACCCCTCAAGCTACAATTTAAGTGACAAGAGAGGCAATTAGGAGCTCTGCCAAAAAATCATCGCTGCCAAGCCCATTTTTAGCTGAAGCCTCAGTTTGATCAATTTTTAGCATCGCTTTTTTAAACCTTGATAAACCATAACTGCTTGCAGCATGCATATGATTGTCGAGAATGCGTCCTTTCATGTAAGGATACTCCGCAGTTACATCTGAGGCTCCCCCACCGTATTCAAGTATAGTACAAATTTGAAAATCAGTTTGAACTTGAGCCCGTATTTGCCGGATTAGAGCTAAAAAAGGCACCCCTGATTCAAGTAGCCCCTTCATGACGCGAAGTGCGTGATTTGCATTTCGTGAAAAGATCGCATCGCAAAGCTGCCAGGCAGTTTCAGTATTAACAGAAGTGCTAATCAAGGCTATATCTTGAGGTGTGATTTCGTTTCTATTGCCAATGAAACACATGAGTTTTTCAATTTCTTGCGCAAGGCTTGATAGATCTGTCCCTGTTTGTTTTTGGAGCATGTTAATAGCTTCTGGGCTTATGCGTTTTTTTTCTTTCACTACCCGTGCAAAAATCCAATCTTTTGATGATTTTTCCTTTTCCCAAGATTTTTCTTCGGCTATATCTAGGATAATCCCGGCTTTTTCTAATTTTTTATAGAAATTTGTCGCCCTATTAATGGCAGATGCTGAAATAATCAGACAAAGAGTGCGGTTGGGATGTGCAAAATAATCCTCAAGTTTTGTCATTTCAACTTTAGAGAGCTCTTCTGCATTTTGGATTAAGACGACGCGCTTTTCTGAAAAGAAAGGAAGGCAGTTTAGCTCCTGGATCAAATCATCAAATAAAATCTTGTCGGCGTTATAAACTTTTAGAGCAAATTCAGGATTTTTTTGAGGCTTAAGCAGCATTTTAACTAGTAAATCGACAGATGATTTGACTTCGAAAGATTCTTTTCCGATAACGGCGTAAACATCGCCTAAATGCTGATGATCTGCACCTTCCAAATGTTTTTCAAAAGCTTTAACGTTTGTATATTTCACTTGATCTCTTATATTAAAAATCCGAGTATAAGCGAAACTTGCTTTTTCTTGCAAATTCTGATAAGCTTTAAACTTAAATACTTTTTATAGGGAGGATAATTCTTATGGGTTTTCTTAAACGTATCTCATTATTTTTATTAGTCAATATTTTAGTTGTCACTGTTATCTCATTTCTGCTCTACATTTTTAACATACAACCATTTCTTGCACAAAACGGGCTCAACATCCCCTCACTTGCTGCATTTTGTTTGATTTGGGGCATGGGAGGAGCTTTTATTTCCCTGTTGCTATCAAAAGTCATGGCAAAATGGATGATGGGCGTTAAAATTATAGATCTAAACACTCACGATTCAGAAATGAGATGGCTTGTTTCAACAGTCCATGCGTTAAGCGAAAAAGCAGGACTTCCTAAAATGCCGGAGGTCGGGGTTTATCAATCTTCTGATATTAATGCATTTGCAACAGGGCCTTCAAGGTCAAACTCTCTTGTTGCTGTCTCAAGCGGACTACTTAATCGCATGAGCCGTGATGAGGCGGCAGGTGTCATCGGTCATGAAATTACCCATATTGCAAATGGCGACATGGTCACTATGACGCTATTACAAGGTGTTATTAATGCGTTTGTCATGTTTTTAGCGCGCATTATCGCTTTTGCTATAAGCCGGGGTTTACGATCTAAAGATGAGAATTCATCAAGCTCTCCTTTTATGTATCATATGGTCGTTGTCATGTTAGAGATTGTATTTATGATCTTAGGCTCATTAGTTGTTGCTAGATTTTCTAGATATAGAGAATTTCGAGCAGATGCAGGTGGCGCTAAACTTGCTGGGAAAGAAAAAATGATTCAAGCGCTTGTTGCATTGAAAAATGCAACCCAACCGCAAGAAGTTAGAAAGGAAGCTCAAAGCTTTCAAGCTTTTCAGATTTCTAATCGACAATCTAATTTCTTTAAGCTATTTGCAACGCATCCGCCCCTAGATGAAAGAATTGCCAAACTTCAGAGCAGGTAGATCCATCTAAGGATTTTATTGAAATACTAGAGGTTTTTCATAATAAGTTCGACATTTTTTGAAACACAGAGAGCGACTTTAGGCTTTTTTTTAGATGCTCGATTAGACCCAATTAATTTTTAAGTTTCTCCTCTCTCTCTTTTCTCTGAGGGCTCTGTCGTAGTAATAAACACTTTCAATTACTACCACAGAGCCAGCAGAGAACAAAGAGGAGGAAAATTAATTATCTTTTCAGATATTTTTTTGTATATAAGAATGATTATTTTAGAAAAAATATTTTGCCCAGATCGGTAAAAAGATCGATCTTTGGAATAATGAATTTAAGGAGATCATAAATAAGATGGTAGCTACATAAATAAATTAATGTGCTGATTTTAAGCTCTTAAAGAGAAACGTTAGATAATCCAATAAATGCTTTGTTTTTATTTTTATCAAAAAAAGCCTAAAGTCGAATCTATCTTTTTAAAAAATCCTTATAGGACACGGACATATTTACAGATGGATGGATTTGCCTAAAGCGCTCATGGTGGCTTCTAAGATAGCTTCGCTTAATGTTGGGTGCGCATGGGATGTACTTGCTATATCTTCAAGCGTTGCATTTTTTTGGATAGCAACTACCCCCTCCCCTATTAATTCAGATGCTTGAGGCCCCAAAATGTGCATACCTATCAACCTACCTGTTTTTTTCTCTCCGATCACTTTAACAAGCCCTTCAGTAGAATTCATGCATCTTGCCCGAGGATTTGCCTTAAAGGAGCAAGTCCCTATTAGAAGCTCTAAGTTTAATGCTTTTGCCTCGCTTTCTGTTAAACCAACGGAGGCTACCTCAGGGTCAGTATAAATCACATTAGGAATCGTTAAATAATTGACTCTTGGGTTTTGTCCTGCAATAATTTCAGCGACAGCAACCCCCTCTTCAGAGGCGCGATGCGCGAGCATTGGCCCCTCAATCAGATCGCCAATGGCATAAATATGGGCTAATTTTGTCTGAAATCGATTATTAACAGGTAGAAATCTTTTGGGTGTCAACTCAAGTCCTATTTTTTCAATTCCAAGATTATTGCTAAAAGGTCTTCTACCAATAGCAATAAGTGCAACATCTGAGGTAATAATTTCAGGGGCAGCATTTTCAGCTAAAGCTACTTCCACTACAACTTTACCATCGACTACTTTCCCGCTCATTACTTTTGCCCCAAGATTAAATTTAAGGCCTTGTTTTTTTAAAATCTGAAGAAAAGCTTTAGAAATCGTATCATCTAAACCAACACACACTTTATCTAACATTTCTATGATTATAACTTCACTTCCGAGGCGATTATATACAGAAGCTAGCTCAACCCCGATAACACCAGCGCCAACAACAATCATTTTTTTGGGGATTGAGTTTAAAGATAAAGCTCCGGTTGACGATAAAATATGAGTTTCATCAAATGGTAAAAATGGAAGAGGAATGCTTTCAGAGCCTGTTGCCAATATAAAATGATCAGCTTCTATAATTATTTTTTCAGTACCGCTCGCAACTTCAATCGTATGATCATTGATAAAGCTTGCAGTGCCTTGTAATTGATCGACTTTATTCTTTTTTAGTGCCCCACGAACGCCATTAACAAGCCCGTCGACAATAGCTGTTTTACGTTTCATCATGAGATTAAGATCAGGATGTAAATTTTCGTAACTGATCCCAAGCTCTTGACCCTGATGTGATACAAGCGAATAGACTTCTGTTGAATACAAAAGAGATTTTGATGGGATACAGCCGACATTTAAGCAGGTGCCGCCAACCGTTAAATCCTTTTCAATACAAGCTGTTTTTTTACCTAGCTGTGCGGCTCTAATTGCAGCAACATAGCCACCAGGGCCTGATCCTATAACGACTACATCATATTTTGCCATAAGTTTAAACTTCCAGTAATAGGCGTGTTGGATCCTCGAGCATATTTTTGATCATAACCAAAAAGGAAACAGCTTCCTTACCGTCGATGATGCGATGATCATAACTTAAAGCTAAATACATCATCTGACGGATCACAATCTGATCATCAACAACAACAGCTCGCTTCTCTATTTTATGCATCCCAAGAATAGCACTTTGAGGCAGGTTTAATATCGGGGTCGATAATAAAGAGCCATAAACCCCGCCATTTGTAATCGTGAAGCTACCACCTGTCAAATCATCAACTGTTAGAGTTGAAGAACGCGCTTTTTTTGCGTATTCTTCAAGCGCTGATTCTACGCTTGAAAATGTCAGATGATCGCAATTTCGTATAACCGGTACGAATAAGCCTTTGTCAGTCCCAACAGCTATCCCGATGTCATAAAAATTAGGAGTCACAATGTCATCTGCCTCAATACGTGAGTTAACATTTGGAAAAGCCTCTAGCGCAGTAACCACAGCTTTTACAAAAAATGACATAAACCCAAGCTTGACTCCATGCTCTTTTGTAAAAGTATCTTTGTACTTCTCTCGCAATAACATAATTTGAGTCATATCGACTTCATTAAATGTTGTCAGCATCGCAGCTTGTTTTTGAGCTTGAACAAGTCTTGCTGCAATGACTTGACGCATTCTGCTTAGTTTTTTTCTTGATTCAGTTCGTTCGAGCTTAAATTCAGATTTAACTGCACCTTTGCTGAGCATTTTTGGCATTTCATGTGATGGCGCTATTTCTTGTTGCTTTTCGATCAGGTCAGTGATGCCTTCATTTATAGAAATTCTGACTTGTGGCTTCAATTTTTCCACAGATTCTGTTTTAACTTGAGGCTTGATTTCTGGTTTACTCTCTGGCTTCACTGTTTCAGAAGCTCTATTCTCAGCTTTAACTTCCGGCTCTTTTTTAACCTCTTCTTTTGAGCTTATCTCAGCATCGACATAGCCGATCAGTTGACCAATCTTTACAACATCGCCACTTTTTACTGAAATGGTAATTTGCCCTTTTTTCGGAGCAAAAAGCACTTGATTCACTTTATCTGTTTCAAGCTCTAAAATCTCCTCATCGGCTTCAACAATTGTGCCTGTAGGTTTTAAAATAGTGCCAATTGTAGCATCTGTAATCGATTCTCCCATTGCCGGGACTTGTATATCTATTTTCATAAAATTTCACCTTTCATTATTGCCATGATGTTGGCATATTCTTTGCGGTGTAAAGCGTGAGATCCCGTTGCCGGCGATGCACTTCTTTTTCTGCCAACATATGTTAGCTTTAAATCATTATTAAGCGATGAAGTTAAAACGGGTCTTAAATAATCAAAAGCTCCCATATTACTTGGCTCTTCCTGCACATAATAACAGCCCGTAAGCTCTTTGTAGCTATCGATGATTTGTTTGATTTTTACAGTATCTAGCGGGTAGAGCTGCTCAATTCTTACAATGGCCACATCTTTGACATTATTTTTATTCCTAAGATCCATTAAATCATAATAGACACGGCCGCTACAAAAAATAAGTCTTTTAGGATTTTTGATTTCTGTTACATCTTGTATGACTGTTTGAAACTCTCCACTTTCAAAATCTGCAAGCCGACTTACGCACTCAGGGTGTCTTAAGAGCCCTTTCGGAGAAAAAACAATCAGGGGTTTGTGTATTTTACCAAGCACTTGCCTTTGTATAAGATGAAAGAATTGTGCTGGGGTTGTCGGGTTGACTATTTGTATATTATCATTACCGGCACTAGCTAAAAACCGCTCAATACGTCCTGATGAATGCTCTGGTCCTTGCCCCTCAAATCCATGAGGTAATAATAACACTAGAGATGATTTTTGCCCCCATTTTGATTCTGCAGAGGCAAGATATTGATCAAGAGTAATTTGTGCGCCGTTCACAAAATCTCCAAATTGAGCCTCCCAAATAGAGAGATCATCAATTGTCATGATATTGTAGCCATACTCAAAACCCAAAACTGCATACTCTGATAATGGAGAATTGATGAGATCAAGCTTACCTTGAGAGGCTTTAAGATGTTTTAACGGGAAATAATCTTGTTCCTTTACCTGATCCACCCATAATCCATGGCGATGACTGAATGTACCCCTGCAACTATCCTGCCCTGAAATGCGAATATTTACATGTTGCCATAAAAGCACAGCGTATGCTAAGGTTTCAGCCATTCCCCAATCAATATTCTTACCTTCTGTAATCATGCTCAATTGATTTTTAATAAGATGGCTAACTTTTGGGTGAATATTAAAACCCTCGGGAATCCTGCAAAAGCTTGTCGTAACTTCAAGCAGCAACTCTTTTGAAACCGATGTTTTGATAGTTGTTTCTATTATTTTCCCATTTTCATGCCCGTTTGCAATAGATGGTTCTTTAACCAACACATTAACAGCGCTTTTAGCTTCTAGCAGAGACTCTTTAAATTCAGTTTCCAACTTTTCTGCAAGTTCTTTTTCTAAAAACCCATTTTGAATGAGCTGATCGCGATAAATTTCTCGTATCGGTCTTTTTTTTCGAATAATTTGATATTCAAGAGGTTGCGTAAAAGCTGGTTCATCTGTTTCGTTATGCCCATATTTTCTGTAACAAATCAGATCAATAAAAACATCCAAGTGAAACTTCTGCCTGATTTGCAAGCTTAAATTAGTTGCAAATACACAAGTTTCAGGGTCTTCTACATTAACATGGAATACCGGAGAGCCAAAAGTTTTGGCAATGTCTGTACAATAGAGTGTAGATCTTAAATCTCTTGGAATCGTTGTAAACCCTATCTTGTTATTTACGACAAGATGAAGGGTGCCGCCCGTTGCATATCCGGGTAAACGGCAAAACTGTAGTGTTTCATAAACAACTCCTTGCCCTGAAATTGCTGCATCTCCATGAACCAAGATTGGGATTACTTTACTCATCCCATTATCCCCTCTCATTTCTTGCCTTGCCTTAGCTTGGCCTTCAACTACAGGATCAACAGATTCAAGGTGGCTTGGATTTGGAGTAAGTGTCACTTTTACAATTTTTGCAGCTGTTTTTATCTCAGATGAAAAGCCTTTATGATATTTGACATCTCCGCTTCCTTCAAATGAGTTAGGGATATAGCTTTCATCAAATTCAGAAAAAACATCCGTGTAGGATTTATTTAAGATATTGGTTAGAACATTCAATCTTCCACGATGTGACATTCCGATAAAAAATTCTTCAATCCCGATTGATGCCCCTGTCTCAATGATAGCCTCAAGCATTGGGATTAAGGTTTCACCACCTTCTAAAGAAAATCGTTTTTGCCCTACATATTTTGTATGCAAAAACACTTCAAGAAGCTCAGATTTATTTAATTGCTTTAATATCATATGCTTTTCAGCAATCGTGACGGGAGCTTTAACTTGGATGCTTTCCATTTGTTCTTGGATAAATTTTTCAAGTTCCGGGTTTTGAAGCCCCATGTATTCGATACCTATTTTGTCTGAGTAAATGCTTTTTAAGTGATCAATAATTTTAGAAAGCTTTGCTTGTTTCTCATTAAGCAACTGACATGTTGGAAAAAACTCATTTAAATCGCTATCAGTAAAGCCTAAAGTTTCAAGTTTTAGCTCGTACGGCACAGGAGGGTTATCGTCTGCATTAACTATAGGATTTATTTTAGCCAACAGGTGTCCATATCTTCTATAGCCATTGATCACATTTTTAATGCGGCACTCTTGATCAATTTCAGCAGGAGCTGTTGTTGAGTGAGGCGTTGATTCAGAATTCAATTCTTTAAACAATTGTTGCCATGATTCATCTACGCTACTCGGATTTTCTACATATTTTGCATACAAATCTTCTGCTGCTTCAAGGTTTGCAATATTAAGAATTTTGTTTACGGAATCATCTTTCATAAAGAACTTTTTGTAAGTTTAGATCATTCAAGTTAAAAATAAGATTTAACATTTTAAGGTTTTTTTGGGAAATATATTTGTAACGAGAAGCTAAGTTATATTACTCTTGAAGATGCCTTTTTCTAAAAAAACTTTTAAAAGCAGACTAATTTTAATTGTGAGGAGTTGTCACGGCAATCTAAATTCGTGTGGTTTACTATTTTTTAGAAAAAAGTGTGCATTTTTGATTTTCTAATAAATAATACACAATTCAGACTTTAAAACTTAAATAAAAAATATTTACTTATTTAATAATATTATTTTATAATATAAGCATATATATTATATTATAATCATTTTTTTATTAAAAAAGGTCTTTTTATGCAAAATTCAGGCAATAATTTACATTCAGCTTTAATTATTAGCGAAATAGCTTCCCGATATCAAACTACAGAGATGTTGATAGAAGAATATGCAAAAGAACCATCAAAACTTTTTCAGTTGTTCGAGGCGGCAACTGATCGGGATAATCAAGAATATGCTCAGAAAACAGACTTAATAGACAAAATATTTAAAAAAATTGAAGAGTTTGATTCCGAAAATAAATTAGACGAAAATCAAGTTAATAAAATCGTTGGCTTAAGTAGTAAAATTTACTCTTTGTCTATAAATGATTCTTTAAAAGCAGAATATTCTGAATTTTGTGTAAAACATCTTAACGCAGACAATGTTTTTAGTTATTTAAAAGGCGCAATAAATGCGAAAGGAGAAGGAAATATCAGAAAATGCCTTGATTACATAAGTCAAGAAACAGGTTTGAAATTTCTACTCAGGGATGATTCTTCTCTTTTAATTAAAATTATCGATCCAAAAATTCCTTTAGATCAACTCTCAAAGCAGATAAAAAAACTCTCTAAATTATTTAATGGTCAACTTGTTATCACATTCATCCCCAAAAACAGTTTTGCGATGTCGATTATAGAAAAATTTATAGAAACGCATAGTAAATTAATTCAATCATTAGACCTAAAAAAATTAGGAAATAAAATCGATGATCAATCAATCAAAAAAATTATTGGTTTCGCCCCTAACCTTTATCACTTACATATAAAATCCAACCAAATAATAGGGGAAGGCTTGGATGAATTAGGTTCTTTAAAAAACTTGACATCGCTTGATCTTACAGTGTGCGTAGGCTTGAAGCAGCTTCCTGAAAACTTGCCTGCCGGCTTGACATCGCTCATTCTTGCAAGTTGCAAAGGCTTGAAGCAGCTTCCAGAAAACTTGCCTGCTGGCTTGACATCGCTTGATCTTACAAGGTGCGGAGGCTTGAAGCAGCTTCCAGAAAACTTGCCCTCTGGCTTGACATCGCTTCATCTTAACTGGTGCGA
>Ga0209181_10002280_pt1 | contig 31782 bp, 32 predicted proteins | sample MAT05_FD_187208 | JGI IMG/M metagenome (GOLD analysis project Ga0209181, IMG submission 187208) | Freshwater microbial communities from Lake Fryxell liftoff mats and glacier meltwater in Antarctica - MAT-05 (SPAdes) (version 2) | ecosystem: Environmental > Aquatic > Freshwater > Ice > Liftoff... | reverse complement strand
TGACGTCAGCGGCCACAGCACCTCGAATTGTGGCCCCGGCAGGTCGACTTCAGCCTCCTCGCGCGATTCGCCGCGCCCGCCCTTGACCGTGAGCAGACGGTCATCGTCCGATTTGCGCAGGCGCACCTCGGATTCTTCGCTGATCGCCAGGTAGCCCTGCTCGATCTGTTTCGACCCGCAGTCGGTCAGCCATTCGGGCTGACTCTCCAGGAGAAACTTCCGCTCGATCTCCATCATGCCGTGACCATAACGCGACGGCGTCGTGCGGACGGCAGGCCGGGGCGTACTAACGGATCATGTCGGCGAGACCTTCACGGTCTTCGCGGCGTGGCGGTCGCGACTGGAGCTCGACCGGTGCGGTCGATATCGCCTGAATTCGCAGGTCGCTCCAGGTGAGTCCTTCACGCACCAGGGCCGGCAATCCGAGACCGACGGCAGTTGCGATTTCAACCGCCTGAAGGATCACGCCATAAGCGAAAGCATCGGAGGCAGATACGCCGAAGCCGGTGGTCAGCACGCTGATCACGGCAAGCTGGAAAACACCGATGTTGGACGGTGTTGCCGGGATTACCGCAGTGACGTTGACCGCGAAGAGCACGGCAGCCGAAGCGGCGAGCCCGGCTTTGTGGTCGAGCCCGAGAGCGAACATCAAGGCCCAGCACGAAGCCAGCTGGATCGCCCATGCAGAAGTCTGAAGCGTGGCGGCGGGGATGCCGATGCGCGGTTTTTTGAACACGGCAAGTCCGGAGCGCACCTGAACCATGGCTGAATGGACTGCGGCACCAACCTTGGCCAGACGGCCCCGCCCCTTGTTCTTGAGGATCGAAGGCAGGAAGACGACTGCCGCAAGCAACAGCAGCGGCACCATGCTGAACGTGAAGAGCGCCTTGGTGCTGTTGTGGAACAGCGGCGTTGCGGCGACGATGATCAGGCCCAGCAGCAGCAGGGCGAAAAGGTTAAGCAGGGTCTGCGAAACCAGCGTTCCGACCACAACCGGCAGGTTTTCTTTTGCCCGGCCGGTATGACGGGCCAGGGCCAGCGCCCTGGCCGGTTCGCCGAGACGGGCCGGCAGGGTGGCTGACATCAAGACGCCGATCATGGTCGCCGACGCGAAATCCCGTCGGCGGAGCGCTGCGGCCGGCATCGCGGCTTTCGCGATGAAATACCAGGCGTAAGCACGGAAGAACATCGAGGTCGCCATCAGGGCAAGGGCAATCAGGACCCAGGAGATGTCGGACCTCACGATCGCGTTGCCGACCCGGTCGACACCGATCTTGTGCGCTGCAAGTCCGGCCAGGCCCAGACCGAGGATCGCGGCGAATCCCAGCGCAACCTTTCGGAGCAGACGGCGTTTGCCACCGGCAACGGCGACAAGCGGCGGATCCAGTGATGGAATCCTGGCCGGGAAAGTCTGCGGCATACCGTCGCTGGGGATGATCCCCAGGCGACGTTTGATCTTCCCATGAGAAGTCTGGGGCTGCTCGACTTCGATCGCACGTTCGTAGACGCCGGTGACCTGATCGGCGACCGTGTCCCAGGCAAAACGCCTGGAACTTTCGCGGGCGTTGATGCCCATGCGGCGGTAGCGGTCCGGCTCAAGGTAGGCCCGCTGGAGTTCTTCGGCAAGCCGCTGCGGATCTCCCGGGGGAACCAGGATTCCGTCGTGGCCGTCGGTGACAACGTCGCTGTAGCCGGCGATGCCGGAAGCGATCACCGGGGTGCCAGCGGCGAATGCCTCGGTCAGGACCATGCCGAAGCTCTCCCCGGAAAGCGACGGTGCGCAGAGCACGTCGGCTTCATGAAGGTGACGCCAGAGTTCCGGGCCGCTGACGCGGCCATGGAGATCGAGGTGGTCGACCATTTCCGGGTGGGCCAGGGTGCGCGTGACATCTGAGGCGTCGGCGCCGACGATTGCGAGTCTCGTCGGGATTTCTTCCTTGAGCGCATCGAAGGCCCGCAGCAGGACCGGCAACCCCTTGCGCTCTTCCGGCCGACCGACAAAAAGAACCTTCAGGTGGTCCGCCTCGGGCTTGGGGCCATCGGGCGCCAGTTCAACGTTCACGCCGTTGGGAATGATCGTGTAGTTGCCGCCATACCAGCGGTGGCCGGTCCATGCGGCCGCATCGGAAACCGCGATTCGCGCCGAGAGGCGGTTCATCACTCGGCGGGCACCGACAAAAGTGCCGAGCTTGTGCGGCATCGGCCGGGTGGCGTAGGCGTGGAAGGTGCCGACCACCGGTGTATCGCTGTAAGTCGAAATGTCCCAGGCGTTGACCGGGGTGATTGGCTCGTGGAGGTGGACAACGTCGAAGTTGCCCTGGTCGATCGCCCGCCGGGTGGCACGGATCGCTTCGGGGAAAACCGGGATGTTGGAAATCGAACCGTTGGATCCGATGCCCACCGTGCGGCCGATGGGGATCAGGTAATCGGGCACGTCAAGCTGATCGGCCGGAGCGCGATGCAGGACTTTGGTCAGGCGATCCGGGGGATCGAACGGCGCAATGACACGGACATAATGGCCTCGAGCAATGAACTCTTCAGCCAGGGACTGGATGTGCCGGTTGACGCCGCCCTGATAAGTCCATGAATACGGGGATACAAGGGCAATTCGCACGAACCCACAGCATAGCCTAGGTATCGGTTGTTTTGCGCTTCTCTGCCCAGGAGAACCCAATAACCAAGCCGAGAAACAATACTCCGACCTGAATGAAGAGGGCTCCGGAATCGTTGCTCAACGCGCCGATCACAGAGGCTACGCCGGCCGCGATCACCGCCGCTTTCAGGGCAGGTGCAGGGTCAAGCCAGGCCTTGACGTCGTCCCGGCGGACCCAGCCGAGCCCGATCAGGGCAAAAGCAGCCAGCGTGATCGGCAGTCTGGAGAGGCGGGTGAAACTGGCCACGGTCTCTGACATCCGGTGGATCAGAACCTCGCCGAAAGTCTCACCGGAACCACCGTCGAACAGGGTGCGCACGTAGTGGGACTCGCCCCCGAGCAGGATGTCCGAAACGGCCAGAACCACGAGCGCACCCAGCGCCACCAGGACCCCGAGCCAGGCGAGTTTCGGCCGACCGATAACGAAAGCGGCGGCGATCACGGCAGCCGCCGGAAAGATGATCGCGGCTCCGACGTCCGCTCCGAAACGACCGGAAGCGAAGACGATCGTGCCCAGGAGCCCGGCTGCGAGGAAAGCCAGGGCCGAACGACGCCGGTCCAGGTGCCTGCCCCAGGCGGCGAGGGCCGCACCGACGCCGACCGAAGTCAGAATCATCAGGGTCGATTCGAGTTCGTTGCCGATCCCGTAGAAACGCGCGCCAAGGCCGGGATTGGGCCCGACCACGGCCTTCGGGGTCAGCGACGAGCCGGCCACGAGGTCGATCGCGAACGGCCCGACCGTGAGCAGGCAGGCGATCGCCAGCGCGCGGAATCCCGGAAAGAGCCGCAACAGGATCAAAGCGACCAGTACCGGCAGGACAGTCGCCACCGACTGCTCCGCCGCCAGCGAGGGTGAGAAAGCCGCGGTCAGGAGCAGCGCCGCCGGCAGCAGGACAGCCGAGAGGGTCAGGACCTTGACTGCGATCGGACCGTGGCGGCCGCGAGACACTGCAGCGATCAGGCCTGCCAGGAGCCCCCAGATGAGCAGCGGCAGGACAAGCGCGGCGCCGCGGCGTTTGCCGACCTGCTGGTAGCGCCCTTCGAGTTCGTTCAGCGCCTCGAAATCAACGTCACCACCCGAGCTGATCGGCAATCCGGTCATCGGAGAAGGTGTTTTCACCCCGAAGAAGCCGAAAATCGTCGGGGCGATGTCGGTGGCAAGCACGTAACCGTCGGTTCTGGTGCTTTCTGACCGCAACATGCCCGAATATCCCGGGCCGGCGACTGCCATGGCCAATTGATCGCCGGAATCGGCCGGTGGGCTCTCAATCACGATCAGAAGTTCGTTCGAAGCACGGTCCTCAGCCAGGCGGATCGCCCCGGCGAGACTGGTCCGGGTGACGGTGACGGCATCGGTGCAGCCTTTGCCCGGACATCCCGCCGCTGAAGGCACCAATCTGCCCGCACGGTTCGCGGTCATCAAAGCAACCGGTCCAGCGCTGGACGTATGGGTCATGTCCAGTCCCTTTTCGGCCATTGCCGATGCCAGGAGTCCTGGCTTGATCGGGTTGCTTGCAGACGCGGCCCGAATCCTCACCATTCGCCATTTATAAACGGAATCCGGCGATATCGACAGTTTGTCCAACGGTGTGTCATACGCGCTATCAAACGCCCGGGAGCCCTGGCCCACATCAAGCCAGGTCTGGTCAGCGGAAACGTCGCCCAAACCCGGATTGAGCAGGCCGATTGCTGCGCCTTTCAGAGCCCCGAGCCGGGCCGGACCGACTCCCTGTGGAACTACAGCGACGGTGACTCGCGGCACCGATATCGAAGGATCCCCGGCGGCGGCACGAGCCGTGGCTGCGTTGGCAAAGGACGCGGCAAAGACGAGCAGGAGAGCGCCGACCGCTATCTTGGAACCCGGAATGGCCGAACGTACCTTTGCCAAGTTCACCTTCTTCAAGATGGACCCCGCGTGGCGGCGCCGGGACCCAGCCGATCGTGCAGCCGACAAACGTGAGTTTCTCGCTGCCTGCGACGACTTTTCGGAGGACCGGTCGCTTCGCACCTACTCAACGATAGGCACTCGCGGCGATACCGACTTCGTGGTCCTCAGCCAGAGTCCGAACATCGATGACATCCACACGCTCCACGTGGTGCTCGGACAGTCCGGGCTGTCCAAATGGGCCGAGATCCCTTACTCGTATCTGAGTACCACGCGGGTCTCCCCATATTCAGAAGAGAACGCCCGTCCGGAGATCTGCGTTTCCGAGCGGAAGTACCTCTTCCTCTACCCCATGGTCAAGAAACGGTCCTGGTATGCGCTCGACATGGAAGAGCGTGGCCGCATCATGAAAGGCCACATCGCGATCGGACGCACCTTTCCCGACGTCTCGATCAACACCACCTATTCCTATGGCCTCGACGACCAGGAATTCGTGGTCGGTTTCGAAGGTGATGACCCGTTTCAGTTCCTCGACCTGGTCCAGGAACTCCGTTACACCGAATCGAGCGCATACACCGAGTCGGAGACCCCGATCTTCACCTGTATCTCGATGTCGACGGCGCGTGCCCTCGATGCCCTGGACGGAACTGCGGTCAGCTCCGTGAACACCCCGGAAAAGGCCTGATCAAGCCATGAACACCGCCTCACCTCCGGAGCAGATGGCGCCAGTGGGTGACGGTGTCGAGATCGCCTTCGATGATCGTGGCGATCCGGAAGATCCGGCGATCCTGCTGGTACCGGGCCTCGGAACCCAGCTGATCTACTGGGACAACGACTTCTGCGAGATGCTCGTGGCAAGTGGACATCGCGTGATCCGTATGGACAACCGGGATTGCGGACATTCGACCGCACTCGACGATCTCGGCAGGCCGGCCATCGCGCCGATGATGCTCGGAATCCCGCACAAGCTGCGGTACTCGATGTCGGACATGGCCGCCGACGGAATCGGCCTGCTCGACCACCTCGGCATCGACCAGGCCCACATCGCCGGCTTCTCGATGGGCGGCATGATCGTCCAGACGATGGCAGTCGAGCATCCGCACCGGATCCTCTCGCTGACTTCGATCATGTCCCGCACCGGAGCTTTCAGGGACGCCCTCCCCGGGGCCAGGGAACTGGTCGCCCTGTTCAAGGTCGGTCCTGAAGACCTCGAAGGTTTCCTCGAGAACATGCGGCAGCTCGCCGCGACGATCGGGTCGCCGGCCTATCCGGCGGACCCTGAGTGGCTGTACGACCAGGGAGTCCTGGCTTTCGAACGCGGCCTCCACCGTGACGGCACGGCCCGTCAGCTCCACGCGATCAGCTGCCAGCCCAACCGGACCAGGCACCTGCGAAGGCTCAAGCTGCCAGCCCTGGTGCTCCATGGGTCAGCTGACCACCTGATATTCCCCCGCGGCGGCCGGGCCACGGCGCGCGCCATCCCGGGAGCGAAGCTGCGGATATATGAAGGCATGGGACACGACCTGCCGATGCAGCTCTGGCCGCAGTTCGCCGCCGAAATCGCTGCCAACACGGACCGCGCGAAGCGCCCCGTCCCCGCCTGACCGGGGTGGGGGCGATCAGCACGCATATAGCGTGCTGATCGCCCCCACCCCGTGTTTTTTTCGCCAGGCCTGACCCCGGTGGTGGGTTTCCTTATTCTGACTGTCCCCGTCTTTCTTCCCTCAGACCGAATGTGAGTCCGAATCAGCCAATGAGTCAGCCCGGCAGTCCAGACAACCCGCTTCGTGTAGCCATCATCGGCGCCGGACCCTCTGGCTTCTATGCGGCCGACCAGATCCTCAAGGACGAAACGACCCACGCTCAGGTCGATCTTTTCGACCGCCTGCCGACCCCCTATGGCCTGGTCCGCGGTGGAGTTGCGCCTGATCACCCGAAGATCAAGTCGGTGACCCGCATGTACGAACGCACCGCCGCCAAAGAGGGATTCCGCTTCTTCGGCAACGTCGAAGTCGGCCGTGACCTCGGCATCGTCGACTTCGAGAACCACTACCACGCGGTCATGTACACCTTCGGCGCCGAAGCCGACCGTGAGCTCGGCATTCCCGGTGAGGACCTGCCCGGCAGCTTTGCCGCCACCGCATTCGTCGGCTGGTACAACGCCCACCCCGACTACGCCGACCGCAATTTCAACCTTGACAGAGCGAAGCGTGCCGTGGTCATCGGCAACGGCAACGTCGCCATGGACGTCGCCCGCATGCTCGCCCTCGACGACGCCGAACTGCGCAAGACCGACATCGCCGACCACGCGATCGACGTGCTCGACGCCAGCACGATCGAAGAAATCGTAGTGCTCGGCCGACGCGGGCCCGCCCAGGCCGCCTACACCAACCCTGAAGTGAAAGAACTAGGTGAGCTCGAAGAGGCCGATGTGATCGTCGATCCTTCCGAGATCGAGCTTGATCCGGTCAGCCAGGCTTACATCGAAGGTGACGAGGTCGACAAGACCACCCGGGTCAACGTGGAGATCGTGCGTGGATTCGCCGCCAAGGCTCATGAAAGCAAGCCCAAGCGAGTCGTGCTGCGATTCCTCGCCTCGCCGATCGAGATCCGCGGTGGCGACAGGGTGAAGAGCATCGTGATCGGCCGCAACGAACTGGTCGATGACGACGGAACCCTCCGCGCCCGCGACACCGGCGAGCGCGAAGAACTCGAATGCGACCTGATTCTGCGATCAGTCGGCTACACCGGCATCCCAATCGACGGGGTGCCATTCGATGAAAAGCGCGGAACGATCCTGAACGAGCACGGTCGGGTGCTCGAGGAGCACGGTGGCGAGCATAGGACCGGGCACTACACGGCCGGCTGGATCAAGCGCGGACCCTCCGGAGTCATCGGCACCAACAAGAAAGACGCCCAGGAGACGGTCAACCATCTGCTGGAAGACGTTGCGGCCGGCAAGCTGATCGACCCCTCGAGTCCCGCCCCCGACAGCATCGAGACCCTGCTCAAGGACCGTGGTACGCACTACGTGAGCTTCAGCGGCTGGGAAAAGATCGACGCCGAGGAGGTCGGCCGTGGCGAGCCGCACGGTCGTCCCCGGGTCAAGTTCGTCCGGGTGGACGAGATGCTCGAACACGCCAGCAGCGACGACAAGTAGGCTCGGACCATGGCCGCTGACCTGATGGAACTCAAAGAAATGATCGAGACGGCCCTGCCCGGCTCGACCGCCGCCGTGCTGGACGAAACCGGTACCGGAGACCACCTGCGGGCCGAAGTAAAGGCACCGCAGTTCGAAGGCTTGACCCGGATCAACCAGCATCGTCTGGTCAAAGCCGCCGTCAGAAGCCGCTTCGATGACGGTTCCATTCACGCTCTCACAATCAAAGTGATCGAATAGCCGGTTCTCCGGATCAATTACCATCACCCTTATGGCTGACCAGGAACTGACTGACCGCGTTCAGGAGTTGATCTCCGAAAACCCCGTGCTGCTCTTCATGAAAGGCACTCCCGCTGCACCGCGTTGCGGGTTTTCGATGCGCACCGTCCAGGTCCTCGACCAGATGGGGGTCGAATACGGAGCGATCGACGTGCTGCCTGCCCTCCAGCCCTTGCGTGAAGTAACCACCGAGATCTCCGACTGGGAGACTTTCCCCCAGCTCTACGTCAACGGAGAACTGCTCGGTGGCGCCGACATAGTCGAAGAAATGGCCGCTTCCGGCGAATTGGCCAGGGCGCTCGGAGTGGAACAACCAGAAACTGCTGCCGCAGCGGCAACGCCTGAAGTACCCGAGTCAGCTCAGGACCTGCCGGCGCAGAGTCCCCCGCTGACCATCGAAAACTCCTGATTCAGGCCTGGGTGCCGAACGCGAGTTCGGGATCGTCAGCCGCCTTGCGGCTGTAGTCGGCTGACAGGCCGGTGAGCAGCAGGCTTCCGGTCGCCGTGACCTTGGCGCTCAGGCTGTAGATCTTTCCCGGCAAGGCCAGCTCCGTATCGAAGGCTTTTGGAAGCGTGATCTCGATCGTTGCTGGAACCAGGCCTGAGCTGTCGGCGGCAACCTTCATGGTCCTCTTCTCCGGATCGACCGATTCGACCTTGCCGTTCAGCTCAAGCTGGTCGAGGGGATCGCCAAAGACTTCGGCCGAAAGCATCGTGAGGCCAGTGACCACAGTCACTCCATCCGCCGCGACGTCCGGTTCGGACACCAGCACTTCGGCGTCCACCGACGAACCAACGGCCAGCCCGGGCATCTCTTCCGGGATGATCCCGGTGAGGTCAACCGCCAGGGATGCTCCCAGGCTGGAAAGCACCGCGACTCCGCTCACGGGATCCAGCCAGGAAACTACTCCGCGCAGCTTCGACTTGGTTTTGATGCCTTTTCTGACCGGGGCTTCTTCTTCGGCGAAAGTGCCGTTGGCCAGCCCGAAGGCCTGGACCACCACCCCGGCGCCGATCGCGGGTGCCGATTCGGCGTGGACCGCGATCATGTTGCCGGAGGAATCGGCGATGAAATAGACCCGGCCGCCAGCAGCCACCCCGGCCACCGTGCCTTTCAGCTCGATCAGATCCGAGTCGACGACCGGGTTTTCATCCTGGTTGCCGCCTTTATCTGATTCGAGCTGGTTGTCCGGGGTGTCGTCCACCGGGACGCTCGTATCCGGAAGGTCAGTCGTCGTATCAGTGCTGGTGTCGATGCCTGTGTCGGCGCTGGGGTCCGGCCCGGTATTCATCGCCGTCGTCACGGTGTCACCGCCAGCCGGTGGTGAAAGCGCGACTGAAGCCGTTGTGTCCTCTGAAGGTATGTCGGTCGCCGGCTCTTCAGGGGTCGCGGCTGTGAACGGCGAAACGATGCCCGCGGCAGCGTTACTCGCGGTACCGAGGGCCGGGCCGATAGCCACACCGACCATGAGCCCGAATGCCAGGGCCATCAGGCCCATCGCAATCAGGTTGTCGCGATTCGGAACCGGGATCCGGACCGGCAACTGCCAGCTGGCGGCTTTCGCCCTGATGCCGTCAAGAAATTTCAAACGCTGCGAACTCCCGGCCTGTATCCAGGCGGCGGAGGCCGAAGCAGACCGTTGCTTTCCATTTCCGGGACAGCTTCCGGCTCCGGGTCGAGCACTTCGGGGATCCCGGGGCCAGGCTCACGCGGCTCGGGAGCTGGTGGGACCGGCGGCGGGGCCGGTGGTTCCGGAACGGGGGCAGCCGCAACGGCAGGGGCAGGAGCCGGCTGCGGAGGCACGGGAGGCGGCTGCGGAGGCGCAGGAGCTGGCTGCTCCGCCACAACCGGACCGGCGGGTGCCGGGCCGACGACCGTGCTGACCTTTTCATTGAGGTTGCGGCCACAGCGCCAGCAGTAGACCGCGCCGCGGGCGTAGAGCGAACCACAGCCGGAACAGCTGCCGGCAGCGCCGGCATTCTCCAGCCGGGCCAGCCGTTCGATCTCGGCCAGTTCGGCGTCAACGACCTGCAGACGGGAAGCCATGCTGGCCAGGACGTCAAGCCGGAAGTAGTCGCGGGCCGCCATCTCATACGCTGCACCGCCGAGGTCCCACTGGAGCTCGGTGAATTTGACCCGCAGTTCTTCGCGCCTCTCCTCGAGGCGGGAAAGCGGCGCGGCCACGGCGGCAGCCTGAGCTTCAGCCGCGGCTTTCTTTCCAGGCATGCTCATCAGTGCCATCAGGTCACCCGATCTCAACCGCGCCGCCGGAACCGCCGCCCGGAGCTTTGTTGTCCTTGGGTGGCGCTTCGCCCGGCGTGGAGATGGTCGGAGGCAGCTTCTTCTGGGCCTCTTCGTAGTCTGCACCGGTGGCGTTCTGGAGGGCTTCGAGGTCATCGGTTGTCGCCTGGACCGCGTCCTGGCCGGCAGCGTCACCGCCGGTGAGGCCACCGCCTCCTCCACCGTCCCCACTGGTGTCGGCCGTGGTGGCGGTCGCCGCAACTTCAACCACCTGGGCGTCGGGGAAACTTGCCTTCAATGGTTCGAGGGCTTTCTCCGCATCCGCCTTGGTGTCGAAGACGCCTGAGTAAAGCACGTAGTTGCCGGCTGGCAGGCTGGCGTACTCATCAGAGTCGAGCGCGCCGACGTCGCTCGCACCCTTGGCCAGGAGGTCGGTCTTGGCGGTCTCGACGGCGGTGCCGTCCGAGGTGTCCTTAGGCAGCGTTGCCAGCTCGATCGTGAAACCTTCGGTTCCCGAAGGCCAGTCGGCCTCGAAGCTGACGTTAGTGGTTGAAGTGGTGGTGGAAGTTGGCGTGGTCGCTGCTGGCACGCCGGTCGCGGCAATGACCGGTGCCGCCGCCTGGGTCGAACCGTTCTGCCCGGTTCGGCCAATCAGCACACCGAGAATCAGGATCACGGCGAGCCCGGTCAATCCAACCGCCGCCATCAGCGGGGTCACCTCCCTCTGGGGACGGTTGTCTTCGGGTTCTGCCGGAGCGCGAGGAACGACTTTCGGCGGTGAGTTCGGCGGTTCGCTGTCCAGGTACTTCTCGAAATCGTCAACCCGGGAGCCGGCGCGGCGCTTGCCGCAATTGAGGCAGTAACGCTGGTCGCTGGCCAAAGGATTGCCGCAGCCGGTGCAGCGCTCGGCCTTGGAACCTTCGGTCAGCGCGAGGCCGTTCTGGTTAGGTGGTGTCTCGACGGTCATCGGATCCTCACTTCAGATTGACCGGCGGCGCGATCACGGTCACGTCGGCGCCGGTGGGATTGCCTATGAAAAAGATGTGGAATGTCTCGGGCTTGCCGCCCACTTTGAGCTTCGCTATCTGACCGCGTCCGGCCGCAACGATCTTTCCGTTCTTGCGCGCGATCGCGTAAAGCACCAGGTCGGACTGCTCGATGTCGGACTTGTTGACCGCGGTACCGGTCGCTTCGATCCCCGATGTCGGGTCTTCCACGAGTTTCGGCTCAGAAATCTCGATTTCCGGCAAGTCAGGCGGAAGTGGCTTGGCTTCGCCCACCTTTACATCGACCGACTTCGGCGGCGACGTCGCGAGGACCTGGTCGTTGACCCAGTAGACCTCGCTGTCGGGCTTCACGATCGGGACCTGAATCAGCGCAGTTTCGACCCCGGCCGTGTCATTCCTGTACACCGATTTGCCTTTGGCGTCCTTCGCGTTGACCGAAATCGGCGCTTCGGAAAGGCCTTCAGTCGACTTGTTCCTGAGGACCACCACGACGGCGCTGCCGTTGACATCGGTAAGCACGGTTTTCTCGACGATCTCGATCTTGCGGTTCTGCGCGCCGATGTCGACCTTCTCCGTCTTGACAAGGTCGGCACCCTCTCCTTCGAGGCGGCCACTCTCGCTCTGGGTCGATTCACAACCGGAAAACATGAGTGCCAGGAATACGAAGGCTGCTGCCGGGGCCGCTACTCGGTTGATCCTGGTCATCCGAAACCACCGCCGATGTACTCCTTGGTGCGCTCGGCTACCGGCGCGCCGAATACCTGACCGGAAGTGCCACATTCGACCATGTCGCCGAGGTACATGAAAGCCACCCGGTCAGCCACCCGTGATGCCTGCTGGAGGTTGTGGGTGACGATCACGATCGCGATGTCCACGGCCAATCCGACGATCGTCTCTTCGATGATGCCGGTAGAGATCGGGTCCAGCGCCGAGCAGGGCTCGTCCAGCAGCAGCACCTCTGGTGAGACTGCCAGAGACCTGGCAATGCAGAGGCGCTGCTGCTGGCCACCCGAAAGGGCGAGCGCGGGATGGTTCAGGTTCTTCGAAACTTCGTCCCAGAGGCCAGCCCTTTCGAGGGCATCAACCACAATCGGCTCCAGTTCCTTCTTGCGCGGACGTTTGCTTCCGCGCTCACGCAGCCCGTAAGCGACATTGTCGAAAATGCTCATCGGGAAAGGGTTCGGCTGCTGGAAGAGCATGCCGACCCGGGAGCGCAGGTGGGTCACGTCAAAGTCATCCACGCTCTCGTTGTCGAGCATGATCCTGCCGGTGCGCTTGGCTGCCGGGGTCAGCTCGACCAGCCGGTTGAGCGAGCGCAGCAAGGTCGTCTTGCCGCAGCCCGACGGGCCGATCAGGGCCAAGACTTCACCGGTGTTGACCTCCAGCGAAACTTCGTTGACGGCAACTTTGCCGCCGTAAGCGATGGTCAGCGCTTCGGTGCGCATGCGCTCTTCAGTCCAGCCGATGTTCGCTTCCGGGTCGAGGGCAACGCCGGCCAGCGGATCCGGGGCGTATTCGTAGCTCGGCACCTGGTCGGCAACGTGGACCGGAGGGGTCTCCGAGTCCACAATGATCCGGCGGAGCGGCGGAACCGTCCCGCTGGCCGGGCCGGTCCCGTTTTGCTGCGGCTGTTCCTGTCTCAGTTCCATTGCGGCTTGTTCCTCCTGCCAATCAGTCCGACGGCGGCGTTCAGGAAGATCACGATCAGGAGCAGCACGAATGCCGCGGCGTAAGCCTTCTCGGGAGCATTTCCTTCTCCGGCCGGAGAGTTGTTGTAGACGTAGCTTGTAAGGGTGCTGCCGGTGCCTCGGAAAATGCCTCCGAAGCCATCCTCAGGGCTGATCTGCATCGAGGCACCGAGCAGAATCACGACGATCGCGGTGTCGCCGATGATGCGACCCATGCCGAGGGTCGCACCGGTTGCGATGCCGGAGCGGGCGCTCGGCAGCAGAACGCGCCGGATCGTTGTCGCCCGGTCCTTGCCAAGGGCGTAGGACGCCTCCCGAACGTGCCGGGGGATGGTCATCATTGCTTCGCGGGTCGCCCCGATCACCAACGGCAGGGCGACGATCGACATCATCGCGCCGGCGGCAATGAAGGAACGACCGAACACGGCGCCACCTTCGGCGGTGAAGGAGAAAAGGCCCATGAAGGACTGCTGGAAGATCAGCAGACCGAAGATCGCGAGCACGATCGAAGGAGTGCCGGCGACGATTTCCACCCCGGACTCGACCGCCCGGGCCAGCCCCGAGGGACGTCCGTATTCGGTCAGCCACACGGCCACGGCCACGCCGACGGGGACTGCGATCACGATGCCGATCACGGTGAGCACGAGCGAGCCGATGATCGGATCGAGGAAGCCACCGGTCGCTGACTGGTCAAGCGAAGCTTCAGGAGCGCTGGTGATCATCTCCCAGCTGACGTACTGGATGCCTTTGTAAGCCATATAGGCGATGATCGATCCGGCCACCAGGCAGAGGGAAAGACCGGCCGCCCAGGCGAGACCCAGGCCGACCCGATCCATGATGCTCCAGGAGGACTCGACCTTGACCGGTTTGCGCGCAGTCGGCTGCATGCCGGGCACCTCCTGTTCCCCGGCGGGTGTCTGGGAAGTCACCGTCTCACCTCGCCCCGAGTGTGTATTTGCTCAGCGACCGCCTGGCTGCCCAGCCTCCGAAAGAGAGGAAAGCACTGGACACGAGCAGGATCGCCGCGAAGGCATACATCGTCTGGCCGAAAGGCACCACCGAAAGGCCTTCGGCGTTGTCAACGATGGTCGAAGCCAGGGGCCGGGCCGGTTCGAGGAAAAAAGTGAAGCCATCAAGCGGATTCGGCGCGAAGCCAACCGAGCCGGCGACCATCGAAAGCATGATCGCCTCTCCGAGGGCACGGGCCGAAGCGAGGACTGCCGCAGCGACAATCGCCGGCCGGGCTGCGCGTAGGGAAACGGTCCACATCGACCGCCAGCGGTTGACTCCGAGAGCGGCGGCGCCCTGGGTCCAGGTGACCGGAACCGACCGGAGCGCGTCGACGATGATCGCGATCATGATCGGGCTGATCATGATGCAGAGAATGAGGATGCCGACCAGGATGCTGGTGCCATCGAGCTGGATCACGTAAGCGACTGACTCTTTGCGATCTTCGGAGATCAGGTTGTCAGCAACCCAGGGCACAACAACGAGGATGCCGATCAGGCCGTAGATGACCGAAGGAACGGCGGCCAGCAGACGCACCACCGGTTCGAGTACGCGACGGATGTTGTGCGGTGCGAACTCGACGATGAAGATGGCGGAAAGAACGGCAAAAGCAGTTGAAATAACGATGGCCGCCCCGGTAATGAGTGCGGTCGCATAAAGCAGCGGTCCCGCGTGAAGTTCGTAGTTGTAATCGGCCGGGTTCGCGGGCGAGTTGAAGATGTCCATCAGTTGCTGGTCGACGTTGCCGCCGAAACCGAACCAGGAGATCCCGTTGTTCGTGAACGAAGGCATGCCCTTGAGCAGGACGAAGATCACCATTCCGGCGATCAGGAGAAGAATGGTAGACGCAAGCGCGCCGAGCAGAAGCTCGACGCGCGCGTCCATCCGGTCCCGAACCTTCGGGACCTCACTGAGAGATGCTGCCTCCACTATTTGAAGGGCACCCACTCGGAGGCTGCGATCTTGAGCGCGGCCTTGTTGTTACGGGTCCAGTCGATGAACTTCTTCGCCGAGCCCGTTGCGGTGCCGAGGGTGACGAAGTAGAAGCTGCGCACGCCGCCGTACTGGCCTGACTTGGCGTTACGCAGGGAGCACGGAACTCCCTTGTAGGAACCGATCGTGAGTCCATCGGTGAAGGCCTCGGAGACGTAACCGATGCCGGCCTTGTCACGCTGGACCGACTGCTGGACCAGACCGTTCGACGCCTTCTGCGAGGCACCCGAGAAGATTTTCTCCGGGCTCATGAAGATCTTGTCGAATGCGTCCTGGGTGCCGGATGCGGGGGTACGGACGAACAGATCGATCGTGCCCTGCTCCTTGGCTCCCGGAACCTGGCTCCAACTCCGGATCTTGCCGGAGAAGATGTTCTGAACCAGTGCCTGGTCAAAGCCACTGACGCCGTTGGCCGGGTTGGTCACCAGGCAGATCGCGTCTTTGGCGACCCGGTTGAAGGTGATTCCGCCCGGGTCGCTCGGCTTCGGATCACGAGAGGACATGCCGATCGTGACTCGTCCGCGGGAGATGTCTGAAATACCGACATCGGAGCCGCCCTGGAGAATCTTGAACTTGGTGCCCTTGCCCTGCTTGGTCTTGACGTACTTCTGGGCCCACAGTGTGGCCAGTGGGGCGACCGAGGTCGAACCGCTGAGCGTGATGGTTGCCGCCTGTGCTCCGGCCGGAATGGCAACCAGCGCCATTACCGTTGCGAGCAGCCAGGCCAGGCTGAATTTAGTCTTGTTCATTTCCCTATCCATTTCTTTATTTCAGTCCTTTTTCCGTCGCACGGACTATGGATCGGCGTCACCGCCAAGTTGTGAACCTGCAGTGACGCCGATGTGAAAAGTCCGCTACCCGGCGTCAGGCTTTCTGAGCTGCCTTGTTTGCCTTCATTGCGTCCCTGCAGCGCTTCTTGGCGGCCGCGCGGGACTGCTTGCTGTCTGCAAGCTTGACCTTGGCGCAGACGGCCTTCATCTTGTCCTTGGCCTTCTGCTTCGAGTCAAGCTTGTCGCACTTGAACTTCAGCTGGAAGGGCTCGGAGGTGAGCTGGAACGGCACTTCCTTCTTGAGCTGTGTGGTCAGAGCGACCGCCCAGAACTTCGGCTGGACCGGCGCTTCGCACAGCTCATCGGTGGTGCCCATGTATCCCTGAGCCGAGTTGCCGGCTGTCATCTTGCCGTAACAGCCGAAACCGCTCCCGGGGATGGAGCCTTCACAGGTGAACGATTCGCCTTCGGCGACTTCTTCACCAGCCAGGACGATTACTTCGGTGCCGAAGTATCCGATCGATCGGTTGCTGACGATCGAGTAACCCCTGATGTCCTCGCTGCACTTGACGTCGTACTTCAGCGAGTTCTCGGATTCATGTTCGGTGTCGACCGCAACGCTGCCGCCGCAGTTGACTTCCGACGCAGATGCCGTTCCGGCGAACACGGACAGGCCCAGCAGTCCGACTGCCAGCCCAAGGGCCACAAGAAAACCGAGACGGCCCCCCTGCTCCCCACCCAGACTTCTAAAGCTATTCACAAAGATTCTCCTTGACTTGCTTGCCTATTCCGTGGGCCTTCCCACGGTCGGATGCAGTCTCAGGAGAATTCAGCGGTCAGATGTGACCACCTCGATACCGAGAAGTGAAAAGTTTGTGAAGCGTCAGCGGACCGTCAGGCGACGGCGGCTTCTTCTTCGGCTTCGTCCTTGACCTGGAAGGACGAACCACAGCCACAGGCGGCAACAACGTTCGGGTTGTTGACCTGAAAGCCGGCGCCGGTGAGACCCTCGACGTAGTCGACTTCGGAGCCGAAGACGAACTGCATGCTGGTCTTGTCGACAATCACGGACACGCCGCGGTTCTCGAAGACGTGGTCATCATCGGTCTTGCTGTCAAAAGCAAGGGCGTACTGGAACCCGGAACAGCCACCACCACGAACGGCCACACGCAGGGCCTGTTCTTCGCCCTCGGGCGCGTCACCGATCAGCGCGGCGATCTTCTCGGCGGCGATTTCGGTCAGGATGATTGCTGGTTCAGAAGTTTCGGCCATAACTAAAGGTTAGCGGGTACCCCACGTGCGCTCAACGTACTCCTTGATCCGCTTCGAATCATGGATGACTTCTTCGCCATGAACCAGCACCGGAACCCGGGTCTGGCCGGTCAATTCGACGATCTCCGGGCGCTTCTTCTTCGATGACGGAACCTTGCGGGTTTCGAACTCGACTCCGTCCTTCCTGAGCGCCTTCGCCACGCTGCCGCAGGGGCAGAGCGAATTCGTCGGCGTCTTGCAGCGGTAGAGGACGGTCTTGCTCATCGGCCAAGGTTAGAGGTGTGAGACCGCCAGACCTGGCCCGATCCCCTGCCGTCTGATAGAACCGTGAGGTGTCTCCGGACCCGTCCATAGCGCTGGTCACAGATTCGACCGCTTCGCTCACGCCCGAGGACCGCGAGCGGCTCCGGATCGAGATGGTCAGCCTCTACGTGATCCTGAACGGCGAGCAGCGCCGCGAGACCGAGATCGACGACTACGCCTCCTTCTATAAGGCGGTCCTCGACAGCCCCGAGCTGACCACGACCTCCCAGCCGTCGATCGGCGACTTCATGGAGGTCTATGAGCCAATGCTGGCCGAAGGCAAAGAGATCGTCTCGCTCCACATCTCCTCCGGCATCTCCGGAACTTTCGAAGCTGCCCGCCAGGCGGCCGAGTACCTCGAGTCCGAAGGCAGAGGCGGCGAGCGCATCCGGGTCATCGACTCCCGGACCACTGCCGGCGGCCTGGCCCTGACTTCACTGGCAGCTTCCAACGCGATCGGCCGCGGTGAATCGGTCGAAGAGATTGTCCAGACGACCGAAGCTGCTCGCGACGGAGTTGAGACCTTCATCATGGTCGACACGCTCGAGTACCTGCGCAAGGGCGGCCGAATCGGCAGCGCCCAGGCCTGGATCGGCGGCGCACTCAAGATCAAGCCGATCATCACCCTTGAAGAGACGGTCAAGCCATACGACAAGGTCCGCACCCAGAGCCGGGCCGTCCAGCGCTTGAAGGACATCGCCGCCGAAGTCGCCGAGCGCGGCGAGACCACCTGGACCGTCCAGCACAGCGCTTCGCCTGAGCTGGCCGACGAACTTGCCGCCCATTGCCGCGAAGTCTTCCAGTGTGAAGGAGCTTTCCTCGACGAGATGTCCGCCGTACTCGGCATCCACGCCGGCCCCGGAATGCTTGGTCTCGGGACCGTTCCGACCGATCTGGTCGGCTCCAAGTTTTGAACCTCGCGGTAACGGCCATCGGTCGCGACCGGCCGGGCATCGTCGCCGGAATCACCGGAGCTCTGCTGGAAGCCGGCGGCAACGTCGACGATTCGCAGATGTCGATCCTGCACGGCCATTTCGCCGTGATGCTGATCGTTTCGGTGCCCGATGACACCGTGTCCGACGAGCTGTCGCTGCGCCTCGATGAAGTCGGCCGGGAATTCGGCCTTGGTGGCATCACGGTCAGCCCGGTCGCGGCGCTGGAACGCGGCGCCGGACCGAGTCATGTGCTCACGGTCTACGGAGCGGACCGGCCGGGGATCGTCCACGAGGTCGCGGAACTGCTGGCCGCAAGGCAGGTCAACATCACCGACCTGCGAACCCGCCGGACCGGCGAGGGAGAAGCGTCGCTCTACACGATGATGATGGAGCTGGTGATCGAAGGAGATGCCCCGGACCTCGAGTCAGACCTGCAAAGCCTGTCGAGCGAGAAACAGGTCGAAGTGAACCTGACCGAGCTCGACACCGAAGCCCTCTGACCCCGGCAACGGTTTCACGCCCATGCCGAGCCAAACCGTTGCCAGAAGCCTTCTGATCGGGGATGTCTGTTTTGGCCATTCGTGAGGTCCTCACCTATCCGCACCCGATCCTTAAGGAACGGGCGCGGGAAGCGACCGCGGAAGAGGCCGAAGTTGCCCTGACCGACCTGCTCGACACGATGCTGTCCCACGATCGCTGCGTTGGCATCGCCGCGCCACAGATCGGCATCCCGCTGCGGGTGGCCCTGGTCGACATCTCCAGCCACCCGCACGGTGCCGACTCCCACGGCCTGATCCGGCTGGTCAACCCCGTGATCACCAGCCAGTCGGAAGGCAGCAAGGTCAGCCGCGAAGGCTGCCTCAGCCTGCCGGACCTGACCGCCAACGTACGCCGGCCAAGGAAAGCAACGGTTGAAACCCGCGGAGAGTCATTCGCGGTGAGCGGATTCGAAGCCCGCTGCATGCTCCACGAGATCGACCACCTGGACGGAATCCTTTTCCTCGACCGGGTCGCATCCATAACCGATGACATCTTCCGGCGCGGCGATCCCGCGTGAACCTAAGCCAGCCGAAACTTCCAGGGCTTCCAACGGTTTCATAAGCATCGTCCATGTTGTAGTTGGAGGGAATCAGTCTTGACTTATGTACTTCGCCGCTCCGTGGGGATCGGCATCGCCTTGATTTCATTGATCGCAGGCCTGGCCGCGGCCGTCCCCCCTGCCTCGGCCGCCGTGCCCGGAAAGAACGGAAAGATCCTGCTGTCTGTCTCTCCCTCCTCGAATTCTCCCGACGCGGACGGCGGACTGGCGTACACCAACGCCAACGGCAGGTCGATCACGTTTCTGTCATCCCGCGTGTCCGAATACCTCTCGGGAGCTGCGTTCGCCGCCGACGGAAGAAACGTTTTCTACCACGACCCGTTTGGAAATCCGGAGTACGTCGACTCTTACTTCTCGATCGGCGTCGATGCTTACGAACCGCGACTTCTGTGGAGCTCAGGAACGGAAATCGGGGACCATCCATCCGTCGCACCGGATGGCAAGTCCATGATTTCGACCGTTTTCCGGGGCGTCTGCGTCGATCATGGCTGCTCCACTGAAACGCCCGATCCGGCCAATGGAATTTACGAAAGGGACTTTAAGGACCAGACAACTCAGCGGCTCGACCTCGATTCGCTGATTCGCCCCACCGAAGCCATTTTCTCTCCTGATGGAAAACAGATCGCAATCGTTTCCCAGGACATGGATAAACCGGGATTCGGGCCGCATTCGATCTACACGGTGAACCTCGACACCATGAAGTTCAGGCTGGTGACCAGATCGGACACACCGATCAGCGACATCAATTTCTCCCCGGATGGCCGTAAAATAGCCTTCGCGCATTACCGTTTCAAGACTTCGGATCAGGGGTCGATCGAGATCGTGCAAACAAACGACGGGAGGCTGTCCACCATCACCGGTTTTGGAGAATCGAACCACCCGATATTTTCTCCAGACGGCACGAAGATTGCCTTCAACCGTCAGATTGAAGTTCCGTACACCGCTGGCTTCAGCAGTGAGGTCTGGACAATGAATCCAGATGGAACCGGGCAGGAACCGCTTATTACCGGTCCCGGATTAGTCAGCATCGAGGACTGGGGCCGGGCGTCGCCCTTTCGGTTCATTCGTTACGTCCACCGGCGCTCTCTGGTCGTCGTCCGGGTGTTCGGTCCGGGAATGGTGCGTATCAGTGGACCGAGAATCGTCGGAAGGTCCCGTTTCACCAAGGTTGGCGGAATCATCCGCGTACCAGCGGTTCCAAGAAAGCAACCTGGGTCTCCAACCGGATCGAACGTGAAATTGAAAGTGCGTTTCGCGCCGGTCGGCGGTCTGCCCAGCAGTGTGGTGAGGAACATCCATATTGGCTGAGCTCCGGGCTCTCCGGTCCGGGTAGCCTGCTCCGCGTGAGCAACACCGGCAGTAGCCACCTTCATGATTGGAGCCCTGAGCTTCGGGACACCCTTCCCCACGTTTCGCTTGGCTCCGGGCCGACTCCGGTTCGTCGGCTTGCCGGCCTGGAAAGTGGCCTGGCTGACATCTGGCTGAAGGACGACGGCGCTTTCGGCGATGGTGGCTGGGGTGGCAACAAGGTGCGCAAGCTTGAATGGCTGCTGCCCGATGCGCAGCGGCGCAAGCGCGGGACCGTCCTGACCTTTGGCGGGCTGGGCACCAACTGGGGGCTCGCCACCGCCCTCTATGGCCGTGACCTGGGCCTCAAGACCGCCCTGGCGCTGGTGGACCAGCCGGTCGACGTTCATGTCCGGGAACAGCTCGAACGGCTGGAAGGCTCCGGCGCGACCCTTCATTTCACCCACAGCAAAGCCCGGACCATTCTCACCCTTCCCAAATTGCTGATTCAGCACTCGTCCGGCCGTCGCCCTCCTTATGTCCTGCCCGCGGGCGGGTCTTCCCCGCTCGGCGCCCTGGGTTACGTCGAAGCTGCACTTGAGATCGCCGCACAGGTTGGATCGGGCGAGCTGCCGAAACCGAGCCACGTCGTGGTGCCGGTTGGAACCGGTGGCACCGCCGCCGGCCTGCTGCTCGGCTTCCAGATCGCCGGACTCAGCACCAGGGTGGTCGGGGTGGTCGTCAACGACAAGCTGCGGCTTGACCAGCGGTCAATCACCCGCCTCGCGAAACGCAGCGCCTGGCTGCTCGGCAAGCGCGGCGCAACCCACGTTCCGCAGATCAGGCCAGACGGGCTGATCCTCACCCGGGGCTGGCTCGGCGATGGTTACGGCCACCCGACTCCGCAGGGAGACCGGGCCGCGAGCGACTCCCTCGATAAATGTGGCCTGGAGCTTGACCCGGTCTACACAGCCAAAGCAATGGCTGCCCTGCTTGCGATGGACACCAAAGGTGACTTCGGCGAAGGTCCCGTGCTTTTCATCAACACCAACGGACCGCGTTAACGGCGCCCTTCAAGCCGGTCGATCACCGAGTTGGTCGCAGTCGCGATCAACACCCCGCAGATCGAGCCGATCAGCACGTCACCGGGGTAGTGGACTCCCGTGTGCACCCGGGAATAGGCGACGGAGGAAGCCAGCAGGGCGAGCGGCGGGACCGTCCAATGCATCACGTGACCGGCCCCGGCTGCAAATGCGAAAGCGGCCGCGGAATGTCCCGATGGAAACGAATGTGACTCCGGCATACGCACATGCCGGGCTTCCGGCACCTCCGCCGCCAGCCGGTCCGGCCGGTGCCGCCTGGCCAACGGCTTCACGAAAGCATTGAGCACACCGGACGTGACCGCGATCGATGCGACGCCGTGAACTGCGGCGCGCCGTCCTCTGCAACCACCGAACGCGGCCAGTCCGGCGGCGATACCGAACGACAGACGCGAATAGTTGGCTGCGTCAGAGAGCTTCCTGATCCCGCTGTCGAGCGACGGGGTCGGCGATGTCGCGACCGCCGTATAGACGGTCAGGTCCAGCCGGTGCAGATCCCGGCGGGTTTGTCTCCAGCTCATCTCAATCCTCTCTTTACCTGGTGGTCCTTGGAAAACGGTCGTTCATTGGCGGCTGACCCACGACGATTCCTGCCAGGGCTACGACCATGCGACCGATACTGTCCGGCACGGCCGCTGAAGGCGACGCCCCCGGATGCGCCCGGGCGATCCGCACCCGAAGGACCCTTGGCCTGATCCTGAACTCGAGCGGTGGCTTCAGCTCGGTCGCTTCACCGTCAATACCGGCGGCAACCGGACCGTCCGACCGGACCTCGAATTCCGTGGTGGACCAGTCGCGCCATGGTTTCTGGAACTGGCGCAGGCGTCCGCGCGCGGAAACGGGGTCAGCCAGGACCGCGATGCCCAGCAGACCGTCGTCGATCTTCGGACGGGTTCCTGAACCGACGGCTTTACCCAGCCGGTACTGGTTGTTCGAAACAAGGATGGCCGCCCCGGAAGTGTGTTCACGCCCGCTCGGGCTGCGCCAGGTCAGGCTTGAGCCTTCCGCGCCGGGACCCATGAACTCGGGCAGGGTCTCCAGGAGAGTCTTCAACTTGGCGTCGCGGTATCCGTCCTTCCGGACCGCTTCCGCATAGAGCCCGAGGGAAACATTGTTGACGAAAGTCTGACCATTGACTTCGGCCAGGTCCACCCGCCGCTCCCCCGCGTCAACGAATGCGTCGAGGGCCCCGACCACGTCATCGCGGTCGACCCCCAGGTCGAGGGCGAAGTGGTTGCGGGTGCCGGCGGGAATACAGGCATAGGGCAGATCCAGCTCGGCTGCGATCGCTGCGACCACGGCCTGGGATCCGTCGCCGCCGGCCATTGCGAGAGCATCTGACCCCTCGTCCACTGCCGCCCGGACAAGTTCCTCCAGATCAACGCCAGGGACCATCTCAACCGGTCTGATGCCGCGTGATCGGGCTTCTTCGGCGAGCGAAAACTTCTCTGCCTTGCCCCCTCCCGACTTCGGGTTGAAGAAAAGCACAGGGTTCCCTGGAGCTTCGACGGCAGCCAGCGGCACCTTCATGCTGAAGGCCCGGCGGGCAGCCCTGATCGCCAGCGCCAGCAGCAGGATCACCGCGATCTCCTGGGCCAGCTGGAGGCCGCCCTCGATGAAGAAAACGAATACAAGAAGCAGGACCAGAGCAGCTCCGGTGAACCCGCCATAACGTGCCGGCCCTGCGCCAACCAGTCCGTACCAGGCTAACGCGGCCGCCACGACGAGTCCCAGCAGAACAGCCAGCCCACCGGGAAACCGCGCTACCGCGAAGTCGAGCCCGAGGATGACCGCGAACAGGCCGAGCAGCAGCGCCGTGGCTGCTGAAAGCCGATCGATCGTCCTGACCTGATGCTTCACCAGTTCAACCTACTGCGGCCACACAGGCCCGGGAAAGACCGTGGATGAGCGGTGGATCGTTTCAGCGGCGGCGCAGGGCCATCAGGCCACCAACCACAAAGCCCGTGGCGACCGCGCCGACTACGATCTTCTTGCGGTGCTTCATCAACTGGCCGCGCCAGTCGGTCAGCTCGGTGACTTTGTCACGCAGGTGATCGACGTTCTGGCCGAGCTGCTCACGCTGGGAATCGATGTCAGCCCGGATCTCGGCCGACGTCCGTTTCGGGCGCGGTGGCGTGTACGGCGAGCCGGGCAGGCCGGCGGCCGGTGCGGGGGTGCCTTCAGGCTTGAACAACTCGGGCTTCGCGGAATCAGCCTTTGACTTATCGGGTTCCGGGGTTTCAGGTGTGTCGGCCATCATTTTCCGTCTCCCTGGGTCAGCTCGGCTTTGATCTTCTGGGCCTCTTCGATCGCTTCGGTCGGGATCGGGGCGCCGGTCTTCTCGAAGGCGTTGTACGCGAAGTATCCGGCTCCGGCGGCGATCAGCAGGAACATCACCGCTTCGATCAGGTATCCAGCCCAGGGCTCGGAGCTGAAGAAGAGCGAATTGAGCCCGAGCGCGAAAGCATGCATCAGCAGGATGATTGCCAGGAAGGCGAAAACGCCGGCGGCAATGCCGACGGCCGAACCGCGGGCCAGGGTCGTGACTTTCTCACTGACCTCGGTCTTGGCCAGTTCGATCTCTTCCCGGATCAGGGTCGAGGTCTGCTCGGTGACCTCGAATACGAGCTCACCGACAGTTTTATCGGCAGGCGACTTGAAGGGATCCTTTGGGTCCACGGCTATTCCGGCGGGTCCTCGTTGAAGATGCGGCGGTAAGCCACGGCGGCGAGGCGGGCGGCGACCAGAGTGGCAATTGCACCACTCACTGTCAGCATCCCGCTCCAGGTCAAACGTCTAACTAGGTCATTGTCCATATCTGCTCCTCACAATACCCGGCAACCGGGTCGGTATAACCATTCGGCTCTAGTCCTCACGAAGGTCGAGGCCTTCACAGATCGTCTTGACCAGAAGCTCCTGGGCATCGTCGAAGTCCCGTTCGGCGCCGGGGATCAGGCCGAAGATCCAGCCCGAGAGCAGCTGCTCGATCGCGCCATAGAAGGCCATCGAAGCGAACGAAGCGTCGATATCCTGGCGGAAAGCACCGTTCGACTGACCGTCGGAAACGATCTTGGCGATGCCGGTGTAAGCAGCGTTGATCTGCTCGAGGTGGGTCCGGCCAAACGAGTTTGCGGCCCGGGTGACTTCGACGATGATCACCTTCATCAGGTCCGGGTCGTAGCGGTAGGAGTCGATGATGAAACCGGCGACCACCCCGAGCTTCTGCTGCGGGGTCGCGTTTGAAGCGTCGGTCTCGTGGATGGCTTCGAGCAGCAACGACCAGCGCTGCTGGAAGAGTTCGTTGAGAACATTCTCCTTCGAGGAGAAGTAGTGGTAGACGAGGCCGTAAGCGACGTCGGCTTCGTCGGCGATGTCGGCGACCCGGGTCGAGTGAAAACCCTGCCGGGCGAAAACCTTGACCGCGGCATCGAGGATCCGGCGGCGGCGCTCGGTGGCGGCTTCGCGGGCCATCAGGCTTTGTCCTTCGCGGGCCGGAAGAGTTCCGGACGGCGCTGGTCAAGCGCGGGCAGCTTCCGGCGGATCTCGTTCAGGGAATCAAAATCGAGATCGGCAGTGGCCACACCTTCGCCACCTTCGAGGCCAGCGATGACTTCACCCCAGGGATCGGCGATCACCGAGTGGCCCCATGAATCGAACTCGGGGGCAGCCTTGCCAACCTGGTTGGCGGCCAGCACGAAGGACTGGTTCTCGATTGCGCGGGCGCGGACCAGGGTTCCCCAGTGGTCACGGCCGGTGGCCGAAGTGAAAGCGGAAGGGACAGTGAAGGTATCGGCGCCACGGTCCAGCAGGGCGCGGAAAAGCTCGGGAAAACGAAGGTCGTAACAGATGGTCATGCCGACTTCGGCCTGCCCGGCAATGGCGACGGTCATTTCGTCCCCGGCCTGTTCGAAAGACGACTCGCGGTACTCGACCCCGCCGACATCGACGTCGAACATGTGGATCTTGCGATAGGTCGCGGTGATCTCGCCTTCTTTGTTGATCATCAGCGCCGTGTTCGACGGCTTCGCCTGATCGGAGCGATCTTCGGTGAAGCTGCCGGCCTGAAGGATGATGCCGAGGTCACGGGCCCAGGACCGGGCGGCAGTGATGGCCGGTCCGTCAACCGTCTCGCTGCCGTCGATCAGCTCTTCGCCGGTGGCCATCAGCGGCCATTTCTCCGGCAGGACAACCAGCTCGGCACCTTCGCCGGCGGCAGCCTGAACCAGGCGCTCGGCTGCCTCGAGGTTGAGGTCACGATCGCTGGTTGAGTTCATTTGTACGACGGAGGCTCTCATCTTGAGTTGATTGACAAGTCAATCGGTCTCAAAGTATAGGTCTCCCGCCCTTCAGACAAAACCTTCACGGAATCCGGCACTTCACCTGCAAAAACACGGCCCGGACCGGCATCAGCCGATCCGGGCGGGTCACATCAGGTGCTACCAGCCCTTCTTGACGGCGAGCGCTCCACCGTTCAGCTTGGTCACCTTCAGATCCGGTGACTTCTTCTGCTGACCGACGCAGAAGCGGTCGGTGACCCACTGCCTGTTCGAGAACAGTTTGGTCTGGTCCGAGTAGTGCGGTGACAGCTCGTTGGTGGCTGCCTGCGAGTAGGTCAGGATCGTCTTGACGTCGGGGCACTTTGCTCCGGTCATCGAAGCGGCCTGGATGAAGCTCGATCCGTGACGGACCGAGGTGTACTTGCCGGATCCATCCGGGTCGAGCACCGCGCTGATCACGTTGAACATGCCGTGTCCACCATTGCCACCGGGGATCGGGATGGTCTCACCGTTCTTGGTGACGGTCTGGTAGTCACGCAGCGTTGCCCCCACCGGGATGCTCTTGGTGGAGAAATCGGTCACCGTGTCCGACAGCGCCTTGACCACGCTCGGGTTGGCCGTGTTCAGGCCTCGCGGGGTGTTGACCGGGTCGTTGACATCGAACGGCACCACGTAACGGTTGGAACCGGGCAACCTGCCCTGGATCGCGGTCCAGAGCACGGCTCCGGGCGAATCGAGGTTGTCTGTCTTGTCCCAGGCTGCCAGCGTGGAACAGGCGGCACTGACGTCAACGGTGTTGATCGTCGGATTCGCCTGGCAGTAGGTGACCAGATCGGGCACCATCAGCTCGGCACCGTAATGCCGGTTGTTGGTGGTGAATGCCTGGACGTCGGTCAATGCGAACTTGCCGCCACCGGCAAGCTTCTCGGAGATCTGGTTCAGACCGTTCCGGGTACGCAGCGCGCGGGTGGTTCCTTCGTCACCGATGATCGGCGCGAAGCCGGTCAGCGGCGCCGCCGGGTTTGACAGCCAGTAGCTGTCGTTCATGTTCGAGCCGTAGTCGTCGCGGATCTGCAGCGGCATCTGGCTCGGGGACAGGATGCCCGGCACGACAGCCCCGGGCTGGAGCTGGGGGTCGCAGGCAGTGGTACTGCCGTCGAAGACGGCAACCTTGGCTGCGCCCCAGGCAATCGCGCCCAGTCCGGGCGTATTGCACTGTGCGAACCGCTCGGGCGTGACATCCGGGGTGACCGAAATGTCGGCGTAAAGCGCGTTGCCCTTGGAGTCGGCCGCGATCGTGTTGACCCACGGCACACCCTGGTTGCGCTTCAGCGTCTTGACCATGTCGTCGACGCTCTGTGAACGATCAGCGTCGAAGAAGTGGTTGATGAAACGCAGACCGTCCGAGTTCGGATCACGCAGGGCGTACGCGTATTCGGTGCCCCACGGGAACAGCGGCTGCTTCTGGATCGAGTTGGTGATCGGTCCGTGCTTGGTCGAGTAGAGCGTGCGGGTCTGGGGCACGATCGTGCCGTCCGGCTGCTTCACCTCGACCGTCACGTCGGTCGAATCCATCTTGACCGGCTGTCCGTCCACCAGATAGGAGGTCGGGTCACCGGGAACCAGAGTTTCACGGTAGGTCAGGAATCGCCTTGATGTGGAAACCGTGTGGCTCCACGCCAGGTTCTGGGTGTGACCGATCAGCACAACCGGGGCGCCGAGAAGACTGGCACCGCTGACGTTGATCTTTCCGGGGATCGTGAGCTGAGCCTCAAAGAAGCGCTCGGTTCCCGACCACGGGAAGTGCGGGTTGCCAAAAAGCATGCCCTTGCCGGTCGATGTTGCGTCCTTGCCCAGCGAGACGGCGTTGGAGCCGACTTCCGGGTCGAGGGTCTTCGAGAGCTTCTCGAAATCCGCCCTGGTCGCTTCAGCGGGCTGGTCGTTTCCGCCGGCCGAAGCCATCACGGCCGGCGGCGAAGCATTGGTTGTTCCATCAACGGCGGCGCCGGCGCTGGCCAGCGTGCCCAGTTCGAAGAACCGGCGGTAGACGTCCTGCTCGTTGATCTGCTTGACCCATGGCTGGCCCTTGCAAGTCACGTCCTGGATCTTGCTCACGCCGGTTTTCGAGAGCCAGCGGTTGTAACCCTTGACGTAACCACGGACGACTTCCTTGACTTCGTTGCGCGGGCCCATCGGGTACTTGAGCTTCAGCAGCTTGTCGATGGTGCCTTCTTCGATGATGCGCTTGTGCGCGAAGTCGGCTTCGAGGTTGGTGTATTCGATGCCGTTGCCGGTCAGCTGCCACTTGCCTTCGGGGCCGAAGTACTTGGAGCGTTCACCACGGTTGGTGGTGTAGATGTCGGCCATGGAGCAGATGTTCTCCTTGGCGAGTGCGTAGCCGTAACCGAAGCCGAGGCCGCGGTAGTTGTCGGCGACGATACGCGGGATTCCGTACTCGGTGGTACGGATGGTGACGCGGGGGTTGTTCTTGAGGCGCTGCTTTTCACGCTTCGCCTTGGCCTTCAGCTGCTTCGTGGTCTTCTTGACGCACTTCTTCTTGGCCTTGCCCTTTTTCTTGCTGCACTTCTTTTTCGCCTGTTTGGCGATGCTGGACTTCGCGGATGCCGTATTCGCGGCAACACCGAAGACCATGGACACGGCCATGACGGCCACCAGCAGTCGGATCAACTTCAAAACTGTTTCCTCTCCGTCGAATCTGGTGGCAACGCCACCCCCTGTTATCCCTTGAAACACACTTCTGCAAAAGAAGAGCGGTCTGAGCATACAACGGCGTTCATCGCGTACCGCTGCTGGCTACGTTGGCAGTGCCCCCATCGGCGATAAGCTTGAGAACGGCGGCTGGGGAACATCCGCCAGAAACTGGGAATCCGAACTGCCATTCGGCACGGAAAACGGGAGAGAAAATGAACAACGCAGGAACCCATCGGGGCGGCCGCTATGCCGGTCATGCACCGGTTGTTGTGGCCGCGACCATCGCGCTATTCGTAATGATGTTTGCAATGCTCGCGCAGATCGCGCCAACTGCTTCGGCAAGCACTGCCACGACTTCTAAGAAGGCGAAGCAGACCAAGCCTTTCGTGAAAGTCACGAGCACGACCCAGGCGGCTGCCGCCAGGTCGGGCAAGCTGACGGTCAAGGTCCGGATTCCGGTCCCGAAGAAGGCCGGCCGGAAAGCCCGCAAGGCCCTCCGGAAGACCTCCCAGAAGGTGCGGTTCTCGCCGTCGGTCAAGCAGGATTACTCCCTCGCTTTCAAGGTCAAGCCGGTCACCATCAGGGTGAAGCCGTTCTCGACCAAGACCGTCACGATCAAGTTGCCAGGAGTCGCACTTGACCTGGTCAGCGACTGTGGAGCGCCAACCGTCAAGGTGGCCGTCAAGGGCATGCGGAAGGGCAAGCAGTACAGCAGCTGGGCGAAGGGTTCTTCACGCAAGCTGAAGAAGGATCCGGCCCCCTGCGCCGTCCCGGCAGACGTCGACCTGAGCAAGGCCAGCACCTGTGACTTCATCGCCCCGACCGGAAACGCCTGCATGGCGCCTTTCCCCAACGACTTCTACACCGTCGCTGACAGCTCGACCCGGACCGGCCGCAAGGTGCAGGTTGCACCGACTGCCACCCCGAAGAACTCGGAGTCGAAGAACATTGAAGTGACCGACCTCAACCGGTCCGACGGCTTCAGCCCAGGCCCGTTGATTTCGGTGAAGATTCCGGGGATGGACAACCAGCCCGCCTTCGACCAGACGGGCATCGTTCCGATCTCGCAGATGAGCAGGTACACGGCGCCGGACCAGGCCGTGGTTCTGATCGACGCCGACACCGGCCAGCGCCAGCTGATCTGGGGTGAGCTTGATGCCCAGGCGACCACCGATGAAGCGCGGAACCTGATCATCCGGCCGGGCAAGAACCTGACCAACGGGCACCGCTACATCGTCGCCCTCCGGAACATGAAAAAGGCCGACGGCTCGACAATCGATGCCCCGCCCGGTTTCCGCCTTTATCGCGACACCACCAGGACCGACAACCCGGTGATCGAGAACCGGCGTGACCATTTCGATTCGATCTTCGACACGCTCGGCACCGCCGGGATCGATCGTGACTCGCTCTACCTGGCCTGGGACTTCACCGTGGCCAGTACCGAGAACATCACCGGCCGCATGCTCTCGATCAGGAACCGTGCTTTCGCCGAACTCGGCGACACCAACCTGACTGATGGCACAGTGCAGGGCAATGCTCCGGATTTCACGGTGACCAACGTCCTGGATTACCCGACCCAGACCGGCAACGGCGTAGAGAACATCCGCACCGTGACCGGCACCTTCCAGGTGCCGTGTTACCTGAACGCGGACGGCTGCCCTCCGGGATCGACCTTCAACCTCGATGCCGACCAGAAGCCGATCCGGATCGCCGGCAACGAGCAGACCGCACGTTTCACCTGCAACATCCCGCGGTCGGCGGTGACCGAGTCCAGCCCAGGCAATTTCGTGGTTGACCACAAGGTGCGCCCGTCGCTTTATGGCCACGGGCTGTTTGGTAATTACGGCGAGGTCAACTCGACGAACATCCGCCAGCTCGGCACCGAGAACGGGGTGATGGTCTGTGGCACCGACTGGAGCGGCATGGCCAGCGAAGACGTCATTCTTTCCGCCTTCCCGGCTCTGCTCGATCTCTCGAAGTTCTCGTCCCTGCCGGACCGGCTGCAGCAGGGGTTCCTCAACTTCCTTTTCCTCGGAAGGCTGATGATCCACAACCAGGGATTCGCCAACAACGCGGCCTTCCAGTTCGGTGGCGTATCGGTGATCGACCAGGACGAGCTGTTCTATTACGGCAACAGCCAGGGTGGTATCGCCGGTGGCGCCCTGACTGCCGTCGCAACCGACTTCACCCGCTCGGTGCTCTACGTACCGGGCATCAACTACTCGATGCTGCTGACCCGCAGCGTCGATTTCGATACCTACAAGCTGGTCCTCTATCCGAGGTATCCCGACCAGGTTTCCCGACCGGTCATGTTCTCGATCATGCAGATGCTTTGGGATCGTGGCGAGCCGAACGGCTACGCCAACCACATGACCAGCGATCCGCTGCCGGGGACACCCGCTCACAAGGTGATGCTGGAGATGGCCTATGGCGACCACCAGGTGGCTAACGTCACGACTGAAGTCGAAGCAAGAACCATCGGAGCTCCGTTGCATGTTCCCACGCTGGACGCGGGGCGCCAGCCGTCGATGATCGAACCGTTCTTCGGCCACGAGACCCTCGGTGACCTGGCCGGTCCGGCCCAGGATGGCAACGCGATGTTCGTCTGGGACATCGGTCCGAAGCGGATGGATGGGCCAACCGAGCTCGGAACGAATCCGCCGCCGCTGGTCAACCTGCCGCCGGCCGATGACGCCGGGGTTGATCCGCACGACACGGTGATCAACGCCTCGCCGCTGATCCGCAAACAGATCGCGGACTTCATCAGCACGAACGGGAAAGTCACCAACCCCTGCGGAGCAAACCCCTGCTACGCGGCCGGCTGGAACGGCTTCCCTTAGAGCGAAGTTGAGGTTGGGTTTTGCCACACCGCCGGCGTCCTGAGGCAAGGACGCCGGCGGCGGGCTGCCGCGTGGTCAAGAGCCCTGAAACCATTCGGCGACCGCAGCGGGTGGTTATCCGGAGGCAAGACAGGCATCGCTCCTCCTTGGCTGCTCCCAGAGCAGCCAACAAGGAGCGATGGCCCGGGACCGAAACGTGCGGGAAAGAGTGGGGGCGATCAGCACGCAATATGCGTGCTGATCGCCCCCACCCCGGGAACGTAGAGCTCGCT